>Ga0209508_1000350_pt1 | contig 50652 bp, 56 predicted proteins | sample AD_UKC129_MetaG_FD_184427 | JGI IMG/M metagenome (GOLD analysis project Ga0209508, IMG submission 184427) | Active sludge microbial communities of municipal wastewater-treating anaerobic digesters from Canada - AD_UKC129_MetaG (SPAdes) (version 2) | ecosystem: Engineered > Bioreactor > Anaerobic... | reverse complement strand
CGGCTTGGGGAGCCCCTGCTCAGAGGGTATATCTTCTCCTCCTCTGGTGCGCCATGTTCACCACCGCGGCGGCCAACAGTTTGGCTTTGGCCAGCCGGCTGGCGGCGCTTCCCTGGCTGAACTGGCCTGGAGCGGCCCTTGTTGCCGTTGGCACCGGCACGGTCCTCTCCCATCTGGGCTTCAGCTGGCTGATCCAGATGGCCTACCCCATCCTTGGGCTGGTGGGCCTTTGGCTCATGGCTCAGCTCCTGTGGCATGCTGCCGCCTAGTGTGGCTTTTGTCCCGCTTTTTAGGTATAATGAAACAAACGATCTCGTACATAGGGGAGGTGGTCAGCTGTGACCGCCCGCAGTGAGGAACTCTACAGCCAAGCGCTGTACCACATGGACAAATGGGAGCTGGACAAAGCGGAGGAAATCCTCAGGCAGCTCCTGGAAGAAGACCCGCAGCACGCCCCGGCCATGAACAAACTGGGGGTGATCTTTGCCCGGCGCAAGGACCTGCGCCAGGCGGAAATCTGCTTCAACGAGGCCCTAGCCATGGACCCCACCCTGGCCAGCGCCCACTCCAACCTGGGGAACATCTATGCCGAGCGGGGCTGGCATGATCGGGCCAAGGCTGCCTATGAACAGGCTCTGCTCTTAGATCCGGACAACCCCACCGCCACCCACAATCTGGGTGTTTTGTACCGCAAGACCGGGGATATCGCCAAGGGAGTGAGCCTGATCAAGCAGGCCAGCCGCGCCGAACGCCGACGTCTGCGCAGCGAGGTGCGCTCCAACCCCGAGACGAAAAAGGTGGTTCAGGCGGGCTGGGTGATCATCGCCATCATCTTCTTCATCATCTTATACTTCCTGAACAGGTAGAATCCACAGAGTTGTCCACAGGCCCTGTGGATAATGTGCATAACTTGGGGAAACGATCCCGCTAGCGCCGTTTGCGCCGCCAGATGAGGATCACGGTTTTGCGGCGCGCCTTAAGTAGAGGATCCACAATCCGCTTAAGCAAAGACACGGCCTATCCCCCCTTAACAAAGGGTAGTAGCCCTTTATATTATCCACGAGTTGAGAATTGGTGACAGGAGGAAACTAGTTTCTGGTGGAGAAGAACTTGGTAAGATTTCAGCGCTGGGCTGGAAGAAAGGAAAGGAGAGGGACAAGTGAAACAGACGCCGCTTACTGCCAGGCACCGGGCCATGGGTGCCAAGATGGTGGAGTACGCGGGCTTTGAGATGCCGGTGCAGTACACCGGCTTGGTGGAGGAACACCTCACTGTGCGCTCCAGCGTGGGCATTTTCGATCTCACCCACATGGGTGAATTCGAGGTCACAGGTCCCGGAGCCCTGGACACCGTGAACAGGCTGGGCAGCAACGATGCCAGCCAGCTGAAGGTGGGTGAGATCCAGTACACCTGCCTGACCAACGAGCGGGGCGGGATCATCGACGATATCCTGGCTTACCGCACTGAGCAGGGCTTTTTGCTGGTGGTCAACGCCGCCAATACGGCTAAAGACTACGCCTGGATTGAGCAGAACCTCCAGCCAGGCACGGAGCTGGTGGATCGCAGCGGAGAAGTCACCCTGATTGCCATCCAGGGGCCCAAGTCCCCGCCCTTGGTGGAAGAGGTGCTGGGGGTATCCGTGGCTGAGCTGCGCAATTATACGTTTATGGAGCCGGAGTACAAAGGTGTGAAGGTGCTCCTTTCCCGCACCGGGTACACCGGTGAAGACGGCTTCGAGCTGTACTTCCCCAACGCCTTCGCGGAAGAACTCTGGGATGCCTTCCTGGCCCAGGGGGAGAAATACGGAGTCAAACCGGTGGGCCTGGGGGCCCGGGACACTCTGCGTTTAGAGGCCCGCATGCCCCTTTACGGCAACGACATCGATGAGGATACCACACCCCTGGAGGCGGGCCTGGGGCGCTTTGTTAAGCTGCACAAGGAGTTCACCGGCCGCGACGTCCTGCTCAAGCAGAAGGAAGAGGGGCTCCAGCGCAAGCTGGTCGCCTTCACCATGCTGGATCGGGGGATTCCCCGCCAGGGTTACCCCCTGCTCAGCCTGGATGGGGAAGAGATTGGGGCCGTGACCAGCGGCACCCACTCGCCGAGTTTGGGCTATCCCATCGGGATGGGCTATGTACGGATCGATCTGGCCAAACCGGATACGGAAATCCGAGTGCAGATCAGGAATAAACTAGCCCGGGCCAAGATCATCAAGGGCCGCTTCCTGGCTTAGCTGGCCGGGCTAGATAGAGAAAACAACGAGGAGGTTTCATCATGAGTGAGAAACTGCTGTATACCAAGGAGCACGAGTGGGTTCTGGTAAAGGGCAGCGTTGTCCGGGTCGGTATCAGCGATTACGCCCAAAACGAGCTGGGCGACATCGTTTTCGTGGACCTGCCGTCCGTGGGTGACGTTGTGGAAGAAGGCGAAGGCTTTGCTGTTTTGGAGTCGGTGAAGGCTGTTTCCGACGTGTATGCTCCGGTGAGCGGCAGGATCGTGGCTGTGAACGAAGCTTTGGAAGACAGCCCGGAACTGATCAATGAATCTCCCCTGGATAAAGGCTGGATCGCGGAGATCGAGCTGGACGATGCGGCTCAAGTTGGCGATCTCATGAACGAACAGGAGTACGCCGAGTATCTGAAGGGGGTCTAACCAAGTGCGGTATATCCCCATCACAGAGGATGAAAGGCGGGAGATGCTAACCAGCCTGGGCTTGGAAAAGATCGACGATCTCTTCCAGGACATTCCCCAGGAGGCCATCTTCCAGGGAGAACTGGACGTTCCCGGCCCGTTAAGCGAAGCGGAGCTGATCCGCCATTTCCGGGAGCTGGCAGCTAAAAACCAAGATGCAACCAAGCTGGTTTCCTTTTTGGGAGCCGGTGTGTACGATCATCTGACGCCCAGTATCATCAAGCACATCATCGGGCGGGGCGAATTCCTCACCGCCTATACGCCCTACCAGCCCGAGATCACCCAAGGCGTGCTGCAGAGCATTTTTGAGTACCAGACCATGATCTGCGAGCTCACCGCCATGGACGCGGCCAATGCCTCCATGTACGACGGGGCCAGCGCCCTGGCGGAAGCCTGCCTCATGGCCTGCGCCGCCACCAGGCGGGAACTGGTGATCCTGCCCGCGACTTTGCACCCCGAGTGGCAGGAAGTGGTCCGCCTCTACCTGGAAAACCAGGATGTGGCTATGGTCTATCTGCCCCAGGATCCGCAAACAGGCACGGTGGATCTCAGCCGGTTGGATGAAGTACCCTGGGCGGAGGCTGCCTGCGTTGTGGTGCAGCAGCCCAACTTCTTCGGGCTCTTGGAACCCGTCGCGGAACTGGAAAAGCGCGTCCATGAAAACGGGGGTCTTTTGGTCATGGCGGTGGATCCCATCAGCCTCAGCCTGCTGAAACCCCCCGGGGAGCTGAACGCCGATATCGTGGTGGGCGACGGCCAGAGCCTGGGCCAGGCCATGGGCTTTGGCGGGCCGGCCTTTGGCTTTTTCGCCACCACAGACAAGCTGATCCGGCGCATGCCCGGCCGGGTGGTGGGGGAAACGGTGGATGCTGAAGGAAAGCGGGCCTTCGTGCTCACCCTGCAGACCAGGGAGCAGCACATCCGCCGGGAAAAGGCCACCTCGAACATCTGTTCCAACCAGGCCCTCAACGCCCTGGCTGCCACCATCTACCTGAGTGTCCTGGGCAAGCAGGGCTTTAGGGACGTGGGGTACCAGTGCCTGCAGAAGACCCACTATCTGAAGCAGCGCCTGCTGGAGATTCCTGGCCTTAAGGCAGCCTTTTCGGCGCCCTCCTTTAGGGAGTTCGCCCTGCGGGGCGCCGTGGACTGGGCCGAGATCAACAGGCGCCTTTTGGACCACGGCTTTTTGGGCGGCCTGCCCCTGGCCAGGTTCGGCCAGCCTGAACTGGCCCTGTTCTCCGTCACCGAGGCACGGACGAAGGCAGAAATGGACGCCTTTGTCAGCACGCTAAGGGGGTTGATCTCATGACCGTACGTGCCAATGTCCCCTTGATCTTTGAACGCTCCACGCCGGGCCGGCGGGGCTACCGCTTGCCGGAGCTGGATGTACCGGAAACACCCCTGGAGGAGCTGATTCCCCAGGAATACCTGCGCAGTGAACCGCCACAGCTGCCGGAAGTGAGCGAGCCGGAAGTGGTGCGCCACTACACGCAGCTTTCCAGGCTCAACCACGGGGTGGATGTGGGCTTTTACCCCCTGGGTTCCTGCACCATGAAGTACAACCCCAGGGTGCATGAGGATCTGGTGAGCCTGCCGGGCCTCAGCGCCATCCATCCCTACCAGCCGGAGGAGACGGTGCAGGGCGCGCTGGAGCTCATCTACAACCTGGGCGAGCACCTGGCGGCCATCGCCGGGCTGGCCAAGACAAGCCTGCAGCCTGCAGCGGGGGCCCACGGGGAACTCTCCGGGCTCATGGTGATCAAGGCCTACCACAATCACCGGGGCGAGGGACACCGCAACGAGATGATCGTCCCCGACTCGGCCCACGGCACCAACCCGGCCAGCTGCGCCATGGTGGGCTACAAAGTGGTGGAAGTGCCCTCCGATGAGCGGGGCGGAGTGGATGTGGAGGCCCTGAGGAAGCTGGTTGGCCCCAACACCGCGGGGCTGATGCTCACCAACCCCAACACCTTGGGCCTCTTCGATGAGAACATCTGTGAAATCGCCGAGATCGTCCACGCCGCGGGCGGCCTGCTCTACTACGATGGAGCCAACGCCAACGCGATCTTGGGCATCGTGCGGCCGGGGGATACGGGTTTTGACGTCGTCCATTTCAATTTGCACAAAACCTTCTCCACTCCCCACGGCGGAGGCGGGCCCGGTGCCGGTCCCATCGTGGTCTCCAAGGAGCTCGCGCCCTTCCTGCCGGGACCTGTGGTGGAAAAGGAAGGGGATCGGTTCCGCCTGGTTATGCCTGAGCATTCCATCGGGCGGGTGCGCTCCTTCTACGGGAACTTCCTGGTCTACGCCAAGGCCTATGCCTACATCCTCTCCCACGGACCGGAAGGCCTGCGGGAAGTGAGCGAGACCGCGGTGCTCAACGCCAACTACATGATGAACAAACTGAAGGATGTTTTCGAACTGCCCTACGACCGGATCTGCATGCACGAGTTCGTGCTCTCCGGGTCCGGTCTGAAGAAGCACGGTGTGCGCACCCTGGATCTGGCGAAACGCCTCTCTGACTACGGTTACCACGCACCCACAGTGTACTTCCCGCTGATTGTGGATGAGGCCATCATGATCGAGCCTACCGAAACAGAAGCCAAATCCACCTTGGATCAGTTCATAGAAGTGATGCGCCAGATCGCCAAAGAGGCCGAGGAGCAGCCGGAAATGCTCACCTCCGCACCCCACAACACACCGGTGAAAAGGGTCGATGAGGCCCGGGCAGCCAGGCATCCCGTTCTGCGCTGGCGGAAAGCATAGTTCAAACGGCAGGATCAAGAAAAGCGCCCATTCCCAGCTGGGAAGGGCGCTTCCTTATTTCCCATTTCTTCAACCTAACTATTTAGGCTCCCAGAGAATCTCCAGACTAGCTTCCTGTTCCAGTTTAGCCACGTAGCTCTGGAAATCCAGGGCATTGGACCGGCGGTAATCCTGCTCCACCTGCTCGGCCACTTCAGCGTAGTTGGCCGTCTTCGCTTCCTGCCTGGAATGGACCGTGACCACATGCCAACCGTAGACACTTTCTGCAATGCCGAAGGCGCCAACTTCCAGGCCAAAGGCCAGGGACTCAAACTCGGGCACTGTGAGGCCCTCGGTGATCCAGCCCAGGTAACCGCCTTGGGTTACTGTACCGGGATCCAGAGAGTGTTCAGCGGCCAGATCGGCCAGGTCTGCCCCTTCTTCCAGCAGGGCCAAAAGCTCCTGGGCCTGCTCTTCAGTGTCCACCAGGATGTGGCTGACTTCCACCGCCAGGGGTTGGTCATAGCGGTTCCGGTTGGCTTCAAACCACTGCTGCAGCGTTTCTTCGGTCACTTCCACCTCAGCGCCGGCCAGGGCAGAAACCAGCATGTTCCAGCGGAGCTGCTCCCGGAACTGCCGCTCGCTGATGCCGTTCTGCAGCAGCATAAGCTGCATCATCTGCGGTCCGCCCAGCTGAGCCACGATCAGCTCCCATGTTTCGTTGAACTCCGCTTCATCGACGCTGATCTCCATCTGTTCAGCCTTCTGCCGGATCAGTTCCTTCTGGACCAGCTCCTGCAGGGCGTAAAAACCGTACTCAGCTTCCAGGAGATCTAAAAACTGCTGCCTGGTTATGGCAACACCGTTCACCTTGGCCACAACCTCCGCGTCAGCGCCGCTTTCCGCCAGCGTGGCCAGGGGAGCAGCGAAAATAGACAGGGCAAGAATGGCAACTAAAAGCAGGGCATTAATCCTTTTCAAGTAGGTCATCCTTTCATCCAGACTTTGATCTCCCCTCAATAGTTCTGCGCCAGGGGGGAATACCCTCTAAATAATTGCCGAAAACCTATGCTATAATAATTGCAGTACAGGGAAATCTTGGGGGGTATCGCCATGCATGAAGTGGGGCAGATCTTGACGCTGCGCAAGAAGCACCCCTGTGGGGGCCAGACCTGGGAGGTAATCAAGCCCGGGGTGGACACGCGCCTGAAATGCACCACCTGCGGCCGGGTGATCCTCATCCCCCGGGATAAATTGGTGCGCCAGATCAAGGGGCAGAGCACGCCTCCGCGGTGAAGAATATACTGGGAGCAGTCGAGCAACTAGAGGGGGGCTGTGCAGTGCCAGTGCGCAGGCTGTTTGCGGGAAGCAACAGCGCCAAGGGTTTCCATTCCTTTTTTCACCACATTATCGGCGAGGACGCCCGCCGGGTGTACCTGCTTAAGGGCGGGCCCGGCACGGGCAAATCACGCCTGATGAAAGACCTGGCGGAAAGGCTGGCGGCAGAGGGCCTTTCCGTAGAGCTTTTTTTCTGCAGCTCCGATGCCCATTCGCTGGACGCCTTTGCCTGCGGGGAATTGGGGGTGGCGGTGATGGACGCCACCTTTCCCCATGTGCAGGAGCCCGCGTGGCCCGGCTGCCGGGATGAGTTCCTCAACCTTGGGGAGTTTTGGGATGGGGAGAAGCTGGCCCAAAAGAGGGAAGAGATTGCCGCGGCCGGAAGGAAAAAAGGGGTCCATTTCCAGGCGGCCTACCGCTACTTTGCCGCGGCCCTGGCGGTGGAAGAAAACGTCGCGGCCAGAAGCAGCGGGAACAAACTGGATGTAAGCTCCGCCCTGGAGGAGATCCTCGGGCCCATCCGCCGCGCCGGGAAGGCTGCCTTGACACCCCAGAAAACCCGGCGCCTTTTTGCTTCCGCCTTAACTCCCCAGGGGTATGTGAGCGAGATCGGCGCTCTCAGCGCCGGCTTCACCAGGTATATCTTCACGGGCCCCCCAGGTGCGGGGCAGTTCCACTACCTAGAGCTGATCCTAAGCCAAGCGGAGCTGGCAGGGCTTCAGGTGGAGGCATTTCACTATCCCCTGGATCCGGGTAAGCTTTTGCACCTGCTCCTGCCTGAGCTGAACCTGGCGGTGCTCACCGCAACCGCTCTGGAGCCTTTGGAAGACCTGGCCGGCCGGCGCCTGATCTGCGGCCGGGGAGGGGAAGGTGGGGCAAACGCCCGGGATCGCCAGCTCTTCAGGGAGCTTGTGGATTTGGGCATCGCCGAGCTCCAGAAGGCCCAGGCTGTCCACGCCGGAGTGGAAAGCATCTATGCTGCAGCCATGGATTTCAGCGGGGTGGATGCCCTGCGGGAGCGCCTGGTGGAGGAAATCCTCTCTTATAAAAACCGGTCCTGATGCCTTTGGATAAAGCGCAAGAGGGGAATGCCCAGCCCCAGAACGACCACCGACTGGCCGAAGCCGATGCTCAGCACCAAGAGCCAGTAGGAAGGGACTTCCAAGATAAAGCGCAGGTACAAGCTGATCAAAAAGGCATTGAGCACGATGGGGGAAGCGTAGGGTATAACCGGATGCCGGCGGTAGCGGTAGGTAAGATAGGCCGCGAGCAGACTCACCAGGCTGCCCCCGAAAATGTCCCAGGGACCGTTGCCGCCCAGGACGTTGGCCAGGAGCGTGCCTATGTAGATGCCTCCGATGGCTTCCGGGTAGACCATGGGCAAGAGGGTCAGGGCCTCGGCCACCCGAAACTGAATGGGCCCGAAGCTGGCAAATTGAAAGGCAAAGACCAAGGCGATGTAGGCGGCGGCGATGATCGCGGCCCTGGTTAGTCGCTGCATGGTAGAATCCTCCTTTACGACTGCGCGTTCGCTCTTTAGTTTACCTTGTTCCGGAGGTGAAATCAATGGCGCTGCGGATCGGCATCATCGGCCTGCCCAATGTGGGCAAATCAACGGTGTTCAACGCCCTCACCGGGCTGGATGTGCCGGCACTGAACTACCCGTTTTGCACCATCGAACCGAACCAGGGAGTGGTACTCATTCCCGATGAGCGCCTGCTGGCCATCGCCCAGGTGAGCCAGCCCCAGATCCTCACAGGCGCGACCATTGAGTTTGTGGACATTGCCGGCCTGGTGAAGGGGGCCAGCAGGGGAGAAGGTTTGGGCAACCAGTTCTTGGGGCATATCCGGGAGGTGGATGCCCTGGCCCACGTGGTGCGCCTGTTTACCAATGAAGATGTGGCCCACAGCACCGGTACCGTGGATCCCCGGCGGGATGTGGAAATCGTAGACCTGGAACTGATGTTGGCTGATCTGGAGACCATCCGCAAGCGCCGGGAGCGGACCGAAAGGATGCTCAAAACCGGAGAGGCCAAGTACAAAGAAGAGCTGGAGCTGCTGGAAAAGTACCAGGCCGCTCTGGAGCAGGGCATTCCCCTGCGCCGCACTTCCCTCCCAGCTCTGCCAGGTCTGCCGCTCCTTTCAGCCAAACCGGTGGTGTATGTGCTCAACACCGATGAGGAAAACCAAGAGGCCCCCGGGGATTTCCTGGCCTGGGCGGCGGAAGAGGGCGCGGAAGTGATCACCATGGCTGCGGATTTTGAGCGGGAACTAACCCGCTTAGATCCGGAGGAAGCGAAGCTGTTTTTAGAGGATGTCGGTATGGACAAGCCTGCCCTGCACCGCCTGGTGGAGGCGGGCGTGCGCCTTTTGAACCTGATTACCTTCTACACCATCAAGGGTGAGGAAACCAGGGCCTGGATCATTCCCCGGGGCCTTCTGGCGCCCCAGGCTGCGGGACGGATCCATACAGATATGGAGCGGGGCTTTATCCGGGCGGAAGTGATCCCCTGGGATGTCTTGGTGCGGGAAGGCTCGGTGCAGGCCTGCCGGGAGCAGGGGCTGCAGCGCATTGAGGGCAAGGACTACGCGGTGCAGGATGGCGATGTGATCTTCTTCCGCTTCAACGTCTGATCTGCTTATCAGAGGAGAAGCAACCCAAAACGCCGATGGAAACGGAGTTCCGGGCTGCTTGCTTTTGCGCAACTATCCAAATTACACTTCTAACATGGTACAATGGAAATAGCAATAAATGCCAACCAAGAAGGGCGGTGCTGTTTGTGGCGGCCGTGTGCATCTGAGCCATGGGCTGTTCCCTCCCGCTTGACCCGTTCCCCGCCACCCTGCCATTTCCAGCCGGGACGGAGGGGGTGCCGGCTCTTCGACGAAAGGCGTCCAGCCGTTGGTGACGAGGCCAGGAGGGCCTGGGATTGGCAAATGGAGATCGCGGCTGAGTATCCCCAAGCCCAGATCACAAGGACCTTTGGCGGTAAGCAGTATACCTTCAGGTACAACAACTTCGACGGTGTTTTGATTATAGAGTTCCCCCTGGATTAAGGCGGCCCTAATGTTTGACTTCGATCTAGTGCGGTGGTATAATAAACCTGCCCTTGCTCTAGGCGGGAGCCTAGGGCCATTTGTCCAGAGGGGAGGTGAAGCTGCGGTGCGTGAGTATGAGCTGATGGTAATCTATTCCCCACAGCTTGACGAAGAAGCATTGACGGCCCAGATTGAGCGGACGAAAGAGCTGATCGTAGGTGTGGGCGGCGAAGTGGAAAAAGTTGACCAGTGGGGGAAACGCCGGTTCGCTTACGAGATCAAGAAAAACACCGAAGGCTTCTACGTGGTGATCGATTTTAAAGCAGAAAGCGGAGCGACTTCCGAGGTCGAACGTATTCTCAAGATCACCGATGAAGTCGTGCGTTATCTGCTCGTTCGAAGAGACGTAGAATGAGCAAAGGAGTGACGACGGGTGTTGAATAGGATCATCCTCATCGGGCGACTGGTAGCCGACCCACAGCTGCGCTACACTCAAACTGGGATCGCGGTAACCAACTTCACGCTTGCAGTGGATCGCCCCTTTTTGAACCAAAGTGGCGAGCGGGAAGCTGATTTCATTGACATCGTAACCTGGCGGAAGCAGGCCGAGATCTGCGCCAATCATCTGACCAAGGGCCGTCTCGTAGCCGTGGAAGGGCGCCTGCAGATTCGCTCCTATGAAGATCAAAATGGAATCAGGAGAAAGGCCGCGGAAGTTGTGGCCGATTCCGTACGCTTCCTGGATCGTGCAAGGGATTTTGGTTCCGAAGAGCCAGTGGAAGGGCCGCCCGAACCCGAATTTGACGACGTTCCGTTCTAATCAAAGTGGTTTGGAGGCGAAGAAATGGCTAGAGATAGAGGCCGTCGAGGCAGAAGGAAGATCTGCTCTTTTTGCGTCGATAAGATCGATCGGATCGACTACAAAGAAGTCGGCCGTCTGCGCCGCTATGTGACCGAGCGGGGGAAAATCCTTCCACGGCGCATCACGGGCAACTGTGCCCGGCATCAGAGACAGCTGACAACGGCGATTAAAAGAGCTCGTTTCATGGCCTTGATGCCTTATACGGTTGACTAAGGGAAAGGGAGCAGCGCAGCTGCTCCTTTTTAGAATGTCAAGTAGAGGGTGACCAGATGAAGACGCGTTCATTGACGGAAGGGGCTATGCTGGGAGCGCTCACCGTTTTGCTCACCTTGCTCGGGGAATACCTGGGCATCCCCGCCGTGATCGTGCCCGTACCCCTGATCCTTCTGGTGTTCCGCCAGGACTTCCGCTGGGGGATAATCACCGCCCTGGTGGCTTCCCTGGTGACGGGCCTGGTGGCCGGACATGTCTTTGCCGGCCTGTCGGTGATTATCTGGGGTTTTGTGGGCGTGGCTGTGGGCATGGCCCTGAAAGAGAAGCTGTCCTTTGCCAAGCTCATGGGCGTGGCTGTTTTCGCCAACCTGGTGGTCATCGGACTGCACATGCTCCTTTATGCCCTGGTCATCGGCGGCAACATGTACACGGATCTGATGAACTCCTTTATCCAGGGCATCGAGCAGGCCATAGAGACCTCCCGGAGCCTGGGGGCTGCGGAGGAGTCCTTGGTCCATCTACAGATCATGCTGGAGCTGGTGCCGTTCCTCTTTAGAAACGGCCTGCCGGCACTGTTGCTCCTTTCTTCAGCGTTCATGGCCTTTGTGCACCTGGCGGTCTCCCGCCTGGTGCTCAAGCGCATGGGCGAGACGGTGCCCTGGGTCCAGCCCTTTACCCAGTGGCGGCTGCCCGCCTACTGTGCCCTCTTTTTCTTTGCGGGCTGGATCCTCACCCAGCTGGCCGCCCTCTGGGACCTGCCGCGCTGGCTGGAGTTTGCGGGCGTGAACTTGTTTTTCCTCTCATCCACGGCCTATATGGTCACAGGCCTCAGCTTGGCCTGGTTCTATTTCAACCAGCGGAGGACCCCCACGTTCCTGCGGGTTTTGTTTGTCATCCTGCTCTTTACGACCCAGCTTGTGCTCATGCTGCTGGTGCTGCTTACGGTGGCCGACGGGTTTTTTGACTTCCGCAGGTTAATGGCGCGGAAAGCAGAAGTAGTAAAGACGGAAGACACCGAAGATGTCCAAGAGGCAGAAGTGGTGGACGACCGCAGCGATACTGAAGACTAGAAAGGCGGGGTGGTTATGAAGGTAATACTGCAGGCAGATGTCAAGAATCTAGGCAAAAAGGGCGATGTGGTAGAGGTGGCGGAAGGCTACGGCCGCAACTACCTTTTGCCCCGGGGGTTGGCCGTGGAGGCCAGCGCCGGCAATCTGCGCCACGCTGCCCAGCAAAAGCAGTTGGAGGCCACGAAAGCAGAGCGGGAGCTGAAAGAGGCCCAGAAAGTCGGCGAGAAGCTCAAAGACCAAAAGGTGCAGATCAAGGCCAAGGTGGGCGAGGCGGGCCGCCTGTTTGGCTCCGTCACTCCCCAGGAGATCGCCGATCAGCTGCGCAGGCACTTCGCGGTAGAAATTGACAAGAGGAAGATAGAGATCAAGGAGCCAATAAAGAGCTTGGGCACGCACAAGGTGACGGTCAAGATCCATCCGAAAGTGCATGTTCAGGTGCAGGTGGATGTTGTGGCTGAATAGCGGTAGTACTTAGTTGGAGGGTTATCCCCATTGGATACAACACAGTCGCGCAACAAGCAGCTGTCTCTGGAAAAGCACGTGGCAGCACTTATGACCATTTTAGCTGAGGTGCACGGCGAGGACCAGCTGGTCCTCAAGGCAGGCAAGCTGGATTCGCTGGAGTTAATGCAGTCGGATAAGATAGAAGACCGCATCCTGGCGTTAGAGCGCCTGGTGCATGATGATCCCACCATCGTGGACCAGCGCACGCCGGAGGAGGCGGCCCAGGTCCTCCAGGAACTGGAGGACTATTTGGCCGATCTTTTGGCTAAGCGCACTGTGGAAGAGGAACTGGAGCAGAAAGTAAGTGCCAAGCTGCAGGAGCGCCATTTGGAATACATTAAAGAGGTCCGCATGCAGGTGCTCAAGGAGGTGGCGGGCCCCGATAACGCGCAGACCCTCAAAAAGTACGCTGAACTGGAGATGCTGGAAAAGCGCAGCCTCTCCAAGTCCACCGCGGATCTGATGCGCCCCCAGAGCCTAGAAGAGGTGGTGGGGCAGGAGGAAGCGGTGAAGGCGCTGCTTACTAAGCTCAGTTCGCCCTTCCCCCAGCATGTGCTGCTCTACGGTCCTCCGGGGGTGGGCAAGACCACTGTGGCCCGCTTGGCGCTGCAGTACGCGAAGCAGAAGGAGTATACTCCCTTCAGCGAGGACGCCCCTTTTGTGGAAGTAGATGGCACCACATTGCGCTGGGATCCCCGGGAAGTGACCAATCCCCTCTTGGGCTCGGTGCATGATCCCATCTATCAAGGTGCGAAAAGGGATCTCGCCGATGGTGCAGTGCCAGAGCCCAAGCTGGGTCTGGTTACCGAAGCCCATGGCGGAGTGCTTTTTATCGACGAGATCGGGGAAATGGATCCCATTTTGCAGAATAAACTGCTCAAGGTGCTGGAAGATAAACGGGTCATTTTCGAATCGTCCTACTACGATCCCCATGATCCCCAGACTCCCAAGTACATTCACCAGCTGTTCACCCAGGGCGCTCCCGCCGATTTTGTGCTTATTGGGGCCACCACCAGAGATCCTTCCGAGATCAGCCCCGCTTTAAGGTCCCGCTGTGCGGAAGTGTTTTTCAACCCCCTGACGCCCCAGGACATTGTGGAGATCGTGCGCTCGGCAGCCCAGCGCCTGGGCGTGAAGCTCGCCCCTGGGGTGGCGGAACTGGCCGCGGAGTATACCATTGAGGGGCGCAGGGCGACCAGGCTTTTGGCCGATGCCTTGGGCGTTGCCCTTTACCGCGCCGGGCGCGGGGAGGATGGGCTGGTAATCACCAAAGAAGACATGCAGGAAGTGATTCAAGCAGCCCGGCTCAGTTCTTATATCTCCACCAAGGCCTCGCCCACAAAGGAAGTTGGGCGCATTCTCGGCTTAGGGGTAAGCGGTTATGTGGGCTCCATCCTGGAAATTGAGGCAGTGGCCTTTCCCAGCAGGGAACCGGGCAAGGGCCAGGTGCGCTTCAACGACACCGCGGGCAGTATGGCTAAAGACAGTGTGTTTAACGCGGCCTCGGTGTTTAGAGCCTTGACCGGTGAAGAGTTGAGCAACTTTGATCTCCATGTGAATGTGGTGGGGGGCGGCAACATTGATGGACCATCCGCTGGGGTGGCCATTTTGGCAGCCATTATCAGCGCGGTGAAGGGTCTGCCCGTCCCGCAGGATATCGCGGTGACGGGGGAGATCTCCCTGCGGGGTAAAGTGAAGCCCGTTGGCGGGCTGCATGCCAAGATCTACGGGGCCAAACAGGGCGGGGTGAAAAAGGTGTTTGTACCCAAAGAAAACCTGGATAACCTGCCCGCCCACGTGGAGGGTGTGGAGATTGTACCCATGGAACACGTTTTGGACTTGTTGACCCAGATCTTCCCTCAAGATTTCCGTGTCCAATCCGCCTGGCCCCTGGCCAATTAAAGCGAAGCAACCCGGCTCCGGAGAAGTTTTGACAAGGAGCCGGGTTTTCTTTTGCGGCGAATTGCAGGTAAGGCCGTGTTGGTGTAGACTAGGTAAGGGTAGACTAGATTCATAACGAAGGGGGGAGAAGTGAGTGGACAGTGGCTTGCGAAGTATGGAAGCGAGCAGCGACCCTGACGGGCGGCCGCGAGGAGTGAGGCTGTGCTCATTTCTCCCGTTGGCTGCTGCCTAGCCGCGGCAGTCGCTGTTCGTTTTTATGCTCCACCATATTCGGAAAGGAGGATAAAAACGATGGCCATTGACCTTCGTGATTTGGAACGTTTGATTGCTGAGAAGGATTTCAAGACTGTTCGTGCTGAACTGAATAATCTGCAGGATGCTGACATCGCTGCCTTTATGGAGGAACTGAGGCGGGAACATGTGGTCATGGTGTTCCGTTCCCTGCCCAAAGATCGGGCTGCGGAAATCTTCTCTTACCTCCCCAGCGATATGCAGCAGTATATTGTAGAAGCCATTACCGACCAGGAAATCAGCAACATTATCAATGACCTGTTTATGGACGATGCGGCCGATTTCCTGGAGGAGATGCCCGCTAATGTAGTCAAGCGAGTACTGCGCAACGCCTCCCCAGATGTGCGGGAGCTGATCAACCACTTCCTCAAGTACCCCCCTTACTCTGCGGGCAGCATCATGACCGCGGAGTTTGTGGATCTGAGGAAGACCATGACCGTGGCCGAAGCGTTCCAGCGCATCAGGCGCACCGCTCTTGATAAGGAAACGGTGTACACCTGCTATGTCATGGACGACAACCGCCGCCTGGAGGGCGTAGTTACCGTGCGGGAGCTGTTTTTGGCCGAAGAGGATGCGGTGATCGGGGACATCATGGAAAAGAACGTGATCTTCGTCCGCACCGGCGACGACCAGGAAGAGGTGGCCGCGCTGCTCTCCAAGTACAACTTCATGTCCCTGCCGGTGGTGGATGAGGAGAACCGGCTGGTGGGCATCGTCACCTTCGACGACATCATGGAAGTTATCCACCAGGAGGCTACGGAAGACTTCCAGAAGATGGCGGCCATGGTGCCTTCGGAAAAACCCTACCTGAAAACGAGCGTGTTCTCCTTGGCCAAAAACCGCGTGATCTGGTTGATGATCCTGATGCTGTCCGCCACGGTTACAGGGAGCATTTTGGGCAAGTATGAGGCGGCTTTTGTCTCCCTGCCTGTCCTGGTTACCTTCATCCCCATGCTCACAGATACGGGGGGTAACACCGGTTCCCAAAGCTCGACCTTGGTGATTCGCGGCATAGCCCTCAACGAACTGAGCCTCAAGGATGTGGGGCGCATTCTCCGCAAGGAGCTGGCGGTGAGTTCTTTGGTGGGCTTAGCCTTGTCCACAGCCAACTTCCTGCGCGTCCTCCTGGTCTACCCCGGCAGCTACACCATGGCGTTCGCCGTTTCGCTGGCCCTGTACGCCACAGTGATCCTGGCAGCCACCATCGGCAGCATGCTGCCCCTGGCCGCGAAGGCAATAAAAACGGACCCAGCCCTCATGGCTGCGCCCGTTGTGACCACCTTGGTGGATGCGGCGGCCCTGATCATCTATTTCAAGATCGTAGATCTGCTCCTGCTGTGACCCGGGCACCGGGTGCCGGGCGGAAGCTGAAGATTTCCGGCTCAATACCCGTGCGCCGCTGATACTCACTTTGCACATGCTCCTTAAATGCGGGCAGGCTGGTTTGGGGCACCAAGGCTATGGTGCATCCGCCGAAGCCTGCCCCTGTCATTCTGGAGCCCAAAACTCCGGGGACCTCCAGGGCCAGCTCCACCAAAAGGTCCAGTTCCCGGCAGCTCACTTCGTAATCATCCCGGAGGCTTTCATGGGAAGCATTGAGCAGGCGGCCGAACTTTTCCAGATCCCCAGCTTTCAGGGCGGCCACGCCCACAAGCACCCGCGCGTTTTCCGTCACCACATGGCGGGCCCGCTTGGCTAAGGGATCGGGGAGCTCATTGACCAGGTTCAGGTGCTCTGCACCCACATCCCTTAGGGCCTTGATCCCGGGGATTCTCTCCCTCAAGAGCTGCACCGCTTCTTCACACTGCCTGCGGCGGGTGTTGTACTCGGAACCCGCCAGCCCCCGGCGCACTCCGCTGTTCACCACGGCAACCGCCAGGCCCCGCTCGGCCAAGGGCAGGGGCACCGCTTCATAGTCCAGGGTGCGGCAGTCCAAAAAGAGCGCATGATCCTCCTGCCCCAGCATGGAGGCGAACTGGTCCATGATCCCGCAGGCCACGCCCACAAATTCGTTTTCCGCCTTCTGGGCCAGCTTAACCAGATCCACCGCATCCAGCCTCCAGCTGTGGAGGGTGGCCAAAAGCAGCGCAGCTGCCACCTCCAGGGCCGCCGAGGAAGAAAGGCCCGCCCCCTGGGGAACATTGCCCTGGATAACGAGATCCGCGCCTTGGGGCTTGTACCCCAGCTTCTGGAACTGCCAGAACACGCCCTTCAGGTAGTTGGCCCAGGGATTTTTCTCGCTGGGGGCTATTTCCTCCAGCAAAAAACTCTCCTCCGCAGCATAGTTTAGGGAGTAGAGGTTCACCTGGCTTGTGCCATTGAGCGCGCCGGCGATCTGGATGCCCGCATCGATGGCCATGGGAAAGACGAAACCGTCGTTGTAATCCGTATGCTCTCCCAAGAGGTTGACCCTCCCGGGACCCCACGCCACCGCGGCGGGCTGGGAATGGGGAAACCTGGCCCTAAACTCCTCAAGCAGCCTTCCTGCCTTAAGTTCAGCCATGCTCTTTCTCTCCCCTCAGTTGGGCAGCCTGATCCTCTGGAGTCATGTCGGTGATAAAGGTCCCTGCCCCCGATTCCACGCCCGCCAGGTACTTCAGTTTGGTCGCGGTACGGTTCAGGGGGTAAAACTCAAAGTGGAAATGATAAAAGGGATAGTCACCCTTGGTTGGCGCCTGGTGGAGCGCCATGATGTAAGGCAGGGAGAACCCAAACAGGCTGTCGTATTTGACTAATACCTCTTTCAGCAGGCAGGCTAGGGACTCCTGCTCCGCGGCGTTCAGCTGGGGAAGGCTTTGCACATGGCGCCGGGGATAGATATGCACCTCAAAGGGGTAGCGGGCGAAAAAGGGCACAAAGGCGCAGAACTCCTCGTTTTCCCCGATGATGCGCCGCCCGTCCCCCAGCTCTTCCCCGAGGATTTGGCAGTAAAGGCACTGCCCCGTGGAGCTGTGGTGCTCCTGGGCGGAGTCCAGCTCCTTTTGGATCACGGGGGGAATGAAGGGGAAGGCGTAGATCTGCCCGTGGGGGTGGTGCAGAGTCACCCCCACCGCATCGCCCTTGTTCTCGAAGATAAATACATAGTGAATGCCAGGTTTGGCCCCCAACTCCAGCCAGCGGTCCGTCCAGACCGCGATCAGGTTAGCGATGCGCTCCACCGGCTCCTGGGCCAAGGTGGAGTGGTGGTCGGGGGAGTAGAGGACCACCTCGCACATCCCTTCCGCCGGGGCGGTGCGGTACAGTTCGCTGCCCCCGATCTCCACAGGCGGTGGGGGCTGCCGCAGGGAAGGGTACTTGTTCTGCAGCACGGCGATGTCATAGTCCTCCGCCGGTATCTCCGTGGGAAACGCCCCGGGCTGGGTGGGGCAGAACGGGCAGAAATCCTCCGGGGGTTTATAGGTTCGGTCTTGGCGGTGGGCAGCCACAATCACCCACTGCTTCAGCTGGGGGTTCCAGCGCAGTTCGGACATGTGCTCACTTCCTGATCCTTCTTTTTTTGCGCAAAGGTGTAAAAGATAATATAGCGTCCATCATCTTTGATCTGAACCTGCTTTTCCACACTTCCACCTCCCGCCCTCCCGTCTATTGTACAAAAAAGTTCCGGGCCTCTTCAAGGGAATTGCCCGCCGTCGGGGAAGTAGTATACTGAACACAACTGACGTGGAGGGAAGGAAATGCGTAAAGTAGTGCATACGGAAAAGGCCCCCGCAGCCATCGGCCCCTACAGCCAGGCGATTAAGGCGGGCAATTTGCTCTTCATCTCGGGGCAGCTGGGTGTAGATATGGCCAGCGGCGAGATTCCCTATGACTGCGTGGCCACCCAGACCAAAAATGCCCTAACCAACCTGGAGAGCATTGCCCAGGCTGCCGGCACCAGCCTGCAAAAGGCGGTGAAGGTGACCGTATACCTCACCGATATGGCTGATTTTGCCACCATGAACGAAGTTTATGGCGGCTTTTTCCCGGAGAACCCCCCGGCCAGGGTGTGCGTCGCGGTGAGCGGGCTGCCCAAGGGGGTTACCGTGGAGATAGATGCCATCTGTCTGTGTGAGAATTGAGCGAGCATAAGGGAGGAAGCGCCATGCCCAAACTGAAGGTGGGCGTACTTTACGGAGGGCGTTCAGGGGAGCACGAGGTTTCGCTCCTCTCGGCCCAGTCAGTGATCAATGCCCTGGACAAAGAAAAATACGAGATCGTACCCATGAAAATAGATAAGGACGGCCGCTGGCTGGACGGGATCATCTACGCGGATCCCACCCGCAACTCCGGCCTGGATGTGGTTTTCCCCGTGCTCCACGGCCCCTACGGCGAGGACGGGACTATCCAGGGCCTCTTGGAGCTGGCCAATCTGCCCTATGTGGGAGCGGGTGTTGCCGCTTCGGCGGTTTCCATGGACAAAGCCTTCATGCGGGTGCTTTTCCGGCAGGCGGGCCTGCCGCTCCTCCCTTGGGAAGTGGTGTTCAACTACCAGTGGCAGGGTGATCCCGCTGGCATCACCCGGCAGCTGGAGGAGTCTTTGGGCTACCCCATGTTTGTCAAGCCGGCCAACCTCGGCTCCAGTGTGGGCGTGACCAAGGTCAAGACCCGCAGCCAGCTGGCCCCCGCCCTGGAGTTGGCCCTCAGTTTCGACCGCAAGGCCGTGATCGAAAAGGGGCTGGAGGGAGCCAGGGAGATCGAATGCAGCGTGCTGGGGCACAGGGAGCCCCAGGCCTCCATTCCCGGGGAAATAGTACCGGCCAATGAATTTTACGACTACGAGGCCAAGTACCACAGCGAGGATTCGGAACTGATCATCCCCGCCCGCTTAAGCGGGGAGCAGATCAGGACCATTCAAGAGTATGCCTGCCGCGCCTTTAAGGCGGTGGACTGCTCGGGCCTGGCCCGGGTGGATTTCTTCGTGGACCGGCAGGGCGGAGTGCTGGTGAACGAGATCAACACCATGCCCGGTTTCACCAAGATCAGCATGTATCCTAAACTCTGGGAGCGGTCTGGTCTGTCTTACCCGGCCCTTCTGGACCGTTTGATCGAGATCGCCCTGGAAAAGTACCGGGAGCGCCAGGCCCTGCGCACGAGCCTCTTCGAGGCAGGTGACGACCGGGCCCAATGATCATCGAGGACTTATGGAAGTACTACGGCGATGAACTTGTTTTCCGGGAAGTTACCGCAACCATAGGACCCGCGGACCGCATCGGCCTGGTGGGGGCCAACGGCGTGGGGAAGACCACTTTGCTCCGGATCCTCGCGGGAAATCTCAGCCATGATCGGGGCCGCTTGAGCTGCCCCGGGGGCTACACCGTGGGATTTTTGGAGCAGCTGCCCCCCGGGGAGGGAGGGACCCTGGAGGAGTTCCTCAAGGAGCCCTTTGCCGCCCAGATCGAGCTGGAGCAGAGCCTGCGGCAGCTGGAGCAAAAGCTCGCTTCCCTGGAGCCCGGGCCCGCCCTGGAGGAGGCCCTGGGGCGCTACTCCCGGCTGCGGGATCGCTTCGAGCATGGGGGCGGGTATGATTACCTGGTGCAGATCAACCAGGTGTTAGCCGGTTTGGGCTTTGCTGATGAAGATCTCCCCCGGCCCCTTTCCAGCTTCAGCGGCGGAGAGCAGATGCGCATCAGCCTGGCCCGCCTGCTTTTGGACCGTCCGTCTCTTTTAATTTTGGACGAGCCCACCAACCACCTGGATCTGGAGGCCACCCGCTGGCTGGAAAGCTTCCTGGCTGGTTATCCCCGGGCCTTCATCGTGGTCTCCCACGACCGCTACTTCCTGGACCGGATCGCCCAGGAAATCTGGGAGCTCCACGGAGGAAGGCTCTACCGGTACAAGGGGAACTACTCCCAGTACCTGCCCCAGCGGGAGCTGCGCCTGGCCCAGCTGGAGGAAAGCCTGGAGCGGCAGCAGGAGGAAAGGGCGCGCATGGAGGCTTTCATCCAGAAGTTTAAGGCGGGAATCCGCTCCCGGCAGGCCAAGAGCATGGAGAAGAAGCTGGCCAGGCTGCCGGAGCTGGAACGGGTTCTGGATGATCCCAGCATGACCATCCGCTTTGAGCCCAAACGGCGTTCCGGGGAAAAGGTGGCCGTTTTGGAGGATGTGGGCAAAGCTTTTGGGGATAAGGAAGTGCTGCGGGGCATATCCGCGGAAGTGAGGCGGGGAGAGCGCATTGCCCTTCTGGGCCCCAACGGCAGCGGGAAAACCACCCTGCTCAAGATTCTCGCGGGTAAGCTGGAGTTCCAAGGTGCCGTGCGCTGGGGCGCGGGCGTGGAGCTGGGCTATTTCTCCCAGCAGATCAGCTTCGACCCGGAGAACACGGTGCTGGAGGAGCTTTACGGGGAACACCGGCTGGAGCTGGGGGTGCTGCGCTCAGTTCTGGCCAGGTTCCTCTTCCGGGGGGAAGATGTGTTTAAGCAGACCACTATGTTAAGTGGTGGTGAACGCAATCGCTTAGCCCTGGCCAAGCTGCTTTTGCACCGCCCCAATGTGCTGCTGCTGGACGAACCCACCAACCATCTAGACATCTTTGCCAGGGAAGCTCTGGAAAGGGCCCTGGCGGAGTTCAGCGGCACCATCATCTTCGTGTCCCACGACCGCTATTTCATCTCCAAACTGGCCACCAAGGTCTGGGCGCTGGAAGCCGGCAGGCTGCGGGAGTATGCCGGGGGCTATGAAGCCTACGAACAGGCCCGGGCCATCCAGGCCGCAGAGCGCGGGGCCAAAGGGCCCAAGCCCGCGGCGGAAAAACCCCGCCGCCCTTCGGCCAAAAGCAGGGAGCAGCTGAAGCTTCTCGAAGAGGAGATCGTGGCCCTGGAAGAGCGGGTGGCTGAACTGGAGGCGGCCTTAGCTTCCCCCGAGCTTTACCAAGATGAAAGCCAAAGCGTACCTGTAATCCAGGAATACCAAGAGATGCAGGCCCGTTTAGCGGAAAAGTATGCAGCATGGGAGTGCTTAGTGGAAGCACAGGAGGAGGAATGAGTATGCCCGGCCAGAGAACCAGAGGGGTGCTCCTCAAGGGCGTGGAGGGGCTGCCCATTCAGGTGCCCCAGGCAATCCTGCACAGCCAGGCGCGCCTAGGCCCCGTCGCCACTTTGGTCTGGATCAATCTGCTAGCTTTGGCTCAATTGGGCAGGCCCCTGAGGATCGACGACCTCACAGAGAGCCTGGGGCTCCCCAAGTGGGAGGTGAGCAAGGCCCTGGCCCTTTTGGCCGATGAAGGGTGGATCAACGATGAAGGCCTGGAGATCCAGCTGGCCATCCCGGAGCTGGCTGAGGCCGCAGCCGCCGAAGAACAGGCGGAGCCCGTTGAGCCCGAGGCCTTCGAATGGCTGGTGAGCTACTGGTCTGCCCGGGTGGCGCCTGCCTCCCCAGAGGAGATGCGCAAGCTGCTGTACTGGATGGAGGTCAAGGCCCTGTCCCACGAAGTGATTGCCGTGGCGGTGGAGGAGATGCTGATCCAAGCTGCCCAACCCAGCTTTCCCTACCTGGAGGGTATTCTGCGCAACTGGCATGCCGCGGGCATCCGCACCTACAACGATCTGCTGGAAAACTCCCACCTCACCAAGGTGCTGGGCCCCATTGCCGGCCGCAGGGAGCTGAGCCCAGCAGAGAAAAAATGGAAAGAGGTATTCCCCGATGAATTCGAGTGAAGTTATGCAGGATTTCGACCTGCCCATGGATCTGGCTGCGGAAAGGCAGGTTCTGGGAATTCTCATCAAACATCCGTCCCAAGTGGACCAGGTGGCGGACCGCCTGCGTCCGTCCCACTTTGTGGATCTGGGCCACCGGCGGATCTACGAGATCATTCTCGATCTCTATCACAAACAGGGGCGCATCTCCTACAGCCAGATCTACAACCGCCTGGTGGCGGAGGGCGTTGAATCCCCCGCGGAGCTGCTCATCGCCCTCACCGAATCTTTCGTCTCCCTAAGCGAACTGGAGCCCTGTGTGGAGATCCTCATCCGCCAGGAGGGCCTCCGGCGGATCATCAAGGCCTGCGATACCATTAGGGCCATGGCCCTGGATCCCAAGGCGGAGGATCTGGCGGCGCTCCAGGCCAGGGCCCAGGAACTCATTTTCGACGCCACCCAGGCCCAGGGCGGCCCGGAAAACGAAGTGAAAAACCTCCTGGAGGTTTTGAGCCAGTGCTACCTCAACCTGCTGCGCCGCCGGGAAGGCCAGGAGGATGCCTACGGGCTTTCGGTGCGCTTCCCGTCCATCGACGGCATGACCACTGGCTTTAAGAAGAAAGATTTGATCATCCTGGCGGCCCGCCCCAGCATGGGGAAGACGGCGCTGCTGTTGAATATGGTAACTAACGTAGCCAAGCGGGGCATCCCGGTGTTGGTGTTCAGCTTGGAGATGGACGCGGAGCAGCTGGGGGACCGCATCGTCCTCAGCGAGCTGTTCACCTACAAACAGGACGGACAGCACGTGGTCTCTGCCCACGAGTACCAGACCAAGCTCAGCGACGAGCAGTTCCAGCTCACCCAGAAGGTGTTCAATGACCTTTATCATCTGCCCATCGCCATTGTGGACAAACGGGGTTTGACCGTGGCGGAGATCAGGGCCAAGGCCCGCCGCTTCAAGGCGGAAAACCCCGATCTAGGCCTGATTGTCATCGACTACCTGCAGCTGATCAAGCCCCCCGGCAACGCCAACCGCAGCTGGGCCCTGATCGTGGGCGAGATGGTGCGGGAGCTGCGGGATCTCGCGGGGGAGCTGGATGTACCTTTGATCCTCTGCTCCCAGCTGAACAGGGGCGTGGAAAGCAGGGAGAACAAACGCCCCATGATGAGCGACCTCAGGGATTCGGGGAACATCGAAGAATTCGCCGACGTGGTCATGTTCCTCTACCGCGACGATTACTATTACCCAGAGCTGGCCCGGGAAAAGGGCACCGAGGGTCTGGCGGAGGTAATCTTTGCCAAGCAGCGTAAAGGGGCCACCGGTGTGGTACAATTGAGATTTATAAAGGAATACACCCGCTTTATTGAAGAAACTAAACGACAGGTGGAGGTGGCCCATGGCGCTAGATAGGGAGCTGGATAAGACCAAGGTGATGTTCATCGATACCTGCCGGCGCCTGCTGGAGCTGGGGGAGCTGAGCGAGGAGGAGTACTTGGGCATCTGCGATCTTTTGGATCGTTTAGATGAGCTGGACAAGGAAAGCTTTGAGCAGGAGCTGCGCCGCATCAGCAGGGGCTTGAGCGATCTGATCAGCTAGAGGTGAAAGCGTGTCGCAACTAACCAGTCCATCGTATGTAGCACGCCTCCTGCGGGAGCGGGGGCTTGGCGCCAAGAAGGGCCTGGGTCAAAACTTCTTGGTGGATCAAAATATAGTCAGGCGCATCCTGGAAAGCGCTGCCCTGACCGGGGAAAGCTGGGTGTTGGAAATAGGCCCCGGCCTGGGGGCCCTCACCAGCGGGCTGGCGGCAAGGGCGGCCCATGTGGTGGCGGTGGAGATCGACGGGGAGCTGGCCGCGGTGCTCAAAGAGATCCTGCCAAATCCCAAGATCACCATTGTGGAGGGCGACGCCCTGGGCCTGGACTGGCAGGAGCTCCTCGCAGGGGCGGGCTGGCGGGGCGAGTCCTTAAGCCTGGTGGCCAATCTGCCCTACTATATCACCAGCCCCCTGATCATGAAGGCCCTGGAGTGCGGCCTGCCCTTTGCGAGCATCTTGGTCATGGTGCAAAAAGAAGTGGCCGAGCGCATGCTGGCGGCCCCGGGGAGCAAGGACTATGGGGTGCTCTCCCTGGCCGTGCAGTACTACGCCGCAGGCTCCCTGGTTTTGAAGGTGCCCCGCACCGTGTTTCTGCCCGCCCCGGCCGTGGATTCCGCGGTGGTGAAGCTGGAGCCCCGGCCCCCTCAGGTCAGCGCGCCCCGGCAGGAGCTCTTTGCGGTGATCCGGGCCGCCTTCCAGCAGCGGCGGAAAACGGTGCGCAACGCCCTGAAAGCCTTGGTGGCGGAGTGGGGCTTGAAGCTAGAGCAGCTGGATGAGGCCCTGGCCAGCTGCGGGATTGAGCCCACGGAGCGGGGGGAAAACCTGTCGTTGGAGGAGTACAGCAAGCTTACGGAAGAACTGCTGAAGGGAGTGTGAACAGTGGAGTTCATCAGCCCCACGAAAGGACGCCTTTCCTTTGAAGAAGTATTTGCCGACATCATGGCCTATGCAGCCGAAAGCCCCGATGACAGCTATCGACTCATAGTGGGGACTGATTCCCAGATCCGGGACGGCACCTGCTTTGTCACCGCGCTCATCGTCCACCGCTTGGGCAAGGGAGGCCGCTTTTTCTACACCCGCAGCTATGAAGACCATGTGCGCGCCTTGCGGCAGAGGATCTTCTTTGAAGCTTCCTTGAGCCTGAGCGTAGCTTCCCGCCTCGCGGAGAAACTGGCGGAGTCGGGGCACGAGTTCGACATGGAGATCCACCTGGATGTGGGCAGCAACGGTGCCACGAAGTCTTTGGTGAAGGAAGTTGTGTGCATGGTGAACGGCTCCGGCTTCCTGTGCAAGGTCAAACCCGACTCCTACGGAGCCTCCAGCGTGGCAGATCGTTATACAAAATAAATGTTCCCCCCTTGACATGGGCCTGGAGCCTTGGTACAATATTCGTTTATTGACAACCGCCTGCATTTGTGGTACAATGAATTCGACAAAATGCGAGAAGGCGGTGACCGAGGTGGCTGGGGAAGTGAACAGTATCCAGCGGATCAGGCTGGATTTAGAGTCATGTGTGGGCAAACGGGTCAAACTCCGGGCCAACCGGGGCAGAAAGAAGATCGTGGAGGCGGAGGGCATCATCGAGAACACCTACCCCAAGCTCTTCGTGGTCAAGCTCGACGATTCCCACTCCCTGGACCGTTTGTCCTACACCTATGCCGATGTTTTGACCAAGACAGTGGAAGTCACTGTCGGTGATTGTGTAATCGGACAGAACTCAGCCGCCAATGAATAGATAAATACAGCCCAAGGCACCGGTTGCGGTGCTTTTTTCTTTGCCCCCTTCATAAACATCACTGAAGGGGGTGGGGGAGTTGTGGCAGCTGAAAAGGCGCCTGGGCAGCCGCATCCTGCGTTTGGGCTGCCGGGGCCCGGATGTGCGGGAGCTCCATGCCTTCCTGCGCCGCCAGGGCTATGATCTGGGCGAGGAAACACACTACGGATACCTGACTAAGGACGCGGTGCGGCAGTTCCAGCGGGACCACGGTTTGGCCGCCGATGGCATTGCCGGCAGGCGTTTTTTTGCTTTAGTCCTCAAGGAAGACCTGCCCATCCGCCGGCGGGTTCACGTGGTCCAGCCCCAGGAGGACTTGGCAGACATTGCCGCACGGTACGGAGTGGGTACCGAAGCCTTCGGCCGCTTTGCCGCCCAGGGCATCTATCCAGGCCAGCGCCTGGTCTTTTTTGATCGGGAAGTGTGGGGGATCTGCCGCGGCGGCTCCCAGCCGGAGCGGGGGGGACTGCCCCTGACCGGGGTGATCTGCTGCCAGCCTCCCCAGGCTCCGCTGGAGCTGCCCTGCCTGCTCCGCCCCCAGGAGCTGGAGTGGGATGTGATGCACATCCACCGGGCTCTGCAGACTCCTAAGCGCCGCAAAAAGGCGGCTGAGCTTTTCCTGGCCGCCCTTGAGCAGGTTCCCGGGGCCTGCGGGCTCTATCTCCCCTGGCGGGCAATTGCCCAGCTTGACGGAGTCCGCTATTTGAAACTCCTCCAAGGCCTGAAGCGGGCCCTGGGCCGCCGGGCCATGCTCTGGGTGGAGCTGGGGTCCGGCATCCCCCCTTGGACCATCTGGGGCGGGGTTGATTACGCCCAGGTGAACGAGGTGGCCGACCGGGTGGTGCTCCGCCTGGCCCGGCCAGAAGAGCCCGGCCCCCTGGTGGCCCTGGAACCCCTCCAAGCGGAGCTGCCCGCTGTACTCAAGGCGGTCCACTCCTGGAAAATCCTGCTGGATGTGCCGGTCTACGCGGTGGAATGGGAGCTGGGGCCGGAGGGCCTGCGCTGCACGGAGCTCTCCCACCAGAAGGCCCTTTCTAAGGCTTTGCGCCGGGGAGCCCGGCTGAAGCGGGGCGAGCAGGGCGACCTGCACTACAGCTTCCACAGCCGGGGGGCGCGCCATGAAATCCATCTTCCCCAGCAGACAGCCTTGGCCGAGCTCTGCCGCTTGATCAACCAGCGCAACCTGGCAGGGGTGATCCTGGATGGTCTGGGCCTGGAAGACCCCAGGATCTGGGAGACACTGCGCTCCCATTTCCGCACCGCCGCCCTGAATATTTGCGGGCAATAGACATGTTTTGCGGGCTGTTCTCATAGATATTAAGGAAAGTTGGCGGAAGCCTACGGCAAAAAAGGGGGAGAGAGATGAGCCTCAGTGTAAAAGAAAACCGCATCGCGGCGGTGAATCGCGTGGGGGAAAACACGCTGCAGACAGTCCTCCAGGGCAAGGTCGACCTGCCCAGCACCGCAGCTCCCGTCGGCAGGATAGTGTGGGTAAAGGGCGTTCCCGTTTTGCATTCCGCTGCCCCGGATCAAGACCGGGTCTATGTACAGGGAGCGGTGGATCTGACCATGGTCTATGCCCCCGAGACGCTGGGGGACGAACCGGCGGGGCTGAAGCGGGTGGAATGGCCTGGTGCCCTCCCCTTTGATGCCCATGTGGAAGTGCTCGGTGCGGAGCCGGAGGCCCTGGTCAAGGTCAAGTTGGCTGTCCTGGCCTGCGAGTGGGAGCTGGCCCCGGGGCAGTTCTCGGTGGATGTGGATCTCATCCTAGCCGTGACCGCCACCGTGGATCAGGTCCGGGAACTTAAGGCCATCAGCAGTGCCAACCTGGCCAAACCAGTCAAACTAACCACAGATGGGGTGGTGCTCACTCCAGTGCCCCCGCCTGTGGAGCTCCAGGTGGCGAAGCAGGTCACCGGCATGCTGGAATTCGACCTGGACGAGGACGATCTGGTGCGCACCGTTTTGGACCTGGAGGCCCAGGTCAAGCTGGAAGAGCCCGCCTTCAAGGATGGGGAGATGGAAGTTCGGGGCTGGGCGGCCCTGAGCCTCCTCTACGAAACCGAAAACTTCACGGTTAAGGCCCGGGAGTTCAACCAGGTGCTGGCCTTTGAGCTGAACTTCACGCACCCTGGGCTGGAACCCGGCATGACGCTGGAACCTCGCCTGGAGAGCCGCTGCGAAGGCTTTGTGGTCAACGACGGCCGCAGCCTCAGGGTGGAACTGGGCCTGGGAGGTGTGCTCCTGGCCAAAAAGCCCCAGGCGGTGCAGGTGCTGACCGAAATCTCGGCACCCGGGGGGATGGTGGAAACCCGCAAGGAACTGCTGGCCGCGGACAGCTTCGTGAGCCAGAAGGAGCAGCAGGCGGTGGTCCGGGGTTTGATTGAGCTGGGCGAGAACAATCCGCCCATGCGGGAGATCCTCAAGTGCCGGGCCGCGGCTCACCTCACCGACTATGATGTGGAAGAAGATAAGCTGACCATTGAAGGCGTGCTGGATGTGGAGATCTTCTACCTGGCCCATTCAGAGGAAGATATCAAACCCCTCTTCCGCGGGTATTTGCCGGAGGCGCTGCCCGTTTCCCAGACCCTGGCGGTGCCAGGTTTGGAGCTGGGCATGCAGCCCCGCATAGAGCTGGAGGTGGTGGCGGCCCGGCCTGATTTGATCAACCGGGAGACTCTGGAAGCCGCGGTCACCCTCCGCTACCGGGTGGAGGTCTTGGAATACCTGGAGGTGGAAGCGGTGGTGGAGGCGGTGGATGTGGAGCCCCTGCCGGAGGATCCGCCCACCTTGACCTTTGTCTTTGTGCAAAGTGGCGATACCGTCTGGAAGCTGGCCAGGCGCTACCACACCACGGAAGAAGCGATCCGCCGGGTCAACCCCAGCCTGCAGGATGGGGAGGCGGAGCCGCAGCCCGGCGAACACCTCTGTATTCCCAGGTAAGAAGGGCGGCGGGCGCTGCCGATGCAATGGACCTCTCTGGGGTCCATTTTTCTTTTGCCGGGCATACTACCCCTAGCGAGAGGGCAGGGGGGATGGATGTGCTGGCGCTTTTGATGGCAGCTCTCTCTGGGATACTCATGGCCCTGCAGGGGTCGCTCAACTCCGCGCTGGGCAAGGCCGTGGGGCTGTTGGAGGCAACTTTCATCGTGCAGGTGGTGGGCTCCATCTCCGGTGGAGCCCTGCTCCTTGTGGGGCTGGGCCGGGGCAGCCTGCTCAATTACGGGAAGGCTCCCTGGTACACCTACCTGGGGGGCCTTTTGGGAGTGGCCATTGTCTATCTAGTGGTTTCCGCCATAGCCCAGGCCGGGGTGGCCAATGCCACCACCGCGATCATTTTGGGGCAGGTGATCACCGCGGCGGTGGTGGATTACTTCGGCTGGTTCGGTGTAGAACAGGTACCCTTCAGCCTCTGGAAGGGGCTGGGCATCCTGCTCATGGCCGCCGGCGCCTGGCTGTTATTGTCCCGATGAGGGCAGGAGGAATTTTCTGCTCAGTGCGGAAATAAAGCTAGGACAGGAGGCAGACCATGGACCAGATTTCCCTGCGGGCCTACGCCAAAGTCAACCTCACTTTAGATGTGGTGGGGCGCCGCCCCGATGGCTATCATCTCTTGGAAAGCGTGATGCAGTCCGTTTCCCTGGCGGATACGATCACCCTAAAGAGGAGGCCCCAGGGTACTATCATCCGCAGCGATCATCCCGAGCTGCCCCTGGATGAGCATAACACGTGCTGGCGTGCTTTCACCGCCTTTGCAGGCTTCACCGGGCTGGAGGGCGGTGTCGAAATTTACATCCACAAAAGAATTCCCCTGGCCGCAGGTTTGGGAGGAGCCAGCGCCGATGCTGCCGCAGTTCTCTACGGGTTGCATAGAATATACGGGGCCAAGCTCAGTTTGGCCCAGCTCCAGGAGATCGGCCTGCAGGTAGGTGCAGATGTGCCCTTCTGCCTGCAGGGGGGGACCTGTCTGGTGCAGGGCATCGGGGAGAGGGTCCAGGCTCTGGCTGCTTTTCCCCGGGCCAGCTTGGTGCTGGTGAAGCCAGGTGCGGCTGTGTCCACTGCCGAGGTGTATCGAAGGCTGCAGCCCGCAGTCCACGGCACCAGGTTCACCGCGGAACTGCGCCAGCTGCTCCAGCAGGGCCGGGGCCTGCCGGAACTGGCGGGGGTTTTGGGGAACGTCCTGGAAACGGTGACCGAGGCGCTGGTCCCGGAAGTGGTTTTGTGGAAGGAGCGCCTTTTGGCCCAGGGCGCGCACGGCGCGCTCATGAGCGGCAGCGGGCCCAGCGTTGTGGGTATTTTTAGCGCCCCGGACCGGGCCCTAGGCTTTCAGGAGCGCTTTGCAGGCCAGGCCGAGATCTTTGTGGTGGAGCTGACGGATGTGGGAGTGGAGGAAATCGACGGAGGAGACCGATGAACATGAAAGTGGATGCCGTAGTTTTGGCGGGAGCTCCAAATAGCGGTCAGCTGCAGGAAGCGGATGCTGCCAAGTGGGAAGCGGCCATTCCCATCCACGGCAAACAGATGGTCAATTACGTGGTGGAGGCTCTGCAGAACTCGCAGCACGTGGCCAGGACGGTTGTGGTGGGACCGCTGGAAATCAGAGATGCGCTGCCGCCCGGCGTTACCTTTGTGCAAAACGGAAACAGTCTCCAGGAGAACATCTTTTTGGCCATGGAGCGCCTGGAGAAAAAGAACAAGGTGCTGCTCATCACTTCAGACATTCCCCTGGTCCATGCCGAGGCCATCGATGACTTTTTAGAGCGCTGCGGCGATCTTCAGGGGGATGTGTACTACCCCCTCATTTCCAAGGAAGCCAATGAACAGATGTTTCCGGAATCGCAGCGCACCTACTTCACCCTCAAAGAGGGCTGTTTCACCGGGGGCAACTTGATTTTAGCCAGCCCGCAGGCGATCATCAACTCCCGCTGGGTGATGGATGATGTGTTTTCCCAGCGCAAGAAGCCCTGGAAGCTCGTGCGCATGCTCGGGTTTGTTTTCATTCTTAAGTTCCTTGCCAAGCAGCTGTCCATGGGCGAGCTGGAAAAGAGGGCCAGTTCCATCCTGGGCTACAAGGGCGTGTTCATCATCTCGCCCTATCCGGAACTGGGCACCGATGTGGATAAGCCCAGCGATTTGCAGCTGGTGAGAAAAGCCCTGGAGCCTGTGCAGGGCAAAGAAGCCTAACACTGGAGGTTGAACATGGCTGAAGCAGCGGCAATCATCCTGGCTGCGGGACAAGGCACGCGCATGAAATCCCAGCTGGCGAAGGTGCTGCACCCCTTGGCAGGCCTGGAGCTGGTGAACCATGCGGTACGCAATGTGCGCCTGGCCCAGTTTGAGCCGATCATTGTGGTCGTGGGCTTCCAGGGGGAAGCCGTCCGGGCAGTACTGGACCGGGATGTGGTGGTGGTGGAGCAGGAGGAGCAGCTGGGCACGGGGCACGCGGTGGATCAATGCCGGGACGCTTTGCGCGCCTTCGACGGGCCCGTGCTGGTCACCTACGGCGATACCCCCCTGTTCAGGAGCGAAACCTTCAGGCAGCTCTTGGAGTATCACCTCAAGGAGCAGGCGGCTGCCACGATTGTCACCGCGCATTTTACCGATCCCACCGGCTACGGGCGGATTTTGCGGGATGAAAACAACCAGGTGTTGGGTGTGGTGGAGCATAAGGATGCCTCGCCGGAGCAGCGTCTGATCCAGGAGATCAATACCGGAACTTATCTGTTCCAAAGTAAATTGCTCTTCCATTATCTAACCCAGATCACCCCCGATAACGCGCAGACCGAGTATTACCTCCCCGACGTGCTGCCGCCCATGCTGGCCGACGGGCACAAGGTGGCCGGCTTTGTCCTTGCTGATCCGGCGGAAAGTTTGGGTATCAACGACCGCCGGCAGCTCGCGGAGGCGGAGGCCATCTTGCGGGACCGGATCTGCCGCCACTGGCAGGAGCGGGGAGTGACCATCATCGACCCCGCTTCCACCTGGATCGAGTGGGACTGTGAAATAGGTCAAGATACGGTGCTTTATCCTGGGTGTCTGATCCAAAAGGGGAGCAAGATCGGGGAGAACTGTGTGATCGGCCCTTACTGCCGGCTGTCCGGGGCAGTGATTCCCAGCGGCGCGGTGCTGGAGTATGCGGTTGTGGTGGACAGGACCGTGGGCCAAGCCGAGCGTATCCTGCCGTTTTCCTTTCTATCTAAGTAAATCCTTTGGGGGGCTGTAAAGTGACGGAGTGTGGTAAAAGAATGAAAGTGTTTTCGGGGAATGCCAATCAAGAGCTGGCCAAGGACATCTGCAGCTGCTTAGGCATTCAACTGGGCCAGTCGGAGCTCCTGCGCTTTCAGGACGGAGAGATCCGCTTAAGAAACGTGGAGACGGTGCGGGGAGCGGAGGTGTTTATCGTCCAGCCTTTGAACTACCCTTCCGCGGAGCACATTATGGAACTTCTGATCATGATCGATGCCATGCGGCGGGCATCCGCCCGGGAGATCTGTGCAGTCGTCCCCTACTTCGCCTACGCCCGGCAGGATCGCAAGACCCAGCCCCGCGACCCCATTGCGGCAAAGCTTCTGGCCAACTTGATCACCGCCGCCGGCGCCGACCGGGTGGTTACCCTCGACCTCCACGCCGGGCAGATTCAGGGCTTTTTTGACATCCCCGTGGACAATCTCAAGGCCATTCCCATCATTACCGAATACCTGAAGCAGAAAAACCTGCAGGATGTGATCGTGGTCTCCCCCGATGTGGGCGGAGTGGTGCGGGCCCGGGAGCTCGCGGACCGCTTGAACTGCCAGATCGCGATTGTGGATAAGCGCAGGCCCAGGCCTAACCTGGCGGAAGTGATGAACATCATCGGCGAAGTCGCGGGCAAGACCGCCATCCTTTTAGATGATATGATCGATACCGGGGGAACAATAGTCAATGCGGCTAAGGCCCTCATGGAAAAGGGCGCGGTGGAAGTGTACGCCTGCTGCACCCATGCTGTGTTCTCCCATCCTGCGCCGCAGATCCTCCAGGACAGCCCCTTGAAGGAAGTAGTTGTTACCGACAGCATCCTCCTTCCGCCGGAGAAGCAGTTTCCTAAACTGACCGTCCTGTCCGTGGCGCCCCTCTTTGCCGAAGCCATCCGCCGCATCTACGAGGAGCGGCCCGTGAGCCACCTGTTCGTTTGACTGTAACTGACAAGAATGGTATGATAAAGCGGTGTAAAGGAGGGAGCAGTACAATGGCAAACTATCAACTGGCCGTGGAAGAAAGGACCCAGACCGGGAAAAGCTACAACCGCAAGCTCCGGAGTGAAGGGAAAATTCCCGCGGTAGTCTATGGTTTTGGTCAGGATGCTACCCATATCCAGGTGGCGGCGCGCGAGGTGGAAAAGGCGCTGGCCGATCCCGCCAGCTTGATCGATCTGCAGCTGGGGGATGGTAAAAAGACGGTAATTGCGAAGGAAGTGCACCGCCATCCCTTCCGGGGGACGCTGCTCCATGTGGATTTCTACGCAGTGGATCTCAGCAAGAAGCTGGAGGTCACCGTGCCCATTCGCGTTGTAGGCGAAGAACAGCGCCCCAGCGATGGCGGCGTGGTGGAGACGTACCTCTGGGAGCTGCCTGTGCTCTGTCTGCCCACCGACATCCCCGGCCATATCGACGTGGATGTGAGTGGCCTGGAGCTGGATCAGGGCCTGACCGTGGGGGAGCTGGCGCTGCCTGAAGGCGTGGAAGCCCTGGGCGGTCCCGAAGAGCTCGTGGTGAAGGTAAGCGTGCCGCGGGCGGCAGGGGCCGCTGAAGAGGCCGAACCTGAAGAGGCTGAGGAAGCTGAACCAGGGGCCGAAGCGGCTGAAGAAGGCGGAGGAGAAGCTTAGTCTGTAGCTGAAAAGAGAGGGATACGCACAGTGCCTTCCGCCACTGTGCGTTTCTTCTGATCCTCTCTTTAGGGGGGAACAAATTGAAGGTAGTGGTGGGTTTAGGCAACCCGGGGCTGCGCTACGCCAGGACAAGGCATAATTTGGGTTTCTGGGTTGTGGACCTGTTGAGTGAAAAGTGGGGCATTCCCCTAACCAAGCACAAGTTTGGGTCCAAGGTGGGGGAAGGCCGTTTTTTAACCGAACAGGTGCTGCTGGTCAAGCCCCAGACCTTCATGAACCGCAGCGGGGAGGCAGTGGGTGACCTGGTGAGGTTTTACCAGCTTGATCCCGCTGATCTCCTGGTGATCTATGACGATCTGGATCTGGCTCCGGGTTTGCTCCGGGTGAGGCCTTCCGGAAGCGCGGGAGGGCACCGGGGGGTGGCCAACATCATCGATCATCTGCAGTCCGGCGCCTTTCCCCGGATGCGCATCGGGATCGGATCGCCGCCGGAGCATCTGGATGCAGCTGCGTACGTATTGCAGGTTATTGATGAGGCAGAAACTAAAATGCTGGAAGAGGCCTGCCAAAGGGCGGCGGAGGCCGTGGAACTGTGGCTGAAGGAGGGTGTCCAAGCGGCCATGAACCAGTATAACCGGAGGCAGACAAGCGAACCATGACCGAAGAGGGGGAAGCACCTTGTCGCTACAGAGCTTAGTGGAACTCATGCGCCAGAGCAGGGAGCTTAGCCTCATTGGTCAAAACATCCGGTCTGGACAGGGCAGAGGGCAGATCATCACCGGCTTATCCGGCAGCCAGCGCTCCGTGTTGCTCGGGACCATCTACGACCCCAGCCGGGTGATGCTGGTGGTGACGGGGAACCAGAGTCAGGCTGAGAAACTGGCCCAGGACCTCCAGACGCTGCTTCCCACAAGCAGGGTGCTGGTTTGGGAAGCAAAGGAGCTCATGCCCCATGAGGAGGCCCCCACCGCTCTGGATCTGCGGGCGGCGCGCCTTGCGGTACTGCAGGAAGGAAGCAAACCGAGAACAATCATACTAACATCCATCGCGGCCCTCTTGGAGGGGCTGGTGGCTCCGGAACGCATGCGGAATTCAGAATTTTCAATAAAGTGGGGCTCCCGCTTAGATCTGGATGAGACCGCGGAGCTGCTGGTGAACCTGGGCTATGAGCGGGTAGCCATGGTGGAAAACTGGGGCCAGTTCTCCATCCGCGGCGGGATCTTGGATGTGGCTCCCTTCCACCTGCCCCAGCCCGTGCGCATTGAGCTCTTCGGCGATGAAGTGGATTCCCTGCGCAGTTTCGACTTCGCCAGCCAGCGGTCCCTGGAGAATATGAAGGAAGTTGTGATCAAACCTGCCCGGGAGACTCTCTATGATCTGGAGCAACTGGGCCGGGTTAAAGATGCCATCTGGGAGGCGGCGCAGCGCCAGAGCGAGCGCCTGCACCGGCTGAAGCTTATGGACGAAGCGGATGAGCTTCTGGCCCGCATCGCCCGCCACCTGGAGGCCTTCGATCAGCAGCGCTATTTCCCCGGCATGGACCAGTACAAAGTGTACTTCGGACAGGTAGTTTCCCTCTTGGAGTACCTGCCAGGGGATACCCTGTTGGTATTGGATGAGCCGGTGCGCCTCAAGGAAGCCGCGGTGGGGGCTTCCATGGAGATCGGCGAGCATTTCAGCCAGCTCTTAAGGAAGGGGCGCATCCTGAGCAGCCTGGCGGATCTTTACTGGGACTGGAACTCCCTTTGGGCCAAGTTCCAGACTTACCGGCCCGTTCACCTTTCCACCCTGGGCAAGCGGGTGAGCGGGATGGAGACCCTCTCCTCGACGCCCTTGAGCCTGCGCATGCCCGAGCACTTCGGGGGCAAAATCGAGCGCATGCTGCGCCGGGTGCAGCAGCTGCGCCGGGATCACTACCGCATCCTGATCCTGGTTTCCACTAAAGAACGGGGACAGCGCATTTTGGAACTGCTCCGGGAGGAAGAGATCCCCGCGGTGTACGTGGATCAGCTGGGTAAGGAGCTGCAGGTGGGCAACTGCGTGATCACCACCGGGAGCTTGGAAACGGGCTTTGAATTCCCCGCCTTCAAACTCAGCGTCATCACCGAGCTGGAGCTCTACGGCCGCCCCCGCAAAAAGGCCCGGGCCCCGAAGGTGGAAGAGGGACTGCGCATCGCCCCCCACGAGCTGCGGGAAGGGGACTACGTGGTCCACATCAACCACGGCATCGGCCAGTACATGGGCATCGAACAGCTGGAGGTGGACGGGCGCCGCAAGGACTATCTGTATATCCGCTATGCCGGACAGGACCGGCTCTATGTGCCTGTGGATCAGATCCACTTGCTCCAGCGCTACGTGGGCCTGGATGAGGGCGCCCCGCGCCTGAGCAAACTGGGGGGCAATGAGTGGAACCGGGTGAAAAAGCGGGCTAAGGAATCGGTGCAGGAGATGGCGGAAGGCCTGCTCAAGCTCTATGCCGAGCGGGAAGCCGCACCCGGTTTTGCCTTTCCCCCGGACACCCCCTGGCAGCGGGAGCTGGAGAACTCCTTCCCCTACCAGGAGACCCCCGACCAGATCCAGGCCATCGAAGCGGTCAAGCGGGATATGGAAAAGTCCCGGCCCATGGACCGGCTGCTCTGCGGCGATGTGGGCTACGGCAAGACCGAGGTGGCCATCCGGGCCGCCTTCAAGGCGGTGATGGGCGGCAAGCAGGTGGCGGTTTTGGTTCCCACCACCATCCTGGCCCAGCAGCACCAGCGCACCTTTGAGGAGCGCTTTGAGGGATTCCCGGTGAACGTGGCGGTGGTGAGCCGCTTCCAGACGCCAAAGGAGATCGCCAAGGTGCTCAAGGGCGCCAAGACCGGAACGGTGGATGTGCTCATCGGCACCCATCGGCTTTTGTCAAGAGATGTGGTGTTTAAGGATCTGGGCCTGGTGATCGTCGATGAAGAGCAGCGTTTCGGGGTGGCTCAAAAGGAAAGGCTGAAGGAAATCGCCCGCAACGTGGATGTCTTGACGCTGTCGGCAACGCCCATCCCCCGCACCCTGCACATGGCCATGGTGGGGGTAAGGGATATGAGCGTGATCGAAACGCCCCCGGAGGACCGCTACCCGGTGCGCACCTATGTGGTGGAGTACGATGAGCAGCTGATCCGCCAGGCCATCCTCAGGGAGCTGGCCCGGCAGGGTCAGGTCTATTTCGTGCACAACCGGGTGCAGTCCATCGAGCATGTCTACTCCGAGCTGCAGAGGATGGTGCCCGAGGCCAGGATCGCCATCGCCCACGGCCAGATGGATGAGTCGGTTCTGGAACGGGTCATGCTGGATTTTTATAACGGTGAGTTCGACATCCTGCTCTGCACCACCATCATCGAAACGGGGATGGACATCGGCAATGTGAACACCCTCATCGTGGACGATGCGGACCAGCTGGGCCTGGCCCAGCTCTACCAGCTCAGGGGGCGGGTGGGGCGTACCAACCGGGTGGCCTACGCCTATTTCACCCACCGCAAGGACAAGGTGCTCACGGAAGATGCGGAAAAGCGCCTTTCCGCCATCAAGGAGTTCACCGAACTGGGTTCCGGCATCCGCATCGCCATGCGGGACCTGGAAATCCGGGGTGCCGGCAACCTCCTGGGCCCGGAGCAGCACGGGTTCATCGCCTCCGTGGGTTTTGAGCTCTACTGCCGCCTGCTCGAAGAGGCCATCCAGGAGCTGAAGGGCCAGGAGAAACCCCAGGTGCCCGATCCCTTCCTCGATCTCAAGGTCGATGCCTACCTGGACGACGCCTACGTGCCCGATCCGGCCCAGAAGGTGGAGCTGTATCAGAGGATTGCTAACCTCTCTTCCCTGGAGCAGTGCGATGATCTGGAGGAGGAAATCCAGGATCGCTTTGGCGATCTCCCCCCGGCGGCGCGCAATCTGCTGCAGAGCGTGCGCATTAAGATCTTAGCCCGGGAGGTGGGTCTGGAGAGCATCACGGTGCGCCAAAGCAAGTTCGAGCTCCGCTTCCTGGAGGGGCGGGGTATCGATGTGCACAAGTACGCGGCGCTGCATCAGAAGTACGTGGGGAAGATCTCCTACCGCCATGCCCGGGGCGGTCAGCTGCAGGTGGAAAAACTGAAGGGGGACGAACAGGCCCTGGCACTGCTTACGCAGGTGCTGGGGGAGATGGCCCATGAATAAAAGTGGTAACCTGCGCTTATACTAACCGTAACTTAATCCTGGGAAAAGGGGTGTGACGTTGAAGGCAACGGGCATAGTACGACGCATTGACGATCTGGGTCGCGTAGTCATCCCCAAAGAAATCAGGCGAACGTTGCGGATCCGGGAAGGCGATCCCTTAGAGATCTTTGTAGATAGAGATGGCGAGGTAATCCTCAAGAAGTATTCTCCCATTGGCGAGCTGGGGGATTTTGCCCAGGAGTATTCAGATTCGCTGTACGAAACAACGGGCCATGTGGCCATAATCACAGACCGGGATGCTGTGGTGGCCATTTCGGGAGGGCCGAAGAAGCAGTGGATAGACCGCCCTGTGGTGGCTGTGGTGGAAAAGGCTATGGAGTCCAGGCGCAGCATGACCATTCGCCAAGGAGAACATCCGGAGGATGAAGTGTGGGATTTTGCCATGCAGGCTATAGCTCCCATCATTGCAGAAGGGGATCCTATCGGGGCCGTTATCCTAGGTACTAACGAAACCAACCGCCAGATGGGCGAATTAGAACTCAAACTGGTGGAGACCGCCGCGGGCTTCCTGGCCAAACAGATGGAGCAGTAAAAAGAAAGCGGAAGGACTCCTCATAAGCCGCCAGTCCCAGGCGTAAGCATGAGTAGGAAGGGAAGAGCGGCCTATGACCAAGGAGTCTTTTTTGCGTGGTGCGGCCATCCTGGCGGCGGCCAGCGCCTTGAACCGCCTCATCGGCTTAGTCTACATGATCGCGCTGCCCCGCTTGATCTCGGATCAGGGGATGGGCCTTTACCAGCTGGTTAAGCCCATTCATTACTTCGCAGCGGTGGTGGCCATCGGCGGCATGCCGGTGGCTGTGGCCAAGCTCAGCGCGGAAAAAGCGGCACTGGGGCAGGCCTGGGAGGTGCAGCGCACCTTCCGCACGGGTCTGCTTCTTTTGCTGCTCAGCGGCGGGGCTGTGGCCCTGGCTTTGATTCTGGGCGCGCCCTGGTTTGCCGCGGTGCTGGCCAAGGACCCGGGTGTCATCCCCATCCTGGTGGCCCTGGGCCCGGCCTGCTTCTTTCTGGCCTTGAGCGCCGGCTTCCGGGGCTTTTTTCAGGGGCTGCAGTACATGACCCCCACCGCCATCTCCCAGGTGGCGGACCAGGTGGTGCGGGTTTGCGCCACCATTGCCCTCAGCCTTTACCTGCGGCCCCGGGGCCTGGAGTTCGCGGTGATGGGCGTGGCCGCGGCCTTCATCTTGGGAGAGCTCACCGGCTGGCTGGTCCTGGCCGGAGCCTATCTGGGCCCAGGCCGCCGGCTTCTGGCGGAGCTGAAAGGGGCGGCCCCGGCGCGGCCTGAATCCGTGGGCAGCCTGGCCGCCCGCCTCATTGCCCTGGCCGTCCCGGCAGTTGTGGCCACCATCCTCTGGCCGGTGATGCAGCTCGCGGACAGTTTGCTTGTGCCCCTGCGCCTGCAGGCCGCGGGCTTCGGGCCCGCGGCAATTCGGGAGGGCCTGGGCCATTTGGGCATGGCTTTGACCTTGGCCCAGTTTCCCAACGTGGTCACCGTGGCCCTGGCCACAAGCCTGGTGCCGGCCGTGTCGGAAGCCAAGGCTCTGGCCCGGGAGGGGCTCGTGCGCCACCGGGCGGAAGAGGCGCTGCGCATGGCTTTGATTTTTGGGGTTCCATCCTGCACCGCCCTGTTTGTGCTGGCGGCACCCATCTCCCAGGTGCTCTTCGGCTACAGCCAGGTGGCTGAGCCCCTGCGCATTTTGGCCTTCGGCACCGTCACCCTGGGCATAATTCAAGCCACCACAGGTGTGCTGCAGGGCTTGGGAGCCATGGGCGTCCCCGTACGGAATTTGAGCGCGGGGGTGCTGCTCAAATTCGCCCTCAACTACCTGTTGGTGGGTAGTCCCCAGATGGGCATTTTGGGAGCCGCCTGGAGCACCGCCTTGAGCTGGGCGCTGGTGGCAGCCCTCAACCTGATCTCCGTGTACCGCCGGGTGGGCAGCGTGCTCAACTGGCGCCACGGGGTGTTGTTACCCGCTCTGGCTGCCGGCGGCACCGCGGCCTTGCTGTACCTGCTCCAGGACACCCTGGCCCGCTTTCTCCCCGCCGCCCCGGCCACCTTGGGCCCCCTGGCCTTCAGCTTCGTACTCTATTTTCTCCTCCTGATGATCTGGGGCAGCCTGCGGCGGCGGGATGTGGCCCTGCTTCCCGGTATCGGCGATGCTTTGGGCGCGCGCCTTCAGGCCTGGGGTTTTCTGCGCAGATGATCCTTGGCCCGGTCCCAGAGCTCGTTGAGGCCGTCCAGATCCAGTTCAGCTAAATCCAGGTCTGCCTCCTGTGCATAGCTTTCCAAAAGATGGAAGCGCTCGATAAACTTGGCTGTGGCCTTCTGCAAGGCGAACTCCGGGTCCACCTTGATGAAGCGGGCTAAGTTGACTACGGCAAAGAGCAGATCGCCCAGTTCCTCTTCCAGCTCTGCCTGCTGGCCCGCGGCTGCGGCCTCTTCCAGCTCTTTGAACTCCTCTTTGACCTTTTCCACAACTTCCCAGGTGTGGTCCCAGTCAAAGCCCACCTTGGCCGCCTTCTTCTGGATTTTTTCCGCGCGCATCAGCGCCGGCAGCTCCTTGGGCACCCCATCCAGAACTGAGGTGCGCTGGCTGCCCGCCTTTTCCCGCCGCTTGATGGCCTCCCAGTTCACCATCACTTCCTCTGGCGTCTCCGCTGAAACCTGGCCGAAGACGTGGGGATGGCGGCGCACCAGCTTCTCGCTGAGGTTAGTGATCACATCGTCCATGGAGAACTGTCCGTTTTCCGCGGCGATCTGGGCGTGGAGCAGCACCTGCAGGAGGACATCCCCCAGCTCATCCTTCATGGCTTGGGGATCGCCTGCATCGATGGCTTCCAAGAGCTCATAGGCTTCTTCCAGTAAAAAGCGCTTGAGACTGGTATGGGTCTGCGCCCGGTCCCAGGGGCACCCTTCAGGGGAGCGCAGTTTGGCTACGATGTTAACTAGGTTAGACCAGGACATGGCTGAACTCCTTTCCTAAAAACAGAGAAAACCCCCTAGAAGGGGGTACTCCCCGCCTAAGGGGCTGGCAATTCCTTTACTTAGGGGCAACTGCTTCGCGGAGAGATTTGCCAGGTTTGAAGGCAGGAACCTTCGTGGCCGGGATCATAATCTCTTCGCCCGTGGAGGGGTTTACTCCCTTGCGTGCTTGGCGAGCCCGCACTTCGAACGTACCGAACCCGACGATGGTGACCTTTTCTTCTTTGGCCAGAGCTTCAGAGATTGCGGCAAATACTGCCTCTACTGCATCACCCGCTGCCTTTTTGGTCATGCCGGACTTCTCGGCAACACTGGCGATCAACTCAGCTTTGTTCACAAGTAGACCTCCTTTAGGGTGGAAATATACCCCTTATTTCTAGGATTATTCGAGTTTTCCTGCCGCAGTGGTAATATTTTCCCCACATTCTTTGAGTTTAACCCCCCATTACAAGCGATTTTAGCCCCCCTTTTGGGTGAAACTAAGGAAAAACCTAAGGAGGACCTCCCATGGCAAGGAAAAACCAGGTGGTGGTGCTGGGTTTGGTGCTGGTGGCCATCGCCAGTGTGGTGATGCTGATCAGCTGGTCCGGCGATGACAGCAATATCGTGCGGGAGCTGGAGGAAGAGCCCACCCTCACCGTGTATGTGAACGAGACCGGAGAGATCAAGCAGATGAAGCTGGAGGAGTACCTGATGGGGGTGGTGGCCGGGGAGATGTTCCCCGACTGGCCGGTGAATGCCTACGCCGCCCAGGCCATCTTCGCGCGCAGTTTTACCATGGACTTTGTCTCCCAGGGCGGGGTGAAGGATAAATACGGTGCCGATGTGTCCACCTCCATCGAGGAAACCCAGGCTTACAACCCCGCGGCCATCACCGCCGAGATCAGGCGGGGGGTGGAAATGACCAGGGGCCAGGTGATGACCTACGACAACCGCTACGTGCGGGGCTGGTTCCACGCCTATTCCGGCGGCATCACCGCCCGGGCTAAGGAGGGACTGGATTACCAGGAAGAAGAGCCGCCTTTCACCAAGAGCGTGCGCCTGCCGGAAAACGAGTACGCCCCGGAAGAGGTGAAGGCCTGGGAGGTGGAGTACTCCGCCGGGGAGCTAAGGAACCTTCTGGCTCAAAGAGGAGTGAACGTGGGGGAGATCACCGGAGTTGAGATTCTGGAGCGGGGTCCCACCGAGCGCATCACCAGGCTCATGGTCAAGGGCAGCCAGGGCGAGCAGGAGATGACCGGTCCAGAGTTTAGGCTGGCGGTGGATTCCACCAAGATGAAATCCACCCTGGTGCGGGAGTTCAGCTTCCAAGATGGGGTGCTGCGCATCAGCGGCACCGGTTACGGCCACGGCGTGGGCCTCAGCCAGTGGGACGCCTTTATGCTGGCCAAGGAGGGTAAAAGCCCCGAGGAGATCGTGCAGACCTTCTTTGAGGGCGTGACCATCCGCAAGATCTATGAGTAGTCTAACCTGCCTCCCCCAAGCATAGAATGGTGCAGGAAGATGCGGGCGCAACCACAGCCCGCCTGGGAGGTAAGGCAGGTGGACGACAGAAGGCTGAACAACATGCGCCATCAGCTCATTTTGGCGGAACGGGAGCGGCTCACCCTGGACGGAGTGATCCACGTGGAGAGCTTTGATGATCAGGAAATAGTGTTGGAAACGGAGCTGGGCGGGCTGGTGGTCCAGGGAGAAGATCTGCACATCCAGGAGCTCAACTTGGAAAAGGGGAGCCTCTTGGTGCGGGGCTACATCCAATCCGTGGAGTATCTGGGGGATTCCCTCGGCAAGAAGAGCAAGGGGTTTTTGGCCAGGCTGTTCCGCTGAGGTCAGGGAGGTGTGCTGATGGAACCTTTGGCCTCTCAGCTCTACGCCTTTGGCATTATCCTCCTGGCTGGGGTGAACTTGGGGCTGTTTTTCGATTTCTTCCGGGTGATCAGGGGGCTGCTCCGCCCTGGGTTTATCGCCACCCCCATTTTGGATCTGCTCTTTTGGGCCGTGGTCACCCCGGTTCTGGTGCTGTATCTCATCTTGGCCAACTGGGGAGAGCTGCGGGGTTATGTGGTGATCGGCCTGGCCCTGGGCCTTTTCTTTTACCGCCTGATCTTGAGCGGCCTGGTTATTTCCTTCCTCTTATGGCTCGTTGACCTGATCCGGCGGGTGCTCAATGCCTTTGCCACCTGTGTGGTCTGGCTCGGTTCCCTGCCCATCCAGGTCTACCAGGAGGTGCGCTTCCACTACGCCTACAGGGCCAAAGCGCGGCCGCGGACGGGGCGGCTGTGGAAAATCCGCCCCAGACTGCGCTGGCGAAGATGAAAACCAAAGACTGGCAGGAAAACTTCACGGGAGGGTGAATGAAATACCCAGGAGGTAATCGGCATGGCCCGTGAAGTGACGAAGCGCAAGAAAGTGCGGCTGAATGTGGGGCGTGTTCTGCTCTTGGCTTTGATTCTCTGGATAGGTTTTGGGTTTGCCAGGAATGCTGTGGCCAATTTCAAGCTGCGGCGGGAGATCGAGTCTCTGCAGAGGCGCATCGCGGTCCTGGAGATGCGCAACCAGGATCTGGAGCGGGAGATCGAGGAGTGGCTTTCCCCCGAAAATGTGGAGAAGATTGCCCGGGAGCAGCTGGGGCTGGTGAAACCCGGGGAAATTGTGTACAGGCTTTCGGAATCTGCCGAGGAGTGAAAACCGCACCACTGCCCATGGAGAGCGTGATCAGGAAGACAGTTTTATTGACACAAAAATGCCAATAATGTATAATGACAGTTAAGCCGAGTGCCCTGCAGCGGCAAAATCCAAGAGGAGGAATTTTTTAACGTATGTCAATTGATGTCGGCAGCATTGTCGAAGGAAAGGTCACGGGGATCACCAGTTTCGGGGCTTTCGTGGAGCTTTCCAATGGACAAACCGGTTTGGTCCACATTTCTGAAGTTGCTGATGCCTACGTAAAAGACATTAAGGACTATCTCAACGAAAACGACATCGTCAAAGTGAAGGTCATTAATGTGAGCGATGGCAAGATTGGGCTTTCCATTAAACAGGCAAATCCTCAGCATTCATCTCGTGACCGTGATCGCCGCGCTTCCCGCAGGAGGGCCAGCAGTTCAGCCGATTTTGAGGAACGGCTCATGCGTTTTCTGCGAGACAGTGATGAGAGGCTGTCAGCACTGAAGAAAAGTCAAGATTCAAAGCGGGGAGGCAGGGGCGCGAGGTAAGATCGGGTTTCACTGGTAATCAACAACAAGCACCTCCATGTGGGGGTGTTTTTGTCTGGGAAGTGATCTTCTGAAGTATGAAAAGCCAAGCAAGGCGGTTTTGAACATCATCAAAGAGCAGATCGGCCGGGAACCCAGGGGCGTCTTGGAGGTGAAGACCACCTGCCGGTGGGGCTTTCCCCAGGTGATTGTCAACAGGCCGGTTTCGGCCCTCGCTTCTGACCTGGAGATTTTCCCCACGCTGTACTGGCTGACCTGCCCCTATCTGTGCCGGGAAATCTCGGCGCTGGAAAGTGAAGGGCTGATTGCCCATTTTGAGGCGCGCCTGGCCGGCGATCCGCAGTTCGCCGCGGCCATGGCCGCGACCCACGAGAGCTACGCCCGGGAGAGGCTCGCTTTGGTTCACCGGGATGTGCGCCGGCGCCTCAAGGAGGAATATCCAGAGCGCTACCAGGTTCTGGCCACCAGCGGAGTGGGGGGTATCCGCAGCCCCCAGGGCGTGAAGTGCCTGCACACCCACGCCGCGGATTACCTGGCCCGGGGCGAAAACGCCATCGGTGCGGAGACGCTGGAGCTGCTGCAGAAGCCCTGGTTTTGCCCGGATGCCGAATGCAGGGAGTACGAAAAATGAAGGCAGCCATAGATGTGGGAACCAATTCTGTGCGGCTGCTGGTGGCGGAGCGCAGCGCCCAGGGCCTGAAACCTGTGCTCAAGCAGGTGCGCATTGTCCGCCTGGGCCAAGGTGTGGATGCTGCCGGCCGGCTGAGCCCGGGGGCCATAGAGCGGACCCTGGCCGCCTTGGCAGAGCTGAAGGCTTTGATCCCACCCGGCATTCCGGTTTCGGCCTTTGCCACCAGCGCCGTGCGGGATGCCCAAAACGGACAGGAATTTGCCCGTTTGGTGGAGGAGCGCTTAGGTTTTCCCCTGGAGATCCTCTCCGGCTCCAGGGAGGCTGAGCTGTCCTTCGCCGGGGCGGTGTTGTCCGTGGGCCACCTGGGGCTGCCGGAACCCATCGCGGTGGTGGATGTGGGGGGCGGCAGCACCGAGATCCTTACAGGTACGGCCCAGGGCGAGCTCCTGGGTGGGGGCAGCAGCCAGGTGGGGGCGGTGCGCATGCTGGAGCGCTTCATCACTAGCCACCCCCTGCTCCAGGACGAGCAGCGGGCCCTGGAGGAAGAAGTACGGCGCATCCTGGCTCCCCTGGTGGAACAGGTGCGGGCTTACGGGCCCAGGACGCTCATCGCGGTGGGGGGGACCGCCACGTGCCTCGCGGCCATCATGCAGAATTTGGCAGAATACAGCGATGCAAAGGTGACAGGCGTACGCTTTTCCCTGGCGGAGCTGAAGGAAGCCTACGGCAGGCTGAGCAGACTAAGCCTGGAGGAGCGTCGGGGGATCCAGGGGATGCAGGCTGGACGGGAAGATGTGATCATCAGCGGAGCGGCCATCTTGGTGCTGGCCGCCCAGCTCCTGGGGTTCAGCGCGCTGTATGTCAGCGCCTGGGACCTGCTCCACGCCACGCTGGCACTGCCGGTTGACGGGGGAAGCTAAATAGCGTATAATGTTCTCTGTAAATGAGCCGGGGTGGCGGAATGGCAGACGCTACGGACTTAAAATCCGTTGGGCTTTTGAGCCCGTGAGGGTTCGAGTCCCTCTCCCGGCACCAGAGCATGAGCCGGGCACCTAGCGAGGTGTCTTTTCTCTTTTGGGGGGATCAGCGGTGAGGCGTTGGAAAGACAAGAACGAACTGGAAAAAACTGTGGCAGTAGGCATTCACGGCGCCCCAGAGTTAAGGCCTGAGGAAAAGCGGCGTTACTTAGGCTCTTTTCGCGAGCGGGTCATTCAGGCTGTAACCTTCGAGCAGCTGCGCACCAAGGCAGGGCTCCAGGTCATGGTGGAAGCCCTCCAGGATCCCCGGGGGGTGGAGCTGCTTATCCACGATGCAGCTCGGGGGACGGCCATGCCCCTGATCGCGGAGGCGCGACGGCGCGGGGTAGACTTCACCATCGTCTCCAACCCCGACTTCGTGGGCGAGGTGGCCGCGGCTTTGGTGGCCGCGGATGCGGTGGACATTCCCGAGCTGTATGCGGAAGAATAGATCAGACTGTTGAACAAGGGTGCTCTACCGCTGAGGAGAAGCACCCTTTACTGATTTCAGCCGGCCGGAGTGTCCGCGGTCCGTTATCATCCATATACGGCAGCCATCTTGTACGAAGTAAGCCATTACGTGCCAATGCGCATCCCTGCCGATAGAAGGTTGTTCCGGTGAACTTCTCACTGTAACCCAGGTTGCAGCCACCAACTGTGGCAAAATCGAGATAGTAATACTGGACGTTTACGTTCCTGCCACAGGGGTTGATCTCCACCTCGTACGGATAACTTGAGATCTTTTCCCCAGAGGTGGGCTTTTTCAGGCTGAGGCCGCAGCTGTACAGGTCGATGTCGGGCACAAAAGCTGCCTTCGGAGATGCCATAATTGTGTACTCGTGAAGCAGATCATACGCCTCCAGGGGAATCTTGAACTTGCCGTTTTCATCCGTTCGGATTGTCTCGGGGATGTACCCGCTGTAAATAATCTCCACGCTTATTTCTCCACCGGGGGCTTTCCTTGAATGGAGACCCGGCCGATCGCTTTCCCGGTAACACCTGCGAAGTCGGCCTTGGGCTTTTGCTTGCTCACTTCTTGCTGTTTGGGCTCAAAGGCACGTCCAAAAGCAAAACCCCCGCGCCCATGGATTATGGGACACAGGGGTCCGGAAAGGCCCTTGACTCTAGAAGGGCAAATCCTCTTCGTCTTCTTCCTCTTCTACCGCTTCCTCTTCCTCTTCTTGCGGTTCCTCTTCTTCTGCCTCCACCACCACGGCCTCTTGGGTCCAGGCGGCTGCCTGGGGTTCGGCAGGCTTTTCGTCCTTGGCCGCCTTAGGCTTTCCAGGCCGCAGGATCAGGGCCGTGAGTACCAGGGCTAAGCCCAAGAAGAGGGGCAGGAGTCCAAACAGCAGCCAGATGCCAATCCCGATGGTGAGCAGGGCGATGGTCACGGCCAGACCTACTAAGCCCATGATGATACCGGCAGCCAGAAGCATTTTGAGCTTCTCTTCCGGGGTTTTCTCCGCGTCCGGATCAAAACCGCGGGCGATGAGGGCCATGCGCTCCTTGTAGCTGAACCAGCGCAGTGTGATGGCGAGGATTACCGCCAGGGCGGTGAGGATGATGGGCAGCCACATGGCCATGGAAACCAGTGAGTAGTTGGTCACAGCAATCTCCCCCATTCTTTATTTTGTTACGCTAAACGAACCCAGCGCTAACCTTGCCGAGATGGAACCGCGCCGCTCGCCTTGGCCGATAGTGCCCTGTACGCTGTGCTCGTGCTGCTCGCCGTCGAAGGGAACACCGATGTGGATGCTGCCTAGCTCCACCGTTCCTTCTAATAGATATGATTCATCCGCTGGAAGATGCAGGTGCAGATCGCCAAGGGCGGTTTCTAGCACGCTGCTTTGGGCCAGGCTGGCGGCGATGTTGATATTCCCAAGGTGGGAAATGGCCGTGAGCTTTTCTGTAAAGCGGGATGAGTCAACGTGAATATCTCCTAAGTGCGTTTCTAAATGGGCACTGCCCTCGTAGTCCTGCAGATCGATGTCGCCCAGGTGGGTGTAGGCTTGGAGCTCTCCTTGGATGCTGGTCACCTGCACATTACCCAGTCCCAGGCGTAGCTCCAGATCCATTTCCCCGGGAACCCAGATGGTCAGATCAGCCCGGGCCTGCTCATCGGGCTCCAGGCGGGGCATGCTCACCAGCAGGCGGTTTTCTTCCTCCAGAGTAGTAACGGCTAGGGAAATGCCGTCCAGAATCTCCTGGGCCCTCTGTGCCGTGTGGGCACTGGCCTCCACGAACATGGTGATCTCCACCTGCTCCACAGCCGCGCCCCTCACCAGAATGTTCCCCCGGGGATTATCTATCACGAGCCGGGGCTTGCCCTCCGCTGAATACTTAGTGCTTTCGTGCAGAGTGCTGTGGTGGGCAGCAGGCAGTGCAGCTGGTTGCTCAACAGGCCTGCGGAAGGCCTCGGGCACCGGGATAACCCCCACGCTCATCAGCATCAGGGCCGTTACTGCACAGAGCAGGAGGGTGGTGATGGTGATGGCTAGCTTACGCATAAATCCGTCCCTCCTTTCCAGAAAACCTTGTTCGATCATTTCCATAAACCAGGCGGATTGTCCTTTTGCCAGGGACCAATTTACTAACGAAGTTTAACCAATATGGAGGGTTTGCCAAGAAAAGTGTAGAATAACTTCTCCACACATTAACTCTGGGAGGCGATGGTATGAGGAGCAGATTCAGTAAGTCTAGGCTTGTGCTTGTTTCTGTTTTGATTGCCTTGTTAACAGTCAGCCTGCCCCTGTGGGCTGCGGAGCTGGTGATTCTGCACAACAACGACGTACACTCCCGCTTGGAGTCCCACCTGCCCGCGGAAGCGGAAGAGGTACAAGGTGGCAGGGTGCGCCTGGCAACACTGGTGGACGAGATTAGGGGGCTCTATGGTGCGGATAAGGTCCTCCTCCTGGATGGGGGCGATGCCATCCACGGCATGAACATCGACAACCTCTTTGGCGGATTGCCCTCCATCGAAGTGATGAACCTCATGGGTTACAACGCCTTTGTCCCAGGCAACCATGAGTTCAACTACGGGCAGGAAGTTCTGGGCCAGCGCATCCGGGACGCTAAGTTCCCCGTTTTGGCTGCCAACGTCACCTACAAAGACGGTTCGCTGTTTACCGGCGCCAGTGCCCTGATCCAGGAGATCGGAGGCGTCAAAGTAGGTATCATAGGTCTAGTGGCTGAAGAAACTCCCATTGTGACCCATCCCAAGAATGTAGAGGGTTTAGTTTTCCATGAGCCCATCTCCGTTGCCAAGATGGTGGCCCAGAGGGTTCGCCCGAAGGTGGATGTTCTGATCGCCTTGAGCCACCTTGGCTACAGCAAGGACATTGAACTGGCCGAGGCCGTGCCTGAACTGGATATCATCGTGGGCGGCCACAGCCATACCGAGCTGAAGGAGGCCACGGAGGTCAACGGCGTGATCATCGTTCAGGCGCATGAATACGCCAACAATTTGGGTTTCCTCTACCTGAACGTGGAAGATGGCAAGATCACCAATTACAACGCCTTCCTGATCCCGGTAACCGCGGAAGTTCCCGAGCACCCGCAGGTCAGGGCCATCATCGATTACTGGAATGAGCAGCTGCAGGAGCGCTTGGGCACGGTTGTGGGCCGCAGCGATGTGGCCTGGAACGGCGAGCGCGAGTTTGTCCGCACCTCCGAGACCAATCTGGGCAACCTGGTTGCCGATGTGATCCGGGAGGCTGTGGGCAGCGATATCGCCGTAACCAACGGTGGCGGCATTCGGGCCAGCATCAACCCCGGCGATATCACGGTGGCCGACATCTACAACGTACTGCCCTTCGACAACAGCTTGGTTGTGGTGGAAATGCTGGGCATGGACATCATCGAAGCTCTGGAGCACTCGGTCCGCCTCGTGCCGGAGCAGAACGGCGGTTTCCTCCAGGTTTCCGGCCTGACCTTTGAAGTGGATCCCAGGGCCCAGCCCGGCGGCAGGGTGATCAACGTCCGGGTGAACGGCGAGAGGATCAGCCCCAGCAAGACCTACACGGTGGCCACCAATGACTTCCTGGCTGCCGGCGGCGATGGATACGAGACCTTCATGAACGCTAAGCTGGTGGCCGACACTGGCATCATGCTCAGGGATGTCATGGTGGACTACGTCCTGCAGCAAGGGACTCTGCAGGAGCCGGAAGGCGGACGGATCATTATCCTCGAGTAGAAAGACATGGGAAAAACAGGGCTGCCTCAGGGCGGCCCTTTTTCATCTAAGCAGAAGGGGAGAAAGCAAGATGCTCATGGAAGTTCTGCAGAGACGGTTTGAGGGGAATATGCACCGCCATCCTGGCCTGAACTGGGAGGATGTGCGGGCTAGGCTGGAGGCCAATCCCGAAAAGCTCCAAGTTCTAAAGGCGATGGAGGAAACGGGGGGAGAGCCAGATGTGATCGGCCAGGATGAACAGGGCAGGTACCTCTTCTGCGACTGCTCCAAAGAAAGCCCTACAGGCCGGCGGGGCCTCTGCTACGATGGCGAGGCGCAGGCCCAAAGGGAAAAGAAGGGAGTTGCACCCAAGGGGAATGTTCTGGACATGGCCCGGCAGATGGGGGTGGAGCTCCTGGATGAAGAGCAGTATATTGCCCTGCAGCAGCTGGGCCCCTTCGATACCAAGACCTCCAGCTGGGTGAAGGCGCCGGAGGATGTGAGAAAACTAGGGGGCGCCCTCTTTGGCGATCACCGCTACGGCCGTACCTTTATCTACCACAACAGCGCCGGTTCGTTCTACAGCTCCCGGGGCTTCCGGGGCCTAGTGAGGGTGTGAGCCCCGCGCACTGCTCACCATCTTGGGTAGGGCGCATTGGCAACTTGTAGAATTAAGTGAAAGAAAAGCTCACGGCTCTCTGATACAATGTAAGGGTGCAAAACCAAATCATTGTTCAGGGAGGAGCCATGAGCTACGTTCATTGTACCAGAAGAAGAAAAGGAAAACACCTGGATTACGCGGAACGGCAAGAGTTGGAATGGTTGGTTAGGGAGAACCATGAAGCGGCCAAGAGTAAGAGGAAAACCCAAAAACAGCTGGCCCAACTTCTAGGTG
>Ga0209508_1000349_pt1 | contig 50731 bp, 41 predicted proteins | sample AD_UKC129_MetaG_FD_184427 | JGI IMG/M metagenome (GOLD analysis project Ga0209508, IMG submission 184427) | Active sludge microbial communities of municipal wastewater-treating anaerobic digesters from Canada - AD_UKC129_MetaG (SPAdes) (version 2) | ecosystem: Engineered > Bioreactor > Anaerobic... | reverse complement strand
GCGGAGGAAGCGGCGGGCAGCAATTTGAAGATTCTGGGCGTTACCGTCCTTACCAGCTTTGACCAGGCGGACCTGGAAGCCATGGGCTTTCCCTGCTCCGTGGAAGAGCTGGTTCTTCACCGGGCCACCAACGCCCGGCGCCGGGGCTGCAGCGGCGTGGTGGCCTCCGCCCGGGAGGCGGCGCTAATTCGCCAAAAACTGGGGCCGGAACTGATCGTGGTTACTCCCGGGATCCGGCCGGCGGGGGCCTCCCTGGGCACCCACAAGCGGCCGACGACGCCGGGGGAAGCCTTGCGGGCAGGGGCGAATTACCTGGTTGTCGGGCAGCCGATTATCAAGGCGCCGGACCCCCGAAGGGCGGCCCAGGCCATCATCGAGGAGCTGGAGCGGGAAGAGGAGAGGGGCTAGCCGGCCCCCAAGGGGAAAATTAAGCGGAAAGCGCAGGGACGCCGTCCCGGGACGGCGTCTAACTATGTACAAGGGTAGGCTCTTTGAGCAGACCTTTGAGCTTTGGTTAAGGGAGACTGAAATATGAGCTGGGAAGAAGAGTTGGCGGCCCTGGTGCCCTGTTACGACGAAAACGGCGGCAACGCCACCCTGATCTACTCCGCGGGAGGCGCCGTGGAAGCCGACCGGCGCAGCGTAAAGGCGAACCTCCGCCGGCTGGCCAGGTTCTACCAGGTGGACCTGGAAGCGGCCCGCCGCCGGTACGGGCAGTACCTGGGGAGGGCCCAGGGGGTGCCCCTGCCTTTTTCCCTCTCCCTGGTCCTGGTCCCGGTAAAGATGCGGGTGCCCGTGGGGAAAAACGACGGCGCCGACGGGTATGTCAACCCCGGGGCGGTTCAGGGGTGCCTGGAGGCGGATCCCGGGGAGGAACCGGTGCGCAGCTTCCTCCTCCTGAAAGGGGGGCATCGCCTCCCTTGCTATTTAAAGGCGGATACGGTAAACAGGCGCCTAAAAACGGGGCTCCTGGTTCACGACCACTACCGCCGGGAGGTGGCTTTGAAGGGAGACCCTCCTTACTGGTCCCTGCTGGAGCGGATCCTGGAACTGGTGATTAAGAAAGGAAGCTCAAATGGCCGGGCCCCCTAAGCCATCCTTCTTTCCCCGGGCGGCACGATTTTGTTGGGGAAGAGGGTTTGCCCCCGGACTTGTAGAAAAAACCAAGCGGAGGGGTGAAGCCCTTGCATGAGCGCAAGTCTCTGGTTTTAGGCTTATGCCTGGCCTTGGCAATGGTGCTGGTGATGATCGGTGCCGGCTCCTGCACCAAAGACTCCGGAAATGAACCTGGCGGACCCGGGGGAAAGGACCCCGCGGCCGGGGAAGAGCCCGGAGGCGGCAAGCATGAGGAACCGGCGCTGCCCGGATCGGTGGATGAAGAAGGCGATTGGGAGAGCCGGATCTTTATCGTTAAAGAGGGTTCTCTGTACGAAGTAGATCCCCAGGAGCTTAAGCCCGCTTTTTTGGCGGAACTCCCCGAGGGATATGCCCTGATCAGCGGTCCTTTCTGCCGGGAGGAGGGAGAAGCCGTCAGCCTGGTCCTGCGGGACCCGGATCACGCCCCCTGGCTGTACACCTTCCAGAAAAACGGGCCCGGCTGGGTTAAGAAGCCCATTGCCGGGGCCACGGAGTGGGAGGGGTGGACCGACGGCTTTATCCCGTCGCCGGATTACGGGGAACTGGCCTGGTGGCGCGTGCGGCGGGGAGAATACCATGATATCGTGGAGCTGATGCTTACCGACCTGGAGAAGGGGGAATCCCGGACCCTGGCGGTCTTTAACCAGGAGATGCTCTACCCGGTGGGCTGGTCCCCCGATGGAAGCGCCTTGGTCATGCAATCGGAGCTCCTGGAGGTCGACGATTACAACACTTACTTCTACTGGCTGGAGATCGGTCCGTCTCCCCGGGAGATTGGCTTTATAAAGGATCACCTGCACGAACCCTGGCTGCAGAAGACGGGGCAGAGGCTCCCATTTTCCCAGGATCATATTGTGGAGTGGCTCTTTGTGGCCTGCAATCCCTACCGCCCCGGGGAGATCTGGTTTAACGAGCTGCGCTCGGAAAATACAGGCCTGCAGGAGGGCGGTTCTACGGTAAAATTAAAGCGGATTCAGCGCCAGGGAAGGGGTTATAGCGACCTGGAGCTCCCCTTTGAGCGGGGGCATATCTGGAAGGCGGCGGGCCATCCCGCCCGGATGCAGCTTCTGCTCTGGAGCAACAGGAAGCCTTATCCCACGCTCAAATATGAACTGTACCTCCTTGACCTGGAGAAGAATAGGCAGTCCCTGGTGGCTTCGGGCGTGGAGGCGGCGGGCTGGTGTTTTTTTGAAGCCGGGGATTAGGAGCTCTGCTTGTTCCCCATACGGCCACTTTGTCATCAACGGTTGGCTCTCCTTTAGCCGGGCTAGTTTATAGTTTGTATTTATTTTATATGGTGATAAGTACGCCGGGACGGAGACGACTTGCTCCATTGTTTTTTAAACCGGGGCCTGTGGTAAAGTAATCGGTGAAGACGGAGGGTTGGCCATGGTTAACCGGGAAGGGGTAACCCAAGTCCGGATCGATTTACCGGTAAAGCGAATCGGCTTAATTTCGGACACCCACATACCTAGCCGGGGGAAAGCCTTGCCCAGGCGCATCCGCTACGTTTTCCAGAAGGTTCAACTAATCCTTCATGCCGGCGATATCGTGGAGATGAGCGTGCTGAACGAGCTGCGCCGGCTGGCCCCCGTGGAAGCCGTGGCCGGGAATATGGATCCGGCCCCGCTGCATATTTGCCTGGGTCGAAAGAAGTTGATCCGGGTGGGCCGGGTCAAGATCGGCCTGGTCCATGGGGACGGGGGCTTTGGAGGCGCCCTGGAGAGAGCCCGGAAGGCCTTTTCGGGGTATGATCCGCAGGTGATCGTTTTCGGCCACAGCCACCGGCCCTACTGCCGGGAAGAGGAGGGAATCTGGCTGATCAACCCCGGTTCGGCTGTAGACCCGCGTTGGGAGCCCGGCCCTTCCTGCGGGCTGTTGACCATAGAAGGGGATTCTATCCAGGGCCAAATTATCTACCTTTAACCCCGGCTTGTGTTCCTGGCGGCCGCCTGTTCGGACAGCTTTTGGGCCTATTATGCTTATTAAAGGCCGGCTTCCCCTCCTCCAGGAGGAAGCGGGGGATAGCAATTTTATGGTTTATATTATAATATATGTTATAAACAAATGGTGCAGGAGGGCAAAAAGTTGGACAAGGAAAAGGTAAAAGAGATGATTCGGAATGAAGCCAAGGACAACCGGCTTTCCTGCCGCAGTGCTTTCGCCATCGCAGAAGCTGCCGGCTGCAGCACGGCCCTGGTTGGAGAGCTGTGCAACGAGCTTAAGGTGAAAATCGTCGGTTGCCAGCTGGGTTGTTTTTAGTTATCATGGTAATTACCATTAGTATAATCTTTCTTCCATAAGCAAATAATAACTTTGAGCTTTAAAAACGCGAGAAACAAGGAGAATTTCCAAGAAATATCCTGACTTCCAGCCTGGCAAGGAATTATATCCTTTATAACTGGGCCCGTTGGCGGTTGATAAAGAAGGGTAGTTTGGATAATATTTTTTATGGCCCTTGTTAGCACTCAGCATTAGTGAGTGCTGCTAATATTGTCACCCCCATTATCACTAACACCATAAAGGAGGCAAGCTTATGAATCTCAAACCGTTAGGTGACCGGGTAGTGGTCAAAGTCCTGGAATCGGAAGAGAAAACCGCCAGTGGCATCGTGCTTCCCGACAAGGCCAAGGAGAAGCCCCAGGAAGGCGAAGTAATGGCCGTCGGCCCGGGGAAAGTGCTGGAAAACGGAACCCGCCTGGAGATGGAGGTAAAGGTGGGGGACAGGGTCATCTTTTCCCGTTATGCCGGAACCGAAGTAAAAGTCAAGGGTGAAGAATACCTGATTTTAAGATCCGATGATATTCTGGCTCTGGTCCAGTAATCTTACGGCTAAGGAGGTCATTACTTAAATGGCGAAGCAGATCCTGTATAGTGAAGAAGCCCGCCGGGCCCTGGAGAGAGGCGTAAACAAACTGGCCGATACCGTAACCGTTACCCTGGGACCCAAAGGGCGCAACGTGGTGTTGGACAAGAAATTCGGCTCTCCCCAGATTACCAACGACGGGGTAACCATTGCGCGGGAGATCGAGCTGGAAGATCCTTTTGAAAATATGGGGGCGCAGCTGGTTAAAGAAGTGGCCACCAAGACTCAGGATGTAGCCGGTGACGGAACCACCACCGCTACCCTGCTGGCCCAGGCGATCATTCGCGAGGGAATGAAAAACGTTACCGCCGGGGCCAACCCCATGATCCTGCGCCGGGGTATCGAAAAAGCGGTGACGGTAGCCGTAAAAGAGCTGGAGAAGCTCAGCAAGCCGGTGGAGACCAAGGAAGATATCGCTCAGGTGGCCGCCATCTCCGCCGACGACGAAACTATCGGCGAACTGATTGCCGAGGCCATGGAAAAGGTGGGGAAGGACGGCGTCATTACCGTTGAGGAGTCCAAGGGCTTTACCACCGAACTAAAAGTAGTGGAAGGGATGCAGTTCGACCGCGGCTACATCTCCCACTACATGGTTACCGATACGGAGAAGATGGAAGCGGTCCTGGAAGATCCCTTTATTTTGTTGACGGACCGCAAGCTTAGCAATATTCATGACCTGCTGCCCCTGCTGGAGAAGATTGTCCAGAGAGGAAAGCAGCTGCTTCTGGTTGCCGAGGATGTGGAGGGCGAAGCCCTGGCCACCCTGGTAGTCAACAAGTTGAGAGGAACCTTTACCTGCGTTGCCGTCAAGGCGCCGGGCTTCGGCGATCGGCGCAAGGCCATGCTGGAAGATATCGCCGTATTGACGGGCGGCCAGGTTGTCTCCGAAGACCTGGGCATCGACCTGAAGAACGTGGATATCAATATGCTGGGACGCGCCCGCCAGGTCCGGGTCAGCAAGGAGGAGACGGTGATCGTTGACGGTGCCGGCTCTCCTGAAAATATCCAGAAGCGCATCGCTCAAATCCGCAGCCAGATCGAAGAGACTACCTCCGACTTCGACCGGGAAAAGCTGCAGGAGCGCCTGGCCAAGCTTTCGGGCGGGGTCGCCGTCATTGAGGTAGGCGCCGCTACCGAAACGGAAATGAAGGAGAAGAAGCTGCGCATCGAGGACGCCCTCTCCGCTACCCGGGCCGCCGTGGAGGAAGGTATCGTCCCCGGCGGTGGGGTGGCTTACCTGAACGTTACCCGCGCCTTTGATGCCCTGGAAAAGGAGCTTGCCGGGGACCAGCTTACCGGCCTGGCCATTGTCAAGCGGGCCCTGGAGGAACCGGTGCGGGTTATTGCCAGCAATGCCGGTGCCGAAGGCTCCGTCGTCGTGGAGAAGATTAAAGGGATGGAGCCGGGAATGGGTTACAATGCCCTTACCGGTGAGTTTGTCAACATGATGTCCGTGGGTATTGTGGACCCGGCCAAGGTGGCTCGCTCCGCCATCCAGAATGCGGCCAGCATCGCCAGCATGTTCCTGACCACGGAGGCGGTAGTCGCGGAGAAGCCGGAGAAGGAGAACAAGCTGCCGGCGCCCGACATGTCGATGATGTAAAGAGGCTTTGATGGCCGGGGGCCGCCTAAGAGGCGGCCCCTTAAAAATTTTACAGGGGTACGGTGCCGGTTTAATTAAATGTAAAAGGGGACGTTTTTTGGTTTCCAAAAATGCGCAAAAGGAACCATCCCCGTTTGCAAAAAAGTAAAAGGGGATGGACGTGGGGAAAAGAAGAGTGCGGTTTTTAAAAAACCGCACTCTTGCTGATCCCGGCTCCCTTGCTCTTTTTTTGCCGCTTATCCGAACTTGGGCAGGGAGGCGATGGATTTTTCAATGAGCTCCTGAGGATACTCGTAATCCTCCATCTTTCCCGAGAGATAGAGGTCGTAGGCGGAGAGGTCGTAGTGGCCATGCCCGCTCAAGTTAAAGAGAATGGTCTTCGGCTCTCCCGTTTCCCGGCATTCCAGGGCGATATCGATGGCTGCCCTGATGGCGTGGGAGGATTCCGGCGCCGGCAGGTTGCCTTCCGTCCGGGCGAAGATGAGGGCCGCCTCGAAAACGGAGAGCTGCTTGTAAGCCCTGGCTTCCACCAGGCCGTCATGGTAGAGCTGGCTGATCAGGGGAGAGCCTCCGTGGTAGCGCAGTCCGCCGGCATGGATTCCCGGGGGCTCGAAGTCGTGTCCCAGGGTATACATGTTGATGATGGGCGTCAGGGCGGCTACGTCGCCGTAATCGTAGGTGAAGGTCCCCTTGGTCAGGGTGGGGCAGGCCTCGGGTTCCACGGCGATGATCCGGGTCTCTTTCCCCTCCCTGATCTTGTCGTACAGGAAGGGGAAGCCGATGCCTCCGAAGTTGCTCCCCCCGCCGCAGCAGGCGATTACCACGTCGGGGTAGTCCTCCACCATTTTGAACTGCTCCTGGCATTCCAGTCCGATTATGGTCTGGTGAAGCAGGACGTGATTGAGCACGCTGCCCAGGGAGTAGTTGGTGTCGCTGCGAGAAGCGGCGTCTTCAACGGCTTCGCTGATGGCCAAGCCAAGGCTGCCCAGGGTATCGGGATTCTTTTCCAGGGCCTTCCGCCCCGCTGCGGTCTGGGTACTGGGACTGGCGAAAACCTGCGCTCCGTAAACCTCCATCAGGGAGCGACGGTACGGCTTCTGGTTGTAGCTGACTTTGACCATGTAGACGGTGCATTCCAGGCCAAATTGGCTGCAGGCCATGGCTAAGGCGCTGCCCCACTGCCCGGCCCCGGTCTCGGTAGACAGGCGCTTCACCCCGGCCTGCTTGTTGTAGTAGGCCTGGGCGACGGCGGTATTGGGCTTGTGGCTCCCCGCCGGGCTAACCCCTTCATTTTTGTAGTAGATCCGGGCCGGCGTCTGCAGGTATTCTTCCAAGCGGCGGGCACGGACCAGGGGAGTGGGCCTCCAGAGCCGGTATGTCTCCAATACCTCTTCGGGTATTTCGATCCAGCGCTCCGTGGACATCTCCTGTTCGATCAAGGCCATAGGGAAGATGGAGGCCAGGTCTTCCGGCTTCAGCGGCTCTCCCGTGGAGGGGTTCAAGGGCGGCTGCATGGGCGTAGGCATGTCGGCCTGGATGTTGTACCAGTGCCTGGGCATCTTCCTTTCCGGCAGGTAAATGCGGTACTCCTTGCTCGCCATCTTTTCAACCTCCTTAAGCGTATTATTTGTTTGTACTGCAAAAAGAAAAGCTCCCGTCCTGGGACGAGAGCGTACTCGCGGTGCCACCCTGGTTGCCTGCATTATTTTGCAGACCCCTCTTCTCCAGGTACGGGACCGGGCGACAGTCCGATACCTGCTTTCTTTTAACGGCGAAAGCTCCGGCCGCGCCTACTCTTTGGAAAATTTCGGGCGGCGCCTCGGGGATCCATTCGCCGGGTGCCGCCACACCGGAATTTCACCTCTGGAGCCTTTGGGCTCCTCCTTCCAGCTCTCTGCAGAGGCAGCGGGCCCGGTTACTAGTTCCCTTCATCGGGAATAAAAGTATTACTTTAATTATTGTAGTGTATATTAGCACAGGATCGGAACGGTGTCAACAGGGCAAAAAAAATTTTGTCATCGGCCGGTGAAAACGTCACCCTAAAATGAATGCTCTGGGTGAGGGGAAAAAAATCCATTTTTCTGAAGGAATCCGCCGGGCGGCAGCGAAATTATACTACAAATTAAATGGTTTGCGAGGAGAAAAAGGGGAAGAGGTGCCGCCGCACCCTATAGCCCTATCTCCCAGGCCAGGTATAATAACGAGGGAAAGTGTGCCTAGGGTTCCGCTGGAACTGGCTGTCCGCCAGTATAGATTTGGTCCAGGCTGGTCCGAGTGGCACAGGCTCCGCAGCGGTTTAGCTAAAGCCCGGAGCTACACCGGAGGGGCAAAAGCCCAGGCGGGTAGGTTTCACTCAAACCTATCTGGCCCAGGCTTTTTTTAATTATCTCCCCTGGGGATGGGACAAGCTAAGACGGGATCTACCGGATAATAAAAGCGTTCCAAGCTAAAAAAGCCTGAAGAAAGGATGTTATCTATGAGCCGGCCTCTAGTCGGAATTGTGATGGGCAGCGATTCGGATTTGGAGATCATGTCCGCGGGAGCAGTCATCCTGGAGCAGTTTGGGGTGGCCTACGAAATGGTGATCGCCAGCGCTCACCGCCATCCCGAGAAGGTGGCCCGCTACGCCCGGGGAGCGGCCGACGCCGGACTGAAAGTGATTATTGCCGGGGCCGGAGGCGCCGCCCACTTGCCGGGGGTAATCGCCTCCCTGACCACCCTGCCGGTGATCGGCGTGCCCATCGCCTCCCCCCAGCTGGGAGGCGTCGACGCCCTCTACTCCATTGTCCAGATGCCCAGGGGCATCCCCGTAGCCACGGTCTCCATTAACGGCGCCTATAATGCCGCTCTCCTGGCGCTGCAAATATTGGCCCTGGAAGATGAGACCTTAAAGGAAAAGCTGCTGGATTTTCGCCGGCAGCTGGCAGCCGGTGTGGAAGAGAAGGACAGCCGGCTAAGGGAAAAGGGTTTCCGCAAGTATTTGAAAGAGCAGGGGTAAGAATTGCGCTGTAGGCCAAAAGAACAGGGATAAGAACTGCACTGCGGGCCAAGGAGAGCGTCGCGGCGGCGCCTCCAAGCCCCACTATGACCGAACAAGCCGCGCCTTTTTGCCGGCAGGCGTCCGGCGCCGCCATGGCTGCCGCCGGCAACACCATGGGAAGGAGGGGGTTGTCCCGTGTTGGATAAAATCGAACCTAAATTAAGAGAAGCCTGCGGGGTCTGCGGAGGGAGGACGGAAGGGCTGCCCCTGGCCCATATCACCTGCTTTGCCCTCTATGCCCTTCAGCACCGGGGGCAGGACGGCGCCGGCATCGCCGTGGGGCCGGGGAACGGGGAGAAGATGTGGTTGAAGAAGGGCATGGGCCTGGTTTCGGAAGTATTTCCCCATGCCGGCGAATTAAAGGATTTGAAGGCCAATATCTCCGTGGGCCATGTCCGCTATTCCCTGAGGAGCCGGGGACGCCGGCTGGAGGATACGGAGCCCCTGCTCCTGAGATATCGTTACGGAGAGCTGGCTATCGCCCATAACGGCATTCTGCTGAACGGGGCGTCCCTGCGCCGAGAGCTGGAGGAACAGGGGGCCATCTTCCAGTCGGGAACGGACAGCGAACTGCTGGGCCACCTGGTGGCCCGGGAAGCCAATCCCTGCCTGGAGGAGGCCCTGGCTGCCGTGGTTCCCCGCCTTAAAGGAGCTTTTGCCTTTGTGCTCAGCGATGGGCGGAAGGTAATCGCCCTGCGGGACGGGCATGGCTTTCGCCCCCTTTCCCTGGGACACTTTGACGACCGCGGCTTCTTTTTTGCCTCGGAGACTTGCGCCTTTGACACCATTGGGGCCCGCTTCCTCCGGGACCTGGCGCCGGGAGAGATGGTGGTCCTGGATGAAAAGGGGGTCCACAGCTGCCAGATTATTCCTCCCGTGTCCCGGCAGGCCCTCTGTGTTTTCGAGCTGGTCTACTTTGCCCGCCCGGACAGCAACCTGGCCGGGAAGAACGTCCACCTGGTGCGCCGGGCCCTGGGGCGGCAGCTGGCCCTGGAGCAGCCGGCGGATGCCGACATCGTCTCCGGGGTGCCGGATTCCAGCATCGCCGCCGCTTCCGGCTATGCCGAACAGGCCGGGCTCCCCTACGAGATGGCCCTGGTCAAAAACCGCTACATCGGGCGCACTTTTATTCAGCCCACCCAGGAGATGAGGGAGGAGGGGGCGGACCTGAAGCTTAACGCCGTCCGGAAAATTGTGGAAGGGAAGCGGGTGGTGCTGGTGGATGATTCCATCGTCCGGGGGACCACCAGCATCAAGCTGGTGCAGATGATGAGACGAGTCGGGGCCCGGGAGATCCACCTGCGCATCAGTTCCCCCCCGGTTATAGCCTCCTGTCGATACGGCATCGATACGCCGGATACGGAAGAGCTGATGGCCTACAAGAATAGCCCGGAAGAGATCGCCCGCCTCATCGGGGCCGATTCCATCGGCTTCCTGAGCCACGAGGGGGCGGCCAAGGCCATCGGGCTCCCTGCCGGCGAGCTTTGCTGGGCCTGCTTCAGCGGCAAGTACCCCGTAGACTAACCAAAGTATCCTGTAGAGTAACCGGTAAATTCTTATAATAAAATAACCGAAATATTTTTTCTATAGAGGCAGGAATTTATTGGCCCGGTCCGGTATTATATCTCTTATGAGATATTCAAGATCAGTAAGGAGGATTGGGTCAAGGAATGGATTTGGGCAGAGCGTTGTATGCAATCCCCCTGGCCGCTCTGGTCGGCATCGTTTTTGCCCTTTTTTTGTGGATTAGGGTGAACCGTGCCGATCCCGGCAATAAACGCATGAGAGAGATTGCCGGGGCCATCGAAGAGGGGGCCATGGCTTTCCTGAAGCGGGAATATCTCTATATTTCCATTTTCCTTGTAATTATGGCCATTGTTTTGTACCTGGTCATCGATGCCCTGACGGCGTTAAGCTTCGTGGTGGGAGGGATTCTCTCGGCTACGGCGGGCTTCGTGGGGCTCAGGGTGGCCACCCGGGCCAACGTGCGCACGGCCAATGCCGCCCGGAAAGGAGTAAACCCCGCCCTGACCATGGCTTTCTCCAGCGGGACAATCATGGGGATGATGGTTGCCGGCCTGGGCCTGCTGGGCCTGAGCGTGCTCTTTATCTTGTTTGAGCTGAAGATCGGGAATCCCGAAATAACGGTTTCGGTAATCAACGGCTACGCCCTGGGGGGCAGTTCCATCGCCCTTTTTGCCAGAGTGGGCGGCGGGATTTACACCAAGGCCGCCGACGTGGGGGCGGACCTGGTGGGGAAGGTGGAGGCCGGCATTCCCGAGGACGATCCCCGCAACGCCGGGGTTATCGCCGATAACGTGGGGGACAACGTGGGCGACGTGGCGGGCATGGGAGCGGACCTTTTTGAATCCTACGTGGGCTCCCTGATCGCGGCGATGACGGTGGGATTGGTAACCTATCGCCTCCCCGGGGTTCTGCTGCCCATGCTGGTGGCTTCCACGGGGGTTCTGGCTTCGGTGATCGCCTTCTTCTCTGTCCGGGCCAAGGAGGGAGCCCGGCTGGCGTCCGTTCTCAACCGGGGGATCTGGGTCAGCTCCCTCATCGTAATTGTCGCCTCCTATTTCTTAACCAAGGGCGTGCTGGGCGACCTGAAACCCTTTTTTGCCGTCCTCTCCGGCCTGGTGACGGGGGTAATTATCGGCTGGATTACGGAGTACTACACCTCGGACCAGTTTAAGCCGGTTCGAGGCATCGCCAAGGCCTCCCTGACGGGGACGGCCACCAATATCATTTCCGGGCTGGCCGTAGGGATGAAGAGTACGGCGATACCGCTGCTTACCATCGTGGCGGCCATCCTGGTTTCCTACCACTTTGCCGGCGTCTACGGGATCGCCATTGCCGCCGTGGGGATGCTCTCCACCGTGGGGATGACGGTAGCGGTGGATGCCTACGGGCCGGTGGCGGACAACGCCGGCGGCATCGCCGAGATGGCCGACCTGGAGCCGGAGGTGCGCAAAATCACCGACTCCCTGGATTCCGTGGGGAATACCACCGCCGCCATCGGCAAGGGTTTCGCCATCGGCTCCGCCGCCCTGACCGCCCTGGCGCTCTTTACCGCCTACGCCCAGGTGGCCGGGCTGAAGGTGATCGATCTAAACAGTCCCCAGGTTATTGCCGGTATTTTCATCGGGGGTGCGCTGACCTACTTTTTCTTGTCCCACACCATGGAGGCGGTGGGCAACGCCGCTTTCTTCCTGATTGAGGAGATCCGCCGCCAGTTCCGGGAGATCCCCGGCCTGATGGAAGGCCAGGCCAGGCCGGATTACGCCCGTTGCGTTGATATCAGCACCAAGGCCGCTTTGCGGGAGATGATTCTCCCCGGCCTCCTGGCGGTAGCGGTTCCCCTGGCGGTGGGCCTGATCCCCTTCCTGGGGAAGGAGGCCCTGGCCGGCCTGCTGGCGGGGGCGCTGTTGACCGGGGTGCTCCAGGCTATTAACATGGCCAATGCCGGGGGCGCCTGGGACAACGCCAAGAAATATATCGAGTCGGGAGTTCACGGAGGGAAGGGAGGCGAAGCCCACAAGGCTGCCGTGGTGGGGGATACCGTGGGCGATCCCTGCAAGGATACCGCGGGTCCCTCCTTGAACATTCTCATCAAGCTGATGAGTATCGTCGCTCTGGTGTTTGCGCCCCTGTTCTTCTAAGAAGCCCCCTGGCGACCCAAAGGCAGGCGGCGGGGGCGGTCAACTGAGGCAGGGCCGCGGGAACGCCGGTATAACCGGCTCTGTTTAACACGGTTCGTGAACATGGAACGGGGCAGGCTCTTTCTTGGAGAAGGGCCTGCCCCGAATTTTTGGCCCCCTGTTAGAGCACGGTAATCTTCTTCAAGAACTCCACCTTCTCCGGCTCGATTAACTTAGGCTCCCCGCCCAGGAGGCGGCAAATGGTGGCCATGTGGCAGGCTTCTTCCAGGGACATGCTGGCGTTGGCGGCCAGGCGCAGGGTGCGCCCCATGGTTAGGAGACCGTGATTTTGCAGCAGCAGCGCCTGGGCGGTAGGCTCCTTCTCCAGGGCCGCCGCCACCTGGTTTACCAGGTCCCGGGAGCCGGGGAGGCAGAAGGGGACCACCGGCAGCTGGTGGAAGCGGACCGCCTCCAGGGTAATGGGGGGGATGGAGAGGCCGTACAGGCCGGCGATGGTGGCGTACGGGGCATGGGTGTGGATTACCGCCCCCACCTTGGGGTTCATCTGGTAGATCTTGATATGCATCGGCGTTTCCACCGAAGGCCTGGAGCGGCGCTCCACGGGTTTCCCCTGGGGGTCCAGGAGCACCAGGTCCTCGGGCTTCAGGCCTCCTTTAAACATCATGCTGGGGGTAATCAGGAAACCCTGGTCGTCGGGCAGCCGAAGACTCAGGTTGCCGCCGCTGGGCGTAATCAACTTTTCCCGGTAGAGCTCCTCGGTAATCTCCACCAGCTCCCGGCGTTGCTCCAGATATTCCATTATTGTAAACCTCCTTTGCCCGGCATTTCACCTTGTTGCTTTCCCGACTAGATTATAAATTAAAGCAGCCGCAATTAAGCCAGTTCGGGCAGCTTTTCCTGGAGCTCCAGCCATTGTTGGAAGAGCTCCCGGTATTCCTCCGCCGCCTCCCGGTCCAGGCACGGCTCCTCCAGCCGGATCATCTCCGCGGCGGCCGCCTCCAGGGAGGAGTAGACCCCTCCCGCCAGGGAGGCGGTGATGGCCGCCCCCAGGGAGCAGGCCTCGCGAACCCGGGGGACTACCACCGGTCGGCCCGTGGCCGCCGAGAGAATCCTTACCATCAGCCGGCTGCGGGTCATCCCTCCGCAAGCTTTAAGCTCGCCCACTTGAAGGCCGGTAATCTCTTCCAGCTGTTTCAGGTTGCCGGCCAGGGCAAAGGCGATATTCTCCATTATCCCCCGGGCCAGGCGCGGCCCGGTGATGGAGGGGGCGGCTCCCGTGGCCGGCGCCAGGATGGCGTGGCGGACGGGGAGCGGCAGGGTGGACATGTCGGCGATCCAGGGCCCTAGAAAGGCGAGGATAAAGCCGGGGGCCTCTTCCTCCGCCAACTGCTCCACCATCTGGTAGAGATCCTTCCCCGTTTGGCGGGCGGCTTCCGTTTCCACCTTGGAGAGGTGGTCGCAATACCAGCTGTAAACGGAACCGGCGGGGCCGGCGTTGCTCTCCAGGACCCAGCGCCCGGGAAGGACGTGGCTGCCCAGCCAGGTGCGCTGGGAAGGGTCGGCTACCGGTTCCTGCACCACCATTTGCACGGGAGCGGTGGTGCCGATAATGGCTGCCGTCTCCCCGTGTTCAAAACACCCGCAGGCCATGGTCCCCGCCTGGGAATCGCCGATGCCGGCGCTGACGGGGATCCCCGCCGGCAGTCCCAGGTGACGGGCGGCGGCATCGGTTAGCCGGCCCGCCACCTGGCCGCCGTTTAGGCAGGGGGGTAGGAGCCTTTCCACTTCCAGGGCGGAAGCAATCTCACGGGACCAGTCCCGGCTGTTGATGTCGAAGAGGAGGGAGGAAGAGGCGTTGGATGGGTCGGTGCTGTACTCCCCGGTAAGGCGAAAGACGATCCAGTCGCTGACCATGAGCAGTTTGCCGGCCTTCTCCAGGAGAGCGGGCTTGTTGTCCCGGAACCAGAGCAGGCGTGCTGCGGCGTCCAGCCCCAGGGAGACACGGCCGGTAATCTCTTTCAGGCGGGGAAACATCTCCGCCACCTGGCCGGCGTAGACCAGGCCCCGGGCATCCTGGTTTGTCCCGCAGTACAACTCGGCGTCCTGCCGGTCCAGGAGCACAAATCCGTCCCGGAAGCTGGTGACGCCGATGCCCTTGATGGAAGAAGGGTCGATGGCGGCGCCGGCCAGGGCTTCCCGGCTTACCTGCCCCAGGATCTCCCAGAAAAGAACGGGGTCGAATTCTGAGCCTCCGAAAGGGACCTCCGGGGGGATAAAAAATTCCCAGGGCCGGTAGGCCGAAGCCACCAGGTCGCCCCGGGCGGTGAAAATGTGGCAGCGCTCCCCGCCTCCTCCGGCATCGAGAACCAAAAGATGCTCGGCATGCTCCAATTTCGTTGACCTCCTCTTATTAAAATTTTACTCCTTTAATGGACCTCTTTTTTTCGGTCTAAATGCTAAACGAATCCAGGACCTGGGGGTTGACGCAATACTTGGGCGAACGGCTTTCAAAGAGGCGGATCAGGTCTTCGACGATAATCCGGCTCTGGTGGCGGATCACGTCGTGGGTGTTCCCGCCGATATGGGGGGTGGCGATGACGTTATCCAACTGCAGAAGGGGATGATCCGGCGGCGGCGGCTCCTGGGAAAAGACGTCCAGGGCCGCTCCCCCCAGATGCCCTTTTTGCAGGGCTTCGGCCAGGGCTTCCTCATCGATGATGGCGGCCCGGGCCAGGTTGATCAGGAAGGCGCCTTGCTTCATCATGGCAAACTGCTCCGCCCGGAGCAGCCCCCGGGTTTCTTCCGTAACGGCGGCGTGAATGCTGACAAAGTCCGATTCTCTCAGCAGCTGCTCCAGGGGGACCATCTCCACCCCGGGCTCCACTTCCTTGACGTAGGGGTCGTAGGCCAGAAGGCGGCAGCCGAAGGGAACCAGGCGCCGGGCTACCTCCCGGCCCACGGCCCCCAGGCCGATCAGGCCCACAGTTTTCGAGTGGATCTCCATCCCCTTGTATTCCAGGAAAACCTTGCCCAGGTTGAGGCTGAAAGCTCCCGGCTGACGTTCCCGCAGCATGGCCGCCGTCTGGAAGACGTTCCTGGCCAGGGAGATCATGAAGGCGATGGTCAGCTCGGCCACGGAGACGGCATTTCTCCCGGGGGTAATCAGGACGGGTATTCCCCGCTCCGTGGCGGCGGGGATGTCGATATTTACCGGATTTCCCCGGCAGCAGCCGATTACTTTAAGCCGGGGGGCTGCCTGGAGGACAGGCTTCCGGACCTGGTCGGCCTCGGTAATGAAGACGTCCACCTCCTGCAGGGCGGCGATTAACTTCCGGCCCCCCAGGATGTGCATCTTCTCCCCGAAATACTCGTAGCGTACCTTGCCCCACTTCTCCAGGGCAGCAATGGATTCGGGAACAAGCCCGGCGGTGACCAGAAAATTCAATGTGGTTGCCTCCTCTTAAAAAGTTTTTTTGATTATCTTTTGACGGCACCGGAGTGCCCGTCGGAACAGTCTTCCGGTGGTGGGGAAAATTGTTTGGCCTAGCAGTAATTCGCAATTAATGCACAGAAATCCTCTATTTTAAGAAACAAAATTTGACTAAAAAAGACAAAATAGGCCGGGGCCAGATTTATTTGACAGGGGGGAGCCGCTAAAATATACTTTGATCTGGACCTTAGTAATTTCGTGAACAGGGGGCTGCGCCGTGGAAGAGTACATCGATTATCGCCGCGCCGGGGTGGATATCGGCGCCGGGGAAGCCGCCGTGGAGCGAATTAAGGGGCTGGCCCGCTCCACCTATCGAAAGGGAGTGCTGCAGGACCTGGGAGGTTTCGGGGGCCTCTTTGCCCTGGACCTCAAAAAGTACCGCCGCCCGGTGCTGGTCGCCGGCTGCGACGGCGTGGGGACCAAGCTAAAGGTGGCCTTTGCCGCCGGCCGCCATAATACGGTGGGGATCGACTGCGTAGCCATGTGCGTAAACGATCTCCTGGTCCAGGGGGCGGAGCCGTTATTTTTTTTGGACTACCTGGCCGTGGGGAAGCTCTTCCCGGAACAGGTGGAAGAGATCGTCGCGGGGGTAGCCCGGGGCTGCCGGATGGCCGGCTGTGCGCTCCTGGGAGGGGAGATGGCGGAGATGCCCGGCTTTTATCCCCAGGGAGAATACGACCTGGCCGGCTTTGCCGTGGGGATCGTGGAAGAGGAGGAGCTCATCGACGGCTCCGCTATCGCGCCCGGGGATGTGCTCATCGGCCTGGCCTCCACCGGCTTGCACAGCAACGGCTACTCCCTGGCTCGGAAGGTGCTGCTGGAGAAGGCCGGGCTCTCCCTGGAGGAGACGCCCGAAGGCCTGGGCGGGCCCCTGGGCGAGGAGCTGCTGAAACCCACCTGCATCTACGTTCCCTACATACTGCCCCTGCTGAAAAAGTACAAGATCAAGGGGATGGCCCACATCACCGGCGGCGGGCTTCCCGGGAACATCCCCCGCATTCTTCCCCCGGGGACCCGGGCCGTCCTTCATCGGGGCAGCTGGCCCGTCAACCCCATCTTCAAGCTGATCCAGGAACTGGGGCCCGTCAGCCGCGACGAGATGTACCGGACCTTTAACATGGGCCTGGGCTACGTCCTGGTCGCGGCGAAGGAGCTTTCCGGCCCCATAATTGAGGATCTCCGGAAGGCGGGAATCTCCGCCTGGATCACCGGCCATATCGAGGCCGGCGAGAAAAGAGAAGTGCTCTTCACTTAAAGTTGACAAAGTTGACAAAGTTGACGTGCCAGGCACCAAAGTCGAAAATTGTCACTTAAGTTGACAAAGTTGACGTGCCAGGCACCGTTGCAAAAGGATCTGGAATAGAGAGGAGAGAATTAATAAAGGCATCCAGTTGGCCGGATCTACAAGCGGGGGGAAGAAGCAGTTGAAAAGAATCGCCGTTCTGGCTTCCGGAAAGGGATCCAACCTGGAAGCAATATTTCAAGCCGCCGAGCGGGGGGAGCTGGAGGGCCGCGTGGTGCTGGTCATCAGCGACCGGCAGGAAGCCGGGGCCCTGGAGAGAGCCCGGCAGAGAGGGGTGAAAGCCCTCTATATCGATCCCCGGCCCTTTGCCGGCCGGGTTGAATACGACCGGGCCATTATGAAGGAGTTGGAGAAGGAAGCGGTGGACCTGGTGGTCCTGGCGGGTTTCATGCGCCTGCTCTCCAAGGAGTTTGTGGACGCTTACCCGCACCGCATTATGAATATCCATCCCGCCCTGCTGCCTTCATTCCCGGGGACGGAGGGGGTTAAGGATGCCCTGGAGTACGGGGTGAAGGTAACGGGCTGCACCGTTCATTTTGTGGATGAGGGCATGGATACCGGGCCCATTATTTTGCAGGGTGCGGTGGAGATAAAGGATGACGATACGGTGGAGACTCTGCACCAGCGCATCCAAGAGGTGGAGCACCGGCTTTATCCCCGGGCCATCAACCTTTTTTGCCAGAACAAAATCAAAGTCGAAGGGAGAAGGTGTTTTATCCTTGAGTAGTACCAAGATTAGTACCAAGCGAGCAATCATCAGCGTCTCCGACAAGCGAGGAGTGGTGGAGCTGGCCCAGGGCCTGGAGCGGCTGGGCTGGGAGATTATATCGACGGGGGGGACGGCGGCCGTCCTCAAAGAGGCCGGTGTGGCGGTAAAAGGAATCAGCGAGATCACCGGCTTCCCCGAGATCCTGGAGGGGCGGGTAAAGACCCTGCATCCCAAGGTTCACGGGGGGATCCTGGCCCGCCTGGACCGGGAGGAGCACCGGCGCCAGCTGGAGGAACAGGGCATCGGCCCCATCGCGCTGGTGGTGGTAAACCTTTATCCCTTTGCGCAAACCATCGCCAGGGAAGGGGTTACCCTGGAGGAGGCGGTGGAGAATATCGATATCGGCGGGCCGACCATGGTCCGGGCCGCCGCCAAGAACCATGCCCACGTGGCCGTGGTGGTTAACCCGGATCGCTACGGGGAGATCCTCCAGGAACTGGAGGAGAAGGGGGCCGTCTCCGCGGAAACCCGGCTGCGGCTGGCGGCGGAGGCCTTTGCCCATACCGCCAGCTACGATGCCATGGTGGCCGGCTACTTCTCCAGGCTGCCCGGCCTGGAGGGCGAACTCTTCCCGGAAACCCTGACCCTGACCTTTAACAAGGTCCAGGACCTGCGCTACGGGGAGAACCCCCAGCAGCAGGCCGCCTTCTATGTCAACGCCGGCAAGCCTTCGGGCATGGGGGCCATAAAACAGCTCCAGGGGAAGGAGCTCTCCTTTAACAATATTAACGATATGAATGCCGCCTGGGAGCTGGTGAAGGAGTTCAGCGAACCCACGGTGGTGGCGGTGAAGCACACCAATCCCTGCGGAGTCGGTTCCGCCGGCACGCTGCTGGAGGCCTACCTGAAGGCCTACGACAGCGATCCGGTCTCCATATTTGGCGGCGTGGTGGCGGTAAACCGGGAGGTGGATGCCGCCACCGCCCGGGAGATGTGCAAGATCTTCCTGGAAGTGATCATCGCTCCCCAGTTCCATCCCGAGGCCCTGGAGATCTTCAAGCAGAAGCAGGCCATCCGTCTCCTGGAGATATCCAGCCAGGAGCAGCCTGATGGGATTGATCTGAAAAAGGTGGCCGGAGGCATTCTGCTGCAGACGGTGGACCGGGAACCGGTGGAGCCGGAGCGGGGCCGGGTGGTAACCAAGCGGGTCCCCACGGAGGAGGAATGGCGCCAGCTGGCTTTTGCCCAGAAGGTGGCCAAGCATGTCAAGTCCAACGCCATCGTCGTCGCCAAGGGCGACCAAACGGTGGGGATCGGCGCCGGCCAGATGAGCCGCATCGGCGCCGCCAGGATTGCCCTGGAACAGGCCGGGGAAAAAGCCCGGGGAGCGGTCATGGGTTCCGACGCCTTCTTCCCCTTCCCGGACACCGTGGAGGCGGCGGCGGAAGCGGGCGTGACGGCCATTGTGCAGCCGGGAGGTTCCCTGAAAGACCAGGAGTCCATCGATGCCTGCGACCGGCTGGGAATCGCCATGGTCTTTACCGGCCGGCGCTACTTTAAACATTAAATTTAAACACTAAGCAGGTGGTAAACCGTGCGGGTCTTGATTATTGGGGGAGGGGGACGGGAGCACGCCCTGGCCTGGAAGATGGCCCAGAGCTCCCGCCTGGATCGGCTCTACTGTCTGCCCGGCAATGCCGGGATCGCCGCCCTGGCCGACTGCCCGGAGGTGGACCGGATGGAGGAAGGGGAGGTTCTTCGCTGGTCCCTGGACCGGAAGATCCGGCTGGTGGTTTTCGGCCCCGAGGCGCAGCTGGTGGCCGGGTGGGCCGACGGTTTCCGGAAGGCCGGGCTGCTGGCTTTCGGGCCCGGGGCGGAAGGGGCGGCTCTGGAAGGAAGCAAGGTCTGGGCCAAGCAGTTCATGGCCGCCCATAAAATCCCCACGGCTCCCTTTGTGGTGGCCGGCAGCTACGACGAGGCGCGCCGCCTCTTGGAGCAGCGCGACGAGGGGCCCGTGGTGGTCAAAGCCGACGGCTTGGCCGCCGGCAAGGGCGTCATCGTGGCCCGGAACCTGGCGGAAGCGGAAGAGGCCCTGGACAAGATCATGAAGGAGCGGGCCTTCGGTTCCGCCGGGGAGCGGGTGGTTATCGAGGAGTGCCTCAGCGGAGAGGAGGCCTCGGTGCTGGCCATAACCGACGGAAGCCGGCTGCTGGTCCTTCCCGCGGCCCAGGATCATAAAGCCATCGGCGAAGGGGATCGCGGGCCGAATACCGGCGGAATGGGCTCCTATTCGCCGGCGCCGGTGGTTGACGCGGAGCTCGCCTCCCAGGTGGAAGAGCGGGTTTTCCGGCCGCTGCTTAAAGGTCTTGCCCAACGGGGGATCGACTACCGGGGCGTGATCTACGCCGGGCTGATGATCCGGGACCGGGAGATCAACGTGCTGGAGTTCAATGTTCGCTTCGGAGACCCCGAGACCCAGGCGCTGATGCCCCGCCTGGATGCGGACCTTCTGCCCATCCTGGAGGCGGCGGCGCGGGGCGACCTCGGCGGGGTGGAGGCCGCCTGGAAGGAGGAGGCGGCGGTCTGCGTGGTTATGGCCTCCGAGGGCTACCCGGGGAAGTACCGCACCGGGGAGGAAATCCGCGGCCTGGAGAAGCTGAAGGAGGAGAGCTCGGTAGCCGTATTCCATGCCGGGACCGCCTGGGAGCAGGGAAAGCTGGTCACCGCCGGCGGGCGGGTGCTGGGAGTCACCGCCTGGGACCGGAGCCTGGCGCGCGCCGTGGAGAAGGCTTACCGGGCGGTGGAGAAGATCGAGTTTCGGGGATGCTACTACCGCCGGGATATTGCTCACCGGGCCCTGAAATAAAGGGAACCGGGCAGACAGATCCTTGTGCTTGTATACGACGCCGGGGCGTCTCGCTCTTTACCGGGGAGCGAGATCGCCCCTTTTTTATGGGGTCATTTTTTATGGGGTCAGGTCTTGAATTGTGAATTGGGGTCAGGTCTTGAAATGTGAATTTTTATTATTTATGGGGTCAGGTCTTGAAATGTGAATTTTCATGAGGGCAGCTTTTGGGGGGATATGGGAGGCAGGTCTTGAATTGTGAATTCGGCTGCAGGGATATAGGCCGGGGATTTCTTTTGGAGGGGAGCAGGAGATAGCGGGCAAGTTCGAGAATTTATAACGTTGAAAATATTAGCAATATTGGAGTGAAAAATGACGGAAACGGTGGTAGCCAGTTTTGCCCGAACCCCTTTTGGCCGTTTTCAAGGAGCTTTCCAGGATCTGCCTGCCGTGGACCTGGGGGCGGCGGCGATCCGGGGGGCCCTGGAGCGGAGCAAGGTTCCCGGGGAGTTGGTGGATTACCTGTTTATGGGGATGGTGCTCCAGGCCGGGGCGGGGCAGGTGCCTTCCCGCCAGGCCTCCATTAAGGCAAACCTGCCGGCGGCGGTCCCCTCGGACACCATCAACAAGGTCTGTGCCTCGGGGCTCAGGGCGGCCAACCTGGCCGACCTGCTCATCCGCAGCGGGGAGGCCTCGGTGGTGGTTGCCGGGGGGATGGAGAGCATGAGCTCGGCCCCGTACCTGCTGGAAGGGGCGCGCCGGGGGCTGCGCATGGGCAGCGGGGTCCTGGTGGACGGCATGATCCGGGACGGACTCTGGTGCCCTTTTCACAATGTCCATATGGGCGTCCATGGAGGCCGGATCCCCCTGGAGCACGGGATCACCCGCGAGGAGATGGATCGCTGGGCGCTGCGCAGCCACCGCCGTGCCGTGGCGGCCGCGGACCGGGGTTTCCTGAAAGAAGAGATTGTCCCCGTGAAGGTGCGCCGGCCCAAAGGGGAAGAGTTGGTGGTGGCGGAAGACGAGCTTCCTCGCCGGGATACCAGCCTGGAGAAGCTGGCCGCCCTGCCTCCAGTTTTCGAGGAAGGCGGTCCCATCACCGCCGGCAATGCCCCTCCCATCAGCGACGGGGCGGCCGCCCTGGTCCTGATGTCGGCGCAGCGGGCCCGGGAGCTGGGGATAGAGCCCCTGGCCACCATCGTCTCCCAGGCGGCGGTTTCCCAGGAACCGGCCTATATCGCCACCGTTCCGGCCTACGCCGCGCAAAAGGCTCTGCAAAAAGCGGGGCTTGACGCCCGCCGGGTGGACCTGGTGGAGATCAACGAGGCCTTTGCCGCGGTGACCCTGACCAGCATGAAGCTGGGCGGCTTCCCCGAGGAGAAAGTAAACGTCAATGGGGGCGCCATTGCCCTGGGACATCCCATCGGGGCCAGTGGCGCCCGGATTTTAATGACCCTTATCGCCGAGTTGAGACGCCGGGGCGGCGGGTACGGGCTGGCGGCCATCTGCAGCGGGGCGGCTCAGGGGGAAGCCACGGTGGTCAAAGTAGACTAGCTCTTTGGAGCTTTGGAGATCTAAGGGAATGGATTTTGTCCTCTCCCAGAAACAGCTCCGCTTAAGGGAGCAGTTCCGGCGCCTGGCGGAATCCCTGGAGCCCGCCGGCCGGGAGTATCCCCGGGCCAATTTGCAGCGGCTGGCCCGGGAAGGCTGCCTGGGACTTCCCGTGCCCCGGGAATGGGGCGGCCGGGGAGAAGACTTTGTGTCGTACATTTTGCTGCTGGAAGAGGTTTCCCGGGTCTGCGCCTCCACGGGCGTAATTCTGGCCGTCCATACCTCCGTGGGGACTTTCCCGCTGCTTTATTACGGAAGCCCGGAACAGAAGGAGCGTTATCTTTCCGGGCTGGCCCGGGGAGAGAAGATCGGCGCCTTTGCCCTTACCGAGGCCCAGGCCGGCTCCGATGCCGGCGCCCTGCGCACCACGGCCACCCCCGTGGAAGGGGGCTACCGGCTGAACGGCGCCAAGCTGTTTATTACCAGCGGCGGGGAGGCGGATCTCTATACCGTATTCGCTACCGTCGCCCCGGAGATGGGGAAGAAGGGGATCACCGCCTTCCTGGTGGAAAAGGGGACCCCGGGGCTGTTCCCGGGGCCCCCGGAGAAGAAGATGGGGCTGCACGGATCGGCCACCACCGAGCTCCTTTTTGACGATCTCTACCTCCCGCACTCCCAGCGCCTGGGAGCGGAGGGGGAAGGATTTGCCATCGCCATGTCTCTCCTGGATGGCGGGCGCATCGGCATTGCCGCCCAGGCCCTGGGCATCGCCGGGGCCGCCGTGGAGGCGACTCTTCGCTGCCTGGATCTTTCCCGGGCCGGGCAGGGAGCCCGCTTTGTTATGGCCGATCTGGCCGCCAGGCTGGAGGCGGCCAGGCTCCTGGTTTACCGGGCTGCCTGGCGGAAGGAACTGGGGAAGCCCTGTTCTCGGGAGGCGGCCATGGCGAAAACCTTTGCCACGGACCTGGCCATGGAGGCGACCACCAGCTGCCTTGACCTCTGGGGCTTGGAGGGGACGGTGGAGAGTTGCCCGGTGCAGCGCTACTTTTGCGACGCCAAGGTGACCCAGATTTACGAGGGAACCAACCAGATCCAGCGGCTGGTGATTGCAAGGGAGCTGTTGCGGGCTCATTAACGGGGTTGCTTATTTGTAAGCAATTATATATAGAAAAAAAGGAGGTCTAGGACGTGAATTTTCTGCTGACGGAAGAGCAAGAGATGACCAGAAAGATGGTGCGCGATTTTGCCGAGAAAGAGATTAAGCCGGGGGCGGAAGAGCGGGATGAGAAAGAGGAGTTTTCCCGGGAGATCTTCGACAAGATGGGCGAGCTGGGGATCACGGGCATTCCCTGGCCCGAGGAGTACGGCGGGGCCGGTTCCGACTATGTTAGCTACGCCATCGCCGTAGAAGAGCTCTCCCGGGTGGAGGCTTCTGCCGGAACCACCCTTTCCGCCCATGTCTCCCTGTGCAGCTGGCCCATTTACAAGTACGGCACTGAGGAGCAAAAGGAGCGCTTCTTGAAACCCCTGGCCCTGGGGGAGAAGCTGGGGGCCTACGCCTTAACGGAAGCCACGGCGGGAACGGATGCCGCCTCCCTGCGGACCACGGCCAGCCGGGACGGTGACAGCTATATCCTAAACGGCAACAAAATCTTTATTACCAACGCCGATTACGCCGAGATCTACATTGTCTTTGCCGTAACGGACAAGGAGAAGAAGGCCAAGGGAATCAGCGCCTTTATCGTGGAAAAGGGGACCCCCGGCTTCAGCTTCGGCAAGAAGGAGCGGAAAATGGGGCTGCGCGCCTCGCCTACCGGGGAGCTTATTTTTGACAACTGCCGGGTGCCCAAAGAGAACCTCCTGGGAGAGGAAGGAGAGGGCTTCAAGATAGCCATGAGCACCCTGGACGGGGGGCGCAACGGCATCGCCGCCCAGGCGGTGGGCATCGCCCAGGGGGCCCTGGAAGAGGCGGTGGCCTATGCCCGCAGCCGGGAGCAGTTCGGCCAGCCCATCGCCAATTTCCAGGCCATCGCTTTCATGCTGGCCGATATGGCCACCAAGATCGAGGCCGCCCGCCTGCTCACCTACCAGGCAGCTTTCCTGGAGAGCCAGGGGCTTCCCTACGGCAAGGCCTCGGCCATGGCCAAGCTTTTTGCCTCGGAAGTGGCCATGGAGGTTACCACCAATGCCGTGCAGATCTTCGGCGGCTACGGCTACACCCGGGATTACCCCGTGGAGCGCTTCATGCGGGACGCCAAGATTACCCAGATTTATGAAGGAACCAGCGAAGTGCAGCGACTGGTCATCTCCCGTTTCTTAACCAGGGGTTAAAGCAAAAATCAAAGCAAAGGATGAGGAAGATGGAGAAGGAGCAGGGCAAAAGAGGTCTGGTTATGGTTTACACCGGCGAGGGCAAAGGGAAGACCACCGCCGCCGTGGGGCAGGCGGTGCGGGCCCTGGGACACGGCTGGCGGGTCTACATGATCCACTTTATGAAAGGGCGGGACTACGGGGAGCACCTGGCCGCCCGGCGGCTCCCGGGGCTGACCATGGTCAAAGCCGGGCGGGATTCCTTTGTGAACCGCGACAACCCGGATCCCGTGGATATCCAGCTGGCCCGGGAAGGCTTTCGGCAGGCCCGGGAGGCTGTTTTTAGCGGCGAATATGACCTGGTGGTCCTGGACGAAATCAACGTGGCCGTGGATTTCCGGCTGATTCCCCTGGAGGATCTCCTGGAGTTGGTGGAGCAGAAGCCGAAGGAGCTCGACCTGATCTTGACGGGGCGCTACGCCCACCCGGAAATTATTAAGCGGGCGGACATGGTCAGCGAGATCCTGAACATCAAGCATCACTACGACAGCGGGGTGGAGAGCCGCCGGGGGATCGAGCATTAAACATTGTCTGAAGGTGGTGGACCATTGCGGCAGCTGGTGCAGGAACTCCTGCAGGGGAATCGCCGGGCCCTGGCGCGGCTGATTTCCCTGGTGGAGAACGACGACAAGCGGAAAGCGGAAGTGCTTCCGGAGCTGTACCGGCATACCGGCAAGGCCTACGTTATCGGCATAACGGGCTCCCCCGGTTCGGGAAAAAGCTCCCTGGTGGACCGGCTCCTGGAGTCCGTCCGCCGGGATGAGTTGACGGCGGGGGTGATCGCCGTGGACCCCTCCAGCCCCTTTACCGGCGGGGCCATCCTGGGGGACCGCATCCGCATGCAGGAGCACGCCCTGGATCCCGGCGTCTTTATCCGGAGCATGGGCACCCGGGGGAACCTGGGAGGGCTCTCCCGGGCCACCCGGGAAGCCATCCAAATCTTTGACGCTTTTGGAATGGACCTGGTAATGGTGGAGACGGTGGGGGTGGGGCAGTCGGAGGTGGATATCGTCAAGTATGCCGATACTACCGTGGTGGTTCTTACCCCTGCCGGGGGGGACAGCGTCCAGACCATCAAGGCGGGAATCATGGAGATCGGCGACATCTTCGTGGTCAACAAGGCCGACTACCCCGGGACGGAGCGCACCGTGGCGGAGTTGAATGCCATGCTGGATATGAAGGGAGCGGAAGACTGGCGGGCGCCGGTCCTGCCCACGGTGGCCGTCCGCGGGGAAGGGGTGGACCGCCTCTGGGAGGCGGTGCTCCGCCACCGGGAGCTCCTGGAGAGCAGCGGCCGGCTGCAGGCAGTGCGCCGGGAGAGAGCCCGGCAGGAACTGGCGGACCAGCTGGAACACCTGGTGAAAAGCTGGATCTGGGAGAAGATCAGGGCCCGGGTCCCTTACGAAGAGATGGTGGAGAAGATCATGGCGAGAAGCATGGACCCCTACTCCGGAGCTTACCGACTCCTGGAGGAGATCGATTTTCCTTTGCCCCAGTGAAAGGAGGAAAGGGGATGTTTGATGAGGATAAGCTGGCCCGGATACGAGAAGCCAGGGTACGCTGGGCCGCGGGCTCTCCGCCTGGGCCTGAAGCAGCCGCCGCCTTTAAGACCGTTTCCGGAGCCCCGGTGGAGGAGCTCTACACGCCCCTGGAGGTGGCGGAACTGGACTATATCCGGGACCTGGGCTTCCCCGGAGAGTATCCCTTTACCCGGGGGGTGCAGAGGGATATGTACCGGGGGCGCCTCTGGACCATGCGCCAGTTTTCCGGCTTTGGGGATGCCTTCGACTCCAACCGCCGCTACCGCTATCTCCTGGAGCAGGGGCAGACCGGCTTAAGCGTGGCTTTCGATATGCCCACCATCATGGGCTATGATTCCGACCATCCCCGCTCCCGGGGGGAGGTGGGGCGCTGCGGGGTGGCCGTGGACTCCCTGGCGGACATGGAGATTCTCTTCGACGGGATACCCCTGGACCGGGTCACCACCTCCATGACCATCAACGGGCCGGCGGCCATTCTCTGGTGCATGTACCTGGCCGCCGCCGAGAAGCAGGGGGTCCCCCTGGAGAAGGTGGGGGGGACCATCCAAAACGACATCCTGAAAGAGTATATCGCCCAGAAATCGTGGATCTTTCCCCCGGAGCCCTCCCTGAGATTAATTACCGACATCTTCGCCTTTGCCTCCCGCCATGTGCCGCGCTGGAACACCATCAGCATCAGCGGCTACCATATCCGGGAAGCCGGCTCCACGGCGGTCCAGGAGCTGGCTTTTACCCTGGCCGACGGCTTTGCCTACGTGGAGGCGGGGATTAAGGCCGGCCTGGACGTGGATGAATTTGCCCCGCGCCTTTCCTTTTTCTTCAACGCCCACCTGGACTTCTTCGAGGAGATCTGCAAGTACCGGGCGGCGCGCCGGATCTGGGCCCGGCACATGAGGGAGCGCTATGGGGCCAAGAATCCCCGCTCCTGGATGATGCGCTTCCACACCCAGACTGCCGGCTGCAGTCTGACGGCCCAGGAACCGGAAAACAACATTATCCGCACCGCCCTGGAAGCCTTGGCGGCGGTCCTGGGGGGGACCCAGTCCCTGCACACCAATTCCATGGATGAAGTGCTGGCCCTCCCCACGGAGAAGGCGGTGAAGATTGCCCTGCGCACCCAGCAGATTATTGCCCACGAAAGCGGGGTGGCCAATACCGTCGATCCCCTGGCCGGATCCTATTTCGTGGAAGCGATGACCAACCGGATGGAGGCGGAGGCGGAGGAGTACTTTCGCAAGATCGAGAGCCTGGGGGGCGTCCTGGCCGCCATCGAGCGGGGCTTCTTCCAGCAGGAGATTGCCGATGCGGCCTATGCCTACCAGCGGGCCGTAGAGAGCGGGGAGCGGGTGGTGGTGGGGGTCAACCGCTATCTCTCCCAGGAACCGGTAAACATCGAAATTTTGAAAATCGATCCCGCGGTGGAAGAGCGGCAGGTGCAGCGCTTGCGGGAGTTGAAAGCCCGGCGCGACAACCTGGCCGTAAAGGCCGCCCTGGAGCGCCTGAAGCAGGCGGCCCAAGGGAGCGACGGCTTAATACCCTATATTCTCGAGGCCGTAAAGGTTTACGCCACGGAAGGGGAGATCGTGGCCGTGCTCAAAGAGGTTTTCGGGGAGTATCGGGAGCAGCCCCTGTTTTAACAATTGCGCCTGGGGGTGAGCGAGCTTGAGGGAAAAAAGAATAAGAGTATTGATTGCCAAGCCGGGGCTGGACGGTCATGACCGGGGAGCAAAAGTGGTGGCCCGGGCTCTGCGGGATGCGGGGATGGAAGTGATCTATACCGGCCTGCACCAGACACCGGAGCAGGTGGTGGAGGCGGCCCTGCAGGAGGATGTGGACGTGGTGGGGCTCAGCATCTTGTCGGGGGCCCACATGACCCTGGTGCCGCGGGTCCGGGAGCTTCTCCGGGAGAACCAGGCCGGGGAGATACCGGTGCTGGTGGGGGGTATTATCCCCGAAGAGGATGCCCGGGAGCTTAAGGAAAAGGGTTATGCCGACGCCATTTTTACTCCGGGGAGTTCTCTGGAAGCCATCGTGGCCTGCGTTCGAGATCTGGCGGGGAGCAAGTAGATGGACGGCCTGCCGGCCGGAGCGAACCCCAGAGCAGGGGTTCGCTCTCTTTTTACAGAAACTTTTTTGGCGGGAAGATAATGAAATGCGGGGGGATAATCTAGATAGGGGTAATTATATTGATAAGCGCCAATTTAAATTTTATAATCGAAGCAAATGGAAGGTAAACGGGGGTCTTGGAACGAATGAAGAAACGGGCCCTTTTTGTGGTAAAGGATCCAGGGAATCCTGGGAGCCGGGCCCAAGGAGAAGGGGAAGGAGTTTAAAGGGGCCTTGTTGCATCCCAGAGTCCTGTTTTTTTAATCCTTTTCTCGTTTAACCCTTCCGTTTCTTTGTCAGGATCGCCAAGAGCTAATCCCAAGGAGCAGGGACCGCTCCCGCCGGCCGGGGAACTGCGGCGCGGATCCTCCCGGGGCGGTCCCCGACCCATCTCAACCAAGCCGCTGGGAGTGAGGAACATCAATGGATAGCCGAGAACTGGAGCAGGCCGGGGAACGCATCGCCGCCCTGCGGCGGGAGATCGAGGAGCACAACTACCGCTACCATGTCCTGGACGACCCCATCATCAGCGACGCCGAATTTGACCGCTTGATGCAGGAGCTGGTGGAGCTGGAGCAGCGCTACCCGCAGCTGCGCTCCCCCGATTCCCCCACCCAGAGGGTGGGCGGGCAGCCCCTGCCCGGCTTCGCCCCCCTGGCCCACAAGGTGCCTATGCTGGGGATGGAGAACGCCTTTTCCCGGGAGGCCCTGGGCGAATTCGATAGCCGGGTCCGGCGGGCCCTGGGCCTGAACCGGGTGGAATATACCTGCGAGCTTAAAATTGACGGGCTGGCCGTGGCCGTGCACTATGAAGACGGCATTTTCCGCCGCGGCGCCACCCGGGGGGACGGCTTTACCGGCGAAGATATCACCGCCAACCTGCGCACCATCAGGCAGATCCCCCTGCGCCTGCCCCGGGAGCTGACCCTGGAGGTCCGCGGCGAGGTATACATCAACCGGGAGAGCCTCCGCAGCTTGAACGACGAAAGGAGCAGGCAGGGAGAGCCCCCCTTTGCCAACCCCCGGAATGCCGCCGCCGGCTCCCTGCGCCAGCTGGATCCCGGGGTTACCGCCCGCCGCCCCCTGAAGGTCTTTTTTTACGGGCTGGGGGAGCACAAGCTGGAGCTCTCCACCCATGCGGAGGTACTGCGCCTTTTGGCCGACCTGCGGCTGCCGGTCAACCCCCACTGGCGCTACTGCCGCGGCCTGGAGGAAGTATGGGAATACTGCCTCTCCTGGCAGGAGCGGCGGCACCAGCTGGAATACGATATCGACGGGATCGTGGTCAAGGTAAACGAACTGGCCCTGCGGGAACGCCTGGGGACAACCTCCCGCAGCCCGCGCTGGGCCATTGCCTATAAATTTCCCGCCCAGGAAGCAATAACCAGGGTGCTTGATATCCAGGTCAACGTGGGCCGGACGGGGGCGATTACCCCGGTGGCCATCCTGGAGCCGGTTCTGCTCAGCGGCTCCACGGTCCAGAGGGCCAGCCTGCACAACGAAGATGTGATCCGTGAGAAGGGGGTTCTCATCGGCGACCGGGTCATCATCCGCAAGGCCGGAGAGATTATCCCCGAGGTGGTGGCCGTGGTCGAGGCGGAGCGCCGGGGGGACGAGGTTCCCTTCCAGATGCCTGCCTTCTGCCCCTCCTGCGGCAAAAAGGTCTACCGGCTCCCCGGGGAGGTTGCCCGGAGGTGCTTAAATCCCGCCTGCCCCGCCCAGCTGGTGGAGCGGCTGGTCCACTTTGCCTCCCGCCGGGCCATGGATATCCAGGGGCTGGGACCCGCCGTGGCCGAGCTGCTGTACCGCTCCGGGTTGGTGAAGGATGTGGGGGATCTTTACTATCTGAAGCAGGAGCAGCTGGAACCCCTGGAGCGCCTGGCGGAAAAATCTGCCGGCAACCTGATCCAGGCCATAGACGAGAGCCGAAGCCGGCCTCTGCACCGCCTCCTTTTCGGCCTGGGGATCCGCTTTGTGGGGGAGAGAGCCGCCCGGCTGCTGGCAGAGCACTTCCAAAGCCTGGAGGCTTTGATGGCCGCCGGGGAGGAAGAGCTTCTCCAAATTAGGGAAATTGGGCCGAAGATTGCCGCCGCCGTGGTGGGCTACCTGCATTCGAAAGAGGCCCGGGTCCTGGTGGAGAAGCTGCGCCGGGCTGGAGTAAACTTTTGGGAAAAGGGCCCCGCGGGAGAGCAGGAAGAGAAAACCCTGGCCGGGAAGACCTTCGTCTTTACCGGGGCGCTGGCCGGCATGAGCCGCACCGAGGCCTCCCGGCTGGTGGAGTCCCGGGGCGGCAAGGTGGCCTCATCGGTAAGCAAAAAGACCGACTTTGTGGTGGTCGGAACCGATCCGGGAAGCAAGCTGCAGCGAGCCCGGGAGCTGGGTCTTGAGATAATCGACGAAGAGCGCTTTCTGGAGATGCTGGGGCGCTAGGCCCCGGCCGCAAATATAAAAAACGGGGTGGTAGAATGGCTATTATAAGCCATGGAAGCAAGATTCCCAGCGAACTCTTGAACCTGCTGGAGGAAGGACTGATTCTCCTGGACCGGCAAGGGCAGGTCCGCTTTGCCAACAAACAGGTCTTGAAGCTGTGTGCCGGCGATACGGATAAGCTGGCCGAGAAGCTCTCCAAAATGGGGGAGGCTTCCTCCCGCCTTAAACTGGGCGGGCGCCGCCTGGCCGTGAACTTCGTGGAGACCCTGGCCGGCGACCGCTGGTACGTCCTTCGGGAAGAGGATAGGGGGGAAAGGGAAGGGCAGCAGCCCCTTTTCGCCGCCCCGGCAGCGGGAGAGAACGCCCCCGCCGAAGAGAGTGCCTCCGGGGAGGCTGCCCCCGGCCGGGTGGTGTACCGGGGCGAAAGCCTGGAAAGCCTGCGCCAGGCCTGGGAGCGGGAGCTAATCAGGGAAGTCTTGCGCCAAACCGGCGGCAATAAGACCGAGGCTGCCCGGCGGCTGCAAATCTCCATTCGCAACCTGTACAACAAGATCGAGCGGCTGAAAGTAATCCCCTAGCCGGAAGGCGAGAAGCTGTTCCGGTTCGGACTGAGAAAAGTTTTTCAGGCAAGCCAAGACAAACAATATATGGCCGGCCAAACTGAGAAAAGTTTTTCCTGGCTGCAGGGCGGGGGGAAAGTATCCCCAGCCCAACTGAGGAAGATTATTTCCAGCCTATTCCAAAACGAACTTGAAAAATATTTCCAGCCCAACACTGAGAAAAGTTGCTCCGGCAAACTGGAAAAGCAATTCCCGGCGGGAGGCCGAGAAGCTGTTCCCCGGCCGGAAGGAGAAAGGGATCATGCCTGGCGAAGGGATTAGGGCGACGGCAAGTTATCTCATCGCCGGACCGCCGGATCCGCGGCCGGCGATTATATTTGTTCCGAAAAACAATCAAAAAATGCTCCTCTCATCAGTCTCCCCCGCGGGCCCTGGGTACCGGCGCCGCCCGCGGGCGGCATTCTTCGGCCAACTGCACCCAAAGCCCAGCTATATCATTATTTAGAATAATAACAGAATTTATAAATTAAACGCAGGAATTTCTAGTCTGATAAACGAAAACATTTATTAAGGTTCTCATTTTAATTGGGGAAAGGGTGATCGTATGCGGGAGCTGGATTCCGCCGTCATCACGGCCCAGGTTGCGGAAATGTGCCAGGAAGCCAACATTGTCTTGGGGCAGGATGTGGTGGAGGCCCTGACCAGAGCGCTGGAGATGGAAGAGTCGCCCACGGGCAAGGCGGTTTTAAGCCAGTTGCTGGAAAACATAGACATTGCCCGCCGGGAAGAGATACCCCTTTGCCAGGATACGGGCTTCGCCGTTTTCTTCGTGGAATGGGGCCAGGAGGTGCTGCTGAAGGGGGATACTCTGGAAGAAGCCATCAACGAAGGGGTTCGCCGCGGATATACCCAGGGCTATTTGCGCAAGTCCATTGTGGAGGATCCCCTGAGGAGGGTAAATACGGGGGACAACACCCCGGCGGTAATCCACATGCGCATGATCCCCGGGGACAAGGTGAAGATAACCTTTGCCCCCAAGGGAGGCGGCAGCGAGAATATGAGCGCCGTCAAGATGCTCAAGCCCGCCGACGGGGAGCAGGGGGTTGTCGATTTCGTGGTCGGGCAGTTGAAGGCGGCGGGACCGAACCCGTGCCCCCCCATCGTGGTGGGAGTGGGCATCGGCGGCACCTTTGACCAGGTGGCCGTCCTGGCCAAGAAGGCCCTTCTGCGCCCCCTGGGCCGCTCCCATCCGGACCCGTATTATGCCGAGCTGGAGAAGAAGATCCTGACCAGGATAAACGACCTGGGCATCGGGCCCCAGGGCTTCGGGGGGCGGGTGACCGCCCTGGCGGTGCATATCGAGACCTTTCCCTCCCATATCGCCAGCCTGGCTGCTGCGGTCAATATAAACTGCCATGCCAGCCGTCACTTGGAGAGGATTATCTAGCCGGCTTTTAAGCCCCAAAGGAGGAGTTTGCGGTGGAGATAAAGCGTTTGCAGGCGCCCCTGACCGATGAGGACGTTCGGCAGCTGAAAGCAGGAGACAACGTTTTGATCGACGGCGTGATCTATACCGCCCGGGATGCCGCCCACAAGAAGCTGGTGGAGCTGATGGAGAAGGGAGAGCCCCTGCCCCTGGACTTAAAAGGTCAGATCATTTACTACGTGGGCCCCACCCCGGCCCGCCCGGGGCAGGTCATCGGTTCCGCCGGACCCACCACCAGCGGCCGTATGGACCCCTATACACCGCAGATGCTGGCGCACGGCATGAAGGCCTGCATCGGGAAGGGAAGCCGCAGCGAAAAGGTCGTCGAGGCCTTGAAAGAATACAAGGGGGTTTACCTGGCCGCCGTGGGAGGGGCCGGGGCCCTGCTTTCCAAGCGCATTACCCGCTGTGAGCCGGTGGCCTACCCGGAACTGGGAGCGGAAGCCATCTACCGCCTGGAGGTTAAAGATTTTCCCGCGGTGGTGATAAACGACATTTACGGCAACGATCTGTACCGGGAGGGAGCCCAGGCGTATGCGCGGGGAGACGAAACCGGGGAGGTAGGCAAATGAACAAGGATGAGCTGCTGGCCAAGGCCAAATTGCCGGCCCGGAAGGCCATGGAACTGCATCCTTTCTACGGGGGCAAAGTGGAAGTTACCGCCAAGTGCTGCGTGCGGGATCTGGATGACTTCGCCATCTGGTACACGCCGGGGGTGGCGGAGCCCTGCAAGGCCATCCACAAGAACCCGGAAGAGGTTTACAAGTACACCAACAAGGGCAATTATGTGGCCGTGGTATCCGACGGCACCCGGGTTCTGGGCCTGGGGGACATCGGGGCCGAAGCCAGCCTGCCGGTCATGGAAGGAAAGGCCCTCCTCTTCAGGTACCTGGGCGGGGTGGACGCCTTCCCCATTTGCGTGGATACCAAGGATCCTGATGAGCTGATCAATTTTGTAAAGATGCTCCAGCCTTCCTTCGGGGGGATTAACCTGGAGGATATCGCCAGCCCGAAATGTTTTTATGTCCTGGAGCGCCTGCGGCGGGAGTGCCGCATCCCCGTCTGGCACGACGACCAGCAGGGAACGGCCCTGGTAACCCTGGCCGCCTTGTTCAATGCTCTGAAGATTGTAAGGAAGAAAATCAACGAGGTTAACGTGGTGATGTTCGGCGCCGGGGCGGCCAACATCTGCACCCTCAGGCTGCTCATCGCCGCCGGGGTTGATCCCGCGAAGGTGATCATGCTGGACAGCCGGGGAACCCTGCACCGGGGAAGAAGGGAGCTGGAGCAGAGCCACCCGGAAAAATGGGCCATCTGCCTCCAGACCAACGGGAAGGGGATTGCCGGCGGCCCCGAAGAGGCCTTCCGGGGAGCCGATGTGCTCATTGCTCTCTCTCGGCCGGGTCCCGGCACCGTGGCCCCGGGGTGGGTGGCCTCCATGGCCGATGAGGCCATTGTCTTTGCCTGCGCCAACCCCATTCCGGAGATCTGGCCCTGGGAGGCCAAGGAAGCGGGAGCCAAAATCGTCTCCACCGGCCGCTCCGATTTTCCCAACCAGGTCAACAATTCCCTGGGCTTTCCGGCCATCTTCCGGGGAGTGCTGGATGTTCAGGCCACCACCATCACCGACGGCATGTGCATTGCCGCGGCGGAGGCCCTGGCGGCATGCGCTCCCGACGGGGGGATGAATCCGGAAAAGATTTTGCCCACCATGGACGACTGGGAGGTTTTCCCCCGGGTGGCCACCGCCACGGCGCTGAGAGCCATGGCCGAGGGGGTGGCCCGCCTGCAGCGCAGCGAAGAGGAGCTCTACCGGGAGGCGGAAGCCCGGATTCGCCGGGCCCAGGAGACTACCCGCCTGATGATGGAAAGCAGCTTGATTCCCAAACCGCCGGGGGATTAGGGAGAGGTTGGTCCGATGAGCAAAGATACAAAGAAGATTGAGATTTTCATCATGGGCAAGCAGTACCTGGTTCCCGGGGAGCTGACCATCCTGGAGGCGATGGAGTATGCCGGCTACCAACTGAAAAGAGGCTGCGGCTGCCGGGCCGGCTTTTGCGGCGCCTGTGCCACCGTCTACCGGATCGCCGGCTCTTACCAGCTTCAAGTAGGCCTGGCCTGCCAGACCAAGGTGGAGCCGGGGATGTACCTGGCCCAGATCCCCTTCTTTCCCGGAAGGAAAGCCGTCTTCGACCTGGAAAAGATTAAGCCCACCCTGGCGGAATTTGCCGTGCTTTATCCGGAGATCTTCCGCTGCCTGGGGTGCGGCTCCTGCACCAAGGTTTGCCCCCAGGATCTGGATGTCATGCAATATATTGCACACTTGCAGCGGGGAGAATGGAAAGAAGCGGCGGATCTTTCCTTTGACTGCGTGATGTGCGGACTCTGCGCTTCCCGCTGCCCCGTCAATATCGTGCAATATAATGCAGGGCTGGCGGCGCGGAGGATTTACGGGCGCCACGTGGCCCCCCCCGATCCCCTGCTGGCGGAGCGGGTAAGGGAGATCGAGGCGGGCAATTATGACCGGGACATGGAAGAGTTGATGAAAGCTTCGCCGGAGCGGCTGGCCGAGCTCTACAACCAGCGGGACATAGAGTAGCTTTTCGGGCGGCAGCTTGCCGCGGAGAGGAGAGAAGATACAGTGCCCTACCCTCCTGAGTTGCGGGAGTTGATGAAAAAGGTGGAAGAGACCAGGCCTTCCCGGGTCAACGTGCACTACCCGCGCATGACCCCGGAGGAGAGGGCCCAGGTTTTGAAGGAGTACCACCCCGATTTCATGGAGGAGGCTTTTCGCCCCCTGCAGGTGGGCGTGGACCGGGGAGTGCGCCTCCCCCTGGAGATGGCCGATATCTTTGAGGCCGACTCCCGCCTGCTTAGCGCTGAACTGGACCTGGAGCATCCCGAATTTGACGTGGACGTCCTGGTAATCGGGGGCGGCGGCGCCGGGGCGGCGGCGGCCCTGGAAGCCTTTTCCCTGGGGCGAAAGGTCCTCCTGGCTACCAAGCTGAGGCTGGGCGACGCCAATACCATGATGGCCCAGGGGGGGATCCAGGCCGCGGATAAACCCCAGGACAGCCCGGCCATTCATTATCTTGACGTGATGGGCGGCGGGCGATTTGAGAACCGGCCGGAGCTGGTCCGGGCCCTGGTCAGGGACGCCCCCGGCGTAATTGCCTGGCTGGAGCGCATGGGGGCCATGTTCGACAAGGATGAAGAGGGGCGAATGATCACCATCCACGGGGGCGGCACCTCCCGGAAGCGGATGCATACCGCCCGGGACTATACCGGCGCGGAGATCATGCGCACCCTGAGGGATGAAATTTTGAACCGGGGCGTGGAGTACATCGAATTCTGCCCGGCCCTGGAACTGCTCCTGGACGAGAAGGGCCGGGCGGCGGGGGCCGTCCTCTTCAACCTGGAGACGGAGAGCTGCCACGTGGTCCGGGCGCGCACTGTGATCCTGGCTACCGGGGGCTCGGGGAGGCTGCACTATCAGGGCTTTCCCACCAGCAATCATTACGGGGCCACGGGCGACGGACTGGTGATCGCCTACCGGGCCGGCGCCCGCACCGCTTTCGCCGATTCCATCCAGTACCATCCCACCGGGGGGGCATACCCTCCCCAGCTGCTGGGCTTGCTGGTGACGGAGAAGGTCCGCAGCCTGGGCGCTACGCCCATAAATGTCCGGGGGGAGCAATTTGTTTACCACCTGGAGACCAGGGACGTGGAGGCTTCCGCCATTATCCGCGAGTGCCGGCGGGGGCTGGGGGTCCCCTTGCCTACGGGGACGGCGGTGTGGCTGGATTCGCCCCTGATCGAACTGACCCATGGCCAGGGGACCATTGAGCGGCAGCTTCCGGCCATGTTGCGGCAGTTCGCCCGCTTCGGGATCGATATCCGCAAGGAGCCCATGTTGATCTACCCCACCCTCCATTACCAGAACGGGGGGCTGGCCATCGATGAAAACGGGGCCACCACCGTGGAAAACCTGTACGCCGCCGGGGAGGTGGCGGGGGGGATCCACGGCCGCAACCGCCTGATGGGCAATTCCCTGCTAGATATCCTGGTTTTTGGGCGCCGGGCCGGGCGCCATGCCGCGGAAAAAAGTGCCGAAATTCGGCCGGGGCGCCTTAGCCTGGAGCACGTCTACCGCTACCAGGAGGAGTTGGAAGCCAGGGGGCTGGCCGGGCAGCGGGTCTCCCCGGTTCTATTGCCCCGCTACACCCATGGTGCCGGCGACAAATAATGAATCGGGGGGAGAACCGTTGATCCTGGAGGGTTTGCAGGTCCTGGATTTTACCAGGCTGCTCCCGGGGCCCCTCTGTACCAGGATCCTGGGGGATTACGGCGCTGAGGTAATCAAGGTGGAAGACCCCTTCACCGGGGATCCCACCCGGGCGGTGGGAAAGCCCTGGCGGGGGAGCGGCTCCTTTTTCCGGGAGTTGAACCGGAATAAGAGAAGTCTGGCCGTTAATTTAAAGACGGAGGCGGGCCGGGAGATCATCAAAAAGCTGGCCGGCCGCTGCCACGTGCTGGTGGAAGGGTTCCGGCCGGGGGTGATGGAGAGGCTGGGCCTGGGGTACCGGCAACTAAGGCAGTTAAACCCGACCCTGGTCTATGCTTCCATATCCGGCTACGGGCAGGACGGCCCGTACCGGCAGCGGGCGGGTCACGATCTGAACTATACCGCCCTTTCCGGCTTGCTGGAGCTCAGCGCCGCTCCCGGCAGCGGGCCGGTGATGCCGGCGATCCAGGTGGCCGATATCGGCGGCGGGACCCTGATGGCCCTGGCCGGGATCATGATGGCCTTGTTTGCCCGCGGGCGCACCGGGGAAGGGACCCATGTAGATGTCTCCATGACGGAAGGGCTGTTGCCCTGGCTAACCTATGCCGCCCGCGCCCTGGAGGACGGAGAGGAACTGCCCCGGCGGGGCGCCAGCCCCCTTACCGGCGCCTTCGCCTGCTACAACCTGTACCGGACCGCCGACGGCGGCTTCATGAGCCTGGGCGCCCTGGAACCGGTTTTCTGGCAAAACTTCTGCCGGGCGGTGGATAGGCCCGAGTGGATTCCCCGCCAGTTTGATCCCGATGGGCAGGAAGAGCTGATCCGGGAGGTGGCCGGGCTCTTTAAAAGCAAAAGCCGGGCCTACTGGACCTCCTTTTTTGCCGGACACGATGCTTGCTGCGAACCGGTTTTAAGCCTGGAAGAAGCCGCCGCCCATCCCTTGGCCCGGGCCAGAGGCTTTTGGGTGGAGACGGAGGGAGAGGAAGGGAAGGGGCACCGGGAGACGGGCTTCCCCTTGCGCTTTAACGGGGCTCCGGGCCGGCGCCGGATTGAGCCGCCGCGCCTGGGGGAGCATACCGTGGAAATCCTGGAGAGCCTGGACTACTCCGGGGAAGAGATCCGGGAGCTGCGCCGCCTTGGGGCGGTAGCCTGGCCCTAGGGAAGGGGCACCGGTTCGGCTCCCCGGAAAGGGCGATGGGCGTCGTTCACCGTCTAGGCGGTGATTTTTTTGTACGGGGAGGGTGCCCAACAGAAAGTTCAAGGAAGGAGAAAAAAAAAGGTTAAAGAAAGGAAGAAATGGACGAATAAAATATAATGGAGGGGTGCTCAAAAGATGCGGCCGGGCGGAGAATAAGGCACCGGTTCGGGGAGATAAGGCCCTCGTTCCTGGAGAGATAAATCCCGGCCCATTATTGAAGGGGCGCCGGCCCAATTGGGGCCTTGCTCAAAGCTGCCGGCGGCCCCGGATGGTGGTTCCCGGCCGAGGGTTTACCGGTAAGGCAAGAAAAGTTATAATATTGCCATGTTTAATCAAGAAGAAATCGCCAACCCCGGGGAAGGCCGGCGCCTCCAGGAGATCCTCTCCCGGCTGGAGGAGAGATATCCCGAGGCGAAAACCAAGTTAAAATATAAGAGCAATTTTCAACTGCTGGTCGCCGTTATTCTCTCTGCCCAGACCACTGACGAACAGGTTAACCGGGTCACGGGGCCCCTTTTTGAAAAATTTCCCGGCCCGGAGCAGATGGCCCGGCTGGAGCCCTCCCAGCTGGAGCCGTACCTGAAAGGATGCGGCCTCTACCGGCGGAAAAGCCTTTATCTGGTGGAGGCCAGCCGGCGCATCGTCGAGGAGCACGGGGGAGAAGTGCCCGCTGACTTCGAGGCTTTGAGGGCTTTGCCCGGAGTAGGGCGCAAGTCGGCCAACGTAATCCTGGGGACGGCCTTCGGCCGGCCGGCCCTGGCGGTGGATACCCATGTTTTCAGGGTTGCCAGGCGGCTGGGGCTGGCCCGGGGAGGAAGCCCGGAGAAGGTGGAGGAGGAGTTAAAAGCCGCTCTCCCCCCCGGGGAGTGGATGGCCGTTCACCACCGGCTTATTGCCCTGGGACGGGAAATATGCTCCGCCAGGCAGCCCCGCTGCCGGGATTGCTTCCTGGCCGACCTCTGCCCCCAGGGCCGCCGCACCCGGGAGCCGAGAGAATTCCAGAAATTAAAGAAGGAGAGGGAGATATGCCCTGGGAAGAGCTAACACCTGAAGAACTAAAGTATAAGCTGGATCCCCAGCAGCTGCCTTTTGAAACCACCGCCGAAGTTCCTCCCCTGGAGGGGATGATCGGGCAGGAGCGGGCGGAACGGGCCATGGAATTCGGCCTGCGCATCAAGCGACCCGGGTACAATATTTTTATGACGGGCTTGACGGGGACGGGGAAAACCAGTTACGCCCAAACCATTGTCAAGAAGATCTCCGCTGAAGAACCCGTGCCCGATGACTGGTTTTATGTCTATAATTTCGAGAATCCCGGAGAGCCCATGGCCTTGCGGCTGCCGGCAGGCATGGGTTCCGTTTTCTGCCGGGAGATGGAGGAACTGCTCGAGGACATCAAGCAGACCATCCCCAAGGCTTTTGACGGGGAGGACTACGAACGGCAGAAGGCCTTTTATGTCAAGCAGTTCCAGGAGACCCGGGCCGGCCTGCTGGAGGAGTTAAACCAGGTGGCCCGGGAGCAGGGGTTTACCCTGAAGCGAACCAGCTCCGGGTTTATCACCGTCCCCCTGGTGAATGGAGAGCCCATCAGCGAAGAGAACTATGCCCAACTGGAGCAGTCCGTCAAGGAGGAACTGGAACAAAAATCATCGGAACTGCAGCTGAAGGCCATGGAGATTATGCGCCGGATCCAGAAAGCGGAAAAGCAGCTGAAAGAGAAGTTCAAGAACCTGCAGCAGGAGATCGGGCTGATGGCCATCGGCCACCTCTTCAACGATCTCATGGAGAAGTACGACCAGTTTGAGCCGGTAAAGAACTATCTCAAGGCGGTCCAGGAAGATATTCTAAGCAACTTGTCGGAGTTCATGGTCGATGAAGAGGAGGCCCAGAACCCCTTTTTCTGGCTGCGCCGGCAGAACGTGGAGCAGGCGGAGATCCGCTACAAGGTAAACCTGGTGGTGGATAACCGGGAGACCTGCGGAAGCCCCGTCATCTATGAGACCAATCCCTCCTACTACAACCTGATTGGCCGGGTGGAATACGAAAACCGCCTGGGCATGATCGTTACAGACCTGACCATGATCAAGGGCGGAGCCATTCACCGGGCCAACTGCGGCTACCTGATCCTGCAGGCCCGGGATGTCCTCTCTTCTCCCCAGAGCTGGGAAGCGTTGAAAAGGGTTCTGAAGACCAGAGAGATCCGGATCGAGAATATCGGGGAACAATATGGGCTGATGGCCATGTCCACCCTGCGCCCCCAGCCCATTCCCGCCAACCTGAAAGTAATCATGATCGGCAGCCCCCTTATCTACCAACTCCTTTATCATTACGATGAAGATTTCCGCAAGCTGTTCAAGGTAAAAGCCGATTTTGACTCGGAGATGGATCGCAACCAGGACAATATCTACCGGATGGCCGGTTTCATATCCACCCACTGCCAGCAGGAGAACCTGCGCCACTTCCACCGGGAAGCGGTGGCCCGGGTGGTGGAGTTCAGCGCCCGCCTGGCCGAGCGGCAGGACAAGATGAGCACCCGCTTCAACGAAGTGGTGGAGCTGCTGTACGAAGCCGACGCCTGGGCGGAAAGGGACGGGAGCGATATCGTCAAGGCCGAACACGTGGATAAGGCCCTGGAGGAGAAGATTTACCGCTGCAAGAAATACGAGCAGAAGATCAGCGAGGCGGTGGAGCGGGGGCTGATACTCCTGGACGTAGAAGGAGAGAAGATAGGCCAGATCAACGGGCTCTCCGTCATCGACCTGGGAGACTACCAGTTTGGAAGGGTATCCCGGATCACCGCCAACACCTTCCTGGGCCGCCGGGGGATCATCAACATCGAGCGGGAAAGCCAGCTCAGCGGCAAGATCCACGACAAGGGAGTCTTGATTCTCAGCGGGTACCTGGGGATGCGCTACGGCCAGCAGGTGCCCATCAACCTCTCCGCCTCCCTCTGCTTTGAGCAGTCCTACCAGGGGGTGGAGGGGGACAGCGCCTCGGCGGCGGAACTGTTCTGCCTCCTCTCCAGCCTGGCCGGGGTGCCCTTGAAGCAGAGCCTGGCGGTCACGGGCTCGGTGAACCAAAAGGGAGAGATCCAACCCGTGGGAGGGGTCAACCAGAAGATCGAAGGCTTCTACAACGCCTGCAAGGTAAAGGGACTCACCGGCGACCAGGGGGTTATTATCCCCGCTCAGAACCGGAAAGACCTGATGTTGTCCGAAGAGATCGTGACGGCGGTGCGAGAGAAGCGCTTCCATATCTATGCCATCTCCACCGTGGAAGAGGGCTTGGCGCTGTTGACGGGGATGGAAATCGGCGAACTCCGGGAAGACGGCACCTACCCGCCCGATTCTTTTAACGGCAGGGTGATCAGCGCCTTGAAGCGGTTCAACGAGCTTTTGAAGGGAGAAGAAGGAGAGGAAGGAGAAGGGGAAGAGGGAGGTCCGGCCCCGAAGGAAGACCATGACTGCTGTTGATCCCTATGCCCGGCTGGCCCGCATCTACGACCGGATCATGGCCGGAGTCGATTACGAGGCCTGGGCCGACTACGTGGAGGCGATCTTCAGGCGCTTCCGCCGGCGACCCCGGAAATTGCTGGACCTGGCCTGCGGAACGGGAAGCTCCGCCCTGCCTTTTGCTCGCCGCGGCTACCGGGTAGCGGGAGTAGACCTTTCGGCGGCGATGCTGGAAGAGGCCCGGATAAAGGCGAGTCGAGAAGGGCTTCCCCTTTCCTTTTACCGCGCGGATTTGCGCACTTTGAAGCTGGAAGAGAAATTTCAGGCCGCCTTGCTTTTTCAGGACGGCCTGAACTATTTAACCGAGGAAGAAGACTTGAGGGCCGCCCTGGCGGCGGTTAGGGCCGTCCTGGAGCCGGGGGGGCTCTTTATCTTCGATCTCTGCCGCCCGGGGCAGCGAACGGCCGGGCCGGGCTCTCCTTTTTGGGCCGAAGAGGAGGAGTTTACCCTGGTGGGAGAGACCCGCTACTCCCCCCGGACGGGCTTGTGGGAGGTGGAACTGGTGGTTTTTGCCCGGCGGGAGAACGGCCTCTATGAAAAATTTATAGAGCACCACCGGGAAAGAGACTATTCCCCGGAAAGGATGCGGGTCTTTCTGGAGGAGGCCGGTTTTCGCTGCCGGGAGTGCTTTCCCACCTTCCGGCTGGAACCGGCTTCGGGGGGAGAAGCCAAGATTACCTTTGTGGCGGAGAATCCGCCGTAGAGCTGCCCTTGACCGGGGCGGGGAGATCCCCGCTGCTTTGTTCCGGGGGCTTGGGCCCAAAATAGTGGAAGAGGAGTACCTTGCAGATGGCCGCGGCGGGTATGGCCAGGATTATCCCCAGCGTTCCCAGCAGCTGACCCCCGATCAGGACGGAGACCACCACCGTCAGGGGACTTAAGTCCACGGCCTTCCCCAGGAAAATGGGGGTGAAGACGAAGGAATCGACTATTTCCACCAAAATATAAAGTCCCACCACCAGGAAGATGTTGGGCGTATCCGGGAGCAGGCTGAGGAGCACCGCAGGGACGGCGGCCAGGATCGGGCCGATGTAGGGAATAATATTGAGCAGGCCGGCCAGGCCCCCCAACATCAAAGCAAAGGGCATCTTTAAAACAAAGAGCCCGATGCTGGTCAACAGTCCCGCCAGGGCGCATTTAAGGAGGGTGCCCCGGATATAGCCCCCCACTTTCTCGTCAATGAGACCCAGGATGCGGGTGATGCGTCCCTGGTAAATCTGGGGGAAGAGAAGGGTTATATTTTTTTTGGCCTTTTCCAGGTCCTGCACCAGGTAAAAGACCAGGAAGACCAGGGCCAGCAGGACCCAGGCCCGGGAGAGAACGGCCATGAAGAAGCTGGAGGCGCTGAGGAGCAGCTGCTCCACCCGGGCCGGGATCTGCCCGGTAAACTGGTCCATATAATCCAGCAGGGTGTCCATCAATTGCAGGTTGTAGCGCTGATCCAGATCATTGATCAACTCCGTCAGCTTCGTCGAGAGGCTGAGCAGATCCGTGGTGCTGAAAGTCGCCAGCTGGCCCAGCTCATGGATGAGACCGGGAAGCAGTAGATAGAAGAAGAGGAAGAGGGCGATGAGCAGCAAAAGGGAAGCCCCGATGGCGGCCAGCACGGGCGGGAATCTTCTCCGGATCAAGAAGTTGACCAGGGGGGTGATGCAGTAGACTGCCAGGATGGCGATGATGAAAACGGTCAAGATCGGCTTAAGCTTAACCAGCACCCAGGCCAGAAGGGCCACGGCGGCGGCGCTGAGAACCAGTTTTAGGGAGAGGCGCAGTTCGCGGTCTTTAATGAGCAAGCCCCATCCTCCTCGCTTTGTTCTTTTCCCGTTAATATCTTGCCAAAACGCTAGCCTGCTCCAAAAATCACAATACCATAAGCCATTGTAGCATAATGGAACCTCCGGGGGAAGCTTTGGAATCCTTTCCTGGGTTTTTTGCTTAATCTTTGGTATTAGCCATTGGCGGGGATAGGCTGCCGGCCTTTTTGTATCGCGGCAAGGAAGTGGGGCATCAGGAGGCTTGCGGCCCCGCCGCCGGGTTTGCCGGCCCCTTTACCGTTTGCTGCCAGGGGCTCGTGGCCTCCCCCGGTCCCTTCAGGACCATTGCCGGCCTCCCGGCCGCCTTCGGAAAGGGCCTCCGGCGCCGGTGCGCCCTGGAACCCGGCCGCGCGGCGGAGGGAAAGGGGAGGCATAAACGAGCCCCGGGCCGCTATAATGATAAGGGGGGGTGAACTGCTTGCGCCATCAAAAGGAACTGGCGGGCCTGGGCGCCTCGGCGGCGCTGATGCTGGCCGGGCTGCTCTTGCTGCCGGAGCCCGGCTTCTCCGCTGTCCCCAATTTGTTTGCCCTCCTCTGGCTGCTTACTACCGCCGGAGCGATGCTGGGATACGGAGTCTCTGCCTGGAGAAGCGCAAGGCTGCAGGGGATCCGCCGGCGCTGGCGGCGGCGGAGGGCCCCTTCTCCGGCGGCGGCCAAGGGGCGGCGGGAGGCCATCAGCGCCGCCCTGATCAGGGAGCGGGAACGGCGGTTAGATTAATCTCCACCTCTTTCCCCACAATGAGCCAGTTGACCCGGGTCAGGAACTCCCGGTCCTCCAGGCGGAAGCGCCGTTCGTGGAGCAGGCTTACCACCAGGCGGGGGTTGAGTTCTTCGATCTTCTCTCCCACCAAGTCGGCGGTGATTTCGCCGATAAGCCGGCGCAGCTCCAACTCCACGAAGGAGTCGAGTTCGTGTTCCAACTCAATGTTTACGGCGGCGATTTCCCCCTCCCGGTGGGCAAGCCACTGGGATTCGATCTTATCCAGGCGTTCCATGGTTTCGAAAAGCTGGACGGAAAGATTCTGCTTCTCCCAGTAGAGCCGGTCCAGGCGGGAGGAGACCAGCAGGTTGGTGACGGCGGCGCCGGCCACGGCTCCCAGCAGGAGAGCGGCCAGGGTGCGGCGCATTAACGGTGGGCCCCCAGGGTGGAGATGATCAGATAGCCCAGGTGGGCTCCAAGAAAGGCGCTGCCGATGAGGAGCAGCTGCTTCAGGATATCGACGAACTGCTTTTCGAACATCCCCGTTTCGAAAACCTTAATAATGCTGAAGGTGCCTCCAAGGGCGGCTACCAGCGCCCAGATTTTCAATTCCGCGGAGAGCTCCATCATGGTATGCAGCGGGGGGCGGCGGGTTATCAGAGCCCCCAGGGAACCCAGCAGGCTTCCTCCCAGGTTGACGCCCAGGGCGACGCAGAAGGTAAGGACAAGGGTTGAGAGGTAGCGGTCCATTTTCTTCGCCCCTTCCCGGGGCCGCAAAGATAGGGCCTAACAGATAATATGCCCCGGGGCAAAAGGAAATGCTTGTCGGAAAGTAGAAAATAAGTCATAGCAGCGGAGAATTACGGAAACGAGGTTTGATCCAGTGAGCGACCCAGGATTTGTTCATCTGCACGTCCATACCGAGTACAGCCTGCTGGACGGAGCGGCGCGCATCAAGGCGCTGGTCCGGCAGGCCAAGGAGCTGGGGATGGAAGCCCTGGCTATTACCGATCACGGGGTGATGTACGGGGTAATCGACTTCTACCAGGAAGCCCTTGGGGCCGGCCTGAAGCCGGTGATCGGGTGTGAAGCCTACGTTGCTCCCCGTTCCCGACACCAGAAGGAGCCGAGGCTGGACGATTTCCAGTACCACCTGGTGCTCCTGGCGGAGAACCAGGAGGGCTACCGCAACCTGATGCGGCTGGTTTCCGCCGGTTTCCTGGAAGGATTCTACTATAAGCCCCGGATGGACCGTTCCCTGCTGGAGGCGCACCGGGAGGGGCTGATCGCCCTGAGCGGCTGCCTGGCCGGGGAGATACCCTCCCTGCTCTTGCAGGGGAAGGCCGGCGAAGCCCGGGCTGCGGCGCGCTACTACCGGGAACTGTTTGGCCCGGAGAACTTTTATATCGAGCTGCAAGATCAGCGGCTTCCCGAACAGGCCTCCTTGAACGAGGCCTTGATCCGGCTGGCCCGGGAGGAGAAGATCCCCCTGGTGGCCACCAACGATGTGCACTACCTGAGGCGGGAGGATGCGGAGATCCACGATGTTCTCCTCTGCATCCAAACGGGGAAAACCATCCATGATCCCAACCGGCTGCGCTTTGAAAGCCAGGAGTTTTACTTGAAATCTCCCGCCGAGATGGCGGAGCTTTTTGCCCACTGCCCCGACGCTCTGGAGAATACCCTGCGGATCGCCGAACGCTGCCGGGTGGAGTTCGATTTTGACGGTTACCACCTGCCGGAATACGATCTTCCTTCCGGCGAAACCGCCGACGAGACCCTGCGGCGCCTCTGCTACCGGGGGCTGGAGGAAAGGTACCCGGAAGTCACGCCCCAGCTGCAGGAACGCCTGGATTACGAGCTGGGGGTTATCAAGCAGATGGGCTACTCCAGCTATTTTTTAATTGTCGCCGATTTTATTAATTTTGCCCGGAGCCAGGGGATCCTGGTGGGGCCGGGGAGGGGCTCCGCCGCCGGCAGCCTGGTGGCCTACTGCTTGAAGATTACCAGCATTGACCCCATCCGCTACGGCCTCCTCTTTGAGCGTTTCTTAAATCCCGAGCGGATCTCCATGCCGGATATCGATATCGATTTTGCCGACGATCGCCGGGACGAGGTGCTGCAGTACGTGGTGGAGAAGTACGGGGCGGACCGGGTGGCCCAGATCATTACCTTTGGAACCATGGCCGCCCGGGCGGCGGTCCGGGACGTGGGACGAGTCCTGGCCTTCCCCTATGGGGAAGTGGACCGGGTGGCCAAGCTGATTCCTTTTGAGCCCGGGATGACCATCCAGAAAGCCCTGGAGCAGATCAAAGAGCTTAAGGACCTGTACCGGGACCAGCGCTACAAGCAGCTCCTGGACGGCTCCATGGCCCTGGAGGGGATGCCCCGGCACGCCTCCACCCATGCCGCCGGGGTGGTTATCTCCCCGACGCCCCTGGTCAACCACGTCCCCCTGCAGAAGACTCCCGACGGGATTACGGTGACCCAGTTTCCCATGGGGACCCTGGAGAAGCTGGGTTTGCTGAAGATGGACTTCCTGGGCTTGAAGACCCTGACCATCATCGGCGAAGCCCTGGAGAACATCTACAAGCGCACCGGGAAGCGCCTGGTGATCGACGAGATCCCCCTGGACGATCCCAAAACCTTTGAACTGCTCTCCCAGGGGGAGACCAGCGGGATCTTTCAGCTGGAGAGTGCGGGGATGCGCGGTGTCTTGCGCGACCTGCAGCCCAACAAGTTTGAAGATATCATTGCCGTGGTGGCCCTTTACCGCCCCGGGCCCATGGAGCAGATCCCTGTCTTTGTGAACAGCAAGCACGGGCGGGAGCCCATCAACTACCTGCACCCGGTCCTGGAGCCCATCCTGGAGGAGACCTACGGGGTGATCGTTTACCAGGAGCAGATCATGGAGATCGCCGCCCGCATGGCCGGCTTTACCCTGGGCCAGGCCGATTTGCTGCGCCGGGCCATCGGGAAGAAGAAGAAGGAGATACTCGACCAGCAGCGGGAGGTCTTCATCAACGGCTGCCGGAATAAGGGATTCAGCAAGGAGCTGGCCCGGGACATCTATGACTTGATCCTTAAGTTTGCCTCGTACGGCTTTAACAAGTCCCATGCCGCCGCCTATGCCATGATTGCCTATCAGACCGCGTACCTGAAAGCCAATTATCCCGTGGAGTTCATGGCGGCGCTGTTGACCGGCTATCACGCCAACAGCGACAAGGTGGCCCTTTACATTGCTGATTGCCGCCGGCAGAATATCCAGGTGCTCCCTCCCGATATCAACGAAAGCGAAACCAACTTTACCGTGGTAGGGGAGAACCGGATTCGCTTCGGCCTGGCGGCGGTGAAAAATGTAGGCCTGGGGGCCATCGAGTCCATCCTGGAAGTGCGCCGGGAGCGGCCCTTCATCTCCCTGCTGGATTTTGCCACCCGGGTGGATTCCCGCCTCTGCAACCGGAAGGTGGTGGAGAGCCTGATCAAGTGCGGCGCCTTCGACTCCTTGTGCGGCTCCCGGGCCGCCTGCCTGGCGGGGCTGGATGAGGTGATGGCCCGGGGCCAAACGGCCCAGAGGGAGAGGGAGAACGGGCAGCTCTCCATGTTCTCCCTGATGGACCGGGAGAGCAGGGTGGAGCAGTTGGTGGACCGCCTCCCCGATATCCCGGAGTTCTCCTACAAGGAGCGCCTGGCCTTGGAGAAGGAGATGCTGGGGATGTATATCACCGGCCACCCCTTGGAGCAGTACCGCCCCCTCCTGGAGCGCATGAAGCGGCTGACCCGCTGTGCCGAGCTGGGGGAACTGGGGGACGGCAAGCCGGTTACCGTGGGGGGCATTGTGGCGGCCATGCGCACTATCTACACCAAGAAAGGCCTGCCCATGGCTTTCCTGACCCTGGAGGATCTCACCGGCAGCGTAGAGGTGATCGTCTTTAGCGATCTCTACCAGCGCCGCTCCGAATTGATCCAGGAGGACAACCTGCTGATCATAAAGGGGAAGACTGATCTAAAAGAGGAGGAAAATGCGAAGATCATTGCCGAAGCCATCTCCGCGCTCCCCCGGGAGCCGAAGCAGATGTACTTGAAGGTTCGCGCCGGGCAGCCTATGGAATCGCTCCTGGACCTGAAAAGAGTGCTGCAGGAGCATCGGGGAGGGATGCCGGTATACCTCTATTTCGAAAACAAGAAGAAGATGATCCTGCTGAGCGAGGATTACTGGGTGGAGGACAACCCGGCGCTGCAGGAGAAGCTGCTTAAACTGCTGGGGCCAGGTACCGTCAAATGCCAGGAGTTGAACGACAGTTTTCTAAGTCCTTAATCTCAGCAAAAGAGGTGACCCGGTCTGATGAAGATTGCTCTTTTGACCAGCGGAGGAGACGCTCCGGGGATGAACGCCGCCATCCGGGCGGTGGTCCGCCGGGCCGGCTATTACGGCCTGACCGTTTACGGCATTGAACGAGGCTTTGCCGGCCTGCTCAACGGAGAAGGCTTTCGCCCCCTGAACCATCGTTCCGTGGCCGATATCATTCACCGGGGTGGAACCATTCTGCGCACCGCCAGGGCCCCCGAATTTTGCCGGGCATCGGTGCAGGACCAGGCCGCCGCCTGGCTGCGGGAGCAGGGGATCGAAGCTTTGATCGTCATCGGAGGCGACGGCTCCTTCAGGGGCGGGGCCGCTCTGCAGGAGCGAGGCCTCAGGTTCATCGGCATTCCCGCCACCATCGACAACGACATCTACGGGACCGACTTGACCATCGGTTTTGACACGGCAGTAAATACGGCGGCGGATGCTATTAACCGGTTGAGGGATACGGCCACCTCCCACGAGCGGGTTTTCGTCATCGAGGTTATGGGGCGCTGTGCCGGCTTTATCGCCCTGGCTTCGGGGTTGGCGGGCGGGGCCGAATCCATCCTGGTTCCGGAAATGGAATTTAACCTGGAGGAAATCTGCCGCCGCCTTCTGGCTGCCAAGGAACACGGCCGGAGCCACAGCATTATCGTCGTCGCCGAGGGGGCGGCCAGCGCCATGAAGATGGGGGAGGAGATAAAGAAGCGGACGGGGCTGGAGACCAGGGTTACCATTCTGGGGCACCTGCAGCGAGGAGGCACCCCCACGGCCGCGGACCGGATCCTGGCTACCCAGATGGGCGCCGCCGCCGTGGACTTGCTCCGCCGGGGCGAGAACGGAGTCATGGTCGGCTATGTAAAGGGCCGGATCGAGCCCGTGCCCCTGGCGGAGGTTTTTTCCGGGGAGAAGACCTTCCCGGCGGAGGCTTACGAGCTGGCCCATATCCTGTCGCTATATTGATCTGGATACGGATTGGGACGGGAGGTATACTGCTTGAGACGGACCAAGATTGTAGCCACCATCGGTCCGGCCACGGACAGCCTGGAGCAGATGGTCGCCTTAATCCGGGCGGGGATGGATGTGGCCAGGCTTAATCTTTCCCACGGGAAGAGAGAAGAGCACCGGCGGCGGATTAGGATGGTCAAGGAAGCCGCCGGGAGGCTGAACAAGACGGTAGCTATCCTGGTGGATACCCGGGGGCCCGAAGTGCGCACGGGGCCGCTGGAAGCCGGCGAGGTGATCCTGAAGGAGGGCCAGGAGTTTATTTTAACCACGGCGGATATCCTGGGCGATGAACAACGGGTGGGGGTGACCTATGAGGGGCTCCCCCGGGATCTGGAGGCGGGGAGGACCATTCTCATCGATGACGGCCTCATCGAGCTGGAGGTAGTAGAGATCGCCGGCAGCGAAATCCACTGCCAGGTTCGGCACGGGGGCGCCCTTCGGAACTACAAGGGCCTCAACCTCCCCGGGACCCGGATCAACCTGCCGGCGCTGAGCGAGGAAGACCGGGAGGACCTGGAGATGGCCCTGGAGGAAGGGGTCCACTTTGTGGCCGCTTCCTTTACCCGCTGCCGGGAGGATATCCTGGAGGTCCGGCGCTGGCTGGAGAAGTTCCCTACGGAGGTCCGCATTATTGCCAAGATCGAGAGCCGGGAAGGAATGCAGAATTTCGACGAGATCCTGGAGGCCGCCGACGGGGTGATGGTGGCCCGGGGAGACCTGGGGGTGGAGATACCGGCGGAAGAGGTGCCCCTGCTGCAAAAAATGATCATCCGGAAGTGCAACCGGTCGGGGAAGCCGGTGATTACCGCCACCCAGATGCTGGAGAGCATGATTGAGCACCCCCGGCCCACCAGGGCGGAGGCCAGCGATGTGGCCAACGCCATCTTCGACGGCACCGACGCCGTTATGCTCTCCGGGGAGACCGCCGTTGGCCGCTTCCCCGTGGAGTCGGTGGCCACCATGAGCCGTATCGCCCGGCGCACCGAGGAGGCGCTGCACTACAAGGAAAACCTGCGCTTCTTCGAATCGGTCATGGAGCGGACGGTAACGGACGCCATCAGCTTTGCCACCTGCCACACCGCCCAGGAGTTGAATGCCGCCGCCATCATTACCGCCACCCATTCGGGGCATACCGCCCGGATGGTTTCCAAGTACAAGCCCCGGTCC
>Ga0209508_1000346_pt1 | contig 51069 bp, 47 predicted proteins | sample AD_UKC129_MetaG_FD_184427 | JGI IMG/M metagenome (GOLD analysis project Ga0209508, IMG submission 184427) | Active sludge microbial communities of municipal wastewater-treating anaerobic digesters from Canada - AD_UKC129_MetaG (SPAdes) (version 2) | ecosystem: Engineered > Bioreactor > Anaerobic... | reverse complement strand
GATGAACGGTTTGTCTTCTCCGAACAGGTAATGGCTCTTGAAGGGGCTTCCAGCCAGGTTCTCAACGGAACTATCATCAATAAGGAACCGATCAACCGGGAGATGCCTCGGGATGTCCGAAATGCCAAAATTATGATCTTAGACGATGCGTTGGACATTCAACCGGTGGATCCGGCCGCTTTGGCCACCGAGGCCGGATTGAAACAGCGGTTGAATGCTGAGGCTGAATTAAAAGCTGGCATTCGGGCCATCGCTGAGATGGGAGTTCGGGCGATTTTCACTGATCGGGCAGTTTCCGGGTTGGTGGAAGATCTCCTAACGGACCTTGGAATCATAGCTGTCGAGCGAGTGGCATATCGGGAATGGCAGCGGTTGGCGGAACTGACCGGCGCCCGTCCGGTGAAGCGAAGCAGCCTGTTACGGCCTCAGACTGAGCTGGAAACTGTGTTTGGCCAAGCAGCCCGGATTGTGGTTAACGATCGTTTTCGACAGGTATGGGTTTATGGCGAGCCGTCGCAACGGTTTGTTACGGCAGTGGTTGGAGGAACAACGCCGGAAGTGGTGGCGGAGAAAGAACGCATTACCCGAGATGCGGCAGGGGCAGTTCAGGCGGCTTGGCGAAGCGGGGTTGTACCGGGAGGTGGAAGCGTAGAGTTGGCCATTGCACAACGGTTGAGTCGTTTCCCGGTTTCCGGAATGATCCGCTATGGTTTTCAATGCGTGATTGAAGCTTTAAAACGCCCGATGATGCAAATTTGCATCAATGCCGGGTGGAATCCGTTGGAGAAGATTGAAGAAGTTTTTACACATATCAACGATCCGGGGACATATGCTTATGGAGTGAATTGTGATACTGGAAAGGTTGAGGATTTGTCAGTAAGCGGTGTTTGGGATCCTTATGCAGTGAAGTATCATGCCATCAAGACAGCCGGCGAAGTCAGCGAAGCGATTTTGCGAATTAATACGATTATCAAAATGAAAGAGAAAGATCAACAGACGATGCATTAATTGATATATACATAAAATAACGATGGTGTGGAGGTCAGAATGTCGGAAAAAGATATAGAAAAAACACAGGTTGAGGAAGTTGGGAACGCTGCTTCTGATGAGACCGTGGCGCAGGCCGAGAATCCGGATAAGGGGGCAGCTGCCGAAGTCAGCCGGATTGAGCAACTGGAACGGGAATTAGCTGAGGCCCAAAGCGTCAAAGATGAATACTATAATAGAATGTTGCGGATTCAGGCGGATTTTGAAAATTTCCGGCGCCGTAGCAGACAGGAATTTGAACAGGCCAGTCTGAACGGAGAAGAAAAAATCGTGAAAAAAATTTTGCCGGTGTTGGACAGTATGGAACGGGCCTTCGGAAGTATGAATGGCAACAATTCGGAAAATGCCGGATGGGTCGAAGGCATGCAACTGATTTTCCGGCAATTTCAAAATATATTGACAGCAGAAGGCTTGGAACCCATTGCCGCACTGGAACAACCCTTTGATCCGCAGGTTCATGAAGCAGTTCTTCAAGAGGCAAGGGCGGATGTTACCGAGCCGATGGTCGTGGAAGAGTTGCAAAAAGGGTATAAGTATAAAGGAAAGTTAATCCGGCCGTCAATGGTTAAAGTGGCGGTACCGGAATGATATCCGGTGTACAGTTGACAGTTAACAGTGGACAGTTGATCGTTGCAGGTTAGCTGTTGCTGCTACATAGAGATTTTAGTGGTGTGACTTAGATTAGAGTTCAATGTTTTTATAAATGTAACTCATTCTATTTTGTTTAGGGGGATTCTATAAATGGCGAAAGTATTAGGTATTGATTTAGGTACAACGAACTCATGTATGGCCGTCATGGAAGGCGGAGAAGCCATCGTTATTCCCAATGCGGAAGGAGCTCGGACAACGCCGTCGGTGGTCGGATTTTCAAAAACCGGCGAACGGATGGTGGGTCATGTGGCGAAACGCCAGGCTGTAGCCAATCCGGACCGGACGGTCGTATCCATCAAACGTCGGATGGGAACCGATTATAAGGTTACGATCGATGATAAGAGTTATACGCCCCAGGAAATTTCGGCGATGGTTCTTCAAAAGATGAAGGCTGATGCCGAAGCTTATTTGGGAGAAAAGATCGATAAAGCGGTGATCACCGTTCCGGCTTATTTCTCCGATGCCCAACGTCAGGCGACCAAAGACGCAGGACGGATCGCCGGTTTGGAAGTATTACGGATCGTGAACGAGCCGACTGCAGCAGCGCTGGCTTATGGTCTGGATAAAGGGGACGATCATACTATCTTAGTCTATGACTTGGGCGGCGGAACTTTTGACGTATCCATTTTGGAATTGGGCGATGGCGTTTTCGAAGTGAAAGCCACCAGCGGTAACAACCGGCTGGGCGGAGATGATTTTGATGAACGGATCGTCAACTGGTTGGCTGAAAACTTCAAGAAGGAAAACGGGGTTGATTTACGGAATGACCGGATGGCGTTGCAACGCTTAAGGGAAGCTGCCGAGAAAGCCAAGATCGAGCTTTCCGGACTTACTTCGACGGTTATCAGCCTTCCGTTTATTACAGCGGTAAACGGAGAGCCCAAACATTTGGATGTAACGTTGACCCGTGCCAAGTTTGAGGAATTAACGGCGGATCTGGTTGAAGCAACAGTTGGCCCGACCAAACAGGCTTTGGCAGATGCCGGTTTGGATGTGAAGGATATTGACAAGGTGATCCTGGTGGGCGGTTCGACCCGGATACCGGCAGTCCAGGAAATGGTGAAACGGCTTACCGGGAAAGAACCCTATAAAGGCGTTAACCCGGATGAAGTTGTGGCGATCGGCGCTGCGATCCAGGCAGGTGTCTTAACGGGCGAAGTGAAGGATATCGTTTTGTTGGATGTAACGCCGCTGTCGCTTGGTATCGAAACATTGGGCGGTGTGTTCACCCGGATCATCGACCGGAATACCACGATTCCGACGTCAAAAAGCCAGATTTTCTCGACGGCAGCCGATAATCAGACGGCCGTGGATATCCATGTGCTTCAGGGCGAGCGGCCTATGGCAGCTGACAACATTACATTAGGACGCTTCAAACTGGATGGTATTCCGCCGGCACCCCGCGGCATTCCTCAGATTGAAGTTACTTTCGATATCGATGCCAACGGTATTGTCCATGTTTCCGCCAAGGATAAAGGAACTGGCAAGGAGCAAAAAATAACCATTACCACCTCCAGTGGCTTGAGTGAAACAGATATCAACCGGATGATGAAAGAAGCCGAAGAACATGCTGAGGAAGACCGGAGACGCCGCGAGGAAGCGGAAGCCATCAATGAAGCGGACAGCTTGATCTATACCACGGAAAAAACGATGAAAGAAATTGGCGATAAAGCGGATCATGATCGAGTGTCCAAGATTAACAGCATTAAGGATGAACTGCAGCAAGCGGTGAATGCTAAAGATATCAGCAAGATCAAAGCTAAGAAAGAAGAGTTGGAAAAGGCATTACATGAGCTTTCGGCGACCATCTATAATCAAGCAGGTGGCCAAGGAAGCGGGGCCCAAGGTGATAACGGTCCTACCGGCTACGGCCCAAGCAATGATGGCCAGACGGTGGATGCTGAATATAAGGTTCAAGATGATAAATAATCTTGGATAACCGATAATATGGTGAGGTAATAGGCAACCGAAGTAGCACGCGTTGCCTATTGCCGTAATTAATGAAAGCAAGGGACAAAAATAATGGCAAAACGTGATTATTACGAGGTATTGGGCGTGGAGAAAGGGGCCACGGAAGACGAGATAAAAAAGGCTTACCGGAAATTGGCCCGAAAATACCATCCTGATGTCAATAAAGACAATCCACAGGAAGCTGAAGCCAAGTTTAAAGAGATTAATGAGGCCTATAGCGTCCTCAGTGATCCCCAGAAGAGGGCTGCGTATGACCAATATGGCCATGCAGCGACCGATCCAAACTTTGGAGCTGGCGGTTTTGGCGGCTTTGGGGATATGGGCTTTGACGGTTTTGGGGATATTTTTGATATGTTTTTTGGCGGAGCCCGGACATCCCAACGTCGAAATGGTCCTCAGCGGGGTAACGATCTCCGGTATGATTTGGAGATCAGTTTTGAAGAAGCGGCTTTCGGCAAAGAGACCACCATCGAAGTGCCCCGGACTGAGGTCTGTCCGACTTGCCACGGTAATGGGGCCAAACCCGGGACACCGATTAAAACTTGTCCCAACTGTAATGGAACCGGGCAGGTTCAGGTCACTCAAACCACGGCTTTTGGGCGGTTCGTTAATGTTCGGACGTGTGAGCGGTGTCATGGAGAAGGGAAAACCATTGAAACGCCATGTACTGAGTGTCGGGGTTCCGGCCGGGTGAGAAAAGTCCGGAAGATCGAGGTGAAGATTCCGGCCGGTGTGGAAAGCGGTTCCCGTTTGCGGGTAGCCGGTGAAGGAGAGGCCGGTTTGCGGGGCGGTTCCCCCGGGGATTTATATATTTATATTTATGTTAAGAAACATCCGCAGTTCGAACGGCAAGGCAACGATGTGTACAGTGAGATCAAACTTAGTATCACCCAGGCAGTACTGGGGACGACGGTCATGGTGGATACCCTTGACGGGAAAGTGGAACTGAAAATTCCCGAAGGTACCCAGCATGGAACCACTTTCCGGATGAAAGGCCGGGGGATTACCTATTTGAAGGGACATGGCCGCGGGGATCATTATGTCAGAGTTAAACTGACGGTTCCGACGAAGCTCAGCAACGAACAGCGGGAGCTCTTCAAGAAATTGGCGGCTTCCTTTGGGGAGAAAGTGGAACCGGAAGAAAAAGGCTTTATGGAAAAAGTGAAGGGTGCATTCAGATAAGGAAAAGAGGCCGAAAGGCCTCTTTTTATTTTCCTTTTGAACTTCTTTAAGGTTGGTTAGTCGTCATATTTTAAAATTGTCTCCCGGATTTTTCCCCATTGCAGCGCATCACGAATGCCGTCTTCGATGGAGAGCTCGGTTTTCCAATGGAGCAGCTCTGCAGCTTTATCCGCATTGGCATAAGCGCCGGCAACGTCTCCTTCTCGAGGCGGAGCTTCAACTTTATTGATGGATTGGCCGTATACTTTTTCAAAAGCGGCGACCAGTTCTTTGACGGTGACGCCGTGGCCGCTGCCTAAATTGATAGCTATATAAGGCTCGGTATGCTTCGACTTGGCGAAGACGATCTCGAAACGTTCCAGCGCTTTAAGATGGGCCATAGCCAGATCCCAAACATGGATATAATCCCGAATACCGGACCCGTCCCGGGTATCCCATTTAGTTCCGGTGATCTTAAATACCGGTTCTTTACCAAGGGCGACTTCCACCAGTTTTCCTAAGACATGGGAAGGGAATCGGGCATGAATCCCGGAACGCATTTTAGGATCAGCCCCGATGGGGTTGAAATATCGCAGGGCTATCCCTTTCATGGAATAGGCCTGGCAGAAATCTTTCAGGACCATTTCCATCATATATTTAGTTCGGGCATAAGGGCTGCGGGGATTGAGGGGAGAGTCTTCCCTGACCATAAATCCGGGCACATCATCGTAGATGGAAGCCGATGAGCTGAAAATCACATTGGGTCGGCCGAGTTCATGGAGATTCTTAAATAAAATCAGCGATTTGGCCACGTTTTCGTAGTAATAATCATAAGGCTTCTGAACGGATTCGGGCACTTGGATTAAAGCTGCAAAGTGAATGGTATGTTGAATTTCAGGATGGTCGTTAAAGATCCTTTGAAGCAATTGCTTGTCCGCAATATCGCCATGGTAAAAAATCCGATCTTTCACAAATTCCGGTCTACCGGTGACCAGGGAGTCGAGAATGACAGGTTCGTGGCCATGGTCAAGCAATGCAGAACAAACGGTACTTCCAATATAACCGGCACCACCGGTAACTAAAACCTTCAATCGGATCATCCTTTCTGAAAATTTGAGATAAAAAGTTAGTATGATAAGCTAATATTCTCTTTTTGGGAATGGATTCCTGTTTATTTTTTTGATGAAAATATGATTTATGTGTCAAACTTGTTTAAGGTCCACAAAAAACACGATTGAACCTCTGATTAAATTCCTCTATAATCATAATGACCAAACCTTTCCAGGGGTGATGCGTTGTGGCTATCCATCATCGCGGAGAGCAGCACAGATCTACACTGGAAGATTTTTTCTTTTTTCATCATCCGGACGATGAATCGACACCGCCGTTGGGGACATTGCTTCGGGATTACTGCCGGGTCATTGTTCCCATAACCGGCAATATTGTTTTTCGGGTAGAAGGCCGGACCTATCCGTTGCAGCCTTGGGATATTTTGTTGTTGACGGAGAATGATATTGCCAAAAATGACACGGATTCCGTCAAAGCTGAATATTACGAAATCGGGGTTAAACCGGACTACTTACTCAAGATGAGTCTTCCCGGAAATAATTTACGGACCTGTTTTGAACAAGCGTCAGAATTAAAACGGTTTGTGCTGCGGCCTGAAGGGGAAAGTTTGGAGCGGTTTAAACAATGTCTGAATAACCTGGAAGAAGCTCATGCCGGTTCGGAGTTTGGTAGTAAAATAACGTGTAATGCCTATTTGATGCTCTTGTTGGTCCTGGTAAACCGTTTCTTTTCTGCCGGAATGAATGGAGTCTTTGAACAGGATGGGGACATCAGCCGGGTGGTGGATTATATCGAAGAGCATTTGGCAGAAGACCTGTTGATCGATGGGTTGGCAGAGCGTTTTGGTTTCAGCAAGTATACTCTGATGCATCGCTTTAAAGAACAAACCGGGTTCGCTATTCACCATTATATATTGCAAAAACGGCTTCGGAAAATCCATGCCCTTATTCTTAAAGGGTATCCTTTCATGGAAGCCAGTGCCCGGTGCGGTTTTTCCGATTACTCTTGTTTTGTCCGGGCATTTACCAAATATTACGGCTTATCGCCGAGGAAGTATTATGAGCGGATGAAGAGCGGGAGCTAGAGTGAGGAGATAGGAGTCGGTAGAAAGAAGACAGAATACAGAATATAGAAGACAGAAGTATTGAATTCTGGGTATAAATGCTGGTACTGGATTCTAGGTACAGGCATTGGCTGCTGGGGTTTTGTGTTAGGAAGCAGTAGTCAGGAGTCAGGAACTCATGTTCTTTCTCATGATTTCATGATCTTGGGTCCCGTACCAGGATTATAATGTCAATACTCATTCCTCATGTCTTAAGATTGTCCTATACACTATGTCTTAAGACCCAAGGCGCGAAACTATCTTCTGTCTCCTGATTCCTGACTCCTATATATTGTGCACTGTGCACTACAATCATTATCAGAAAAATGGAAACACTGGAGGAAACATGTCAGACTTAGTATGGTGCGAATTAACCGTGGAAATAGATCCGGAGAATTTTGATGTTGTGGCTGATCTTTTGCAGGAAGCTGGTGCCGGAGGCGTTGTTTTTGATGATCCAGCCATTCTTGAAGTCCGTGAGTTTGAAGTGGATGAGATTTTTAGCGATGAATTGATGCAACAGATCAAACAACCTCCAGCGGTTCGGGCTTATTTTCCGGTCGATGATCGGCTGGGTGATAAATTGAACCAATTAAAAGAAGCATTCCGTGAGCTTTACGGTGAAGTGCCGGAATTTAAGTTGCGACAGATTCATGAGGATGATTGGGCCCATGCCTGGAAGGCTTATTATAAACCGGAGAAAATCGGCCGGGTGGTGATAAAGCCCAGTTGGGAACAGTATTTACCAACTGAGGATGAAGTGATGATCGCTTTGGATCCGGGGATGGCCTTTGGAACCGGAACCCATCCGACCACTCGGATGTGTGTGCAGCTGTTGCAGGAAGAGATCAATCGTCCCTTGGACATGCTGGATCTGGGAACCGGTTCCGGCATTTTGGCGATTATCGGTGCTAAGCTGGGCGCCAGGCAGGTTGTAGCCTCGGATATTGATCCGGTGGCTGTAAAGGTTGCGCGGGAGAATGCGGAGCTGAACCAGGTTTCTGACCGGGTTACGTTTTTTGAAGGCGATTTGTTAAAGGCTCATACGTCGGGCCAATATGATTTGGTGGTGGCGAATATTATCGCCGATATTATTGTGAAATTGATTCCGGATTTGCATCGGGTGTTGAAACCGGGCGGACATTTTGTTGCTTCCGGGATCATTGATCGCCGGCTGGAGGAAGTGAAAGAACTTTTATCCAAGCATAACATGGAAATTGTTCGGATCGAAACCGATCAAGAGTGGCGGGCAGTGGTGGCTGCGTTAAACATTCCAGAATAATTTGGGCGAAGGTAGAATCAACAGAGAAAGGGATGGATTTCGATGACACGTTTTTTTATTCCTGCGGACCATATTCGGGGAGATAAAGTTTTTCTTGAAGGAAGCGACCACCATCATTTGTTAAATGTGCTCCGAAAAAAAGTCGGCGATGAAATTACGGTGTTAAACGGCAAAGGGGAAGAGTTTTTGGCCCGGGTCATCGAAATTAAGCCGTCGATGGTTATTGCGGAGATCGTGACTGCCATGAACAGGCCTGCCGAACCTCGGGTAAAAATCAATTTGATACAGGGATTGCCGAAAGCCGATAAATTTGAATGGATTATTCAAAAAAATACGGAACTTGGTGTATCCCGGTTTCAGCCGGTTATCACCGAGCGAAGTACTATCCGGCTGGATGCGGAGGCTCGGACCAAAAAGTGGGAACGTTGGAGCAAAATCATTAAATCTGCTGCAGAACAGTCGGGGCGGACGATTATCCCGGAGCTGGAGATGGTGAAAGATTGGGAGTTAGCCATCCGCAATCTGCGGCCCGGGTTGACGTTGATCCCATGGGAAGGGGAGACGGAACGTTCTCTCAAGTCCGTATTGGAGGCTGAGAAAGTTCTGCCGACAGAGGTTAACGTTATTATCGGACCGGAAGGCGGCTTTTCTATCCAAGAAATCAATGAAGCCCGGGAATATGGCGCGATCCCGATCACATTAGGCCCAAGGATCCTGCGAACCGAAACCGCGGGCCTGGTCGCAGCTACTTCTATTCTCTATCATTTTGGGGATATGGGATAGGAATTTGATGAGTTCACAGTTGACAGTTGGGACAGTGGACAGTTGTCTAACAGTTATACAGTTTAAAGTAGATAGTTTACAGTTAAGTGTAAAGGGAAAAGGTTAGCACCTAATTGTTTAAATGTTAACTGTAAACTGTATTCGTGCCTGTTTTAAATGGCCCACTGGATTCGTTGTTTCACCGGATCGTAATGGATCGGCGGCAGTTCTTTGGAAGAGCCCCAGGCCTCGAGTGTGTAGGTGATGAACGGTAAATAGAGGAGGGCAACATTGACGATGTCGATTCGGATGACCGGCCGGAATTTCCGGTAAATTTCAGCCATCCGACGGTAGAATCCATCTTTCGATGAATTTTCGGCTTCATCTTCCTTGAAATATTCCTCAAGGTATGATACCTCTTCTTTCCACCGGTCCTTGGCGGCTTCGATCCATTGGGGATCGTGATTTTTAAGCAGCCAGGTCAGGTGGTTGTAAAGTGCTTGAAATCCCTCACTGTAAGGGATTTTTTTCTTTTCCAGATGCTTTTTGGGTAATTGGGGGGAGATCTTTTTAGTCGCTAATTCCGCCATTAAATTGGATGAGATGGTACCGTCGATCAAATTAATGCTGAGACTGTATAACTCCTCAAATTTTTCATCGGTTTCCAGGATGACCTTGAAGTTAACCAACAGATGAGGCTGGTACTTTAAAAGGGGTTGTTTGTAAAAGAAAAGAGGGCGTTCTGGCGGCAGACGGAGATTGATCTCCCGTTCAACCCGGCGATAGTCTAATTCATAGAGATAGGCGCCTCGAAAGATTAATCCCCGTTTTTGAATGCCCTCCACAAACCATTGTAAACGGTAGCTGCCCCGGGTAACCAGTTCGGAACCGGGATATTTCTCGAGAAGGGCAGGGTCGCAGACGATCTGTAAACTTTGGGTTTCTACGCGGGCGGGGGTAAAAAAGGTTCGCGGGACATTGACTTGGCATTCGGCCATAATCAGTTCATTCTGGATGACCGTGTGCGGTGCACCGGCTACTTTCAGGGAATTAATGATGAAATTGAAAACCGTTGGATCGGACATGGTCACCATTCCTTTTCTGTCTTCGTTGTTTTCCGTTTCTGTTTACGTTAAAAGTTGTTTTCTGCTCAGAGCAGCTCTTCCCAGTCGGGGGTATCTTCGTTGATCATGGCTTCGATCTCTTGCCCGAGGCGTTCAAACCCTCGGCTCAGTGATTCATGGGAATCCGCCTGAAATACCAGCTCCATAATGCGGGCCTCCAGACTTTTGCCCCGGCAAAGTTTGCCGATGACCCGTTCGCTTTCACCGATGACAGTGTGAAACATTTTGACCTTCTCATCCAGGAGACGAAGCAGGTGCTCTTCAACAGTATCTTTAATGGAAAGATTGTAAACGTAAACATCCCGGGTTTGTCCCAGCCGGTGGATCCGGCCGATCCGCTGTTCCAGGCGCATTGGATTCCAGGGCAGGTCGTAGTTGATCATGGTATTACAAAATTGCAGGTTAATTCCTTCGCCGCCGGATTCGGTACAGACCAGGACCCGGTATTGGGGGAACTCTTTAAACTGATATTTCGTAAACTCTTTCTTGGATGCAGACAAACTTCCGTCAAAGGCGAGGGTCAGGAAACCGGCCTGTTCCAAACGGGTCCGGATGTAACTTTGCGTGGCCAGAAATTCGGTAAAAATGATCACTTTTTCCGGAGTTTTGCGAATCAGTTCTTCGACGACTGCCATTTTGGCGTTGTTTTTAATCTGCTGTGCTAATTTCAACAGGCTGACGGCTTCTTGTTGTTGGGCTTCATCCATTAAAATCTTATGAGCCAGCTTGTAGAGGGTAAGCACTGCAGCAAAGGTGCTTGAGCAAATCTCCCGTTGGAGGGTGAGTAAGGGAAGAGCACTCATACCGGCCGGACCGTTTTTGAGGCACCGCCGGATAAAATCGGTGGTTCGATCGTACATCTCCCGTTCCATAGGTGAGAGGACGATCGGGATATTTTGAACATTTCGTTTGGTGAACCCGATATGAGCTCCGTGTTTATTGCGGATCATTACCCCGCTGAGTAGGCTTTTCAATTCACCGGCATTTTTGGGTTTGCGTTTATCCGCAATATAATTTTTTTTAAAATTGCGATAACTGCCAAGTTGTCCCGGTCGCAGCAAGGAGATCATATTGAAGAGCTCTTTCAAGTCATTTTGAAGCGGAGTGGCTGACAGAAGCAGGAAATATTTCTTTTGAATGCTGTTGACGAACTGAAAGTTCTGGGTTTTGTCGCTTTTTAGTTTATGGGCTTCATCGACGATTACCATATCATAATAGTTTTTGAGAATTTCATTGCGATGGCATTCCTTTTTTGCTGTATCCAGCGAGGCGATGATCTGGTCGTAATTGGCCCATTCCCACTCTCGATTGGCGATTAGGGTGTGTATTTCGAACTTCTCCCGCAATTCTGCTTCCCACTGACGGCAAAGAGCAGCCGGGGTTAATATTAAAAACCGTTTCACCAGGCCGCGCAGCATGTATTCTTTCAAAATCATGGCGGCTTCAATGGTTTTTCCCAAACCGACTTCATCAGCAAGTATTGCCCGGCCGCGCATTTCGGAGATGACCTTTTTGACGGTTTCGATTTGATGGGGATAGAGAACGAAACCGTTTTTGCGCCAGTGTTCCTGAAGATGGCTGATGACCAACAGGTCCTCAAAACCGTGGCTGAGTGTTAATTCGATCCCTTGATGGTGTAGGAGAAATGCTTCCCAGGAATCCCACTCTTTTCTGCGCATTCTGAGCAGAAATTCGGAAAAGGCATTGCCGGACTGAAATACCGGGGAAAAATCGGGTAGAGCTCTTTCCGGCTCTGGTTTTGATAACGTCGCATGGGGGGATGTTTCCAATGCAAAACCTCCTTCAAGGGATGGTAAGACAGTATAGTTTTGCCGGTATTAGCGAGAAAAAATCCCATTTCACCAGGGTATTTTTTGGATGTATAGTGTTTTAGGAAAGGCTTTGTTACATGCGCGGTATGGTATATTCTCCAATGACAGTGGAAAATTTAAGATCTATCCCGAATTACAGCGAAGAGTATCGGTTGAAGGTAATGGCTAACGTAGTTTTGCGCGGGATGTTAGGGCGATATGGTGATGATGAATGAAAGGTTCATCCATGAGATGGGTATCCGGAAGAATAGTAATAAACTAAAAAAATAGCCTCCCTTAGGAGGCTATTTTTAATTATTGTCCATAAATTTCAAATTCCCGGAGGGAATAGCCGTAAGATGTACCACGGCTGGTTAAAACCAGCTTGACATACCGTGCTTTCGTTGTGCCGGTAAGAGTAGTGACTTCTCCTGTGCCTGAAGTGGTACTGTAAATTTTGGTCCAGTTGATGCCGTCCTTGGAAACAAAAATTTGCCAAGATTTGGCATAAGCTTCATTCCACCGGAGTACAAACTTGGACAGCATCGATAATTTCCCCAAATCGACGGTGAGCCATTGGGGATCGGTTTTCTCAACTGTAATCCAGCAAGTGGCCGGGTTGCCATCGACTGCGCTAGATGCTTGGTAGTCGGAACTTTTGGCGCTAGATGAGGTAACCTTCTTATGCAATGCCAAATTCGTCGTTGGTCGGGAGGTCAATATCGACGAGATGACCGCCGAATCGTTGGTGTTTACAGAAGAATCTGTGCCCCCAGTGCTTCCAGCGGCAATTTGAACTGCTTTTGAAGCATTGACCAGGCCGTACCCGTAATCATCATCAAATCCTGGACTGCCGAGATCTTGAGCGGATTGGTGGATGATATCAATAACTGCCGGCGGAGAAAGAGAAGGATTGGCAGCCCGTACCAGGGCGACAACACCGGCGACTGCCGGAGAGGCCATGGAGGTTCCGGTCATGGATGCATAACTTGAAGAGCTGCTCATGAAAGTGCTGGTAATGTTGGAACCCGGAGCTACTACGTCCAGTTCTGGCCCATAGTTTGAGTAGTCTGCCCGGTTGCCGGTGTTGTCAATGGCACCAACAGCGATGACCCCGTCACAGTTGGCTGGAAACATCACCGGTCCGCCGCTGTTGCCTGCAGCGGCGACCACATTGGCTCCGCGGCTGATCGCATAGTTTACAGCGTCTTGCATGGCACTGCTGGTTCCGGTACTGCCAAGGCTGAGATTGATGACGTCTGCCCCATGGTCGGCAGCATATTGGATACCGTTAATAATCGTTGCATAACTACCGTTACCCTCATCGTCGAGGACTTTCACCGGCATAATCTTGCTGCCGGAGGCTACGCCGGCGATCCCTTTTCCGTTATTGGCGATGCCTGCGGCAATACCGGCAACATGGGTGCCATGGCCCAAGTTGTCTTCGGGGTCATTGTCGTTATTGACAAAGTCATATCCTGGGACGATGTTTTCTTGCAAATCTTCGTGATCTTTGGTGATACCAGTATCGAGAATGGCAATGGTTACTGCCGAACGTTTGGCGAGGGGAACGGTTTCCCACGCGCGTTCAACGGCAATCGATGCCAGGCTCCATTGCATCGCATAATACGGATCGTCGGGGGCGGCTTCCGTATTGACCTGATAATTGGGTTCAGCATACTCGATTGCCGGATGGTTACGAAGGGTCTCCATGGCAACAAAGTAATTTTGACCATCGGACAGCTTAACCAGAGCTAAACCCAAGGATTGATTGAGGGGTTGAACTTGTGCGTTAAGACGGTTTACAGCTTGAGTGAGAGCATTTAAATGCGTTTGCTCCAAATCGGAAACGTCTTTATATTTGACAATCAGTTCATTGGGTAATATTTGCCGTTGGAAAACGGTATCTCCGGTAGCGTTGGATTTTCTTATATAGTAACGTTCATTCGATTTGAGAATTACCGATTGACCGTTGGAGTCTTTCGCGACGGTTTGAATGGATTGAACGGTTACCGGTTGACCGTTGTCATTTGCCAAAGTAACCTGAGGAGCTATGATTAAAGCGAGGCTGATCAAGGCAATGATAGGGAACCATGGGCGATATTGAACCATAATAACCTCCCTGCCAAATGATAAAAGATTATGTCACATTACACCTATGGTGACATTATAGTACTTATTTTAAAATTGTACAGTTGTACTTCTTACCATTGGGAACTGATCATTCCAGAGGCAACAGAAGATGGTCGAAATAAAGGAAACGATCTACAGTCATAGAAAACGTTGATAGAAATCTGGAAATTGTAGGAGGTATATAGGAGAAATAGGGAACAATAATTGATGTGTTTTATGAAACGGAGGAAAATATGATGTCTCTTTTATTGGTGTTCATTCTGATTATCGCAGGACTTTATGGTATCAGCCGTTCGAAGCGAAACTTTCGCCGCATGTTGGCCGGAGAGTTATCCGGTTGGGTCGAAGCCGGAATCATTACACCGGATCAGGCAGCACAGCTAGAGGGTATGTATCAATTGGATCAGTTACCGGAGGAGTCTCAGATCACTCTTTTGAAGACTCTGTTTATGTTCGGGGCGGCGTTAATTGCTTTGGGGATTATCTCTTTTGTGGCGGCCAATTGGGAGCTCATCCCGAAACACTGCAAGTGGATCCTGATTACGTTAGCGATGGTAGGGTCTCATGGTGCGGGGTATCGTTTGTGGAAGGTGAAAAACTCTTCCCCTTATTTGGGGCATGCTTTAATTATCCTTGGCACTCTGATATTTGGAGCAGATATCGCGCTTATTGGGCAAATTTTTCATCTTCCCGGCGAATATCATCACGGCCTTTTGCTTTGGTCCCTTGGGGCGCTTGGAATGGGGTATGCGGTTCAAAGCGTTCCTCACCTCTTAATGGCTATAGGTGCGTCCTTTGGCTGGTTTGTTGCATCGGTGAGGGAGCCGTCTTTTGGAACTTTCTTTTATCTGATGTTATTGCCGGCGGCGGTGTTGCCATATGCTTACCGCTATCGATCCCGTGGGACCCATTTCGGATTGGTGCTGGCTTGGGTGATCGGTACGGTTCTTTATCTCTCAACTCCTGATGTACAGCTTACTGCCTTTTGGCTGGTATCTGGAGTTTCTGCCATCGCGGCCGGGTTATGGGGGTACGGAGATATGATGGCTAAGCGGGGGAATATAGATTTCGGAGATGACAGTAAAATTTCGAGCGCCTTTATCTTAAGTGTGCTCGGATATATTTTAACCTTTCAGAAGGTGATTGAGGGAATGATCGCCGATAGTATCCATTGGCCGTCATGGGAGGGTATGACGGTTTGGGCCTTATTATGCATTGGAGCAATGGGGCTGGTGACGAGCGGATATTATCGAAATTCAGCGAAGGAAGAAAAATCCGACTATCTTGTGGTGTGTTTAGGCGGGATTGTTTGCGCAGTGGTTGGGCTTTTCCAAGGGAGTTGGGCAGTGATTGCCGGGATTGTGACGATGAATATTTTAGTCATTTTATTTGGAGGGTATTTTTTCTGGAAAGGGGTATCATCGTTAGACCGGCGCTATTTCTGGCTGGGATTGGCCCTGCTGATTATCGTTGTGGTCAGCCGGTTCTTCGAATATGATACCGGTTTGCTTTGGAAATCGGTTTCGTTTATTCTGGCAGGTATTGGTTTGATATATGGCGGGATTTTATTTGAGAAGAAACGGGGAGGGGTGTTGAAGGATGGGACGTAAAACCATAGGATTTGCAAGTGCTGTCTTATTGCAATTGCTCATCTTGTTGATCATCGTGATACCGCGCTGGAGTATCATTATGCAGGGGAGAACCATCATTTTGGAGACCCTGCCCTATGATCCCTATCATATCTTTCGTGGCTATTATATGGATCTTCGTTATCGGATTGCCGTTCCGGAAAATCTTCCGGGGAATACGGAATTTAAACCAGGCCGTGATTATTATGTGATATTAGCGCCGGATGAAACCGGAATATGGCAGCCGGCGGCAGTGGCGGACAGTCTTCCTCAGACCTTGAAACCGAATGAGGCTGTGATTCGTGGACGTTATCGTTATGGCCAGTTGGATTTTTCCATCAACCAATATTACTTGCCGGAGAACCGCAGGCTTCAAGTAGAAAAGTTGTTACGGGACTCGCAACAACCGGCCTTGGTAGAGGTGAAGGTGAAAAATAACGGAACAGCTGCTATCTTTCAAATTATCATTGAGGGGCAGCGGTTTCGATATTAGGTACGGAGTTGTAGGTAAAAGGTTATGAAGAGCCGAAGCAGGTGTTGGTTACAGGTAATGACGACAGGATGACTTCAAGACAAAAGTTATCAGTTGATGTTGATCCCTTTGAGGCTGTCAAATTGAAGTTCATCGTTCATCGAAGCACTATAGACATGACAATTGAACAGCTTGACATGATGAATTACTTATGAAGGGGGCGGGATGACTGCGTCGTTTGCTTTTGGTAACGATTTAACAAATGATCCAATTCGATGCTAGCCTGAAGAACATCAGCATCGGTATAACCCCGCTCGTTCCAGAGGTCCTGAAGTTTTTTGCGACTTGCAGCGATTAAGTTTTCCAGATTTTGAGTTTGCTTCTTCAATTCCCATACATCCCATTGAGTATTCAAAACATGAAATATTATAACATAAAACGGGTGGGAGGTGTTGCGAAATTGGTAAAATTTTTCCAACAAATCCGGAATTTTATTTATATACAGATGTAGGCGCCTTTTTGTTGAGCGCTATACCCGGTCACTAAATGGAAAAATTTATAAATTAATATAAAAAATGGTAATAGTAATATTGACAAAATTTTACAATTGAATTAAGATAAAAAATGTTTTGATATATTTATTTCATAAACATTGGAGGGCAAAAATGCAAGCAGCAAGAGTAATGCTTGTGGATAAGGATATCAAATATTTAAACTGGTTGATTCAGGAGATCAATCATTATCCGGTGATGACTGTCGAATCGTTGGCTACATCCAGCCAGCAAATTCTTACCGGTTTAAAAGATAAAACCATCGATTTGATTTTGATGGATATTCATTTGGACAAGGCGGAATCAGATTCTCCAAACTCAGGGATACAAATTATTTATGATATTCGGGAGATACATCCGACAGTTAAACTTATTGTTGTATCTGACGACGACAGGGAAGAGTGTATCGTTGAGAGTATTTTTGCAGGTGCGGATGGCTACCTTTTTAAGAAAGATATTGCCATAGAATTAAAGAAGATTGAAAATTGGCTGAAGGGTGAGAAATGCCCCATGGAAGTCATTATCAGCAAATTTCGGGAACTTCAAATAGAATTGCTAAAGAGCCGATTGACTAAAGCGGAGCGGGATGTATTTGACCTGCTTAGCTTGGGGCTGAATCAACGTGAAATTAGCGAAAAACTGTTTAAATCCAATGCAACCATTAAAAAACAGGTGAAACAAATTTTAATCAAATTTGAAGTGTTTTCTACAAAAGAGCTACTCAAAAAATTAGACGTCATATTCAATTTTGTTAAAGAGAGATAACTACCTTTAATTGCAAAGGGCTTGAAATCGAATTATCCAAATATTGTAAAAAGTACCATAGTTTATGGTACTTTTTGTTTTGGAGGAGCAAAAAAGAGTGGACTCATCAAAAATGTAAAAAATTGTTATTTTTAACTCAAATGATAGTTATCATTTTCATTGCAAAGGGTTGATATAGTGGCACCAAAACAAAGGATTCGTTTAAAGTTACGACAGGCCCGTTTGAAACGAGTGGTTTTGGGCCCGGATGGGGTTCCCCATACCATGAAGCAGTCTGAGGCTGCCAAAGAGATTTCTGCCAAGTATGACGTGAATTTGGGTGCGTGTTATTTTGGCATGATCGAACGGGGTGAAAAGACCGGAAGCGTCAAAGTGATGAAAGCCATTGCTCATTATTTTGGGTTGGACATTCGAGATATTTTGTAATTCGAGGTGAAATAAAGTATGCCTTGGCAGTAATAGGAGGGATGATTGGATGAGTGTCAAGGAGTTGAATGAACCAACACCAAGTTACAAGCCGCTTGAAGAACCGGTGACACCGTATATGAAGGCTAAAGCGGAATGGGATGATCGAATTGGGACAGCTCGGGTTCAAGCATTTAATTGGCGGTTATGTGCTCTTGGTTCAATCGGTCTTTCCATTATTTTAGCATTTGGCTTAATTTATCAAAGTTCGAAAAGTACGGTGGTGCCATATGTGGTTCAAGTGGATCGGGAGGGATTGGCCCAGGCTGTTGGACCGGCTAAGCAAAGTAATTATATACCACAAGAGAAAGAAATTAAGTATTTTTTAGGGCAATTTGTGCAAAAGGCCAGGAGTATTCCGCTTGATCCGGTTGTGGCTAAGCAAAACTGGCTTTCAGTGTATGCTTTTTTGCTTCCGTCAGCAGCCGCTAAAATGAACGAAATTGTCAAACAGGAAAACCCCCTGGGCAAGGTGGGGATTGAAACGGTTCAGGTTGAGGTTAATGTGATTGTGAAGATGTCTGAAAATACCTATCAAATTCGTTGGCGGGAAGAAGTGTTTTCCAAAGAGGGAGCTATAAAGGAAAGTTCCAGGATGACCGGTCTTTTTACTATCAGTTTGTCAACTCCGAAAACGGAAAAGGAAGTTTTAGTGAATCCCTTGGGATTGTATGTCAAGGATTTTTCGTGGTCGAAAGAATTGTAGGGAGATCTAAAGGAGGAGAATCAATTGAAAAAAGGGTTGTTGATTTTATGGATTTTGCTCTTAAGTCTCTGTGCTCAGTATGTTTGGGCCGAAGAAACGATCGCTCCAGATCCATTGGAGCGGAAAGCTGTTAAGGAACTAGTTGAGGATAACACTCAAAATGTCAGGGATGCGATATCCAAAAATGGGGCCGTAGTTTATACCTATATTCCCAATCAATTGTTCCGTGTCTATTGTCAGGAAGAACGTTTGGTTGATATTCAGTTACAACCAGGCGAAGAGCTGATTTACATTGGTGGCGGAGATACTGTCCGCTGGGTGGTTGATAAGGAGATTTCCGGTTCCGGAGCTGCCAAACAATGGCATGTTTATGTCAAACCGCTGAAAGCTGGATTAATGACAAACTTTGTTATCAATACGGACAAACATACATATCATTTGGAGTTAATCGCCACCACGTGGTATACTCCGGTGATTTCCTGGGTTTATCCTCAAGAAGAAAAGATCGCGTTATTACGGCAAAAAGCGGAAGAGAAAAAACGTGAAGAAGAAAGCATTGTATTAGGCAACGGAACTTTGGAAAGTTTGAATTTTGGTTATATCATCACGGCTAAGTCTAAACGTTATTCCTGGAAACCCAAGATGGTTTTTGATGATGGCTTAAAAACATATATTCAGATGCCAGTCGAGATGAGATCCAGCGAAGCTCCAGCGTTGTTCATCAAAGAGGGTAAAGAATTGGTGTTGGTCAATTATCGGGTAAAAAATAATTACTATATTGTTGACAGGCTCTTTAACGAAGCTGAATTACGTTGTGGCCCCAAACAGGTGATCTACATTAAAAAAGTGAGCCGATAGGAGGATATAGCTGTGGATGATCGATATGAAGATAACGGTGTTGTAACCAGCAACGGTTCCAATGGGGACAATTCATTTGGAATGTCCTCAAATTCCAGCCTGATCAGGCCTAAACCGCCGACAGGTACTGCATTTAACCGGCGGACTGTCATGACGATGGTTTTATCATTCGGAGCATTGATCATGTTTGGCATTATGTATGCTTTTACCCCACAGCAACCAGCAACTCAGGAAGTGGTGGGTGAAAGTCTAAAGCCGGAGCAAAATACCGGGCCGATGTACACCCAAACGCCGGATATGCTGAATAACTTACCCAGTACCTATCAGGACAGTAACCGTAATCTTCCCTTACCTCCTTATGAAAATGACCATATTTACCCTGATGTCATTGAGAGTGGATCGTTTTTGGCGCGGGAATCGGATTTGCTTCCAAATATGTTATCTGTCAATGATAGAACTCAACTTACGCAGGAAGAAAAAGAAGCGATGGAAGCACGCCGCAGCCAAATACGGTTTGGAAGCGTTCAACGAACGACATCGTCAAAAGAAAAACCTGAGGTAAATGAGGAAGCGGAACTGTTGAAAGAGATCTTAGCCAGTCAGGCTTATGTCAGCTCAGAGGAGGGACAAGCTCCAAAAGAAGGCCAGATACAGAAGGAAGATTTTTTGAAGAAAAATCATGGCATGAGCTTCTATGCCGCTTCTACATTACAAGCGCCAGTGTCCCGATATGAAATAAAAGCCGGGACCATCGTGCCGGCAGTGTTAATTACCGGAATCAACAGCGATTTACCCGGATATCTTGTGGCTCAGGTTCGGGAGAATGTCTATGATACCGTGAGCGGCCGGTATTTATTGATTCCTCAAGGCAGCCGGTTAATTGGTATATACGACAGCAAAGTGGAATTTGGGCAGAAACGGGTGATGGTGGTATGGACAAGGGTTATTTATCCCAACGGATATTCATTGGATTTGGAAAATATGTCCGGTGTGGATAGTAGCGGTTATTCGGGTTTAAAAGATAAAGTCAACAATCACTATTCGAAGTTATTTTCAGCTGCCATTTTAACCAGTGTTTTAAGTGCCGGAGTAAAAAATGCGACGGATTCAAATACGCCTCAGTCGGGGTATGACGATGCCCTTGGCGAAGCCATGGCTGAAAACATCGCCAATCTCGGTACCCAGCTGGTTGAGAAAAATCTGAATGTTCAACCGACTATCGAAATTAGGCCTGGTTTCCGATTTAATGTGTTTGTTCATAAGGATTTTATACTAAAACCCTATAATGCTTTATGATTTATCGATTCACTGATTTTCTCGAAGGGAGGGAAGGGGAGTAACGGTGTCCATTGGTAAGTCGATTGAAACCAGTCAGGATCGGTTATTGCAAATGTTGACGACAGCGGTTGGCAATGAAGTGGCGGCATTGTTGAATGATGATCGGGTCGTCGAGTTGATGCTAAATCCGGATGGATGCCTTTGGGTTGATAAATTGGGTGAAGGGCGATCTTATACCGGTATAAAGATTTCACCGGCTAATTCGGAACGGGTTATCTACTTGGTAGCCAGTTCTACGGGGGCCGTTTGTAATGCCGAAAATCCGATTTTAAGTGCTGAATTTCCCGGAAGCGGCAACCGTTTTCAGGGACTTTTACCTCCGGTGGTGAGTGCGCCTACATTTACCATTCGTAAAAAAGCCTTGATGGTATTTACCCTGGAACACTATGTGGAACAAAAAATTATGACGCCTATTCAGCGGGAAGCGATTATTAAAGCGGTCTGGGATAGGAAAAATATTTTGATTGTCGGAGGTACAGGTTCCGGAAAGACCACCCTTGCTAATGCGATTTTAAATGAAATTGCTCAAGTCGGAGATCGGATTGTCATCATCGAAGATACGCTGGAACTTCAATGCACTGCTCCAGATACGGTGTTTCTAAGATCCCGGGAACACGTATCAATGAATGAACTTTTGAAAGCCACTATGCGGCTTCGGCCGGATCGGATTGTGGTCGGAGAAGTTCGCGGTCCTGAGGCGTTGACACTGCTTAAAGCATGGAATACCGGCCATCCCGGCGGTTGTGCTACTGTCCATGCAAACAGCGCTCGCGGGGGGTTAACCCGTTTGGAACAATTGATTCAGGAAGCCATTCCTACTCCCCAAAAAGAGCTGATTGCTGAAGCAGTCAATGTTATCGTTTATATTGAAAGGCATCAACATGGGCGCCGGCTTAAAGAGGTGGTTGAGGTAGAAGGGATCAAAGATCATGATTATGTTTTAAAAGCAATTTAAAAGTATATTTAATCAAATTTCTTTGTAATAAATTGAACAAGAAAGGGTGTTGTTTTCATGAAAAAGGTGGTTCAGATGTTGATGGTTTGGGTGGTTGTTGCTTATTTGGTGTTATCAGTTTCAAGTTTATGTCTGGCTGCAAGTACCGATATGCCTTGGGAAGGTCCGATGGAAAAATTGCTACAGTCTTTTACGGGCCCCGTTGCTAAAGTCATCGGTACATTAGCCATCGTCATGACCGGTCTTGGATTGGCTTTTGGTGAAGGTGGCGGAGGGCTTCGTAAAGGGTTGCAAATTGTCTTCGGTCTTTCTATCGCTTTTACCGCCAGCAGCTTTTTCCTGAGTTTCTTTGGTTTTTCCGGAGGGCTTCCATTCTAAGCTGAAGTTTTACTACATGAGGAGGCAACCCAATGAGCAGGAATGATGGTTTTGAAATACCGATTCACCGTTCATTAACCGAGCAAATTCTGATGGGGGGCGTCCCCCGTCAGATTGCTCTTTTAAATGGAACATTGGCTGCAGCCTTAGGTTTGGGGATGCAGTCTTGGTTGTCATTGCCGATTTGTTTGATTATCCATATTTTGGCTGTGGTGGCCACGAAACGCGATCCGCAGTTTTTTGATTGTTTCAAGCGGCATATTCGCCAGAAGTCTTATTATTCAACTTAAGAAGGAGGAGTCCGGATGTTTAATTTACGGGAATATCGAAACCGGCCGGATCGTCTTTCGGACTTTTTGCCGTGGGCGGCGTTAATCGCTCCTGGCGTTGTTTTGAATAAGGATGGGTCCTTTCAAAAAACCTTTCGCTTTCGTGGTCCGGACTTGGCCAGTGCAACCCGTTCGGAGTTGATCAGCATTACGGTTCAGATGAATAATGTCCTGAAGCGCTTATCGGGCGGTTGGGCTATCTTTGCCGAATCCCAGCGGGTGGTCAGCCAGGAATATCCGGAATCAAAATTTCCGGATCTGATTTCCTTAATGATCGAAGAAGAACGGAAAGGATTTTTTTCATCGGGCAAACATTATGAGAACAATTATTATTTTACTCTCTTGTACTTACCGCCCCAGGAAGCTTCGGACCGTTTTGAAAAATGGATCATTCAACGGGATCAGGAACGGGAAAAGGAGACATATGCTGCACATTTAAAGACTTTTTTAACTGAAGCTGATCGTATTTTCACCTTGTTTAAAGAATTAATGGCCGAAGCAGAACCATTAGATGATGAAGAAACGTTAACCTATCTCCATAGCTGTGTGTCTCCGAAGAGACATCGGGTACGGGTTCCTGAGATACCAATGTATCTGGATGCAATTTTAGCGGATACGCCTTTAATTGGCGGGATGGAACCCCGGCTTGGCAAACATCACTTGAGAGTCGTCTCGGTGATGGGATTTCCGGGCAGCAGTATTCCTGGTATTTTAGACAATCTCAACCGTTTGAATTTTGAATATCGTTGGGTGACTCGGTTCCTTCCTTTGGACAAAATGGATGCTCTTCAGGAAGTCAACCGTTACCGGAAGCAATGGTTTGCCAAACGAAAGGGAGTTATGACGCTTATCCGGGAAACTGTATCTCAAAGTGAAAGCGCAATGGTTGATAGTGATGCGCTCAACAAAAGTTTAGACGCTGATGCGGCAGCTCAAGAATTAGGCGATGATCTGGTCAGCTATGGCTATTTTACTGCTGCAGTGGTGGTTTGGGATGAGGACGGGACAGCGGTTGAGAGGAAGGTCCGAGCTATTGAAAAAACGATTAATAGCTTGGGTTTTACGGTGATAACGGAAACGTTAAACGCAGTGGATGCTTGGCTTGGCAGTTTGCCTGGGCATTGCCGGGCTAATGTGCGTCGTCCCTTATTTAGTTCTTTAAATTTAGCCCACGTCTTTCCCCTTTCGGCGATTTGGGCAGGCCCTCAAAGGAACAGACATTTAAATGGGCCGGTTTTAATGTACACACAGACACCGGATGGAACTCCTTTTCGCTTAAGCCTCCATGTGGGGGATGTCGGACATACGATGATTGTCGGTCCCACGGGAGCCGGTAAATCGGTGCTGCTTGCAACTCTGGCGGTGCAATTTAGACGTTATCCCAATGCCCAAGTTTATTTCTTTGATAAAGGTGGCTCCTGCCGGGCGTTGACTGCCGGAGTTGGCGGGGATTTTTATGATCTGGCTGATGAAGATGCGGATACTTTGTCATTTCAACCTTTGGCTAATATCGATGATGACAATGAACGTTCCTGGGCTGCAGAATGGATTTATGATATTCTGCGGGGAGAAAATGTTGAAATTACGCCGGATGTTAAGAAACTGGTCTGGACCGCACTTGGTTCGCTAGCAACATCGCCAAAGGAACAGCGGACTATAACTGGTTTATCGTTATTAATTCAAGATAATGGGTTGAGGCAGGCTTTGGAGCCGATCACGATTAATGGAGCCTTCGGTAAGCTGTTTGATGCGACTTTTGACAATCTTGACTATGGTTCCTGGCAATGTTTTGAGATGGAAAAATTGATGAATACACCAGCTGCGGTACCACCGACTCTGAGCTATTTGTTTCATAAATTGGAACAGCGGTTTACCGGGAAACCGACAATGATGATTTTGGATGAATGCTGGCTTTTTTTGGATAACCCTATTTTTGCGGCAAAGATTAGGGAATGGCTAAAAGTACTTCGAAAATCCAATGTATCTGTGGTTTTTGCAACCCAGTCATTGCAGGATGTGGCCAGCAGTCCTATTGCACCGGTGATTGCCGAGTCCTGCCATACCAAGATTTATCTTCCAAACTCGAATGCCGGTGATGAACGGACGGCTGAGACTTATCGTACTTTCGGCCTGAACAGCCGGGAAATTGAGATTATCTCCATGGCAACAGCGAAGCGGCAATACTATTATAAAAGCACCTATGGCTCTCGTTTATTCGAGCTGGCTCTTGGACCGGTTGCGTTGGCCTATTGTGCGGCCAGTTCCAAGGAGGACCAGCTCATGGTGAAGCGGCTGTTGGCGGAGAACGGGTTGGAGTCCTTTAATGAACATTGGCTGAAATATAAAAACCTTCATCATGAAGCTGGCGTGTATCAGGAATTGAAGGATTGTTTGGAAAGGGGTTGATGAGATGAAGAAAAAGGTTTCGGTGATTTGGTTAGTTTGTATAGTGTTTATATTTATTTCTTTAGTTCCTCCGCTGGTGCCCCGAGCGGAAGCGGCAATTCCGGTTATTGATTATTCGAATCTGGCACAAATTATTCAGCAGCTTTCAGTGCTTAAAAACCAGTTAGAAAACTTAAAAGAACAGCTTAAACATTTTGTTAAGATGAAAACGGAAGTGTTTGCCAAAGTCAAAACCAATTTAGTTGGAGCCTTTGATAAATTAACCAACTTTCGGAATAGTGTTAAAGGTTTAACCTTTGATTATTCAAAGGTTGACGAAGTATGGAAATCTACCTATAAGAGTACAGATGACTTAAGTAAGATGCAGGACGGGGAATATGCCAATCATTTAAAGAAACTGGATGAGCAGACCAGTAATGCCTTGCTGGATGCTATGAAAGCGCAGAGTCTTGTCGGGGAGATTGATAAAGATAAGGAGCTTCTGGAAACGTTAATGAACGAATCATATAGCGCACAGGGTATGTTGGAAGCGATGCAGATCGGCAATAAAATTAATGCATTGCAAATGATGCAACTCGCCAGGATGCAAACGATTATGGCCATGAGTTACCGGGCTCAAACCATGTATTATCAATGGGAGATGCAGGAAAAGATGAGTCAACGGGTTTATGCGGAGAGGAATCGAATTCAAATGGATAACCCGGTGCAGAAAGCTGCCATGGAGGGATTTCCTCAATTTTAAACAGGATGGTCGGAGAGGGAGATGGCCTGAATGAAGAAAAATCATTGGATTTTTAAATTAGGTTTATTTTGCCTCATAGGGCTGCTGATTGTCGGTTTTATTACCCCTGAGGCGGAAGCGCTTAGTCTCAGGAAAATCAAGAAAAAGCTTTTAAGAAATGGAACTGTATTTGATGCTGCGAAATATGTTCAAAATACGCTGGCTTTGAAAGAATATCAAAAACAGCTGGAAACCTTGAGAGAAACCCTTAAACATCTGGAAAAGATGAACAACAGTACATCCCAGGCAACCAAAGCTTATGTTATCAGCGTATATAACCGGTTGATCATGGTTCGGAATACGGTCAAAGGTTTAACATACAGTTATGCTTCGTTGCAAAAGGAATGGGATGAAACATTCAAAGACTTTGAAGCCTTTCATGGGATGAAAGCTTCCGAATATGCCAACCATTTGAAGGTTTTAGACGAAAAAACCAGCAATGCTTTGCTGGATGCCATGAAATCTCAAGGCTTTATCGTGGATATTGACGGCGATCAAGTTGTTTTAAAGGGGCTACTGGACCAATCGATGGGTGCCAAAGGAATGCTGGGAGCATTGCAGGTTGCCAATTATATGGCTGCGTTGCAAATGACTCAGATGGCCCGCATGGAATTGGTGATGGCCATGAGTTTCCGGGCCCAGACCCTCTATTATCAATGGAAAGTCCAAGAGAAGATGGCGAAACGGGCTTATGCGAAGCAGAATGAGATTAAGTTTGATAATCCCATGAATAATGTATCAAGTAATGGAGCATTTCCCCAATTTTGAATATTCGATTATTGCATTATCTGAAAGGGGTTGATCCAATGGATCCTAAGAGTTTGATCGTTCCTGATTTTCTCACCTTAACGGCAATGATGAGTTATATCCAACATGCCTGTGTCAGTGCGATGAAGCATTTAACTGTATATGCTCATCGGTTAATGTATTTGCTGGCCGGAATAGATTTGGTGATATCGGTTTTAATGCATTTGGATGAGGCTGATCATTTGAAGATTTTGATTAAAAAGATCATCAAATATGGCTTTTTTATTTATTTAATTACCAATTATAACAGTTTACTAAATACCTTGATGAAAGGGTTTATGTTTTTTGGGAAAGTGGCCGGATCGGGAGTATCAAAACCATTGACCGAAGCTGTTATCACCAATCCGGCCGTGATCGGAACCTATGGGTTGTATTTGATAAAAGATGCAGTTAATGTTGTTTTGGGACAGGCAACAGCTACTGTAACTTCCGATCCGGTGTTGTTGATGAATATCATTACCCTGTTTGCCATCGCTCTTTCTTATTTTGCTGTGGGAATCAACTTATTTCTGTTGTACGTTGAGTTTTATATCCTGGGCGCCCTCTCCATTGTGCTGGTTCCATTCGGCGTCAACCAATATACTTCATTTATCAGTCAAAAGGTGCTGAATGCGATGGTTAATATCGGCATTAAACTGATGGTTACGGTTTTTATCATCGGTCTGGTGATGCCGTTCATGTTATCCATACAGCTGGTGTCGCCGGAAGTTGTTAAAGACGGGAAAATAGTTGACAACAGCTTTTTGCAAAAAAACTTATATTTGTTGCTGCCCAGTTTGGCAATGGCTTTCCTGACGATTCACGGTCCTAATTTGGCTCTCAGTCTCTTGTCCGGCGGCAGCGGAGGGTTTAATGCTAGTGCTGTCATGGGCGGAATGATGTCAGCTGCACGGATGCCGCAGATGTTGAGTGAGTTTAGATTTGGAAGAGGGAATGGACCAGGAGAAAATAAAGAGGGTGGAAATAAAAATGCAAATTCAATTGCTGTGAATCGTCCCATAAGTATGATGAATGATAATCATGTCTATGATAATAGCCATCTATCAGCTCAAAATATGCGCAATAAAATTGGATAGAATAGTATTAATTAACTATTGATATTAGTTAAAGATATAGGGGTATCGGTTTTTGATTTTATCTACTTGAACTTCAGCCTGACTAACAATATATTCAGGGGTTCTTGTATAATGGAGCCATCCAATGTCGTGCCAAAGAAAATAAGGAAGTTTATTTTTCGGTTTAGCTAACCATACAAGAGTATAAGCTTCAACACGTCGTGCGAAAGCAAATGGGTCCGTTGAAACAACCGATGGAACGTAATCGGATATTAAAATTTGCAAAACGAGCCGGTCTTCTTCGTTTTGTGTAATGCGGAATTTTTGTGTTTTTTCCAGAAGCATTTCAGTTCGTTGAATTATTTCTTTTTCATAATCATTAGGATTGCTTCGAGATGATATGATTTGGATCGGAAACTTCCCTTGCGGTATGGCAGAAAACACGTTTGACGAAAAAACAATACTCAATGCAACGAGGCAGATAAACAGTATTTTTTTCATTAAGATAACCTCCCTGAGATAATTTTTTATATCATATAATGGAAAATTGTACCTTAAATAAATATAATTGTAAATAATGGAAATATAGAACTGTTTCCCCGGGACGAAGCAAGGTGGAGAATAAGATGCACTATGGACGGAATTTTAAACTCTCATTCCATCTTTCTCCCCGCTGGGATCAGGCGATGCTTTCACTGGCGCTTCACTATTGATGCTGTTCTAAATTACAAGAGGAACGAAGTGCGATGCCTCGAGGGGGTTAATGATTAATTCCTGTATTCAGAAACTCGAAGAAATATGAATCAAAAAAGAGGGAATATCATGTCTTTAAGCGAGAGCAGAAAATTTGACCATCAACAGAGAGAAAAGTTAGATTACTGGCAAAAACAATGTAACAAACTAGGGCATAATCCGAACGGCCATAGTCAGGAGTATCAAGACTTTTTACGCAAGGCCAATGATAAACTGTTAAGAGAAAACTTTATCAAAATGCAGATGGGGTTTTCAAATGAAGTGATTAAATTCAAGCAAAAGAATGATGGTTGGGATTTCAACAAATTTTTACGGCTTTCCAAGGAAGGTATCGCTACGTTGTCTTCAGAAGAACGGGTTCAATATCGAAACTTTTTAGTTTCCCGGGTTCATGACAATAAAGTCATTGCCCGGGTTCAGGCCAATCTATTAAATGCCGGATATGACCTTGGACAGTATGGAATCCACGGTGTGGATGGGAAAAAGGGGACGTTGACAACGAAGGCGATAAAAAGTTTTCAGGAGTCCATCGGGCTTAAACCCACCGGAGAACTGGACCAGGAAACCTGGCGGGCGCTGGAGTTAGTAACGACGGCGAGGATAAGGAAAGAGTGAGATTGAGAGATTAGGGCAAATCTTGCGAAAAGATAATAAGCAGTTGTCTGAGGGCAACGTTCAAGAATTAAAATATAATCAAGGAAATGAATTAGATCTTAATCTTAAGATTGAGCAATTTGTTGCTGTTGCTGAAAAAGAATTTCAAAAAGGTTTTAAAGAAAATAATGGCGATAATATGACCCCTTATGGGAAATGGTATGGGTTAGATGGTCAGCCGTGGTGTGCAATGTTTGTTTCTTGGTGTGCAGAGCAAGCTGGCCTTCTTAATACCTACGTTCCCAAATTTGCTTCTGTGCAATATGGACTAGATTGGTATAGAAAAAAGGGAAGATATCATATTCAGGGTTCAGGTTATTTTCCAAAAGCAGGAGATGTCATATTTTTTAAAAATAATAAAGGACAAAATCATACAGGGATTGTTGTGGCGTATGATTCTGTAACTAATATTGTGTATACGATTGAAGGAAATTCGAATAATTCAATAGCTTCACGAAAATATAACTTAAATAATAGTTATATTCAAGGATTTGGTGCTACTGGTGGTTTGAGTAATGGAAAAATACCTCGTATATCAACGGATGGAGTGGATACGAACATTCGATAACAAGTGCCTTGAGTCATCGAGGAGGTAAGAGTAAAATGAATAGAATCAAATTATGGGCTATTTACTTATTGTTTGCTGGGGTTATTTGCAATGGAGTTGGTTGCAAAGAAGCTTTAGTCTATAAAAATGAAATGTTGGGATTTTCATTGGAGTTTCCGGAATCATGGCGGGATTATTATCTTATCCATACGAGCGATGATGAGAATTGCATTGAAGTTTGCTTTATCGGGAAAAGCAATATAAGTAAAAATTTTGATGAAAGTTCAGGTAATCCTAAAGGTTTACCTATGTTTTATATATGTTCTGAAAAATATATTGAAGAAGACGGTTTCATTGACAATCTTCAAAAAATTGGGACATCCCGTGGAGTCGACTTTTATTATTTTACCTCTACGGATTATCCAATAGGAGTTTTGCTCGATGTTTATCAGTCAGACTGTCAGGATACGGACGAGAAGAATTTGGCTTACCAGGATTTTGATAAGGCAAAAAAAATGGAAGAAGATATTGAATTCATTTTAAAAACCTTTAAATCGATTTAAATTTAAAAAATTAAGGACTGTTGTCTGGCAATGTCTTTCTGACGATTCACGGTCCCAATTTGGCTCTCAGTCTCTTGTCCGGCGGCAGCGGAGGGTTTAATGCTAGTGCTGTCATGGGCGGAATGATGTCAGCTGCACGGATGCCGCAGATGTTGAGTGAGTTTAGATTTGGAAGAGGGAATGGACCAGGAGAAAATAAAGAGGGTGGAAATAAAAATGCAAATTCAATTGCTGTGAATCGTCCCATAAGTATGATGAATGATAATCATGTCTATGATAATAGCCATCTATCAGCTCAAAATATGCGCAATAAAATTGGATAGAATAGTATTAATTAACTATTGATATTAGTTAAAGATATAGGGGTATCGGTTTTTGATTTTATCTACTTGAACTTCAGCCTGACTAACAATATATTCAGGGGTTCTTGTATAATGGAGCCATCCAATGTCGTGCCAAAGAAAATAAGGAAGTTTATTTTTCGGTTTAGCTAACCATACAAGAGTATAAGCTTCAACACGTCGTGCGAAAGCAAATGGGTCCGTTGAAACAACCGATGGAACGTAATCGGATATTAAAATTTGCAAAACGAGCCGGTCTTCTTCGTTTTGTGTAATGCGGAATTTTTGTGTTTTTTCCAGAAGCATTTCAGTTCGTTGAATTATTTCTTTTTCATAATCATTAGGATTGCTTCGAGATGATATGATTTGGATCGGAAACTTCCCTTGCGGTATGGCAGAAAACACGTTTGACGAAAAAACAATACTCAATGCAACGAGGCAGATAAACAGTATTTTTTTCATTAAGATAACCTCCCTGAGATAATTTTTTATATCATATAATGGAAAATTGTACCTTAAATAAATATAATTGTAAATAATGGAAATATAGAACTGTTTCCCCGGGACGAAGCAAGGTGGAGAATAAGATGCACTATGGACGGAATTTTAAACTCTCATTCCATCTTTCTCCCCGCTGGGATCAGGCGATGCTTTCACTGGCGCTTCACTATTGATGCTGTTCTAAATTACAAGAGGAACGAAGTGCGATGCCTCGAGGGGGTTAATGATTAATTCCTGTATTCAGAAACTCGAAGAAATATGAATCAAAAAAGAGGGAATATCATGTCTTTAAGCGAGAGCAGAAAATTTGACCATCAACAGAGAGAAAAGTTAGATTACTGGCAAAAACAATGTAACAAACTAGGGCATAATCCGAACGGCCATAGTCAGGAGTATCAAGACTTTTTACGCAAGGCCAATGATAAACTGTTAAGAGAAAACTTTATCAAAATGCAGATGGGGTTTTCAAATGAAGTGATTAAATTCAAGCAAAAGAATGATGGTTGGGATTTCAACAAATTTTTACGGCTTTCCAAGGAAGGTATCGCTACGTTGTCTTCAGAAGAACGGGTTCAATATCGAAACTTTTTAGTTTCCCGGGTTCATGACAATAAAGTCATTGCCCGGGTTCAGGCCAATCTATTAAATGCCGGATATGACCTTGGACAGTATGGAATCCACGGTGTGGATGGGAAAAAGGGGACGTTGACAACGAAGGCGATAAAAAGTTTTCAGGAGTCCATCGGGCTTAAACCCACCGGAGAACTGGACCAGGAAACTTGGCTGGGGCTGGAGTTGGTGACGGAGTTGGGTTTAGAGCAGGGAGAACAATTTATCGGGGAAAAAAGAAAGCAGGAGCTTGATAAGAAGTTACAACCTATCGAAAAGGAAAAAAGGAATGACAAGGAGATATACAATTGGTTAGACCATGAATACGATTTCAGTAAAAAGTTTTGGAATGAAAGACAACATTGGTTATTTCCGGTTAAGGGCAAGATTTTGAGAGATCCAAATACCGGAGGCAGGAATTTTGGCGCTGACAGAGCTGGCGGAAGAAAACATGCTGGAATAGATTTGGTAGTAGAACCGGGGACCGAAGTATTGGCAATGACGGATGGAGAAGTAATAAGGATTAGTAAAGGATTTTATGCCGGGACAGATGCTGTTGAAGTAATAAACAGTGATGGGACAATTGCAAGGTATGCAGAAATTCGTTCCAATTGTAAAATTGGAGGTAAAATAAAACGGGGAGATGTTATTGGAAAGGTAATTCCTAATACTAAAACTGGTGCATCTATGTTGCACCTGGAAATATATCTAGGTGAAATTGACGGGAATCTTATAAAAGGCAGTCTTACGGATACGAACAATTCATCGAATTATTTATATGTTGTACCCCAGAATTATCAGAGGAGGAAAGATCTAATTGATCCTACCGGTCTGTTGTCATTAAAGAAAGAAAGTATATAGAGGTGCAATTTATGAAAAAGAAGAGCTTTTTTATGTTTGTCATTATCTGTTTATTCCTTGTTCTGGTTATAGTTATATCTTTTTCAAATAAAAATGAACCGGGCATTTTCACTCCGGAAGATACACATGTATTAGGGATAAAAATTGATATGCCACTTAATAAAGTCGAGAAAATTTTGGGAAAACCGGATCGAGTAAAAACAGAATATGAGGATGCATTTGGTGCTGATGTCATTTACTGTTTTTATAAATTTGGCACGATTCGTTTTGAACCAGCAGGTGATTTAAACTACTCTGTGAGCAGTATTGTGATTAGCCAGCCAAACTTTTGGGGGCCAAGAAAAACTAAGATTAATGATGATTATAAAACTGTCCTGAAAAAATTCCCCTATGATCCGAAAAGAGCAGTTAAAGATAATAGAAAAATACTATATGGTTCTGTAAATGATAACACGGGTTATGAAAGCGACAATATAGGTTATATCTTCTATGATGATACTGGAAGGGTAAATGATATTAGATATCATTTTGGTGGAGAAGGATTTGGGGGATATACTTTATGGTATAAAGTGAAAGATGATAAAGTAAGAGAAATTGTTATTGCGGTAATGAATGTTTAGTTGACCAATGAGAATAAAACAGGAGAATTTATATAACGTGTTTTTCCTGATACCGGAGGATTGAGTGGAAACGATGGTCAACTATATAAGATGACTATGGGTGGAACTGGCAAAATTAAAATTTGTGGTGATAAGGTACGCTTTTTAAATACCCATAAAGATTGGCTCTATTACATTAATTTATCGGATTGGGAAGTGCCAGGCAGGGGGAAATTGTATCGGATTAAAATTGATGGGACAAGAAGAGAAAAACTTACTGATGAAGATTGTGAATATTTAACCATCGTTGGAGACTGGGGGCGTATTATTTAAATAAGGATCGCAAAATACACAAACTGAACCTACGCAAAGATGGTTTTCGAATGAAGTATTCAAATTTAAACAACAGAACGATGGATGGAATTTCAACAAATTCTTGCAGCTTTCCAAAGAAGGTGTCGCTACACTGTCTTCTGAAGAACGGGTTCAATATCGAAACTTTTTAGTTTCGCGGGTTCATGACAATAAGGTCATTGCCCGGGTTCAGGCCAATCTGGTGAACGCCGGATATGACCTTGGACAGTATGGAATCCACGGTGTGGATGGGAAAAAGGGGACGTTGACGATGAAGGCGATTAAGAGTTTTCAGGAGTTCATTGGACTTAAGCCTACCGGAAAACTGGACTAGGAAACTTGGCTGGCGCTGGAGTTGGTGACGAAAGCAGGGATAAAGAAGAGTGAGATTGAGGGGATGAAGGTCAGGAATTTAATTAAGGTTAGAACTATAACTAACTCAATAGATAATGATTTAGGGATTTTGTCTGCTAAATATGAGTCTAAAGGTGAACCCGGAACTATAGGAGATAATTCAGGTGATCCTGGGGGAAAATCATATGGAGTATATCAATTTGCTTCAAAAAGAGGTACTGTTGATGAGTTTTTAAGTTGGCTTAAAAATCAAAACGATTCTTATTGGAGAGAATTAATCAATGCTAAAGAACTGGATGGAGGGAAATATGCCACTAACTTTGATCGTGCATGGAAGAGAATAGCATTTACAGATAAAGACGTTTTTGCAAGATTACAACACAATTTTATAAAACATAAATATTATGATCGAGCTGCTAGAGAACTTAAAGTGAAATTTAACTTCCATATCGAGAATAGATCCATAGCTATCCAAAATGTTTTATGGTCTACAGCTGTTCAGCATGGACCGGTGGGAGCAGCAGATATTTTTTTAAAAGCTGGTTTAGATTTGAATGATGAAGAATTAATAAAAGCAGTTTACAAGGAAAGAAGCAAAGTTGTTACTTATGAAGATATGGTCAAAATTAAAGGGGAAAATACAAATATTAATATAATCGATGGTAATAGTGAACAAGAGTATATGATGAAGGCAGAAAAGTATAAAATTAATGGACTTGTCATGAGATATTTCTCTGGTTGCGATGCAATGACTCAAGTTAGTGTATATGAACGATTTCAATATGAATTAATTGATGCTTTAAATATGTATTACAAAGAACTAGAAAATGATAAAACAGGGAGTAGTTTACTATGAAGAAATTTGTTATTTCCACCATAGTAATATTTTCACTTATTTCATTAACTTATTTGATCTATGAAAATTTTAGACAGAGAGAGGGTAATTTAAAATCTGCTAAGGTTGTAGACATTGCTCAAACTCACGATAATACGATTGACTTATCAACAATAGGTGATGAAATAGCTTTAGCTTCTGTGAAAGCAGATGGTTTTTATATTGAAGAGGCAATAAGAACTTTTACTGATTTAAAGATTGCAGCAATTAATGATAATGATTTTTCTTTGATTGAAAAATTTCTTTTGCCAGGTAGCAAAGTGTATGAATCCCAAAAACAGTTGGTTTCAAATTTAGCTTCAAAAAATGCCAAGACTGAATTGTTTGACCTTGATTATGATGTTGTTAATGTTAAGTATCAAGATAACGGTGATATCAAAGTTTATGTCTATGAGCAAATCGGCATTAAATACCCTGGTGATGAAAGTTATAACAAGAAAGATTATTACCTGGTTTATATTCTTAGGGAATATGAAGGGCTTTATAAGATAATCGATATTGAACAATGGCGGAAAGATGAGACGAGTCCTGATGATGGGGAAGCGAATGAGCATAAGGAAAATTCATAAAATGATGGTGTTGCCTTCCGGTTATGGACAGCGTGGAGAAGAAGTGTGTAAAAAGATTAAACCTTTTAAAATACCTAAAAATTTGGAGTTTGATGTAGCAAAGGGCGAGCAACCCATTTCATTAAGAACTGAATTTGAGGGTATTGGTAAGGTAATTCGTGGTATAAAAACGAGAAATAGTGATTTTAATTTCAATTGGAATGAATTATGGAAGCCTGTTTTACTAAATGGTTTTGAAAAAATTTATGAAGTTGATGAACATGATGAAGGAGCAAGGGTATATCTGTTGAAGGACGGCAGTTTTTGCTTGGCAATTTTTGCAGGTTCTGGGTTGCAATATAGCCGATGGGCAGTTTTTAGAAAAATAAATGATCAATATCAATTGAAAACTATTGCAATTATAAACTGATGGAAAAAGGAGAAGCGGGATGGAACAGGTGACTGTATGGCGGAATGTTGTAGTTCCCCTCATTTATAAAAATGCTATAAATTAAGGAGTATTCGAAATACATTAGACATTATTTTCATGATTGGATTGTTCTGGAGGATTGGTAAATTACTGGATATGGTGCGGAGAGGGATTCGATTGAACTATATTTGTAAAAATCCTGGCTCGGGTAATGAAACACATCATTGTACATTCCCCAAAATATCAAATCGTCGATACCTAATATGGGTTCTTTGTGTACCTTTATTGTTGTTTGCTTTGCAACTGGTCAATTTGTCGCTAGGAAAACTCTTTTATATCAATCTGTCCGCCAGTGAACCCAGGGGCTTATACTGGATAGCTCCGCTGGGCGGTGAATTGAAACTGGGCGAGCGGGTATTTTTTGAAGTACCGGAAGCAGCCCGCCCCTATGTTTTCGGCCGTCAATGGCTCCTGCCCGGCGCTTTATTACTCAAAGAAGTGGGAGCGCTTCCAGGTGATACATATCAGGTCAATGATATATCTTTTTTTATTAACGAAGTATATATCGGCCCTGTTTCCAGTGTCGATAGGCATGGACAACCCTTACCCCGCTTGCGGGGATTTTTTAGAGTACCCGATGGATATTTTTTACCGATATCCCAACAAATTCCTAATTCGTTTGACGGCCGGTATTTTGGGGCTGTTCCCATAAGTTTAATCCGAGGCAAGGCTGTTCCGATTTTACTCATCGATTGAGGAGGTCTTTAAATGAAAGGATATCAAAGCCACGAAACCTTTATGGCGGATGCCCGAATGATCGTCCATATGGTGTTGATGTCCCTAGTCTGGGGCGTGATGTTGCAGTTGACACTGTTCTATTTTCTGTTTGTACCTGCGTTTAAGAAATTGCAAGCGGTGACCATTGGCGGCGTTCCTGTGACTAGCAGTCAGTTTGTAAAGTATAGCTTTAACTTTCAGGAAATGTTGAAAATTCAACCGGCTAATGTCTATCTCAATCCGGATGAACAACGATTTTTCAGGGGAGCTAAACAGATCCCGGTTGCGCATTATCGTTATTATATGGACCTTTGGACCAATGAAGCCTTTGCCAACACCAACCGCAAAATGAAGAATGCATTTCATCTGTCTTTTCTGGCGTATACATTTTCATTGGGCTACTTACTTTTCTTCTTCAATAAATCCCGGAACATGTTAAATGATACCTTTATCCGGGGGACGGACTTTATTCCCATTGAGAAATTAAATCAACGGCTAAAAGAGAGAGTCAAAGCCGAAAATTATCAGATACCCAATATTGCTATTGGCGATACGGTCATTCCTTTTGAGATGGAAACGAGTCATTTTTTGGTCTTAGGCGCTACCCGGACAGGGAAAGGCGTTTTATTGAACCAGATGATCCGGCAGATTAACCAGCGGAAAGCTACGCATTTCACTGGCGATAAAATCATTTTGTATGATTTAAAAGGTGAATTTGTTAGCAAACATTACGATCCTAACCAAGATATTATCTTTTATCCTTACGATAAGCGTTCAGTGGGATGGAATATCTTCAATGAGATTGAATCCTACCCTGACTTTGATACGATAGCCAAAAGTCTCTATACAGCCACCGATACCCGGGATGAATACTGGTATAACTGTGCCCGGGATGTGTTCCGGATGGGCCTGGTCTTTTTGAAACAGGCCGGTGCCACCACCAATAGAGACTTGTGGGAGTTTTTCTCACAGGATCTGGAGACTATGAAAGAGGTTTTGGAGGGCCTGCCTTTAGCTGAGAAGGGTGCACTTAAACATATTGCCCAGCCGGAAACCAATCAGGCAGCCACTATTCTCTCTATCGTCCAGGAACGGATTCAATTTTTCCGATATCTGGTGGATATCGACGGCTCATTTTCGCTTCGGAAATATATCCGGGATGAGCAAAACCAGAAAAACTTATTTTTACTGAATATCTTGAACTATTCGGACATTTTCAAACCGTTGATGACATTTGCTATCGATACGATCATCCGGGAGACTCTATCGCTTCCCGATAAACTGGACCGCCGGATTTTCTTTGTATTGGACGAGATCGGTTCGTTATACCGGTTGGATTCCTTGCTGAATTTGCTGACAGTGGGTGCTTCTAAGGGAGCAAGTATTATCTGTGCTAACCAGGATATCGGGCGAATCGAAGATACCTATGGAAAAAGCAATGCGAAGACTTTCTTTAACAACTTCAATACCAATTTTATCCTGCGTATTAATGAGCCTGAAACGGCAGAATTTCTGAGTAAGGCTATCGGAGAACGGCAAGTGATTCGGCGAGTGGAGTCCCGCCAAATGACAACCTCCAAATATGGAGACAGCCGAGGCCTTTCGGAACAGGAGAAGACGGAACGGCTGTTACTTCCGACGGAGTTTCAAAGTATCCCCAATCTTGAAGCTGTAGTTAAGATCTCCAATTTCGGGGTTTCCCGGTTGAAAATCCCCAAAATATTTTATCCGACGAATCAAGAGTATTTCATGATGCGAACCTTTGATTAAAATATATTCAAATTATTGTTCCAACCGAGCTCCATGAGCCAAGCGAAGATGTGTCTAACCCTCCCGGAGAGTTGGTTGATTTCTTTTGTTTGGTGTTGAATAAAGTTATATGGAAAGTTAGCGGTATTTCCCAAAATTAAACGGGAAAAACTGTTGTATCTGGATGAGATCATCCTTAAACAGGGGACTTTGTTTGGGTTTAGTGATGACCTTTATTAAGAAGGATGGTAAAGACAATGAAAAAACGGTTTTTTTGGATTATTGTTATTGGAATGTTGTTAAGTGTGTTTGAAACTATATTACCGGATATAAAAGCTGAGACGAAAAAGGCGGAGTTTTATATTAACGGTTATGCAGCGAAGGTCGAATACGATTCGAGGATGTGGAGGGTTGTTGAGGGGCCATATTTCACATTGCTTCAAATCAAAAATGAATCAAAAATTGCGGCTGTCAGCGGTATTCGTTTTGTTTCAAATTTAGGTCTGGAAGATTATGTGGCTGCGTTCAGTGAACAATTACTAATGGAGAGTATTGATGGAAAAGTCTTAAAATCCACTGTAAATGGATACCCATCATTAACTATTTCCAAAATCAATCATAATCAAGTTACCACATTCACGATGATGATCGTAAAAGACGGGCCGGGTTATTACGTCCTGACTTTTGGATGTGTAAAGGAGCTATATCCAAAGTATATCAATGAAGCTTTGAAAGTTTTCCGAACATTTCAAATTCTTGAACCATCGACTGAACAGATTATCGATGATCCTGAGATTTTGGAGCTGTTAAAGTCGCTGGATGAATCAGCGGGATATGACGATGAGGCCGTGATTCAAAATTTGTCTTCTGATGGTTCTGAGCTTATAGGTTACTGGAGGCATCACAAGAATCCTCAATTTGCCCGTTTGTATACTGAGGATGGAAGATTTATTGAAAATCTTAATGAAGATGGTTCAGATTACGCCGGAGGATACTGGAGGTATGATCCTGACAGGCGGGTGATTATCTATTTTTATGTAACAGTTATAAAAGATGGCCAAGAAGTTGTTGATCAGTTAAAATATAAAACTTTAAACTTTGCGGTTAGAAACTTTGATAAAAAGATGATGTACGGATACTATATTGAAAATCTGACAGTTGAAAGGCTTGTTAAGGATTAATCCAAATTTAGAAACAACAGGCAATAGGCTATGTTTCAAGTGTAATTCTGTGATAAAAGGAGCGGTTCGGGTTTGAAACCGAAACGGGATAAATTATTTGTATACGGATTGATTGCGCTAGTTCTAGGAGTCGTCCTTTGGTATAACGTGAAGATGATGTTGGTCAAGGAGCAGATGGAGAGATACTTGAGAGAAAAATACGGTAAAGAGTTTGTAGTTACTAAGGTTTATTATGTATATCCATATTTGGGCGGAAGTCTCGAAGTTGAAGGTTTGGCATATGCAAAAGATGATCCGGATTTAAAGTTTGAGATAGCTAAAAGTGCCAGCGATAATGACCCGAATACGAGAGCATACAGTGAAGGTTATAATCAGGATTTATGGGATAAACAAAAGAGAGAAGAAATCGAGCGGATCTTGAACAGTGAGTTGGTATGGGTCGGAGTTTCAGCGTATTATGATGAAGAAGAAGTCTATGGACGCACGCTTAGTATATCTGAGGCAGAGGAACAATTTAAAGGTAGAATAGATCTTTGTGTTAATTGTGTTCTGTTTTTAGACCTATTTACTTTTAAAAAAGAATTTTCCGAGTATAAAAATTTGCTTCAAGGGAAGTTGTCAAAGAAGCAAATAGAATATCTTTTTCCTTTAATAAAGAAGTTAAAAGATATCAATTATAGGAGAGTAAATTTAGTAATAGAATTTTACAACGAAGATAAACGGAATAAAGTTGTAAACGAAATAAAGAGGTATTTTAATCAAGGAAAGTATCAGTTTTATATTAGCGAAGAAGGTTTGCTTTGTAGAATTTGGATCCGGGATATAAACAGTATTGACAAGCCGGAGGATATCGGAAGTTATATTAATACGGAAATTGCGGATGGATATATCAATGAGGAAATATTGTCGAAATAATAAAATTCGAAAGGGAGTGTAAGTAATGGCGACCTTTCGCGATAATTTGGTATTAAGTAAACTTGCTTATATTGACTTTATCGGAAATGAAAAAGGTTTAACAATTCAAGAGTTATTAAAAAACAAAAATTCAAGTTTAAGTAGATTTTTAAGAAAAAGTGAAAATTCTGTTTGGCACCAAGATTTAGAATCCATGAAAGACTGGAAAATAATCAATTTTCAACCGAATTAGGGGGATTGTTTTCGCAACGAAACAGGGAAAATGGATAAGGGAGTGACCATTTTGAAACCAAAACATGGCTGGTATTTTTGGATTTACGGTGTGATTGCCCTGGTCCTGGGAGTTGTATTGTGGCATAACGTAAAGATGATGTTGGTCAAGGAGCAGATGGAGAGATACTTGAGAGAAAAATACGGTAAAGAGTTTGTAGTTACTAAGGTTTATTATGTATATCCATATTTGGGCGGAAGTCTCGAAGTTGAAGGTTTGGCATATGCAAAAGATGATCCGGATTTAAAGTTTGAGATAGCTAAAAGTGCCAGCGATAATGACCCGAATACGAGAGCATATGCTGAAGTTTATATTCAGGACTTATGGGAAAAACAGAAGAGAGAAGAAGTTAAGTCAATACTGAAAAGTGATATTGTTTGGACAGGAGTGTCTGCGGAATACCAGGAAGAAGAAATATATGGAAAAACTATAGATGTTGCTGAAGCGGAATATCTTTTTAAAGATCGGATTGATTTATATGTTTGTTATGGAATGTTCATTAATTATCAGGAGTATACAAGTAATATTCAGGATTTTAAACGATATATAAATGGAGATTTGACAAAAGTTCAGGCGGAAAATCTGTTTAAGCTTATAAAGATATTAAAAAATAGCAATTATAGGGATATTAAACTTGAACTGACATATTTCAATTCTAAATATATGCCACTTATTTCGAAAGAACCAGTTAGGTATCTTAAATCATTTATCTCGGAATTATCAGAGCAGGAGAAAGATATAGTATTATGTCAGTTTCGAATCGAAAATTTGAATCATATCCAAAACTCGGAAGATGTCACTAGAAATATCTTATTAAAGTCAGGATATTTATATTCTGAAAATGAAGATTAGATAAAAGGAGATTTAATATGGCATCTTTTAAGGAGAATTTAGTTTTAAGCAAGATTTCATATATCGATTTCAACAAAAATGAAATGAAATTATCAATTGGAAGCCTATTGAAAAAACCCAACTCATCTTTGAATCAATTTCTAAAAAAGAATGAAAACACTGTTTGGCACCAAGATTTAGAATCCATGAAAGACTGGAAAATAATCAATTTTCAACCGAATACCCCTTCCGGTTTTTCAGCAGTCGCTTTTCAGAAACCTGATGGTGAAATTGTCATTGCGTTTCGAGGAACTGAACCGGATCGAGGGATATTTCGTTTAATTAAGGATTTAAAAACGGATGCTGAAATACTTGCAGCATTGGACGATAGACTTGTTAGACAGTTCAATGATGCCAGACAGTTTGTTTGCCGGACCATGAAGGTAGAGTCATTGAAAGATTTGCCTCGTAATTGTAAATTAAGCTTAACCGGTCATTCACTAGGTGGAGGGATTGCCCAGTATATTGCTTACCTTAGCCGTGATCGAAAGATAGAGGCTACTACCTTTAATGCTGTTGGAATTGGGCAGTGTCTGGGCGTAAAGGGAGGTAGCGACGGATACCCACAAATAAAGAATTATTGTGATTCTTGGGATATTATAGGAAACTTCGGGATTTCAGTAGGTGAAAGAATTTATGTCCAAAATGACCAAAGAATAGACAAACCGGAGATTCCTCGATTTCATTCGCCAATCAGTTATCTGTTTAATCCAATACATCTTTTGGAGGATCATTGGAACTATAAAACATATCAGTTTAATGTAACTACGGATTTTTTGGCTGATCAAATAAAACGGAATATTAATACTACGTTGATATGGGCACCTTATTCCCATGGGCTGGAGTTTTTTCGCAATAAATGTGACGAATACGGAAATTTTGATAAAACCTATCAAGCCACTAGGAGTGAGGTGGAAATTGCTCAAACTGTCTCTAAAGGTATTTTCTATGTAAAGATGGGTATTAAAACTGTTGATTCGGTCGTCGATAAAATCATCACCAAATTTACGGATATGAAAAAAGCCGAAGAGAAAACCATGGGAAAAAACCAGTCCAAGCCAAGTTCGAAAGAGAGTTTTTCCTGGCCCAAATGGTCAACATCTAGCCAAAAACCGCGGGATTTTATGGTTCTGTCAATTCAAATGAGACAAAATAATCTGGCAAAAAATTTAGGTTATTCTGATTATGGTTTACTTCTCAAAAACTCCGAATACTGCGGAGAGAAGTCAGGGATTACATATTTTATTACGGAAAATCCAAAAACCGGCAAGGTGGTTTTATGGGATAATTTTCACTACACACCTATCAGGGAATTTTCCAATCGAAAAGCGTGGGAGTCCGCACAGTTGGCAGAACATCTTAAAAATCCTCTGGATCGAACGCCACAGAAAGCAGCGGTATACGAGAAAAGCGGAATGACGAGATGAATGTTAAAAATTACGGATTGAATATGGCGACCAAGCAATTTAGCTTTATCAAATTCAGATTAGCAGGTAATATGGATTTGAAGCCCCAAAACTAAATGTTACTTTCAATTCCGCACCATTCTATGAGTGGGTCTTTTTTTATAACCTAGAGGTAAAAAATGGGTTGTGTCGAATTGATAATATTGGGTGAAATGCGACAGGAATGATTAGTGGGCATCAATATATGCTTGCAGGTGCTGATGCCAGGTTTCGGTGTCATATTTTAAAGGCTCGGTCGGTTCGCCCAGAAGCAGGTCCAAGAGATACCTTGGGGTTCGTCCACCGATAGCCATGGACTGGATACAAGAGACGCAATAGACGCAAACATCCTGGCAGGGCATAGATTGAGCCCGTTCCTTCATCTTTTGATGGATTTCTTCCATCGGAAGTTTCGGATAGAAGCTGTCTCCACAGCAAAGGGAGTGGGTTCTGTTAAGTTTTGTTTCAACGATGGTGAAGTTCATCTTTTGCAATAGATTTCGAACAGCCTGATGGACTTGGATTTTTTGCCGTACCGGGCAGGCATCCTGGATCGATATCCGTAATCCTCCATAATCCGGATAAGGGAATTCTTCCAATCCATCGATGATTTCCCACAACGAGATAGTCATTATGCCCTCATATAAATGGCTAAAGCGCCGATCACATCCGGGACATACATTGATGATGGTAGAACCGGATTCTAGCTCAGGATGGTGATGGCAGCAAATTTTATGGAGGGCAACTTCTCCGAAGTTGTCATTTAAGTATTTTAGGATTTTTACTTCGAATTCCGGCTTATAGAGACTTAATGCACAACCTGGATTGAAATGGAGTTTTGCCATCACTGATTCCTCCTGGATTGGGCAAGGTTATGGTGATGATATTTGTAATTTATTATAACATATAGTTCGACAGGAAAACTGCCATGGCCCTATGTGATTAGCGATATTTCAATATTTCATTATAAACGGATGGGGTGGAAGGATGAGTCATACAGTAGTTGTATTTAAATCCAAGTACGGCAGTACGGCCAAGTATGCCGGCTGGATAGCGGAGGAGTCCGGAGCGGATTTGTTTGAAGTGGGCAAGGTAAAGGCAGAGCAGCTACATAGCTATCAAACTATTGTCTATTGTGGCGGTCTTTATGTCGGAGGGATCCTCGGTTTTTCTTTGATCCAAAAGAATTATCCGAAGTTAAGGGATAAAAAGCTGATCGTGGTGGCGGTTGGTGCTTCCACTCCATCGGAGAAAGCTTTGGCTCAAGTGAAAGCGAAAAATTTCACCGAAACGATGCAGGAAAAGGTGGAGCTATTTTTACTGCGGGGCGGTTTAAATTATCCAAAGATGAATTGGCTGGACAGATTTCTTATGTATTTGCTGGTGAAATCGATCCAGTCTAAAAAACCGGAGGAACGGGATGACGATTCCAAGGGGATTTTGGCTACCTATGGCAAGGTAGTTGATTTTACCGATCGCAGCTCTATAGCTCCAGTCCTTGAGGCGATTCGAAAGTAAAGCCGGCATATTTTACAGGCATCAAATAAAAGACAGAAGATGGCCCGCCTTTTTGGGTTGTCTCCTGTCTTTTGCTTTTTGATTCCTGACTGTTCTCATTTTTTCGTCTTAATGTCCATCCAGACTGCCAACAAAAGCACAAAGCCTTTCACGATATATTGCCAGAAAGCCTCAGCGTTCATCATGCTCATGCCGTTATCCAGACTGGCCATGACCAGGGCGCCTAGAATCGCCCCAGGGATACTTCCAACGCCGCCACTAAAGCTGGTGCCGCCGATGACACAAGAAGCGATGGCATCAAGTTCGGCGCCGGTACCGGCGGTGGTTGTCGCTGCATTTAACCGGGCTGTGGTTAGGATTCCGGCGATGGCTGCCAGTAAACTGGCCAGGACAAAGATCATCAGAGTGCACCGGCGAACATTGATACCGGATAACCGGGCAGCCTCAATATTTCCCCCGATAGCATAAACTTGCCGCCCAAATTTGGTTTTGTTTGTGATAAAAGTAAAAATGATCGTCAAAGCAAGGACAAAGATGATGGGATAAGGGATGCCTTCATACTGGTATAAAATATAAACACCGGTAATGATCAGACCGCAGTAAAACAACGTTATCAGGATGTCCAAAAATAAATGGTTGACTTTGAACCCATATTTCAGTTTGGACAGCCGGGAGCGGATTCGGCCATAAATCAGGGCTGCAATGGCCACCCCGGTAAGGATGAGCCCGGGGACCAAATCGAGATAGCCGCTACTAATCGCTTTAAAATCAGGAAACATTGGCGCCACGGTCAGGCCCTTGATGGCTCCGAGTAAGATCCCCCGATAAGCCATATATCCAGCCAGGGTAACGATGAAGGCCGGCACTTTCTGATAAGCGATCCAGTAACCGTGCCACAGGCCGATGAGGGCTCCCAATGCCAAAGAGATGATAATAACCAGCGGAGTGGGAAGATGATACCAAACCTGAAGTACGGCAGCAATTCCTCCGGTTAATCCCAGCACTGAACCGACGGACAGATCGATATGGTTGGCTACAATGACCATAACCATGCCAATAGCCAAGACAGCAGTAATCGACATTTGGCGGGATAGATTGGAAAGATTTCTGGGGATCAGGAACCGGCCTTCGGTGAGGATTGAAAAGATGATCCAGATGAGGATTAAGGCAATGATCATGGTGTATGCCCGGATATCCAATTTCATATTGAGACGCTGCCAAAGACTGTGTTCCTGTTGGATGGCAGGTGTTTCACTGGTATTCATTTAATTCCCTCCTGTCGCGGCGAACATGATTTTTTCCTGGTCGGCTTCGCCGTGTAAAAATTCTCCATTAAAACGCCCTTCGTGCATGACCAATATTCGGTCACTCATTCCCAGGACTTCGGGCAGTTCCGAAGAGACCATGATAATAGCAACCCCCGCTTTTTTAAGTTCATTCATGATATTATAAATTTCAAATTTGGCACCGACATCGATTCCTCGGGTCGGCTCATCTAAAATGAGGACTTTAGGGGTTGTCATCAACCATTTCCCCAGGACAACTTTTTGTTGATTGCCTCCGCTGAGATTGTTAACCCGGGTGAAAAGGGATGGAGTTTTAATGCGCAAATTGTTCACCGATTGATGGCATTCTTTGATCTCTTCGTTGAAGTTGATTACATTGTATTTGCAAAATTTATCGAGACATACGATGGTGAGATTTTTCCTGATTTCCTGCTCCAGGATGAGTCCATGGCGTTTACGGTCTTCAGTGACTAATGCGATACCGTGCCGGATAGCATCCTCCGGGGAATGAATCTGCACTCTCTCTCCGTCAATGTAGATTTCGCCATGGTTACGGCCGGTAAACCCGCCAAAGATACTGCTGACTAACTCAGTACGGCCAGCGCCCATTAGTCCGGCAATGCCCAAAATCTCGCCGCGCCGGACTGAAAAATTGACATTGTGAATGATGGGACGCAAAGGATTGGATGGATCGTAGACGGTGAAATTTTTAACTTCCAGGACAATATCGCCGGCCTGGTGCTCGATCCGGGGAAAGCGTTCGGAAATTTCCCTGCCAACCATGAGGGAGATCAATTCGTTTTCGGTGGTATCCGCGACCTGTTTGGTGGCAATGGTTTTGCCGTCCCGAAGGACGGTTACTGAATCGGCGATCTCCAAAACTTCGCTCAGTTTGTGGGAGATATAGATACAGGTTACTCCAGCCTGTTTTAAACGGCGGAGGATTCCCATGAGCGTATCGACTTCCGCTTCAGTCAGAGCTGCTGTAGGTTCATCGAGTATCAGGATTTTTGCCTTTTTTGACAGCGCTTTGGCGATCTCCACCAGTTGCTGCTGCCCAACGCCTAACTCGCTGACCTTGGTTTCCGGACGAAGTTTTAAACCTACTTCCTCAAGATACTGAGAGGTTAAGTGATAAAGCTGCGGCCAATCGATGATACCGAAACGGTTGGGTTCATTGCCGAGGAAAATATTCTCGCCGATGGTCATCTGTTTGATGACGGATAATTCCTGATTAATAATGGCGATTCCAGCGTCTTCCGATGCCCGGATATTGGGGAATTGCTGCAATTGGTGGTTGATATAGATTTCCCCGGAATAGGTTCCGTAAGGGTAAACGCCGCTCAACACCTTCATCAGGGTTGACTTACCGGCGCCGTTTTCTCCGCATAAAGCATGAATCTCTCCGGGCCGGACTTTAAAACTGACATTGTCGAGGGCTTTTACCCCTGGAAATTCTTTGGTAATATTGCACATTTCTAAAATATAGGTTTCCAATGGGCTGCCTCCTCTTTGAGTTGGAAGCGAGAGGGGTTGCCCCCTCCCGCACCTTCCAATTTATTTAGGCCATTGACTTTTCGGAACATTCCGGTAGACATCCTCTAACTTGTGGAACCCGTCTTTAATGATAACTGAGTACATATTGTTTTTATCAACTGCAATCGGAGTCAGTGCCAGGAAGGGCACTTTCTTTTTGCCGTTATCGATGGTCAGGTTGGCTTGAACAGTTTTCTTTTGAGCAAGAGCCACAGCTGCTTTGGCGGCTTCAGTGGCAATGACTTTAATCGGTTTGTAAACGGTCATCGCTTGTGTTCCTTCGACGATCCGCTGACAGGCGGCAAGGTCTGCATCCTGTCCTGATACCGGCACTTTTCCGGCTAATTTTTGCTCGATAAGGGCCTGAATCACTCCGCCGGCAGTTCCGTCATTGGCGGCAATGACGGCATCGATTTTATTGTTCAATTTGGTCAGGCAGTTTTCCATGTTAGCTTGAGCGACTTCCGGTTTCCAGTCATTGGTGAACTGGTCGTAAGCTAATTTAATCTTGCCGGCTTTGATCAGGGGGTCTAACACTTTCATAGCGCCTGCTTTAAACATATATGCGTTATTGTCGGTGGGGGCGCCTCCGATATAGGCGTAGGTGCCGGTGGGAACTAATTTGGTGATATATTCAGCTTGGAGGTATCCCACTTTTTCGTTGTCGAACGAGATATACAGATCCAGATCGCAACCTTTAATCAAACGGTCATAAGCGATGACTGGAACTTTGGATTTTTTAGCGGAATCAACAACCGGAGCAACGGCTTCAGCATTGTGGGGGATGATGACGAGGACATCGATGCCTTGAGATAACAGGTTTTCACATTGGGAGACTTGCAGTGCGTCATCGCTGTTGGCAGCTTGCACCAGTACATCGGCTCCGAGCTTTTTGGCTTCAGCAACAAAGATATCCCGGTCTTTCTGCCAACGTTCTTCTTTGAGGGTATCCATGGATAATCCGATGCGGATCTTTTTGGGAGCGGAGAATGAAACGCTAGAGAGGGCCAAAACCACTAACAGGCATAAAATGATGACCTTTTTCAATTTCATATCCTCCTTACCATTTTAATTTGGTTACAGGATCAAATCCTGCCAATACCCATCCTAACACTATTTTGAATGAGAGTAACTGGAAGGGATTGCGGAGGATCGACAATAAATTGTTACAGATTTATGAACAAATTCCCGACGGCAGCGTACTGTAAAATCTTGCGGTCAATTTTGTCTAGGGTAGGGTGCGTTTAAATAAATATCCTCCCGGTGGTGGAAACCGTCTTTGATAATCACGTCCATATTATCCTTGTCAATGGGGATGGGCGTAATAATTTCGGACTTGATAAAGTGCTTACCGTTGAAAATGGGCTGGCCATCAATTTTCAGTTCTTTCCCGGTAGCCATAGCCATGGCCAGATCAGCCGCACGGTAGGCCAATTTGCGGATAGGTTTGTAAACGGTCATCAACTGGGTTCCTTCAACAATTCGCTGACAACCGGAGAGATCCGCATCGTGGCCGACGACCATGACGTTACTCGCCATTCGCCATTCAGCCAGAGCTTCGATGACGGCACTGGCCAGACTGTCATTGGCAGCGATAACCGCATCGATCTTCTTATTTTGACTAAGCAGGGTCTGAATATATTGATAAGCCTCTTCCGGCCGCCAGTCTTCGGCCCAGGCTTCGAAGATGATTTCGATCTGTTTTTCGTCAAGATAACGTTGGAGTACGTTTTTATAACCTTGATTGAACATATAACAATTATTGTCGGTTGGGGCGCCATTAATGATCACATAATTACCTCGGGGAATCCGATTGACCAGGTATTCGGCCATGAATTCCCCTACTTTGATATTGTCAAAAGAAATATAAAGATCCAGATCAGCGTTGCGGATCAGCCGGTCATAGGATATCACTTTCACTCCGGCTTTCTTGGCCTGCTGAACAATGGTGGCAGCACGGTTTAGATCGTGGGGAACGATGACCAACACCTTGATTTGCTGACTAAGGAGGTAATCCACTTGTTGCAATTGTTTCTGATGGTCGTTGTTGGCATTTTGAACGATAAGTTCACCACCCAGTTGCCGTATACGTTCGGCAAAGTAATCCCGATCCCGCCGCCATCGCTCTTCTTGGAGGGTAGCGATGGACAGTCCGATTTTTATCGGTTGAGGCTCGGAAAGAGAATGAGTTTTCCTGTTCCACCACTGGCAGCCGCTGGTGGTTAGCATGCTAAATATACAAATGGCCCATAAAATGAGTTTAGCGGGTTTCATCGGAGGTCGCCTCCTTTGATGAGAGATGGCGATCGCGATATTCGGTCGGAGTAAACTGGTAATATTTCCGGAAGATCCGGCTGAAATAGTTGGGGTCATTGTAGCCCACTGCAAAGGCACACTCTTTGATGGAAAGGCCCTGGGCCAGCAAATGGAGGGCCTTCTCCAACCGATATTTGGTCAAATATTCGATAAAACTGCAACCGAGGGCTTCGCGGAATAAACGGCACAGATAATATGGGCTTACCGATACGGACCGGGCGAGTTCTTCCAGGCTTAGTTCGGTGGCATATCGGGCTTCGATGACCTGTTTGGCGCGGTAGATGATGGATTGGGTATGGGTCTCGATTTCTTCATGAATTCTCCGGGCCAGGTCGAGAATCTGAGCAGTTATGGTAGCGGTTATTTCCTGAATACTTCCATTGGGATGAAAGAGAGCCGATAATTGATGAAATCCCGGAGTTGGCAGCGGACTTTTAATAATGGTTTTAGCAATGCGGTAAGATGACAGGATTAACTCCAGAAGATGAGCAAAAAGCCGATCATGATCCTCCGGATAATGCAGGATAATCTCAGACATGAGCTCGTCGCTGAGACGGTTTACCCGTTGGATATGGCCGAAACGGAGCGCTTCCAAGAGTTCAGCCATTTTGGCATCAAAGCGGGTTTCCCAGGGAAGTGTGGACGGTGGTAATTGGTGACAATGGCAGACTGTTGCCGGACTGTCGATATGAAGTGCCTGCATAGCATCGCTGTAAGAATACCGGTATTCGGTAAATGACAGTGCCAAGGAACCGACACCGATCCGGTAATTGACGCCCAAATGTTCCTGTTCAATCCGTTCCTGTAATCGCTGAATATTGATGAAGGCGGCCTGTTGTAAATCAGCAGATGACGCAGAGGCCAGCGGGATAAAGATAATTACTGGATTGGGGCGGATTCCAACCACACAGGGAAAAAGTTGGCGAATCTCATCGATCAGCCGGGCTGTTTTTTCAAAAAATGAATACTTAGGTTCGATCTTCGATTCCAGAGGCAGAAATTCCGGAAAAAAGGAGATGGCCGTAAAAAACCCGGCTTTAAGACTGATGCCCAGGAGTTCCTCGAATTCCTGAAGGGTATATTCGTCAAGGTGCCCATTGATAACTGTATGGACGAATTCATTCTCAATCAGCGGCAGGCACTTTTTATAACGTTCCCGAATTTTCAGCTCTTCCTGCCGGCTAGACCGACGTTCCTCCAATTGTTGCCGGGCGTGGTGGATTACCTCCAAAATCCGGGTTTTATTGACTGGTTTAATCAAATAGTCTTTAACGCCATACCGGATCGCTTCCTGAGCGTAAGTGAAATTGTCATAGGCAGAAAGAATGATGGCGATCACTTGCGGATCGATCCGCCGGATTTCCGAAAGAGCTTCCAAACCGTTAATTCCAGGCATTTTAATATCTATCATCAGCAATTCCGGCCGGAAACTCATGGCTTTCTCAATGGCTTCTCTTCCGGAACGGGCTGTTTCTAATAGGATGTCGGGTTCGTTTTTCAGGATTCGGGCGATAGATTCCAGCATAATAGGTTCATCATCGGCAACCAGTACACGCATCATCAATCTCC
>Ga0209508_1000340_pt1 | contig 51386 bp, 51 predicted proteins | sample AD_UKC129_MetaG_FD_184427 | JGI IMG/M metagenome (GOLD analysis project Ga0209508, IMG submission 184427) | Active sludge microbial communities of municipal wastewater-treating anaerobic digesters from Canada - AD_UKC129_MetaG (SPAdes) (version 2) | ecosystem: Engineered > Bioreactor > Anaerobic... | reverse complement strand
ATTGTAGAAAAATAGTAATCTATGAAACAGGAGCAACTGCTGCATCCATTGATTATTTTGGATTTGCTAATATGAGAATTGCTGACGATATTATTGAATTGATCAATGATTGTATCCATACAGATCAATTAATGGATGAAATTCTTCAATACTTTTAATAGGATAAGTTAAAAAATAACATGTAGCAAATTACTATATGTTTGCATTAATTATGACGATATGTATACAGAAGAAATTATGTAAAGGGGTGTTAGCTTTGAGCAGAAAATATTTCACTAATATTATTTCGCAAATAGACAATACCTTTGCAAGGTTAGAAGAAGAGCAGTTTATTGCTTTGCTTGATGATTGTGAAAAGGTAATTAGAAACGGAGGAAAAATAGTAGCCTCAGGATTGGGTAAAAATGTGCCCATATGCGAGAAGTTTGTAGGTACTATGAATTCCTTGGGTCTTGAAAGTGCTTTTTTGCATACGAATACAGCTATGCATGGTGATGTAGGACTAATTAAGGAAAATGATTTAGTTTTGATTTTGTCTAAAAGTGGAAGCACTGCTGAAAGTTGTTTATTTGCTGAGTATATCCATGATTGGAAGGTTGAGAAATGGTTGTTATCCTTCAATGATGGAGGAGAGCTTGCTAAGATGATAGACAAAAAGTTATTGTTACCCCTTGAGCATGAAGGAGATCTTTGGGATATTGTTCCAAATAATTCTTCTTCCTGCTATTTGATTCTGTTACAGGGTCTTGCTTTGTGCTTAGCAGAGAGACTAGGAGTAACTCTAAACGATTTCAAACGTAATCATCCAGGCGGGGCAATTGGAGTGATGTTAAGCTATGCCATATAAATTATCGCTTTCCTCTTTGGGGCATACTTGGCTTTTGGATTTAGATGGTACTATTGTTAAGCATAATGGATATATGGTTGATGGGTATGATACGTTCTTGGATGGAGCTCTTGAATTCTTAAATAGTATACCTGAGGAAGATATGGTAGTATTCATTACTTCACGTAAAGATGAATATCGTGAAATGACTGAAAAGTTCCTTCGGGATAATGGTATTCGTTATAATCATATAATATTTAATGCTCCCCATGGTGAAAGAATACTTGTTAATGACCGCAAACCCAGTGGGTTAAATACGGCTGTAGTATTGCAAATGGAACGAGACCGGTTTGAGGGGATTGAAGTGGAGGTAGATAAAAAATTATGAATAAACTAGATTTTGGAATCAGAAACACTAAAAAAGATGCAGAATCTTTATTAATACGGCCTCCTGTATTTTATCTTAAGATTAACCTTGATTCGGATTTTGGAATAGAATGCTTTAATCACTGGGTAAAAATAGTTGAGGCATCTAGAGCAGAATATTATATAGTTTGTGACAAAGAAAAACTTAAAGAGAAAGTTATAAATGATGAAAACAAAGATAAATTTATACCTACTTCTATAGAGGCAAAGAAGTTATTGAGAAAAATTGTTGATCCACATTGGCTTAATGCAGGAGCAGCATTATTTACTCCATTTCTACATGCTATGGAAAATGGCTATGAAACATTCTGGAATATTGATGCTGACGACACAGTAATGTGTGCTGATGCTTTCAAATGTGCTGAAATGCTAAACCAAATACAAGAATATGCTGACAAAAGCGATTTTGACTGCTTTAGCTTAGACATGCATAGTAGTGCATGCGAGAGAATATATCCTTATTGGACTTTTGGTGTTTGCTATTGTAAGTTGTCTATTGATTATATTTCAAAGATCCTTAGTTTTAATGAATTGTTTGAAAGTAACAAACTGAAGCCCAATGATTTATTTGGAAATAATTTAGATGAGGTATTTAGTATTTTAGGCAGGTATTCACAAATTAAAGTAGGAACTTTTTATATAGAAAATTTGTATTTTAGACACAATGATTTTGAAATCCATTGCTATAAAAATCAAAGATTTATTTATAGAAATGTTGCACAATTTACAAGAGGTTTTTGGAGATTGACGAACAAGGAAATAGTAAAAGGGTTAAATATACCTGAACGTTTTGTTAAATTTGACTTTGAGCTTTCAGAATCAGAAAGTCTTACTTTTCTAGAAAATAATGATATTTTTAATCACTTCGTAGGAATTAAGATGTATAATATTGATTTTGAGTTTGTTACAAAAAAAATTAGTGATTGCAAGAAAAAACTGGTGTTATTTGGTGCAGGGAAAGATGGCTTACGAGTTTTGAATGCTTTGAGAGCCTATGAGATTGAGCCTTTTTCATTCTGCGATAACTCTCCAAGAGTTATTGGTACTGAAATTCTTGGTGTTAATGTAATTGACTTTGAGCAGTTAAAATCACTTAGCTTTGAAGAAGAAATATATGTTCTTATAACTACTTCGACGTTTTATAATGAAATAAGGGAACAATTATCATCAATTCCTGTAGAGATATTAAACAAAACTAGTGAAGCAAACTTCTATATTAGAAAGCAGTTTGCAAAAACTTTTAAGCTGTTTGACAATAATGTATTTACTCCTATATATCTTTGGGGTGATTTTTATTGGTTTGAGAGATTAAATAATTTTTATAAAGATATTATAAATTACGATTTGCTTCAGGATATTCAAGGTTTTATCGAGTGTGATAAATTACCACAGAGATGTAAAGATTTATATAAGTGTATTACTCTTGATGAACTGCCAGAGGATGCTTTTGTTGTTATTTCAACTGAGTCCTCGCATTTTTTAGAGAAACAGAGAGAATTACTTCGACGAGGAAAAATTAATAATTATAATTTTATATTAGGCTTCGAACTAGCGTATGCTTTTAAAAGAGTGCTTTTCTCATCAACAAGAAGATTTCAGAACTACTATAATGGAGACAGGTGTTTTATTCTTGGTAATGGACCTTCTCTCACTCTTGATGACTTAGAGACTTTAAGAAAAAATAATGAAATAGTTTTTGTGTCAAATAATTTTTATAAATGGTTTGATAAAACAGCTTTACGTCCGGATTTTTATTTTATATGTGATGTTGTTGATGTACAAGCGGAAAATTTTTTACAGAACGATAAGACAAATTTCATGGTCGAGATTGGGTATAGAAGTGAAATGTTGAAGAAAGCTAAGAATGTATATTTCTTTGAAATTTCTCCATGGGTGCAGTTTGATTATTATCCACATAAGTTTTTTTCTCGGAGGATTTGCCTCTTGTATATGAGGCTGGTTCAATTAGTTATATTATGCTACAGATTGCGGTAAATATGGGATTTAAGGAAATTTACTTTCTAGGAATGGATAATGACTTCCCTGTTATTGTTAAGCATGACGGTACTGTAATAATTGATGAAAAAATTAATCACCATTTTTATGAGCAAAAATTAAGACTGGCTACTTATAACAAGGATATGTTTGAAGCTGAATACGCCTATGCCAAAGACTACTGTAAGAAAAAAGGGGTAAATATCTATAATGCTACAAGAGGAGGAAAATTAGAAGTCTTTGAGCGTGTTGATTTTGACAGTTTATTTCCGAGAGAGGATAAGATATGAGAATAGTAGCTGTAGTTCCCATAAAACTTAACAATGAGCGCTTACCGGGTAAAAATACCAAGCTGTTAGGGGACAAGCCTCTTGTTCAATATATACTTGAAACTCTTAACTCAGTAGATGAAATAGATGAAAAATATGTTTATTGTAGTAATAGTTTGGTATGCGATTATCTTATAGAAGGTATAAACTTTTTGCAGCGTCCTGAATATTTGGATCTGCCTTCATCAAATTTTTCGCAGATATTTAAAGAGTTCAGTAGCTTGATAAAAGCTGATATATATGTTTACGCTCACGCAACTGCCCCTTTTGTGAGAGCAGAGACAATTCGAAAGGGAATAGATGCAGTTGCTTTAGGAAAGTTTGATTCAGCTTTTTGTGCTCAAAAATTATAGGACTTTATATGGTATAAGGGTGAGCCTTTAAACTTTAATGCAGAAAATATCCCTCGAAGTCAGGATTTACCTATTTATTATCGTGAAACTTCAGGAATTTATGTTTTTAGAAAAGAAGTATTTGAGAAATATAATCGACGGATCGGAGAAAATCCTCTTATTTTGGAGATTGGATATCGTGAGGCTGTGGACATTAATACTTTTGAAGATTTTCAAATGGCAGAATGTCTGCTGAACTTTAAGGAGGAAAATAAGAATGAATAAATATAATTTGCTTGATTGTACACTTCGTGATGGCAGCTATATTACTGAAGGTGAGTTTCCTGACCAAGCTATTCGTGATATTATCAAGACCTTAATCGACTCAAATTTGGATTTTGTTGAAGTTGGTTATTTAAACAGTACAAAACTTTATCGAGGCAACTCCACACACTTTGACAGTATTTCACGTATAGCAGAATATCTTCCAGTTGAACGTAAAAATGCCATGCTGCTTGCAATGGTTGATGTGGATCAATTTAGAATTGAAGATTTTACTCCTTATGACGGCACATCTGTTGACGGAATACGAATCGTATTCTACAAACATCAAATTAAGGAAGCTATTAAATATGCAAAAATTGTAAATGAACTAGGGTATAAGCTTTTTATGCAGCCTATGGTAACAATTGATTATTCTATGTCTGAATATTCATCTCTTTGTGATGAATTAATAAAATTAAATCCCTTTGGAATATCTATTGTAGATAGTTTTGGATATATGACACCGGGAGACTTTAGAAAGTATTTTAAAATTCTGGATAATCTTGCTCCTGAAAGTGTTATAATAGGTTTTCATTCACATCAAAATATGAACCTTGCACTTCCAGTTGCTGTGGATGTTTTTGAATATTCAACTGCCAGAAGACTAGTGATTGACTGTTCTTTACTTGGCATGGGGCGAGGAGCCGGAAATCTGCAAACAAAACTTGTAGCTAATTATTATAATAATAGTTTTGTGCCTAAGTACAATATTATCGAGCTTATAAGACTTATAAACGAATATATTGTTCCAATCAAGGAACGTAGAGAATGGGGTTACACCCCTTATTACTTCTTAACGGCATATAAAGGATGTCATCCCAATTATGCAGCTTTTGTACTGGAAAATCACCAAATTAGCTTAACTGATTTTTGCAGATTACTTAAATACTATTCCGCCGGAAATGAAGACGAAATGCCGTAGACCATATGTTGAAGAGATGTATCAGAATTTTGTCAAAGCAAAGGAGGAAAGACATGAAGTATGGACTATGGTATTATAAAAATACTCACAATATAGGCGATGATAGAAAGAATTGCCTATTATAAACAAATGCGGTTTAGCGAGCTGTCCTAATGATGCATCTGAGAATACTAAAGGTATTGCCTATTTTACCAATTTTGAAGTGGAGATAATGGGGCAGTCCGTGAGTTTATTGATAGGTTGGTGGCAAATGGATTCTTTAATTAAGGAAATTGATTTGTATAGGAGCAGATGGATTGCTCTAAGACTTGAGGACTATGATTTCGTCCTGCTTCTTCCCTCTGACGATGTTCAGCTAAACGACCAAATAAAAGCAGCCTTTGAGCGAAAGCTTAATGGACGGAGAGGGGCTGTTATAGAAGGAGAAGTGGCGCGAGAAATTCTGAAACTTTATGAGATGTATGAGTTTAGCGGTAAGGTCATTATAGGATCCTTTGATCAGCCTTGTGGACGCAAACTTCACAATTTGCTTGATTGTGGTACTGCTGATGCAGAAACATTGATTAACGACGTTATACTGGGGGCTCTATAATGAAACTTCGGCATAAAGAGGAAATGAAACAGACGATTGGTAACCTCCTGGCTAATAATAAATTTGCCTGTAAAAACGTGCTTACCTTTGGACATTGTAATGCAACGGAGGAAATGATTGACTATCTTCTGAGTATGGGAGTAACTGTTAATGCGATATTGGACAATAACAAAAGCAAGCAGGGAAATGATTATAAGGATATAAAAATAGTTCCTCCACAATATATAAAACAATTTAATTATGAAAATACTATTGTGCTAATTGCCACTCGTTTTTTTGAGCCCATGGCAGCACAGTTAAAAGAGCTTGGTTATGCCGGCGAAATTGTGAAAGTTGTTGATTATAATTCTTTTGCCGAATACTCTGTTTCTGATTATACAATAAAACGCAAGACAGAGAGAATGATTCGTGGAACTGAAACCCTAAAGGCTATAAGGGAACAGTTTCCGCATCATCATCTTGTAATATGTCCCAATAATGCTTTAGGAGATGTGTACGTAGCTTGCTCTTATTTACCGGCATATTGTGATAAGAAAGAAATAGAGAATATAGCTATTGTAGTTGTAGACGATGGCTGTCGTCAAATTGCTGAGATGTTTGACATTGCCAATGTTGTAACCCTTGATGACACAAAGATGGATGAATTTGTTCAGGCAATAATATTTAATCATGAGGACAACTGCATTATTGCTCACCATGACCGCCCATACACAGATAATATTATTAAATATATTGATAAGTATTTCTTAAGCTTTACAGATTGTTACAAGTATGCAGTTTTTGGTTTAGGTAAGGAAATTGTACCGGTTAAACCCTCGAAGATTGAGCAGTTTGATAATAAACCAAATCTTATAGAAGGTAAAAGCGTTATAATAGCTCCCTATGCAAAAAGTGTAGTTCAACCGTCCCGTAGTTTTTGGGATAAGATTGTAAAGGACTATCAACAGATAGGATTTCAAGTCTATACATATGTGTTTGGAAGCGAAGAACCATTGGTTAATACAATACCAATTACTATTCCGCTTAATCAGCTGATAGGAGCGGTTGAATTTGCTGGACATTTTGTGGGACTGCGCTCGGGATTGTGCGATATTGTTAGTACTGCTAATTGCCAAAAAACTGTAATAATGCCAGATTGCTTCTATAGCACTACAAGTATAAAGATTGCAGATTTCTTTGCACTTCCGGGCTGGGAACAAATCATTGTATAAAATGTAACAAGGGGATATACAAGGGTAGTGAAGAAACTGAAAATTTTCAATTTAATTCAGATAAATTGCTATGATTTATATATGAAAAAAATTTAGGTTTTGTGTATTTTTGAATAAATCGTGAAATATGAAATCCCAGTTTGGCTTTTCTCAATATGATCATAAAATCGGATAAATACTAGCACAAGCAGAAACTTTATCTAAATATAATCTGCCGATAATCCGATATAAATTATGAGAAAGTTCATGGAGGGATTTTTTATGAAAATTGAAAGCATGGATGCTGCTATGTTGCAATCGGTAAGAACTCAAAATTCTGATCATTGCATAGATGCTAGGGAAAGCAAAAATGTCACTAATTCAGATAAACAAAGGGTTACAAATAAAGATGCCCAGAAAAATGAAAATATGGAGTATTATATATCAGAAAGAGCGGTTGTTAAGGCTATTGAAAAGGCTAATAAAGCTTTAGTCATGACAAAAACTCAGTTGGAATTTTCAATACATGAAAAGACTAAAGAAATAATGGTTAAGGTAATTGACTCGGATACAAAGGAAATAATAAGAGAGATTCCGCCGGAGAAAATACTTGACATGGTAGCTAAGATGCTTGAGCTGACAGGGATTTTGGTGGACGAAAGGAGGTAACTTGCGTGGCTGTAATTAGGATATCCGGTTTTTATTCCGGTTTTGATGTGGATCAGATAGTATCCGACTTGATGAAAGTTGAGCGCATGAAAGTAGATAAAGTATATAGACAAAAGCAATTGCTGGAGTGGAAGAGGGATAGTTACAGGGATATAACCAGTGCACTGATGAGTTTCAGAGACCAATATTTCGATATATTAAAGCCAGCAACAAATTTTAGATCAAGCAGTGCTTTCGCAAAATTTAAAATACAATCTTCCGACGACTCTGTTGTTACTGTGACAGCAAATGCGGAAGCTGTAAGTAAAACCCATAGTATTACGGTGCATTCTCTTGCTTCAGCGGCTAAAATAGTCGGAGATGATAAAATAGTAGATGCTGTAAAGGGAAGCAATGCAGCGGATCTTTCAGCTCTGGAAGGAAAATCCATATCGGTTAACCTGGATGGAGTTACAAAGACACTGGAACTTGGAAGTTACACCAAAATAGAAGACCTTGAAGCTGATCTTGAACAAAAACTTACCGAAGCTTTCGGCTTGGGAAAGTTTGATGTGGTGACCGAAGACGGTAAAGTAGAAGTGAAATTGCTATTAAACGGCAGTACCTTTACATTGTCCGGAAACGGGTTAGAGGCATTGGGTTTTGCATCCGTAGATAATACATCTAACAAATTGTCTTTGAATTCGTCCCTTGACAGCTTAAAAAATATTTTCAAGAACAAGTTGAATATAAGCGATCCTGGCGAAATTGTAACCTTTACAATAAACGGTAAGACAATTGATGTTAAAAAGACGTATGAACAGGCAACCATTAAAGATATTATGAATGCAATAAATTCCAGTGACGCAGGAGTTAAAATTACATATGATTCATTGAAAAATCAATTTTTGATGGAGTCTACAACTATAGGAGCAGCATCCAGTATAACTTATACCGATTCATCCAGCGGATTGTTAAAAGCATTAGGTATTGTTGATGGAGAGTACAAACAGGGAACCGATGCGGAATTTACATTAGACGGGGTTGAAGGAATGAAACGCAGTAGTAATACCTTTACTATAGACGGTGTTACCTATACGCTTAAAGGTACTTCAACTTCTCCTGTTACTATCAGCCTTGAACAGAATATAGATGCAGTGGTTGAAAATATAAAAGAATTTGTGAATAAATATAATGAACTTCTGGATAAAATAAACGGCAAACTTTATGAAAAATATGACAGGAATTATCAACCTCTTACCGATGATGAAAAGGATGAGATGAGTGAAAAAGAGATAGAAAAGTGGGAGGAAAAAGCAAAGACCGGGTTACTTGCCGGGGATAGTATTTTATCCAAGATTGTGAGCAGTATGAGAACTGCCCTCTATGAAAAAGTTGAAGGTGTTTCAATGAGCCTTTATGAAATGGGAATTACCACTGGCTCTTATACCGATAAAGGAAAACTTAAAATAGATGAAAGTAAGTTGAGAAAAGCCCTTACGGAGAATTTTGAACAGGTGGTCAACTTCTTTACTAAGGAAGCAGAATATTCTTATACTGAAAGCCTTGAGGATTCGGCAAAAAGGACTGTGAGGTACAAGCAGTCAGGAATAGCACAGCGTTTATATGATATAATTCAGGATAATATAAGAACCACTAGGGATTCCAAAGGCAAAAAGGGTATATTGCTTGAAAGGGCAGGATATACCAATGATGCCTCCGACTTTAACAATTATATCGTAGAGCAGATAAAAAACAAGCAGTCAGAGATAGATGCTTTGGAGAAAAAGATGACCGCTCTGGAGGCTGCTTACTACATGAAGTTTACTAGTATGGAGAAATATTTGGGACAAATGGAAAGCCAGATGAGCTCAATACTTTCACTTACCAACTCGTATTATAAATAATAGACTCCGTAGTAACTACAGTATTTTGAATTTTTGAAAAGCATGGAGGTAATAAAATAATGACACTTATCAATGGATATGCCCAATACAAGGAAAACTCAATATATACCGCAACTCCTGAGGAATTGACTCTAATGTTGTATAATGGCCTTGTCAAGTTTTTAATGCAGGCACAGTTGGCCATAAATGAAAAAAATATTGAAAAAGCCAATAGCTGTATAATAAAAGCTCAGGATATATTAACTGAACTTCGGTGTACATTGAATATGAAATATGACATTGCGCATCAATTGGACGCATTGTACGATTATATGCTTGCAAGGCTTGTGGATGCAAACATAAAAAAGGATAATACTATTATTGATGAAATACTTGATTTTGCAAGGGATATCAGAAATACCTGGGAACAGGCAATGAAGATTGCAAAGCAGCAAAATTTAAAAACAGCACAAGTTGCTAAATAGGAGAGATTAAAATGGATAATAGCCCTGAATTTTGCATTGAGAAGATTATCGAAGCGTCGAACAAGAAATACAAGTGTTTGCAGGATTTGGTGCTTTTGACTATGGCGCAGACTGAAGCAATAAGCGAAGAAGGTATGGATGGGCTGGAAAAGCTTATAAATGAGAAGCAAATAAAGATTGATGAGATAAACAAGATTGATGAGGATTTTGGAATATACTTCAACTTGCTTAAACAAAAGCTGGGTATTAATAAATTGGATGAAATCGATGCTTCACAATTGAAGGGTGCAAAAGAGCTAAAACAAATTATCGGACAGATAATGGAACTCTTAAGTGAAATAAATAAATTGGAAAAACAAAATTATGCGAAAGCTAAAAACCTGTTGGATGAATTTGGAATGAAGTTGAAGCAAATCAGGGAAGGCCAAAAATTGAATGATGCCTACTATAATTACGGAGCATCCTTAACTCCTCCGGCATATTTCGTAGATAAAAAGAAATAAGCGAGAAAAGCCTTTGAAATTAGTATTCAAAGGCTTTTTCAATACTTTACGGGAGTGAAAAAATTTTAAAGTTATTGCCTTTCGGATTTAAAATTCTGACGCTTTTGAGCTTGCTGAAATAAGCAATTACTAAGGCTTTGGATACCATTAAGTTTTTATTGACACTAAAGTACATGTTGCATATAATAAGTAAGTAAACTTAATACTTTGTTAGGTGAGGCTCCTATACAGAAAGATGCTACTGCCCAGAAACGTCGAAAGACGCCAATGTAGGTGAACAAACACTACCGGATTAAGGTTTTGTTTAATGTAGCTGGTTTAGAACCTAAGCTGTATAGTGCTAAAACTCAACGAGGGAAGAATATTTTTTGAATAAATGTTGTTTGACTTCCTATCGTGAGGAAGTTTTTTATTGTATTTTTATGTATATTGTTGAAATTAACTATACAGTATAATCTAGAAGACAAATTTTTGTTTGGGAAGTGATAACAATGATGGAGATTTACAAAACTTACGATATGGCTCAACACTTGGAAAAAATAGAAAAAATTGAGAAGGGATGCTGGATAAACCTTTCCGCTCCTACAGAGGAAGAACTAAATTATTTGGAGAAAAGCTTAAACATACTTCCCAATTTTTTAAGAGACCCGCTTGATGAAGAGGAAAAACCGAGAATAGATGTTGAAGATAATCAGACACTGGTAATAGTGGATATACCTTATGTATATGAAGATGAAAAAAATCTTAAGTTCGAAACTATTCCATTAGGCATACTTATAATGGATGACTTTGTTATTACTATCTGCAACAGAGAGTTAACTCTTATCGATTCATTTAAGAGCAAAAAAGTTAAGGATTTTTATACATTTAAAAAGACGAGATTTACCTTACAACTGCTTTTTATGATTGCTAAAGACTTCTTAAGATATTTGAGACATATTGACAAAAAGACTGACGATTTGGAGAAAACACTGCACAAATCCATGAGAAACAGGGAGTTATTCAAACTTCTTGAATTGGAAAAGAGTCTTGTATTCTTTACCACATCACTTAAGTCAAATGATGCTGTTATGGAAAAGCTTCTTAGAGGTAAATATATTAAACTTTATGAAGAGGATCAGGACCTTCTTGAGGATGTACTTATTGAAAACAAACAGGCTATTGAAATGGCTAACATATACAGTTCAATTTTAAGCAGTATGATGGAGGCATTTTCATCGGTTATTTCGAACAATTTGAATATGGTTATGAAATTCCTTACATCAGTAACCATAGTAATGGCTATACCTACTATGATTGCAAGTTTTTTTGGTATGAATGTTCCTGTTCCGTGGCAGAATAATAGTTATGGATTTATATATACTTTATCGGTATCCTTTTCCATTGCATTGATTACCAGCTTTGTTTTGTATAAAAAAGGCATGTTTTGATGGTTTATTTCCATTATAATGAATATACCTATATATGCTTAACAATATTAAAACTATATCAATGGATTTATATAGATATTAAAAATCGATTTTATGGTATTGTACCGTAAAATCGATTTTTATGTCAGGAATAAAATTTTAGTTTTTATCAGAATCGTCATTAAGACTATTTATGAATTCGGTTATCCTTTGCAAATACTCATCGGTTAGTTTGGTAAAGCTTTCTATATGATTAACACCTTCTGTTTCCCATAGCTTAACATTGCTTCCGCCTGCTTTAAGGAGTTCATGGCTGTTGCTTACAGGAATATAGGCATCGTCCTTACTATGTATCAACATTACCGGTCTTGGGGCTATGTCCTTTATTACAGCTCTTGGACTGAATTCTTTCGGGTCTACTCCTTCTAATATCTTTATTGTTAAAAAAGTAGTCTGGTTGAAGGGAAATGACGGAAGATTACTCCAGGCATCAAGATTGTCATTCAGATATTCTTCCAAATCGGAGAATGGACTGTCTGCTATTACTGCATCAACATCTTGACTTTGAGCTGCTGCAACAATACTTGTGGCCGCTCCCATTGAAAATCCCATTAAAACTATCTGTTTAGAACCCAATTTTTTGCATAATTTACGGCACCCAGAAGATCGTTTTTTTCATATATGCCTACTGTAGTTACTTTTCCTTCAGATTCACCGCAGTTTCTAAAATCGAAAGTCAATACGTTGTAACCCTGATTTAATAGGGATTTGATTAAAACAAAGGTATCTTCACCGTACTGAAGCCTGTTTTGACGGTAACCGTGAGCCAAAATTACAGTCTTATTACTGCCCTTTACTTCAAAAAACCAGCCCTTTAAATTTATTTCATCTTTAATGTCCTTAAAGGAGATATTTCTGTATTCCGGTACTATATTTGATGTAAAAACCGGCAAAGCTTTCCTTTTAGGATGAGTAAGCATCCATCCTGTGTATGTCGAAACTCCTATTAAAGCTATAGAAGCCAATAATACAAGTATAATTATTACCATAACAATCGTCCTTATCCAGTGAGTTTTTCTTTGGGCGTACGATACTCCGCTAATTCTCATACCTTTTACCTCCTTCAGCCTTCCAGGGTTTGTTTAAGACCATTTCAAGGCGAGCTAATATGTTGTACAAAAAAGTATTCAAATTTGGCTATTTGGTAACATGTTTTTACTTTATTAGTTTTATATGGAAGTTAACTATATATTCACATATTTAATTATATTTTCATTTGCATATAAAGTAAAGTATAAGTAAAAATAAGTACTAAAATTAAGAAAATTTATTTGTGAGAATGTATATAAATTGTCTAAACCTGTGAAAATTTGAAAGTCTGCTAAGGGAATTGACTGAGTAATTATTATTATATGCAATTGCAAAGGTAGTTTAGTTTTTGGTGAAAAATTTGGAGGTGGGGGTAATAAACTTTTTTGAATTTACCAATAGCGACATTTTCAGTTGGGTTGTTTTGCCGATACTTATTTTTTTATCCCGTATTATTGATGTGTCAATAGGTACAATACGTATTATATTTGTTTCAAGGGGTAAAAAGAACTTAGCGCCTTTACTGGGTTTTTTTGAAGTACTGGTATGGATTGTTGCTATAAGTCAAATAATGAAGCATTTAGATAATTTTGCTTGTTATTTTGCCTATGCAGCTGGATTTGCAATGGGTACCTTGGTTGGCATGATCCTTGAGGAAAAATTGGCGATAGGTATGCTGGTTGTGAGAGTAATACTGGTAAAGGACGAGTGCCGGCTGATGGAAAGGCTTCATAATGCAGGATTTGGTGTTACTGTAGTTGATGCAAAAGGAGCAAACGGGGATGTAAAAATAGTATATACGATTATAAAAAGAAAAGAGCTGGAAGAAGCTTTGGAAATAGTTACAAAGTGTAATTCAAAAGCATTTTATTCGATTGAGGATGCAAGAACTGTAAATCAGGGTATATTTAGAAATAGTAAATTTTATGGGAAAAGCAAGGCCGGTAACCTGAATTTATTCAAAAGCTTTGGAATATTCAGACGTAATGTAAAATAAAAATTTCTGAAATAAAAATGATAAACCCCCTTAGAGTAAATGAACTCTTAAGGGGATTTATAGTATTTATAATTATTAAAATCCTTTTGATCTTAACCATTCATCAGCTTCTTGTTCGTTGGTAAATGCCATTTGAGGATATTTTCCTCCGGATGCTCTATTTAGCTGCATTTTCACGATTGTATCGCTGACAATTATTGCGGCACAGCACATTCCTGAATTTATCTTCCATTGGGTGTGTTTTTCCATCTCTTCGCCTATATTAGAAGTTTTATATCCTCTAAGGTCACAACATACTGCCCAAGGTTTTCCGTTGAATTCTTGGGATACTTTTTTTACATAGTCATCGTGATACCTTTCAATGTCTTCTTTGTGCCAGAATCCTGAATTTTTCTCATAGCTAATACGTCTGGTAGAGTCGAACTTAATTTCATACAATCCTTTTGAATCTTTTACATGAACCATAGTGTATCCTCCTTTTTAATATAGATATTTTTGCTGAGTAGATTTTGTTAAGTAGACGTTGAATTCCAAAGTTGCTTCGAACTGCAGTGATTATGTAGCCTTAGATGAACTTTATATTTTATATAAAATAATTCCGAAAGCATGCAATTGCCATTTCAAAAGTTATTTTTGTAAAGGGTAAAATGGAAAGATTATTTTTTGAAATGACTTAAAGAGACATAAGAATTTACTACTTACAAACAAAAGAAGAGCAGCATTTTGGTTTTACTTAAGGACTTTTAATCTATTCATAATAGGAGTGCTTTTTCACTTCCATAGGCTACTGGTTCAATAACCTGAGGACCATCAATATCGATAAAAAAGTTTTTTATTTTGTCTATATCCTCAGTTTTATCAATAGAAATACTTTTACTCCAATACTGTTCATCATATCCGCAATGTAAATTCTGCGGGTTTTAAACCGTTTAAAACTCTTCTGTACAAAAATTAACGACCATGTTCAACATAGGCCAGCATTGCATTGTTTACTATAATATAGATAATAGTTTCTGTGAGTATTCATATAAAAGGAGCCGTCGCCGGCGAATACGGCGACTGGTCTGTCTTTAATAAACATAATGTACATCAATGGCTCCTGCTAAACTTGATCCCATGGCAGCGTAGTTTAGATTGATTCCAAAATCGCTGCCTTCAGGGATTTCCGGATATTTGAACACAAAGCTCATATATTCTCCCAAATCTGAGAGATAGAATGTGTTCGAAGGTAAAATCTTTGCTATTTGCTCTATAAACAATCGAATTGAAAGGCCTTCATGATTTTTGATATAAGGAGGATTCAATGACGGCCTTTCAAAATGATTGGCAGATTTAGGTGTGTTATTCAATATGAATGCAATTGTATCCTTTTATATCACAATTTATATTTATATCGGTATTAAATACTTTAATAAAAAATACAAAAACTACACTGCTTTGTTTCAAAAACTCAATATCCCATCAACTATAAGATTTTTTACGTCATTCACAAAGTTAAGACTCTCAAAGTATTTTGGCATATAATGGTTTACCAGTTCAGTGCAAGTCTCTATTTCTTTTTAAGTAAAGAAATGAGAACCTTTAATGGATGACACTACAACTTTACTACTGTGTTGTTACGCTACATCACCTACTTTTGTTGCATCAGCTATTTTTGTGAACAACTCGTCTAACATTTTAGTTTCCATTCTGTAAAACTCCTTATGCTGTATTTTAGTTTTTATTATCTTATAGAGCACTGGCTTATATAAAGCAGCACTGATAAATTTTCTACAAAAGTACTTTTGTAAGCAACAATTTTGAGATTCTTATCCCTCTTGCAATAATGTATTACATAATTTTAAAACATTTTTTATAATTCCGAAAAACAGACCAAAATACTTGGTTTATTCCTCTAAAAAAAATAAATGTTATTTTTTCACTCTATAATATATGACTGCTTATAACGGCAAAATATCACAAAAAAATATAAAAAATTTGTTTTTTTTATGTGATTTTTTTTAGATTTTAACAGTCTAATATTTATGAAAGGGTAATTATTAAAAGGTGAAATCTAATATCAATTGTCTTTAAAAGTCCGAAAATAATAGTTATAACTATTTTGGACCAATTCAAGAACATTCTGATCGACATTAAAGTTGCAAGAATGGGACTTCGAATGATTGCATTGTTTTAAAAAATCCTATCGTTTTTTCACAGTGTTTATCTATTCCCGTAAGAAAGGAGGGGAGTTTACTCTTTTGTTATCATTTAATGTTACCACATGTTCAAAATAATTAAGGAGGGATGGTGTATATTATGAAAAAAAGAATTATGTCTTTTTTGTGTGCATTTGTATTGGTTTTAGGTTTTAGCAAAGTGATTTATGCAGAAAATGAAGACATAATACCGCCTGCACCACCAACAGATGTGGAAAACATAAACTCGGATATTATTATCAGTGACGAAAATTTTGTGTCACCGGAATCCAGCCAAAGTGCAATTTTTCATGAATGGGGTTGTTCAATTACTTTTGACCATGGAAATAACGCCATATATATGATTGGCAGACAAAATGCTTTTTACTATTGTGACCAGAAACTTACTCTTTATCTTCAGAAATGGGATGGGAATAAATGGGTAGATGTTACAAGTTGGACATTCTTTGAGCTCAATACTACAGGAATTCTTGAAGATGCTTCATTTCGTTTTTATGAGCCGGGGAAATACTATAGATGCAGAGCTACACACTATGCCAAATATGGAACTCTAACCCATAATGCTGAATCTATCTCACCCTATATATATGTCAACTGAGGCTGTAAAATGCTTAAAGAGTTAAATAGAAGACCTTAATACTTTTCGGAGATAGGTGTACTTCTGTACACCTATCTCATTGATTCTGCAATTTTAATCATCTCATTCTCACTTATTTTTCCCCATATAATATAACTCATATTATCAGTATCCCACATAAACTTACAAAATTTGCTGCTTTTATAATAAACTAAAGTATATTCCATTGTATTGGTATTTATTTTTTTTATTTCTGCATCATCTTCTCTCAATAAGTTTAAAGTAATGCCTGTACCGTCAGGATTACTTTGCTGGTCAATCTGAATTAAATCTTTTTCATTGAAAAAAAATAAAGAAACAACTTCCTGATCATTATTGTTATTAAGAACTTTTACTTTTTCAAGGACATAACCTTCTGGCATATATTTAGGGACAATTAAATCAAAATTAACAATACTTTGAGTTTCTGCCAATCTGGGGTCGTCAAAATCATTGTTTGAAACACCTAAACCGTCTTTTACATTAACTTTTTTACGGAAGCTGAAAGCATCCTCGGTAATATTGGTAATGGTTTTTATTATTTTACTTGCAAAAGCACTTACCGATTTCGGTTCTGAAATGAAAAAGAAAGTTGCGAAGATTAACAATAATGCAGCTGCGATTAAACTTTTTCTTTTGACTCCTCTTTTTGGTTTTATATTTAGATTATTTTTTACTTTTGACCAAATTTCTTCTTTTGGAGGACACTTTATATTATCGTATTTAGTTTTATATGCTATTTCAATCAACATATCCGTATCTTCTTTAACTATTTTCCATTTTTTACCCATTTCCACCCAATTCCTTTTCATCAAAAAAATTTTTGATTTTATTAGAAAGTTTTTCTTTAAATCTTAATAGCTTCATTCCAATAGTACTTTGTTTCATATTCATAATTTTTGCTATTTCAGCATAGGTATAGTTTTCAAAATATTTAAGGTGTACAATTTGTTTTTCTTCTATATCCAGCGAATTAATATATTTAAGTATATATTTTACCATTTCACTGGCTTCGTATTGTTCTTCTATGTTATCAAAATCAACTATATCTTGTAAATATTCCTGTATATTTCCGTTTTTATCATATAATGAAATATTTTTTTCTATTGTTTATTTTTTTTTCTTAGCATATCTTTAGATACGTTTACAGCAATAGCGCAAACCCATGCACTGAACTTTGATTTGTCCTTTAATTTGCTTAATCCTTCAAAGGCTCGTGTAAAAGTAATTTGAGTTATATCTTTTGACAATTCTTCATCGGAGGTAAGTGATAGGGCAAGCTTATACACTCTTTCGTAGTTCTCTGAAAACAATATTGATAAAGCATCTTCGTACAATTTATCCTTTATTTTATCATCCGTAAACATTTTCTATACCTTCCTGATGTTTAAGTTTGGTTAATTTGTAGAAGAAGCAAAGCTTTATTTGATGGGATAGAGAGTGCAATAAATATTCCATAGTTAGCAAATATTAGCATAAATGCTTATAATAATATATTATATTTTGTTATGTTATGTCAATAACTAATGCTTATATAACGAAAGATTGACCGGTTTACGCTGTTTCTGTACAATTAATGTAAGAGGATAGGATAAATTTCTTGTTATATGGTATAATATGGCTGATGCTATATGTGAGGAATGTAGTGCTGATGTTTTTTCTGTCTCGAGTTTGTTGATGAATTGAATATGACATAATTGCTTTGATTAAAGAACTGCATCTCTGTTTGGCTTAAATACTAATTGATAATGGCATCTTTTAAATATGAGTTCAAAGGTAAAAAGTCAATGTAAATAGTTTTAATTAGGATATATAAGAATGAGGGTGAGCCAAAGTGGAAAGCGGAATACTCCCAAAAGCCTGGGAGGGTCTTTTGAATTCTTCGGCATATTTGCCTGTAATAGTGAAGACAATAGAAAGAATCCACGATAAGACGTGGTCTATGGAACCGAACCGCCACGAGTATTACGAAATGGTTTACATAAAAAAGGGGAGTGCAATTTTTGAGATATCTGGATGTCCGGTAGAAATAGGTCCGAATGACATTATAATTATAAAACCAAATCAATTCCACAAATTTACTGTGAAATCTGAGTCAGCCTGTGAATTTATTGTATTGAATTTCAAATTTGTAAACAAGTTTGATATGCAATATTCAGGGGTATCTTTGGAGTTCTTTTTGGACTTTGTCAGCGGAAAAGAATCGGGTGACTTTATAAAACTTAAAGTTAGTCAAAAGAATGAAATAATCGGTATTTTAAACAGGATATTGGAGGAAAGGGAGAATCCCGATTTAGGAAGTGAGCTGCTTAATTATTTGCTTGTAATGGAATTATTTGTGTTAATATCAAGGGCGCTTAAGATGGAATGGGAGAACAGTATAAAAAATAAAAGTTCCAAACTTAAAGAATTGATACAGGTATCTGTTAATTATATAAATAATAATTATGAAAGGGATATATCTCTAAAGGATATAGCCCAATATGTTTTTTTGAGTACCAGTTATTTTACCAGGGCATTTAAGGAAGAAATGGGTATAAGTCCAATTAATTATCTTCTTAGAACCAGAATAGAAAGAGCAAAGGAATTGTTAAGAGATTCAACATTAAAGATTAGTGATATTGCACTGAATGTTGGTTTCTCCAATCAGCAGAGATTCAATGATATTTTTAAAAAGTATGTTAAGATGACTCCTTTGCAGTATAGAAAAGAAAATTCTGTTTTGTCAAAAAACATTAAAAAAACTTGAGCAATAAAAATTAATACATGAAGAATACTGCTGTTTGATTGTTTATAATGCTAACATAGAGTTAAATTTGACTTAAAAAATTATGCTTCATTATATGATAAAGTTAAATTATTACAAATAAGCATAATTTCTGAAAAATTGGACGTCGATAAAATTGTGCATTTAAGGGGTGTTTATTATGGGTAAGTTTAATATTGCAGTATTACCGGGAGACGGAATAGGACCTGAAGTTGTTAATGAAGCTATTGGTGTTTTAAATACTGTGGGAAGTAAGTTTAATCACGAGTTTATTCTAAAAGAAGGTGCTATTGGAGGTTGTGCAATAGATACATTTGGTGAACCGCTTCCTGCTAAAACACTGGATTTATGTAAAAGTTGTGATGCAGTACTTTTAGGTGCAGTAGGAGGATATAAATGGGACAATCTTCCTGGAGATAAAAGACCTGAAGCTGGTCTTCTCGGGATACGTGCCGGGCTGGGATTGTATGCAAATCTTAGACCTGCAGTAATTTATTCAGCATTGAAAGATGCTTCACCACTGAGATCTGATATAGTTAAAGATGGAATTGACATTATGGTGGTGCGTGAATTGACGGGAGGTATGTATTTTGGTGAAAAAGGAAGGGTAGATGCCGGAGATATGGGGCAGGCTGCCTATGATACGGAAAAATACACTACCTTCGAGGTTGAAAGAATTGCAAGATTAGCATTTGAAGCTGCTATGAAACGAAAAAAACGGCTTACTTCGGTAGACAAGGCAAATGTTCTTGAAAGTTCAAGATTATGGCGTGAAGTAGTTGTAAAAGTTGCTAAAGATTATCCTGAAGTTGAGCTGAACCATATGTATGTTGACAATGCTGCAATGCAGCTTGTAAGAAATCCGATGCAATTTGATGTTATAGTAACTTCAAACATGTTTGGAGATATATTGTCTGACGAAGCTTCAATGATAACCGGTTCCATAGGAATGCTCCCATCTGCCAGCCTTGGTCAAGGGTCTTTAGGACTGTATGAACCGATACATGGTTCTGCACCGGATATAGCCGGTCAGGATAAGGCAAATCCTATAGCTACTATACTTTCTGTAGGTATGATGCTGAAGTACTCTTTTGGTCTTGAAGAGGAAAGCAATGCAATTGAAAGAGCTGTTGAAAATGTCCTCAATTCAGGATTCAGGACAGCTGATATAGCTTCACAGGATTCAAAAGTTGTTGGTACTAAAGAAATGGGAAAACTGATAAAGGAAGAAATTGAGAAAATATAGGATAAATGTATAAAGCTTTATATATTGATAAAAGCATGATAATTATTGAAAAACATTGGCACGGATAGCCTATGGATTCGATAAGCATAGGCTATTTGTTTTTGATTAAAAAAAATTTATAAAATATTAATAGGAGTTTGATTCCCCTATTAATATTTTGTATATTTCCCTATTAACTTTCCAACAATTATTACTTCATCTTTACTAAAGACTTCTCGACCGATTAAATCGCTATCTGCCTTTAGTATAACATTATTGGGGTTTTCATGCTTACCGTAGTATCTCAGGAGAGCATGATTATCGTAGAGTATCAAAACAATATCCCCATCATTTAATTTGTTTTCAATATCCCTGTCAATAATTAGGTGATCCTCGTACTTTATTCCACTGTAAAGGAGGCTGTTATCGGGACAGCTTATTAAGAAGCAGTTTTCAGGGGAGCTGTCTGCTTCAAATAATGCTGAAGGGAATGGGAAATACTGTACTATGTTGTAAATGTTGAATAGATCGGAAATGTTGCGATTGCTTACCTTTTTTAATTTTGGCAGGTAGACAGGGTTCATGTATTGAGAGGTATCGGTAACAAGCTGTATGGACCTTGCCATACCGACTTCTCTCTTGATTACGCCTTTTTGCTCCAAACGGTTTAGAATTCCCTGAACTGCACCTGGAGTCTTTTCTCCAACCATTTCGCCTATTTCCCTTACAGTAGGAGGAATACCTCTTGTTTTGATAAATGTTTCAATTACAGAATAGACTTTCTTTTGTTTTGCTGTTAGAAGATTAAAATCTACAGTCACGTTGACCATCCTTTATCCTTATAATGTATTTTTATGTAAAATTAAATTTACATAAAGTATTATTTAAAGTTTAGCAAATATATTATGACTTAGCAACCTTAATAAATAGAAGGGTTTCAATATAATTGATGAAAAATATAAACGTATGTGCATATTTTGTCGAAAAACACAAAAATTTTTTATTTTTTAACAAAATATTTATAAATTTATCACCGCATAAAACAAAAAGACATAGAAAAATTTTAACAAAATATTCTATATTGTAAAATAATACCATATATACACGGCCTGGAATTTGTGAATATTAAATTTATAAAAATGTGGATGTTTAAAGTAAAATGCTTTGCAATTTCTACTACAAAAAATTTGATATTTTTAAAATTATATTTTGATAATAATATGTTTTTGTTTTTAAACATTAATTGATTTCAATTGACTGAAATCTGTTTGATAAAATTGATTGATTTTTTCTATTTCAAGCAGTCTTAAGGCTTTTTTTACTCTTTAATTATAATGATAAATAATGTTTGTTTATATATGTTATTTGTTAATTTTTTTATCAACAGCAATTTATGAGGGATCTGTCAGCACTCAAAGTCAAAGCAGTGAAATTGAAGAGGAGGATTAGATGTTCAAGCTTTTAAAAAACGGTGAATGCTATGCACCTGAATTTTTAGGAAATAAAGATATACTGATTGTTTCAAATAAAATATACAAAATTGAAGAAAACATTTCAGCAGAAAATTTGATAGATGTTGAAATTATTGACTGCACAGACAAGATAGTCTGTCCGGGGTTTATAGATCAGCATTTACATATTACTGGAGGCGGCGGAGAAGAAGGTTTTATAAGCAGAGTACCGGAAATTGGATTAAGTGATATATTGATTGCAGGGATTACAACAGTTGTAGGTTTATTAGGCTTTGACAGCATTACAAAAAGCATAGAAGGGCTTTTGGCAAAAGCCAAAGCATTAGAACAAGAAGGCTTAAATACCTATATTTATACCGGGAGTTATGAAGTTCCTACAGCTACTATAACCGGCAAAATAATTAAAGACATAACTCTTATTGACAAAATTATTGGAGTAGGTGAAATAGCAATATCCGATTACAGATCATCCCATCCGACAATAGAGATGCTTAAAGAAATTGCATTTGAAGCAAAAGCGGGAGGGCTTTTAGCCAATAAAGCCGGTATTGTTCATATACATGTGGGAGATGGAAAAAACGGTTTGAGACCCGTTATTGAGCTTGTGGAGAATTCGGATTATCCCATAGATATGTTTGTACCGACCCATCTTAACAGAAATAAGAATTTGTTTTATCAGGCTTTGGAGTTTGCAAAGAAGGGAGGCAACATTGATTTTACTGCTGGAGAAAACAGCGAAAACGGTTATTCGGTGCCTGATGCCTTAGAATTAGTAATAAAGGAGAAAATACCAATAGAAAGAGTTACTGTATCATCCGACGGCAATGGAAGTATTCCTTCAAAGGGCGGCGGTGCAGCGGTTGGTAAAGTGTCTCAATTATTTGAAGATATAAGAATTTGCATTTTGGAGAGAAAAATTGATTGGACTACAGTACTTAAAACAGTTACCGAGAATGTTGCAAAAAGAATCAGGCTGTATCCGCAAAAGGGGGTTTTGGCAGAAGGGAGCGATGGAGATATTCTAATAATAAACAAACAGGACTTCAGTATAAACAGTGTTATTGTAGGAGGACAAAAGCTTATAGATAACGGTAATATTGTAAAAAAAGGCTTTTACGAAAATTGTCAATAAGAGTAGTAACCTGATGAATATGAGTTTAAAAATATGTAAATACTTTATAAAGGGTGATTTTATGAATAGAGTTGATGCTCAGAGGAAGACTTCAATAGGAACGGGAATTTTGGTTGCAATAGGAATAATTTCTGCTATAGTATCACTTTTTGCTTATCCCTTTATTTTTGGATTCATTGGTGTAATAATGGGAATACTTTCAACAAAGAACGGAAGCAGAACAGGGCTGTTTGTAATTACTGCAAGTATAATTTTAATGGGGATTGGACTGATTTTTAGTGGAGCAATAATGAATAATGCGAGACACTATCTGGGAATATAGTTTTATTAAGAGGCGAGGATAGATGGTCCTTGCTTTTTTGTTACAGCTTTTAATGGTACACAATGTAAGAGATAAACAAGAAATTTGAATGTTATTTTTTGGAGGACAAATATGGAAGAAAAAGTCAGAGGAAATCTTATCATTATTGGCGGTGCAGAAGACAAAACGGGAAATAAGACTATTTTGAAACATGTTGCAGACTTTGTTGGACAGGAAGGCAGTTTGGTAATTTTAACAACTGCAACGGAAAAACCTGGAGAAGTAGGCGATAATTACAGAATGGTTTTTGAATCTTTAGGGATTAATAATATACAGGTACTTAATATTAATACACGGGATGAAGCAAATGATAATGATAATGCAGATATAATAAGAAATTGCAATGGTGTTTTCTTTACCGGAGGCGACCAGTTGAGAATAACCAGTATTATTGGAGGAACTAAAGCAAACGATGCTTTGAAAGAAGTGTATTCAAAGGGAATAGTGATAGCTGGCACAAGTGCAGGGGCTTCAGTAATGAGCAATACAATGATAGTGGAAGGCCAGGATAATACACCGGCTAGGAAGTGCACATTAAAAATGGCACCGGGTTTGGGATTGCTTGAAGAAGCTATTATCGACCAGCACTTTGACCAGAGGGGAAGAATGGGGAGGATCCTGTGTGCAGTAGCGGAAAACCCGTATATGCTGGGTATTGGAATTGATGAGGATACTGCAATAAAGGTTTATCCTGATGCTCATTTTGAAGTGATAGGCTCAAATGCAGTTACTGTTGTAGACGGAAAATCAATAAAAAGTTCGAATGTATCGGAATTAAAACCCGATGAACTGCTTGCTATCACGAATGTCACAATCCATGTTCTCCCGCATGGCTATGGCTTTGACATGGTTTCTCGGGAAGTTTTAAGAATAAATTGAATTGATTGAAATTTTTGTTTTGTGATTTTAGGATGTTTTGATTAATTTGGCAACTGAAGCTGTGTTGTGCACAATGTGTGTAGGAGGAAGAAAAGTGCAAATTTTAGATATACAAATTTTCAGCGGACGAAATATTTACAGTCATAAACCGGTGATAAAAGTATTGGCTGATATAGGTGAGTTGTATAAGTATCCAACTAAGGATATTGAAGGTTTTAACGAAAAAATACTGGAATACTTGCCGGGGCTTAAAAAGCATTATTGTTCATTAGGCTATGAAGGTGGATTTTTGGAAAGGCTTAATGAAGGAACTTATATAGGACATGTAGCGGAACATATGATTATTGAAATTCAAAATATGTTAGGATATGATGTCCATTTCGGGAAGACAAGAGTTGAAAGAGAACCGTCGCTATACTATATAGTTTACGAATACAAAAATGAGAGATGCGGGATAGAATGTGCCAGAACGATATTTGAAATTATCAATGAGATATTGAATAAAGAAGAAGTTGATTTTTCTTCTAAATTGGAAAAGTTGAGACAAATAGCTGTGGAATATGATTTGGGTCCCAGTACAAAAGCTATTTATATTGAGGCAAAAAAGCGAGGGATTCCTGTTACCAGGATAGGAAACGGAAGCATAATTCAACTTGGGTATGGCAAATATTTAAGGTTAATGCAAGCTTCGCTTACCGATTCACCAAGTTGCATATCTGTGGATATTGCGAGCAATAAAGAAATAACCAAAAGATTTTTAAAGGATTATATGATTCCGGTGCCTGAAGGGGATATTACCCACAGCGTGGAAGGAGCAATTTTTACAGCCAAAAGCATAGGTTTTCCTGTTGTTGTTAAACCTCTTGACGGAAATCAGGGTAAGGGAGTAACTGTTAATGTTAATACTGAAGAGGAAGTAAAGGCAGCATTTATGGATGCTAAAAAATATTCCGATTCCGTTTTGGTGGAAAAATATATAAACGGAAAGGATTACAGATTATTGGTTGTGGGTAACAAAGTATCTGCAGCAGCGGAAAGGCGTCCGCCTTTTGTAACCGGTGACGGTGTTCACAATGTTTCGGAACTGGTTGAAATTGAAAATTCCAGTGAGCTTAGAGGTGTAGACCATGAGAAACCCTTAACCAAAATCAAACTTGATGATTTGGCTAAAAAGGTGCTACTTAGTCAGGGATGTGACGAGAACTATATACCAAAGGAAAATGAAGTAATTTTTCTCAGATATAACGGTAATATCAGTACAGGAGGGACAGCAAGGGACTGCACTGATGAAGTTCACCCGTACAATGCAGAAATGGCAGTGAAAGCAGCTAAAGTTTTAGGTCTTGATATTGCAGGAATAGATATGTGCTGTGAAGATATTTCAAAACCTTTAAATGAGCAAAATGGAGCAATTATTGAAGTTAATGCTTCACCGGGGCTTAGAATGCACATTTATCCGAGTATTGGGAAATCGAGAAATGTGGCAGAGGACATTATAAATATGATGTTTCCGGAAGGAAAAGAACATTCTATTCCTATAGTCTCCGTTACGGGAACAAACGGGAAAACAACTACAACAAGGCTTATAGCCCACGTTCTTAGAGTTCAGGGAAAAAGAGTGGGTATGACAACTACATGCGGAATTTATGTTGACGGTCAGTGCTTAATGAGAGGTGATAACACCGGGTCTGTAAGTGCAAGATTGCTGCTTTCAAATAGGACAATTGATGCAGCTGTTCTTGAGACGGCTAGGGGTGGAATTATAAAAAAAGGACTTGGATATGATTTGGCGGATGTAGGGGTTATTACCAATATAAGTGAGGATCATTTGGGAATAGACGGAGTTGATACTTTAGAAGATCTCGCCTTCGTAAAGTCCCTTGTAATTGAAGCTGTAAAACCTGACGGGTATGCAGTCATAAATGCCGATGACAAATTTGCCGATTATTTTTTGAAAAGGGCAAGGAGTGAAGTTATACTTTTTTTCAAAGGACAAACATAACCCTTTAGTTAATAATCATATTGAACAGGGAAAAATGGCAGTGCTTATCGATAATGACGAGTTAGTTATGATTAAGAAAGGGAATAAAATACATCTGATAAAAGTCGGGGAAATACCTATAACGTTCAACGGTAAACTCGATTGCAATATTGAGAACTGCCTTGCGGCAGTATCTGCCCTTTTGGGACTAAATATGCCCTTGGAAGTTATTGAAAGAGGTTTACGGACTTTCTTGCCTGATACAGACTTAAATGCCGGCAGATTTAATATATTCGATATGGGTGAGTTTAAGGTAATGCTGGATTATGGTCATAATCCTGCCGGAATCCAGGAAGTAGTGAAGTTTATTAAAAAATTGGAAGCAAAAAGATTTGTGGGAGTTGTCGGCATGCCGGGAGACAGACTCGATTCAAGTATTAGCAGAGCTGCCAGGATTTGTGCCGGTGCTTTTGAAAGATTATATATAAAGGAAGATTCCGATCTGAGAGGAAGAGATGCAGGAGAAGTAGCACAGATATTCTATGATGCCATTATAAAATGTGGTGTGCCGAAGGAAAATGTTGAAATTGTTTATTCTGAAGGAAAAGCGCTGGAGAAAGCCATACTCGATGCACAGCCCGGAGATTTTATTGTCATGTTTTATGAGGACTTCAAAACATCTCTGGATGTCATAAATGAGCTGAGAACAGAGATTCAAAACAATACCGTTAAGACGGAGGAAATAGTTCAAAATGTAGGATGATTTAAAATTTTAATAATGTTGATGGCTTAAATTATAATATTTGACTTTTAAAACAAAATTAAAATAACCAGTTGGAAACTATTGTTTTATATTTCTAGTTGCTTCTAGAATATAACTTTAATAAACATAGTTTTCAATTGGTTATTTTTATGTTATTTTTTTAAGAAAAAAACAACTTTGTTTTGTCAAAACAAATTTTATAAAGTATAATATAGTATGTCTTATTTAGCATAACATTCTTTATTTTAAAGAATAAAACATATTTATTAGAATATAGATATTTTACTAATGATTTAATTTTGCCTTTGGGCACTTACATGGCTGTTTAATTGTTTAATTGAACTTTGGCTGTGAAAGTTGCTCAAAGAGTAAATATATAAAATGGGAGGAGATAATATGATGAAAAAACTTATTGCTTTGTTTTTAGTGGGGTTGTTGCTATTCTGTACAGGATGTAATTCTCAAAGAACAACTCCAACTTCAAATTCAAATTCAAGTTCAGGAAGTGAAGAAAAAGTACTTGTTGGTGTTGCAATGCCTACGCAGTCCCTTCAGCGTTGGAATCAAGACGGTGCCAACATGAAAAAGCTGCTTGAAGAAAAAAGGTTACAAGGTTGAACTCCAATATGCCAACAACGATAATAACTTACAGATCCAGCAAATTGAGAACATGATTACTAAAGGTTGTAAGATTCTTGTTATTGCTTCTATAGACGGTTCAACTCTTTCCGATGTTCTGAGAAAAGCTGCTGAAAATAAAGTTAAAGTAATAGCTTACGACCGTCTCATTATGCAGACTGAAAATGTTGACTATTATGCAACTTTTGATAACTTAAAGGTAGGTGCTCTTCAGGGACAGTATATTGAAGAAAAATTAGGATTAAAAGAGGGTAAAGGACCGTTCAATATTGAATTGTTTGCCGGTTCTCCCGACGACAATAACGCAACTTTGTTTTATCAAGGTGCTATGAACGTATTACAGCCGTACATAGACAAAGGTCAACTTGTTGTACCCAGCGGTCAAACAGAATTTACAAAGATTGCTATAAAGGATTGGGATTCAGGAAAAGCTCAGGCAAGAATGGACAATCTTATAACAGCAAATTATGCTGATGGAAAAAAGCTTGATGCCGTTCTCTCACCTAACGACAGTTTGGCATTAGGTATAATTGCTTCGCTTAAAAGTGTAGGTTATGGAGACTCAAAACCATTCCCGATAATTACCGGTCAGGATTGCGATAAGGCAAATGTTAAGGCTATGATAGAAGGTCAGCAGTCAATGTCAATATTTAAAGATACCAGAACTCTTGCTGCTAAAGTAGTTGAAATGATAGAAGCCATTCAGAATGGAAAAGAAGTTCCTGTAAATGATACAGAATCCTATAATAACGGAAAAAAAGTTGTACCTACATATCTTTGTGAGCCGGTTTATGCCGATGCATCAAACTATAAAGAATTGCTCATAGACAGCGGATATTATACAGAAGATGATCTGAAATAAATCGGCTTGTCTGCATAAAATCATTCACAAGTAAAATTTTATGGAAATCTTTTTGCAAAATCCTATGCTGGGGTTTAAAAAAAGATAAAAATTCTAAAATCTAATTTTTAAAAGGCACTTATAAGCTATATACATTAACAGTGAGCAATAATGTTAAGGTCATAGCCTTTTCATTATTGCTCCTGTTTCAATCCTTAGCTGGGAGTTGGATAAAATGGGATACATTCTTGAAATGTGCAATATTACTAAGACCTTCCCAGGTGTAAAAGCTCTTGATAATGTCAATTTTAAAGTTGCTTCGGGGGAAATTCATGCCCTGGTGGGAGAGAACGGAGCCGGGAAGTCTACTTTGATGAATGTGTTAAGTGGTGTTTATCCCCATGGAACCTATAGAGGAAAAATAATTTTTGAAAATAAAGAATGTGTATTCAGAAATATAAAAGACAGTGAAAATACGGGGATTGCCATTATTCACCAGGAATTGGCTCTTGAACCTTATATGACTATTGGGGAGAACATTTTTCTTTGTAATGAAAGATCGAAAATGGGATTTATAAACTGGAATGAGACTCATAGAATGGCAGCAGAACTTCTTGAAAGAGTTGGTTTGAAGGAAAACACCCATTCCCTGATTAAAGATATAAGCGTAGGGAAACAGCAGTTGGTTGAAATAGCCAAAGCTCTTGCCAAAAAGGCAAAACTGTTGATTCTTGATGAGCCTACAGCAGCTCTAAACGAAACCGAATCGGAAAATTTACTTAATCTGATGCTTCAATTGAAAAAGGATGGGATTACATTAATACTCATTTCCCACAAACTAAATGAAGTTTTAAAGGTTGCCGATTCCATTACTATTCTTCGAGACGGTGCTACCATAGAGACAATGAAAAAAGATGATACTGTAACCGAAGACCGCATTATAAAAGGTATGGTAGGTCGCCAGTTGGTTAATCGATACCCCAAACGTACTCCCAAAATTGGTGAAGTATGTTTTGAAGTGAGAAATTGGAATGTGGATGACCCGCTGGTGGAAGGAAGAAGAATAATTAAAAATGTAAATTTAAAGCTGCATAAGGGAGAAATAGTAGGTTTGGCCGGTTTGATGGGATCGGGAAGGACCGAGCTCGCCATGAGCATATTCGGAAAGTCTTATGGTAAAAATATCAGCGGCCAAATTTTTAAGGACGGAAAAGAAATAAAAATTCAAAATGTACGACAAGCCATTGACAATGGACTGGCCTATGTTACGGAAGATCGGAAAACAGCCGGGCTTGTTCTCATACAGGATATAAAAAACAACATTGGCCATGCAAATCTTACAAGATTGGTAAAACGATGGATTATCGACGAAATAAAGAAATCAACGTTGCGGAAGAATTCCAAAAAAAGCTGAATATAAAAGCATCCAGCGTATTTCAAAAAACCGGTGAATTGTCAGGTGGAAACCAGCAAAAGGTAGTACTTTCCAAGTGGATTTTTACTGAACCGGACATATTGATACTTGACGAGCCGACACGGGGAATAGATGTGGGTGCAAAATATGAAATTTATTGTATTATAAACCAGCTGGCCGATGAAGGTAAATCTATTCTCGTGATATCGTCAGAGATGCCGGAAATACTGGGTATATGTGACAGGATATATATTATGAATGAAGGAAGGATTGTGGGAGAACAGTACCGAGATGAAGCTTCGCAGGAAAGCATTATGAAATGCATTATGCAAAGTAACAGGGGGGGAATATGGTGGCGACGGTAAAAGTAAGAATGTCCAATAAGACAACATACATAACCGGAAGTGTAAAGACGGTTTTGAAAAATAATATTCGGCAGTATGCAATGCTAATTGCTCTTTTTACTGCTATGTTTGTTTTCCAGATTGCAACAGAAGGGGTTTTTCTAAAGCCGATGAATGTTACAAATCTTATTTTGCAAAACAGCTATGTACTGATTCTTGCCATCGGAATGACGTTATGCATTTTAACCGGCGGAAATATAGATTTGTCCGTTGGATCAGTATGTGCATTCATAGGTGGGCTTTTGGGTACCCTTATAATCAATATGAAAGTGGGTGTATGGCCGGCTATTTTAATAGCTCTTTTGGCTGGAGTGGTTATCGGAATGTGGCAGGGGTTCTGGATAGCTTACGTAAGAATACCGGCTTTTATTGTTACTCTTTCAGGAATGCTCATATTTAGAGGTTTAACCAATACTTTGCTCGAAGGACTTACACTGGCACCTTTCCCAAAAAGTTTCGGAATGCTGAGCAGCGGATATATTCCGGATTTTTTCAACGGAAAGAACATAAATATAACAGCACTCTTGGTGGGCATTATCGCTTCGGCTATATATGTTTTTCTGGAAATCCAAAAGAGGTCCGAAAGGAAAAAGTATGGAATGTACACTATTCCGTTGCCTTTATTTATAGCCCAGTTGGTTTTTGTTGTAGCAGCAATTAATGTATTTTTCTTCTATTTGGCTATTTACAAAGGTATTCCGATAATTTTGGCAATAATAGCAGTACTTCTTATCGGGTACTCTATTTTGACTATGAAAACGGTTCCCGGACGATATATTTATGCAATGGGAGGCAATGAAAAAGCTGCAAAATTGTCAGGTATAAATACCAATAAAGTGCTTTTCTTAACTTATGTTAATATGTCTGTATTGGCAGCGATAGCAGGTATTGCTTTTACTGCCCGTTCCGATGCAGCGTCTCCTGTGGCCGGCGTCAACTTCGAACTTGATGCCATTGCAGCCTGCTTTGTAGGTGGAGCTTCGGCCTATGGAGGTGTAGGTACAGTTATAGGAGCTGTTATAGGAGCGTTGTTCATGGGAGTTTTAAACAATGGTATGTTTATACTTGGTGTCGGAAGTGACTGGCAGATGACAATCAAGGGGCTTGTATTGCTGACAGCTGTTGCCTTTGATGTTGTTTCAAAAAATAGAGCCAAGGCATAAAGGAATAAGTTTATTATTTATTTTAAAAATAAAAAATATAGGCCGTTGAATTTTTGGTTTAACGGCCTATATTTTTTTCAGGCAGGTTAAATTATTTACTAAAGTTGGAATCTCATTTTTTTATAAATTTGTCTTTAAGGAAGCATTTTAATGAAGTATAATATATGACAATGGCTATTTAAGTGAAGAGAGGTAATGGAAATGGTTGATAAAGAACGTATTAAAGCAGCGGTAAGGGAAATTTTGATTGCGATTGGAGAAAATCCTGACCGTGAAGGGCTTGTTGAAACACCGGACAGGGTAGCACGCATGTACGAGGAAATATTTGCCGGGCTTCATCAAGACCCAAAAGAGGTAGTTAAGGTATTTCAGGAAGAAAACCATGAGGAAATGGTTATGGTAAAGGATATTCCCCTTTATTCTATGTGCGAACATCATTTGGTGCCTTTTGTAGGAGTAGCGCATGTGGTATATATACCTAAAAAGGGTAAAATAATGGGACTCAGCAAGTTGGCTAGAATAGTGGATTTGCTGGCAAAAAAGCCTCAACTGCAGGAACGATTAACAAGTGAGGTTGCAAATGTTATAATGGAAACTATCGACCCTTTAGGAGTTGCTGTAGTTGTTGAAGCAGAGCATTTGTGCATGACAATGCGCGGTATAAAGAAACCCGGATCCAAAACTGTTACATCCGCTCTCAGGGGAATAATAAAGACCGATGCAAGAACCAGAGCGGAGGTTATGTCGTTAATTAACCGCAAGTAAATTTAAGTGAAAGAGATTATAATTAGATTACCGGTTAATTGATGTTGAAATATGTGATTCAAGCCTATAAGAATATAAAAGGAACAAGCATATTATGCTTGTTCCTTTTATATTGAAAAGATATATAAATTTCATTATAATTTGTCTACAGCAGCTGAAATGGCAGGTATTACCTGCTTCTTCCTGGATACCACTCCCGGTAAATAAACACTGTTTTCACCGATATTTACATTGAAGGCTTTTACAATAAGTTCTTTATCTTCACCCACAAATAAAAGTTCAGTGGCTTGGTTAAGTATATCGGTTAACAGAAGCATAAGAAGATTATATCCGCTGTCTTCACAGAGACGTTTCATAAATTCCAGCAAGTCTTTCTTTATTTCGGATACTTTTTCCTTATCCATTGTATTTACCTGTCCTATACCTATTTTACGCTTTCCGAAGGTGTATTCCTTAAAGTCTTGATAGAATATGTCCTTAGGGGTTCTTCCTTGCAAGGAGGAACCTTCCTTGAACATAAGGTTGGCGTATTCATCTATATCATTTATTCCTGCAATTTCAGCCAGTTTTTCTGCAGTTATTCTGTCGGTATAAGTACTTGTAGGAGATTGAAACTTTATTGTGTCCGAAAGTATGGCGGAGCACAGAATTCCGGCAATGCTTTTGGACGGGCGAATTCCCATTTCAAAGTACATATTGGCAATGATGGTAGAAGTACTGCCAACCGGCTCATTTTTTATATAGATTGGGTTTGCAGTCTGTATATCTCCAAGCCTGTGGTGGTCAATGATTTTCAAAATCTCTGCTTCTTCCAGACCATTTACCGTTTGAGATTTTTCATTGTGGTCTACTAAAATAACCTTTTTCCTTCTTTGAGAAATAAGATGATATCTTGAAATAAAACCTTTGATTCTGTTATTGTCGTCTACAACAGGGTAACTGCGGTATCTGGTTTGAAGCATTGTATCCTTTATATCGTCGACATAATCGTCTATATTAAACTTTATGAGATTTTCCTTTGTCATTATTGCGCCCACCGGAATACTTTGATTTATCAAGCGAGCAGTAGTAAATGTATCAATTGGAGTGGTCATAAGAACAATGTTTTTGCTGCAGGCTTTCTCAATAACTTCCTGGGATGGATTGCCACCACAAGTAACTATGAGACAGTTTGCCCCGCATTCAATTGATTTAAGCTGGGTATCCAGGCGATTCGCCGTTATTACAATATCTCCCTCTTCAACATATCCGGGTAAATCCTCCGGGTTTGTTGCTGCAACAACCACCTTGCCGGAAGTATGGAACGTATCCTGGCTGCCGCAAAGTAATGTTGCATTAAGTGTTTCGACAATGTTTCTAAGCGATGTTTTGGTAGATGCAATTGTATTATTGTCGAGGGCATCCATATATTTATTGGTAATATCCGATAAAGTTACAATACCTAACAGTCTTTCATACTCATCTACGACAGGAAGAGTCTTTATATTATTTTTTTTCATAAGGTTCCATGCAGTTTTGATGGATATATCCGGTGATACCGGTATTATCTTATCCATGTTCAAGTCTGAAACCTGTGATTTTACAGTATATAAAAGTTCCGGTACTTCCACATCAAAATGTTTAAGAACAAACTCAGTTTCACGGTTAATCTCACCCAGTCTTCTTGGGCTTGCATTAATGCCTAACTTTTTTTTTAGTTCCGAATATGCAATTGCTGAACAAATTGAATCAGTATCGGGGTTTTTATGTCCGGTGACCAAAACTAATTTATCCATGTCTTCGCCTCTTGTCAACTATGTATTTGTTGCTCCTATCAGTAAGCTAAAGTATAGCATAAATGGTGAGGAGTTACAACGCCCATATTATAAATTGGATCATAAACTTTACAGGAAATAATTGAATAAATTTGGAAGAATGCTAATTTTCTATAAAAAAACGATATTGTGAATAAATTTTGATAAATATAATCTTCTATTTTGCCGATTATCATTATATAACAGCAGAATGGATATATGCATTTTTTAAAAGTTTCCACAATTGGATAATTATCATTAAATTTTTCATAAGTTAATCCACTCATCAATAAATTTATGTCAAAGCGTAATGGATGGGGTTAGAGACTAACCTTGTATATATTTATATGCTGTTTTGAAGATTTGAATAAAAGTCTATCTGCAATTTAAAAGTTGAATATAACTGTTTGGAAATACAATACTTGTTATGGATGGTTATGTTTGTTCTATGACCGTATTGCTTTACAATTCAAAGTATTTTTTGGAGGGGTTATGATGAAAGATAATGAAAATGGAGTTCTAAAAAGTAGTTTTAAAAAATGGAACGTGAAATTCCTGAAATTTAAGAAATTGTCGATGCGATTCACTATTCCGACAACAGTTGCGGGTATATTGATTATAGTGATATGCAATACGTTAAGCGGGGTAAATAACTATAAATTACAGCATGAGAACTTGAAAAAAAGAGCTGAAGGACTGTTAAGAATAGCTCAGGTGTCTGCTATAGACCCTTTATGGCAGTTTAATACATCCGGTGTTGAAGCTATTGGACTCTCTCTATTGGAAAATGATGAGATAGCATCTGTTGAAATATATGATGACAACAATAAAACTTTGTTTGAAAAAAGAAAAAGCGGTTTGCAGTATGACAATGGAAACTTATTGCAAACTCTAAAATGTGATGTTATTAGGGAAAGTGAAAGAATCGGTGGAGTTGAATTGACCTATACTACATATTTTGCATGGAAGGAAACGGTTAGAGCTTTGACGGAAACAATAGGACAGACAGCAGCAATTGCTTTTATTATGTGGTTAATAGTTTATTTTACTTCCAAACATATTGGTGCATCAATTAAGAAACTTTGTGAGTTCGTTTCTAAAGTATCTCAGGGAGATCTTACATCATCTGTGGAAATTGATTCAAGAGATGAAGTCGGTTTTTTGGGTGAAAAAATTGTGGAGATGGCATCCAATCTTTCATATTTAATCGGCAAGATAAATGAAGTTTCAAGTTTATTGAATGAATCGTCAATAAGATTGGCTGAATCTATAAGCGTGAATTATGAATTGAATAAGGAAATATCGAGTTCTGTGGAGCAAATAGCAATGGGTGCAACACAACAAGCTAAGGATGTAAGCGATGGTGTTGAGGATATTAATTTCCTTGCAAAGATTATTGAACAGGTTATTGAAGCAACAAACATTCTGGAAAAGGAAATAGAAAGTACGGAAAAGCTAAAAAATACAGGTATGGAAGCCATATATGACCTAAGTACAAAAACCAAACAAAACACTGATTTTTCAAGTAAAATAAATGAGATTGTATTGGATTCTCAAAGAGAAGTAAATGAGATAAGCAAAGTATCTGAAACCATATCGCGTATTGCTGAACAAACCAATCTTCTCGCTTTAAACGCAGCAATTGAAGCAGCAAGGGCCGGTGAGTCCGGAAGAGGATTTGCGGTAGTTGCGGAGGAAGTAAGAAAATTGGCCGAACGGTCTGCTAAGTCGGTTGAAGAGATCAACACAATTGTAAACGGTATACAATTGAACTCAAATAATATAAGTAAAATGATAAGTCACATAAATCATATTCTGGAAGAGCAAACAAATTCAACAGATAAAACTAACAGAATATTTAACGAAATTGCAAATGCAATTCAAAATACAAGGTATAGAATAAAAGAGGTATTTACACTTAGTAAAGATATGGAGTCGAAGAAAAACAAAATTATTGAGATGATTGGCAACCTGTCTGCTGTTACACAGGAAACGGCAGCAAGCAGTGAGGAAGTTTCAGCCAACATAATTGAGCATACAAAAATGCTTGAGAAACTCAATACATCAAGTGCAGAAATGAAATCTACAGCAGAAGCTCTTACACGATCCGTAGGAAAGTTTACTTTAAAGAGATAGGAAATCATATATTTGACGAAGTAAAGAGATGTTAATAAAAGTGGAAAAGCTCCGGATACCATTTAGGTATCAATGACCTAAGTGGTATTTTTTATGTCCGAATTATTTAAATTATTGATAATTTTGTTTGGTGACTTTTGAACTATAACAAACATTAAGAGTTTGACATATAATAGAAATATAATGCTAAATTTAGGAGTTTTCATTAACAGAGGAAAGTGAAACATATGGATTTAAAGGATTTTGTGCCGATTGCCGGTGAAAGAGGCATTATATATTATGGTGGAGACCAAAATTGGTTTGGCACAAAGGTTGGTAAAGAGAGCGGATGTGGCACAGTTGCTGCTGCAAACACTACGGCTTACTTAGCAATAAAAAATCCTGATTTAAAAGCATTGTATAGCGGAAATGACTTGGATAACATTACTAAAGATGATTTCATTGTTCATATGAATCAGGTGTATAAGTATGTGAAGCCGCTGAAAATCCCCTTTTTTGATCAACCGGCTGGAGGTATTCCTTTTTTGTCATGGTATGCTGATGGTGTTATCAAGTATGCAAAAAGCAAAGGAATTTCCCTGAGAGCACACTGGAATAAAGGTGAGCGAATTTTTAACAATGCCGTTCAATATATAAAAGACGGGCTGGGCAAAGACTGCCCTGTTGCACTGGTCAATTGGAGGAACTCAAAACTAAAAAGCATTCCCTGGACAAATCCGGATACCGGTATAACATCAAATCAGGATTTTCAGATACACTGGGTTACAATAACCGGCTTGCATGATTACAGGCCCATAGGTCAGGTGTATATAGATGTATCTTCCTGGGGCAGTAAAGTTACTTTGAACTTTAATGATGTATGGAGCAATACCGATATTCTGAGATATTCGGGAATGATATACTTTGATTGGTAGGTTTAATATTTAGCTTAATTTTATAATGATGATTCTCAAATTCGCCTTTAAGAACTGCTTTACCGAAAGTCTGAGAAGTCTGACCTTTTTATTTCCCTTAAAGTAACCTTTTGCAATTGCAACGGTTAATATTATCAGGCAAGGTACAGAAAGCAAAATAAGGGCTGAAAATTTTGATGCAATTATGCAAAGCAGTGCAGAACCTCCATGGAATAATCCACATGTAAATATAGCCCAATAGTCTTTTCCTCTGAGACTGTATATAATTCCTGCCAATATGGGGATAAAAGTAATGCAAAACCGTAAATATGTGAATAAGTTACGTTAATCCTCGCTGAATATATAATATCCGCTAAAGTTTTTCCGAAAAGTATGAACTAACAAAGTTTTGAATAGCGTGCTATTAGAGTATAGTCTAAGAAATATGTAAAAGCAAAAGCTGCCAGTCCGATCAATGCATACATAAGAAACTGTGAAAAGCTGCTTGAGCCATTAGGGTATGCTCAGGAAATCAGAAATTGGACTGCTCCACCTATCAGGAGCAAAATACAACCAGTGACAGTATTGACCATTCGATTTTGGGTCTATGGGCTTTATCCAACTCTTTACCTACCAAAACGGGGTTACCCATTTGTTGTATAGCCTTTGCTGTGGCTTCTTCCTTGCTATATCCATCTTTTATATATTGAGATTTTTGCTCTTCAATATGGTCTGTGAGTTTATTAATTATACTTTTGTGAACACTTTTATAACGTGTCTGACTGCAAGCTGTTTCCAAAAACTGCTGTCTGGCTTTGTTATGTTCCGACACAGCAGTCATCTCCCAATACTTTGTTTACAGCAGAAGTATAGACTTGCCATTCGGCCTTTTTTTCAGCAAGCATTTTTCTTCCGGCTTTTGTTATACGATAATACTTTCGTGGACGACCGTTTTCAGTCGTGGTTTCATAGGATTCTATCATCTTTTGCTGTTCCAATGTATGAAGCAGAGGATATAGTGTACCGGCCTTGAGGGAAAATACGTTTTGAGAACGTTTTTCCAATTCTTCAATCATTTGATATCCATACATGTCGGTGTTTTCAAGCAGCCTAAGTATAAGAAGGGTGGTACTTCCCGACATAAGACTTTTGTCAATTTTCATTTTATCACTCCTTATATATCGGTCATCTATATATGATATTATATATAGATCATCGATATATAGTCAATACCAAAAAAAGTATTATATAATGAATTTGGTTCACAATTTTATAAAGAAGAATGGTGATAATATGCAGTTTGGATTTAAGATAGGCACGAAGGTTTTATTTGGCAAAGGGTGTTTGATTCAAAATAAAGAGTTGGTTGCTAAATGCGGCAAGAGAGCTCTCATTGTCACCAGTAAAAATTCTGCAAAAGCTAGCGGAGCACTTAGTCATGTGGAAGAAATACTTAAAGAATATAATATAGATTACAGCATCTACGATAGAGTTGAAAACAATCCCTCTCTGGAGAATGTGGCAGAAGGAGGAAAAGCGGCAAGAGAGTTTAAAGCCGATTTTATAATCGGTATTGGAGGCGGTTCGCCCCTTGATGCCTCAAAGGCTATTGCAGTATTGGCAGTAAATGATATTGAACCTCTGGACCTTTATAAAAATGTATTTGAAAATAAACCCCTGCCTATTGTGGCTATTCCCACTACAGCAGGAACAGGAAGTGAAGTGACACCCTACTCCATATTAACCAGAGATGATATAAAAACGAAGATGAGTTTTGGCAATGAAGATACTTTCCCTAAACTTGCTTTTATAGATGCTACCTATACCGAAAGTATGCCTTATGAGACTGCTGTTGACACGGCTGTTGACGCTCTGTCCCATGCTATGGAAGGATACTTAAGCAAAAGGAGCACACCGGTAAGTGATGTTTTGGCATTAGAGGCTATGAAAGTATTCTCAGAGTGTACAAATGCTATAATAGATAATAATATTGATTTTAATATAAGAGAAAAGCTTCTCTATGTTTCCATGCTTGGAGGAATGGTTATTTCCCACACCGGAACAACAATTATACATGGTTTAGGGTATTCTCTCACTTATTTTAAAGGAATACCCCATGGAAGGGCTAATGGATACTTTATGCAGGAATATCTCAAATTCAATTATGAAGCGGTTGGAGAAAAAATAAATAAAATTTTGGAATTGTTTAAGGTATCATCCATAGACGAATTTGGGGATATAATAGAAAAAATGGTTAAAAAGGATTTGAGTTTGAGCAGTGAAGAAATTAAAAATTATGCGGCTCTTACCATGAAACAAAGAAGCACATCCTATAATGCCAGACAAGTTAATGAAAAGGATTTGGTTGAAATACTTGAGAAAACTTTTTTAATGAAGTAAAAAACATCAGGTCAGTTGCTTTTTTATACAACTGACCTGTTTATGTATTTTACGGTAATTCGAATGGTAACAATATTTACTCTAATTTGATTCCGCAATTATTACAAAACTTTGCATCACTGGGAACGGCATTATTGCATGAAGGACACATTCTGGGTGTGGACTCGGCTTTTTGCGGTTCGTTTGTATTCTCGGATAGATTATTATTTTCAACAGCTTCGAAATTTTTATCATTTTGGCTGAATTCAGTGTTTTTGTCGGTTTCGCCGCTTGCTTCGGTATTAGCGGAAGTTATATTTTCATCATTTTCCACCTTTTTGCCACATGCATTGCAAAATACAGCCGATTTAGTTATTTCTGCACCACAATGGCAACATTTCTTTACACATTTAATCTCAAGTATTTGGTCTTTCAAAGCTTCGATTTTATTTCTTGACTCGGTTATGGCAGAACAAAACTCTGCAAATTTCTCATCCGGGTTGGATGAAAATAGCTCATAATATAATTTGCCTATTTCTATATAATTGTTCTTAATTTTGTCCTCCTCACTGCTTATCTGCATGTTAAGTTTTGTGATATCAGCCAATTCTTTGGTCTTTTTTGCCATATCCCTTCCTGCACTAGTCAATTTTTCAAAAAAAGACACGATAAACCACCACCTAAATGAAAAGAAATTAATTATTTCTATCTATAATATTATCAATCGGACCCAAGTTCATAGAACCCTGGCTAAAAGCTTTGAATCCAAGCACTAATAAAACAACTTTTTCAATGATGTCCAATGCTCTTAGAACAATGGAATCTATGCTAAGGGGCCAGGAAATTCTGAAAGGAATTCTGAACCAGGAAAGAGGAGTGTTGAGTATATCAAATATACTGTTGCTTATACCGATTATAATTGAAGCGACGGAAAAAGCTATTACTATTACGACAGCTTTTACAGCACTTTTTCTCAGCCATGCGTTATTTTCGAATAAAAGTACATATCCTGCTAGTATAACTAGAACTAAAAAGTTAATCAGACCTGAAAAATATAATATTGCACCAAGAAGACCAACACTTATATCCAGTTTTGTTTTTTCCATAATATTCCCTCCTAAACTATTTATATTGTTCTGAATATAAAAAATGAAAATAACCTTAACCTTTGTCTATTAGCTGCTAACACTGATACCAGTATTAAACATGAAAGTACAGCTATTTTCTTATATGATATTTGAGTCCCAATGATGCTAACATCTACTATTTAAGTTTAATATAAAAATGTAAATAAAACAATAAGGTTTACTCTTTTTGCATATCATAAGTTAACAAGATATAATAAATTTATAGAGACTGTAAAGATTTTTTAAGACACAGCCAATTAAGCAATGGACTTCTAAAAGGAGAATAAATGTATTATAATAATTTTGATATTCAGGAGTTTAAAAACTGTTTGTTTACGAAAGATTTATTTTACAGGAGGATTATTTTTGAATACTGTTACTATTGGAGTTCTATCCGATACCCATATCCCCAGCAGAGGCAAAGCAATACCCGATATTGTTTTGGAGGCATTTAGGGGTGTGGATATGATTATTCATGCCGGAGATCTTATAAAAGATTATGTAATATATGAGCTTGAGGAGATTGCGGAAGTTTATGCTGTGGCAGGGAATAATGACGATTTTTTTATGCAGAGCAAACTTGGCATGAAAAAGATATTGGATGTTAGTGGTGTAAAGATTGGAATTACCCATGGTCATATCGGGTATGGCGGCAATGCACTCAAAAATTCGATCAATTTATTTAAAGACGATTCAGTAAATTGTGTTGTTTTTGGGCATAGTCATGCACCGTATAATGAAGAAATTGAAGGTGTCCTGTTTTTTAATCCCGGTTCGCCAACAGATAAAAGGTGGCAGCCGCATTATTCCTATGGAATACTTAAGATAGAAGACAAAAGAGTGTCGGGACAAATAATATATTTTTAGGGTAATGGAGATGAGTTTATGATAAACGCAAGATTATTGTTTATTGAAAATATGAGTACAGCCAAGGAAGAAATCCGCAAGATAGGTGTAGATGCGGTATCGATACCATGGCTTTCAAATAAGGCGTTGTTTATTACAATGAAAATTGAAAATGTCAGTACTTTTGCTGCTAATATAATTAAGCAGGAAATGCTGGGTAAAGGCGGAGATGTTGCTGTAAACAGGGGTGTAGCCAATTTTAGTACCCCAACTTCCGATATACTTATTATGGGAACATATTCGCAGTACAACAAACTTATTTACAAGCTGGAAATGCAGCCGGGAATCCTTAAGGAAATCGGCGAGGAAATAAAAAGAGTGCTGACGGGATTGGACGTCGGGAAGCCGGAATATTTCGAATGCGGTAAATACAAACTTCCTATAGGTGAAAAGACTTATATAATGGGTATTCTGAATGTAACTCCCGATTCTTTTTATGACGGCGGAAAATACAATAATATCGAAAGCGCCGTTAAAAGAGCGGGGGAGATGATAGAAAACGGTGCGGATATTATTGATGTGGGCGGCGAATCCACAAGACCCGGGCACCAGCCGGTAGAAGCCACAGAGGAAATAAACAGGGTAGTTCCGGTAATAGAAGTATTGGCGAAAGAATTTAATGTCCCAATCTCGGTAGATACATCAAAAGCAATTGTTGCAGAAAAAGCACTTAAAGCGGGGGCTCATATAGTAAATGATGTCTGGGGAATGCAAAAAGATGCAGGAATGGCTGAAGTGGTTGCGAAATACGGTGCTGGTGTTGTAATGATGCATAATAGTGACAATTGTGAATACAGTGACCTTATGGGGGATATTATAAAGTTCCTGAGAAAAAGTATTGAGATAGCCGAAAAAGCCGGTATTGGAAAAGAAAATATGGTGATTGATCCCGGTATAGGCTTTGGTAAGAATTTAGATCAAAACCTTGAAGTGATGAGAAGGCTTAAAGAGCTTTCAACCCTTAACCTTCCTGTGTTATTGGGTACATCCAGAAAGTCTATGATAGGGAATGTTTTAGATCTTCCTGTGGAGGAAAGACTTGAGGGGACTGCAGCAACTGTTACCCTTGGAATAGCTAAAGGTGCTGATTTTGTAAGAGTACACGATGTAAAGGAAATGGCTCGGGTTGTAAGAATGACCGATGCTATGGTTCGTGTATAGATACAGAACCTTTAGTTTTAAGTTTATTTATAAAACAAACAGGTACTAATGGTAAACTGAAATTATCAAGTGTGGGAGATAGGCTGTGGACAAGATATTGTTAAAAGATATTAAGCTTTACGGATATCATGGTGTATTGGAAAAAGAACGGGAAATAGGGCAATATTTCTATATCGATATTGAGATTTTTCTCGATCTGGAACCGGCAGGTATTACTGATGATTTGGGAAATACTGTGGACTATTCAGTAGTTTATGATATTATAAAAGATGTAAATAACAAGAATAAGTTTCGTCTTATTGAGAGCTTTGCCCAAAAAATTTCCGAGGAACTTTTGTCAAACTTTGATAAAATAAAAACTGTTGTTGTTAAGATTAGAAAACCTGATGCACCTATTGACGGAGATTTTGGCTGGGTAGGTGTTGAAATAAAGAGGTCAAGAGAGAATGCATAATGTATTTTTGTCATTGGGATCGAATTTGGGAGACCGGGAAAAATATTTGTTTGAAGCAGTTAAAGAAATTAGTAAGATTCCGGACGTGAGTATTATTAAGGTTTCAAATATTTACGAAACAGAACCGGTGGGTTATTTGGAACAGGAAAAATTTCTCAATACGGCTTTAAAACTCCATACTGAATTGGAACCGCTTGAGCTGTTGGAACATCTTCAAAAGGTGGAAAATATGCTTAAGAGGACAAGAGAAATACGTTGGGGGCCTAGAACAATTGACATTGACATACTTATGATAGATGATTTGAGAATTGACCTTGAGGAATTGGAAATACCCCATCCCAGGATGTTTGAAAGAGCTTTTGTGCTGATCCCGCTTATGGAATTAATTGAAAGAGAAGACAGTTTCATAGACAAAATAAAAAATTGTATAAACAATTGTACTGACAAGAATGGAGTTGTATTATACAAGAAGGCTGAAGAAGTATTTTGCAGTTTGCTGCCGACTTGTTTTTTTTAAATCTTTGATTTGTATTGTCAGTTCAAGAGTTTAATGATTTAATTTATTGTTGTGGAGGTGTATTTAATGGTTGAGGTTTACTATTATGTGCCTCAGGACAAAGTTAGAGATTCTATTGAATGTGGCTTGAAACTGTCTCAGTGGTATGAAAAGGAAGTGCAAATAGAATTTGAAAATAAAAAATGCTTATGTGCTCTTTTAAATCCCAGAGATGATATGGATAAATACAAATCCCCGGATTACAAATGCCTCAGGCTTGAATTGTATCCGGAATATTGCTATGTAGCCGATAAGTCTTTATATGAATTGGGTTTGCAGCATGATGAGGTTATGAAGCTGTATATGGATTCGATTATACCTATAAAAGATTATATATTTGGAATGTACAGGCTTCCGGAATGTCTTGTTACAACTACGGTTATTCCGGAACAAATCAGTTTGCTGGATAAGGGATTGGGCTCGCCGATTTTGTTTGATAACTCGGAAGAACTGTACATAAATAACCTGATTGAGGATTTTCGACAGAAATATGATGATTTAAACGACAGGCTGTTGTTTGGTTTCTTTAAAGGCCGTGCAACAGAAGGCGAAATGGAGATGATTGAAAAGGATGGCAACAGATTTGTGGCTTTTATAGATAAGAAAACCGACAGAGCTTTTACTGTTAAAAAGCCTTAAAAAAGCATCGTTATTAAAAATTCAATTATTATTTTGGAAGGATTGCTGTGAAGAGAGAAGTTTTATTATATCTTAAAAATAACCCTCATGAATATGTTTCGGGTGAACAGCTAAGTACTCTTTTTGGAGTATCGCGGACAGCGATATGGAAAGTCATTAATGAGTTAAAACGTGAGGGCTACATTATTGAATCGTCCTCAAAAAAAGGCTACAGACTTAGTCCCGATTCTGATGTCCTTAATTCTTTTGAAATAAGTGAAGAGCTTAAAACAAAGGTTTTAGGGAGAAATATAATATATTTTGACCAAATTGATTCAACCAATAATTATGCAAAAAGAATAGCCTTAGAAGGCTGTGAAGAAGGTACGTTGATTGTAGCCGATTGTCAGACCAGCGGACGTGGAAGATTAGGCAGAGATTGGAATTCCGCAAACAAAAAAGGTATTTGGATGTCGCTGGTGCTGCGTCCTGATATTCCGTTTGAAGAAGTACAGATGCTTACCTTGGCAGCATCGGTGGCTGTTGTGCAGGCACTTTACGAGGTGGCTGAAATTAAAGCTGGAATAAAATGGCCGAATGATATAATAATAAATGGTAAGAAGGTCTGCGGAATATTGGTTGAAATGAATATGGAGATAGAGAGTATCAACTTTTTGGTTTTGGGTATAGGAGTGAATGTGAACCAACAGAAAGAAGATTTTTCTGAGGAACTGTCAGATAAAGCCACTTCGTTGAAAATGCATTTAGAAGAATTGGGAATTCAAAAAATTTTAAAAAGAACCCAACTAATTGCAGCTATCCTATTAAAGTTTGAAGCAATATATGATAAAGTAAAATGTGGAGATTTTGGATATATTATTTCTGAATGGAAAAAGCATTCGGTTACTTTGGGAAGAGAAGTGAGCATAATTTACAAGGACCGGCAATATAGAGGTATTGCGCAGGATATAACCAAAGACGGCAAATTGATAGTAAAATGTGAGGATGGCACAGTAAAAGAAGTATTTTCCGGGGAGGTCTCGGTAAGAGGCCTTTTAGGATATTGCTAGTGATGTTTGGAAGAAATTGCTTCGGAAATGAGAGGAAATAAGGTGTATAATATTTTCAGCAGCTTTTTTTAAAAATACACTGTATATTAATTATTATGGAGATTATGAATGAAAGAGAGAAGGTAAGATGATTATAGATTTCCATGTGCACTGTTTCAATGATGAACTTGCTGCCAAAGCGGTGCCTCAGTTGGCGAAATGTGCAAATATACCGGCGAGGCTTGACGGAACCATACTAAGTCTAAAAGAATCTATGAAAAAAGCCGGCGTGGATAAATCGGTAGTTCTTTCCATTGCAACAAAACCTTCACAGACAGAAAAAATAAATAACTGGACTGCACTTATACAGGATGACAGTATTATAGGTTTCGGAAGCATTCATCCTGAAAACGAGAATTGGAAGGAAGAACTATTAAGGTTAAAAGAGAACGGAATAAAAGGGATAAAGCTTCATCCCGATTACCAAAAGTTTTTCGTAGATGATAAAAAAATGTATCCGATATATGAGGAGGCCATTGAGCAGGGTTTGATAATTATATTTCATGCAGGAGTAGACATCGGCCTTCCGGAGCCTTACCATGCAACTCCCGAAAGATTGAGACGAGTCATTGATGACTTTCCTGGAGGAAAGTTTGTAGCAGCGCATATGGGAGGTTTCGAATACTGGGATGAGGTAGAAAAATATCTTGTCGGAACAGAAATTTATTTTGATACATCCTATAGCGTGAGATTTATGAATGAACAACAGGTAAGGAGAATTATAAATAACCATGGTTATAAGAAAATTCTTTTTGCCACCGATTCGCCCTGGGGAGATCAAAGTGAAGAAGTACAAAAGATTCGGGAATTTTCTTTTGGATATGAAATTGAAAGTGCAATTTTAGGATTAAATGCAAGGGAGTTGTTGGGAATATGACTTAGTAAGACTTATTTTTAATCGGATTGGCAGTAAAACTGAAGTTGATGCAAAGAGTAGTATTTATACTAATCAGGGAATATATGCGGATTTATCCGAAAAACATAATGTAAAGTGAAATAAACTAAACCGATATTTCACTGCTCATGGGCATGGATTGAATTAGATGCCCGGAAAAATTTTTAGGAGGGGGTATCAACAGTGATTAGCAATGGTAATGCTGAAAGCGGTAACAGTAATAATGTAAATGCAAGTAATAACGGCAGTAACAATAACGGTAATTTGACGGGAAACAGAAAAAGAGATTTTCAAAAAAGAAAATCCGGCGATCAGGAACAATATTCCAATAGAGACGGCAGTCGTGGTAAATATTTGAATAAGTCCAATAATACAAGCGGTGCATCAAGGGAAAATAATTTTCAAAAGGATAGCAGTTACCAAAAAAGTTCTTATGCCAATAAGGATAACGGAGTAAGGCATGGCTATAACAATTCTTCATCAAAAGGCAGCGGAAGGGTAAAATCGGAAGAGACCATTGAAGATATCAGAACCGATATTGCAAGAATTGAAAAGGAAATAGAGTTGGAACTCAAAGAAATTAGGAGTTTAAGATTGGGAGTATAGTAGAGCATCGTAATGTAGAAGACGGAGGAAAGACAATTTATGATTGTTGTTATGGATGTTGGAAATACAAATATAGTTTTTGGTGTATATGAAGGTAAAAAGCTTTTGAATCACTGGAGGATGACTACTGACAAGGAAAAGACATCGGACGAATTCGGAATGTTTATAATGGATATTTTCAATTTTGAAAAAATCGATGTGTCCAATATTGAAGCGGTAGTAATAGCGTCTGTTGTTCCTCCTATAATGTATTCTTTAGAACATGCCATTAGGAAATATTTTAAATTGGAACCTATGATAGTAGGTCCGGGGATAAAGACAGGTATAAATATCAAGTATGAAAATCCGAGGGAAGTTGGTGCAGACCGAATAGTAAATGCTGTTGCTGCCCTTGAGATATATAAACCGCCGTTTATAATAGTCGATTTTGGTACTGCCACTACTTTTTGTGCAGTGTCGTCCAACGGTGAATATTTAGGCGGCGCAATATGTCCCGGTATTAAGATTTCTGCAGAGGCTTTGTTTCAAAGAGCGGCAAAACTTCCACGAATTGACCTTGTAAAACCGGACAATGTAATCGGACGAAACACTGTTTCAAGTATGCAGTCAGGTATAGTTTACGGTTATGTAGGTACTGTGGATTATATTGTAAAAAGAATGAAAAAAGAAATGAAAGAAGATAACATAAAAGTTATTGCTACCGGTGGGCTTGCAAGATTGATTGCCAGTGAATCGGAAACAATAGACGAAATTAACGGATTACTTGCCCTTGAAGGGCTTAGAATTATCTATGAAAAGAACAGACAGTAATATACCGGAATAATTAAAGCCATTGAAAAATTATAGAGTATACAGCAGTGTATGCTCTATTTTTATTTTATAGACTTATATAAAAATGAATTTGATTTTTTACTAATAGGAATAAAATTAGCGATTTAAAATTGGAACTTTTTTTCTCCTAAAACGTCAAACAATATGATCGGCTATGTAAAGAAAGGAGAATTGATATAATGAAAAAAATTTCAAAGCTTCTTGGTCTTTTGATTTTTTTGCTGATTGCTGCTGCACCTATATACAGTATTGTGACATCTGAGGAGATACCTGCTGCTCAAAAGAGCCTGGAAGAAAGATTAAAAGATTCTGTAGTACTATATGTTGGAAGCTCTCAAGCATTGGTTAATAATAAAGAAACTCAAGTTGATTCCTCAAATCCTAAAGTAAAGCCCTTTATAAAGGAATCAAGGACCTTGGTTCCGGTTAGGTTTATAACGGAAGCTTTGGGAGCTGAAGTGGAATGGGATGCTTCATCGTCGACTGTTACGATACTTTTTGGAAACAGAGAGTTAAAATTGGTTATTGGCAGTAAAATCATGATTGCGGATAAGGAAGAAGTTCCATTGGAAGTAGCACCTGAAATTGTTGAAGGAAGAACTTTTCTTCCCTTAAGAAGCATTGCCGAAGCATTGGGCAAAAAGGTTTTTTATGACAGGGGACTGATTGTAATAAGTGAAAAGGAATACATATTCGATATCACTTCTGAAAAAGAAATAATCGATGAAGTAATTGCAAAGGTAAACAATCTGCCTGTTGTCGGTTCTTTGGAGGCACTGGAGGAGCTAATAAAAAACTCAAGGGCAAATGGTTATGGTTTGTATTATAAGATTGATGAAATGTTTGTAGCCACTGTGAGACAGAGTAGTATGAAATTGCGAAGATTTTCAGATTCGGAAGGGGCAGTTGAGAATGCTATAGCCTATGATAATGACGGAATAAACCAACAAATCGATTATTCCACTACAAATATACAGGTGCAGGGGGTTGATGAAGCTGATGTGGTAAAGACAGACGGACAATATATTTATCAGGTGAATAACGGCCGTATAATTGTGGCAAAAGCTTATCCTGCCGATAAGATGGATATAATGGATATTGTCGATTTTTCGGATGAAGATTTCACACCTCAAGAAATATATTTGTACGGGGATTTACTTGTTACAATAGGCAATTCTTATGAAAGGACGAGCGATAGGAAAGAGATAGAATCACAAGCGGAAAATAAGATGCGCATAAAAGCTTATCGTAGAAAAAACAGTGTCAAGGCCATTGTATGCGATATAAGCGATAAAACCAACATTAAGAAAATAAGAGAGGTTGAAATTGAAGGTAATTATGTATCTTCAAGAATGATTGGCTCTGTACTTTATATGATATCCAATAATTACAATAAAATCTATTATACTTATGACGGAGATATGGAAATTCAGACCCCTTTTTATAGAGACAGCAAGGTGAGTGATGAGTACATAAGAGTTGAGTGCCCTGATATAAGATATTTCCCCGATTCGGTTGAGGCAAATTATATGCTTGTTGCCGCCTTTGACATAAAAGAGGATAAAAAGGCAAATATTCAGACTTATCTTGGTTCAGGAGAGAATATATATGTTTCAAAAGACAATTTGTATGTAGCTGTAACAAATTACAATTATGAAGAAACCTCGCGCAAAAGAATTATGAATTCTCAGACGCAAATAATATCTTTTGCGCCTGTATATAAAGACAACAGTGTGACTGAAGTGTACAAATTTTCTCTTAACGGAAGCAAAATGACTTATTTAGGCAAGGGTTCGGTTCCTGGAGTGATTTTAAACCAATTTTCAATGGATGAACACAACGGATACTTTAGGATAGCTGCTACAACAAATTCTATGGGATTTAATAGGAATGTTTCCGGCAACAATTTATATATCTTGGATGATATAATGAATATATGCGGAAAAATTGAAGACATTGCCAAAGGTGAAGAGATTTATTCAGTAAGGTTTATGGGTGACCGTGGATACATGGTTACTTTTAAGACGGTGGACCCTTTGTTCGTAATTGACCTGAAAGATCCAACCAAGCCCGAAATTTTGGGAGCTCTCAAAATACCGGGATACAGTGATTACCTGCATCCTTATGATGAAAACCACATTATAGGTTTTGGCAAAGATACAATAGAGGTCTCTGGCGGTGCCTTTTACATGGGAATGAAGATTGCATTGTTTGATGTTTCCGATGTAAACAATCCTGTTCAAAAATTCTCAGAGGTTATCGGAGACAGAGGAACTGACTCTGAATTGCTCGAAAATCATAAAGCACTGCTGTTTTCAAAAGAGAAAAATCTTTTGGCTTTTCCTGTGACAGTGGCGGAAATCAAAGATAAAGATAATACAATAAATGAATGGGGAGTACCGCAATATGGCGAATTTGTATTCCAGGGTGCTTATGTTTACAACATTGATCTTGATAATGGATTTACTTTAAAGGGAAAGATTACACATATATCTGATAAAGAATACTTAAAATCCGGTATTTATGATTTTTATTCGCCTAAAACTATTGAGAGAATCATTTATATTAACGATACTCTATACACTTTATCAAAAGGTATGTATAAAGCAAACAGACTCAGTGACTTAAGCGAGATAGGTACATTGGAGATACCTCAAAATTAAGTGGCTGTGCTTTGATTGAATATTGATTGTTTTATGCCCAAAGGGATTACCAACAATATAATAGTTGTTCGGTAATCCCTTTTTCAGTAACATACAGAGGTAAGTTTACATTCTGTGGTTAAAATTAATAAATAAATTTTATTTTTTACGACAAAAGGATTAAAATTAATCGAATAATAAAATAGAGAGGCAAAATAACATATTTTATAACCGAGTTACATAATTTTCTTTAATAGTATTAGGAAATGATGTATAATAATTATATACAGCTTGAATATGTTGCAATAAAAAATAGAATTTTTTAGAATATAGACCATCAAAAATATAGTTTTAAGAAGGTCAATGTAAAAATCTTATTTAGGGGGTATTTTATATACCTCCCCCTCAAATACGATCAAACTTGCTTTTTTAAATATATACTTTGTGCTGGAGAGATTAAAATGGTAATAATTAAATAAATTTAATCAACTTTCGCACGTGAATAATGTGCACTGAACATTGAAAAATCAATAGATTTGGGCAATAAAAAAATACAAGAACCCCCTTCTATGTGATATAAAAGAAGTATCCAAACCCTATTAAATCGACAATTTGGAGGTTCTTGAACATGTCTATTGTATCACAGAAGGTTAAGGAAGAAAATAGATTTTCTTTGACAGTTGATAACTTTTTCAAAATGTTTTCTG
>Ga0209508_1000338_pt1 | contig 51415 bp, 57 predicted proteins | sample AD_UKC129_MetaG_FD_184427 | JGI IMG/M metagenome (GOLD analysis project Ga0209508, IMG submission 184427) | Active sludge microbial communities of municipal wastewater-treating anaerobic digesters from Canada - AD_UKC129_MetaG (SPAdes) (version 2) | ecosystem: Engineered > Bioreactor > Anaerobic... | reverse complement strand
GGCCACAGGATTGTGAACTGCCAAAGCTGTGGCTTTGTTCATCTTGACCCGGTTTGTTTTGATATGCCTTTGGAAGATTTTTACCAGAACCGATATTACAGAGAGGTTAAACCTTTTCCATATGCCGAAATAACCGATGAGTTTATCGAAAGACAAAATAAACAAGTCGAAGGACAAACCGGGTATCAAAAGATATATGAACAGGTGTTAACCCTTTTGGAATCCGACAGCCGGAGTATGTTGGATATTGGTTGCGGAAATGATTTACTAAGTGTATTTTTTAAACAAAAGGGTTGGGAGACCACGATCATCGAACCAAACAAAGACGCAGCATTGTATTTGAAAAAGTATGGGCTCTCCGTTGTGAATCAGCCGGTCGAGACAGTCAGCGACTTAAAGTTAGAAGGCGTATCTTTCATCAATTTGCAGTTTGTGCTGGAACATATTAAAGACCCTTTAACTGTTTTAAGGATGCTTCATCGGACGATGACTGTCGGCGGAGTTATTAGGGTTTGCGTCCCGAATGATTTCAGCCCGGGCCAGTTGGCTTACATCGAAAAATACCGCGAGAAACCCCATTGGGTCTGTCTGCCGGATCATATCAACTATTTTACCTTTGATTCATTGTCAAAGTTGTTGTGTAAAGCGGGTTTTCGGGAAGTTTATCGTACGACTAATTTCCCTTTGGAGTTTTTGTTAGCCGGTGGAATCAATTATTATGCCAGCGAAACGGAGCGCCAGAAGGTCGGGCCCTTTGTGAAAAACTTCGAAGCTTCCTTCAAGGAGACCGGGCGGCAGGATGTTTTGGACCGGTTATATGAAAATCTGGCCCAACAAGGGTTGGGGCGTTCGATCTTTATGTATGCTATCAAGAAGTAAGTGGCTGGATGGCCGCCAGGCGGTGTGCGTTGATGGTTCTTGTCTTTGATCTGGATGATACCTTGTATGATGAATTAACGTTTGTCCGAAGCGGATTCCGTGCGGTATCGGCTTTCCTTGAGGCTGAATTGAACTTTCCGACTGAAACGAGTTTTCAGTGGATGATAGAGAGACTGGCGGCTGGCCGAGGGACCATCTTTGACGATCTATTGCGCACCCATGGGATTTATTCGAAACGATTGGTCCGAAAGTGCGTTTCCGTTTATCGGGGCCATCGGCCGGATATTCATCTGAGCGAAGCGGCTGCCCGTTGCCTGGAGCGTTTCCGGGATGTTCCCAAATATATCGTGACCGATGGAAATAAAATTGTGCAGGCGAATAAAATTAAAGCTTTAGGGCTGACAGAGGTGATGAAGGATTGTTTCATCACCCATCGCTACGGCATTCGTCACGCGAAACCCTCGCCTTATTGCTTCTTAAAGATTTGCGAACAGGAGGATGTTCCACCCCAAACGGTCGTTTATATTGCTGACAACCCGGAAAAGGACTTTGTGGGGATCAAACCGTTAGGCTTTAAAACCATCCGGCTTATGCAAGGGCAGCATCGGGATCTTCGCCTGCCTGCGGAGTATGAAGCGGACCGTCAAATCATGTCGCTGGATGAGTTGACGGAAGAGTTTTTAGAGAGTTTATAGTTGACAGTTTACAGTTGACAGTTATTTATTCTCTTCTTCAGCAGAAATATAAGGTTATTAGTTGACGTTGTTTTTAAAAGGAAATGGTAATATTAACCATATATCTGAGGTGATTCTTAGAAAAAAGCTGGAGAAGGGTTTTATTTATGAATAAAGAAAAATATTATTTATCAAAAATCTTTTCAGTTTGCTGTGAAGATAATAAAGTTTTATCAAATACTTATCAGATAAAAATAGTGAGTTTATTTTATCAAAGCGAATTTTAAGATCGGGGACAAGTATTGCTGCTAATGTAAGAGAAGCTTTAGAAGGGCAATCCAGGAGAGACTTTATTTCAAAAATTTCTATCGATCTTAAAGAAGCTGCTGAAACAGAATATTGGGTAGAACTTTTCCTTGAAGCCGATTTGGTAAAAAAGGAAGAAGTTGAAGAAATATTAATGGAAATCAGAGAGATTATAAAAATTCTAAATACAATTATCTGTTCTACTAAAAAGAATTTATCAATAAAAACACCCTGAAATTAACTGTCCACTGTCAACTGTCACAACTGATATGAGGTGTTACCATGAACCCAATCCACATCGGCCCATTTGCCATCGGGGAAAATGAATCTCCATTTATCATTGCAGAGATGTCCGGGAATCACAACCATTCTCTGGAGCGGGCTTTGGCCATCGTCGAAGCGGCAGCAGAAGCCGGAGTTCACGCAGTTAAGCTTCAAACCTATACTGCCGACACAATGACTTTGGACATTGACGAGGGCGAATTTTTTATCGATGATCCCAACAATCTGTGGCGGGGAACGTCATTATATAAGTTGTATCAGGAGGCTTATACTCCGTGGGAATGGCACCGGCCTATCTTTGAACGTTGTCGAGAGCTGGGATTGGTGGCGTTTAGTACACCTTTTGATGCAACGGCTGTCGATTTCCTGGAATCTTTGGATGTGCCCTGTTATAAGATCGCTGCTTTTGAAAACACGGATATCCCGTTAATTCGAAAAGTGGCTGCTACCGGTAAGCCGTTACTGATTTCTACCGGCATGGCGACAGCGGCCGAGTTGGACGAGACGGTTCGGGCAGCCCGGGAAGCTGGATGCCGGGATATCATCTTGCTCAAATGTACCAGCACATATCCGGCTTCCCCGGAAAATACCAATTTGCTGACTATTCCTCATTTAAAAGAGCTTTTCGGATGCCAAGTCGGTTTGTCTGACCATACGCTGGGTGTGGGGGTGGCAGTGGCTGGGGTTGCCTTAGGAGCGACCGTCATCGAGAAACATTTTACTCTGTCCCGGAAAGATGGGGGGGTTGACGCAGCCTTTTCCATGGAACCGGCGGAAATGGCCTTGTTGGTTGCGGAAACCCAAAAAGCCCGCCAGGCCCTGGGAACTGTGGCGTACGGCCCGACAAAAGCGGAGGAAGGCTCGTTGAAACACCGGCGTTCTTTGTATTTTGCAACGGATCTTAAAGCCGGGACGGAGATCGCTCCGGAACATATCCGGGCCATCCGGCCGGGGCTCGGGCTTCCTCCGAAATATTATGAAGTGGTGATCGGAAAACGGGTGCGCCGGGATATATCCAAAGGGACGCCGGTACGGTGGGAACTCATCGGTTAAGTTAATATTTTTATTTTTTTAATGATAAACTCTAAAGTTTTATAAAAAGTGACCGAAACTAATAATAGCAAGACAAGGAAAGTCTTGTCATCCCGAACGTTTTTTGGGCGGCCGACCAAAAAACTGGGAAAAAATTTAAAAATTAATCAAGGAGGAATTCATTATGAGAATCGTAAACAACATTTCCGCAATGAATACCCATCGGGTGCTCAACGGCATTGACAATTCACTCAGCAAAAACCTGGAGAAACTTTCTACCGGTCTTCGGATCAACCGTGCTGCGGATGATGCTGCAGGTCTGGCTATCTCCGAAAAAATGCGCAACCAGATCAGTGGTTTGCAACAAGCCATTCGGAACGCTCAGGACGGTATCAGCCTTATTCAAACCGCTGAAGGCGCTTTGAATGAAACCCACTCCATCCTGAACCGTATGCGCGACTTGGCTGTCCAAGCGAAAAACGGAACCTACACCAATGAAGACCGTGAGAAACTGGACAAAGAATTCAAAGCCCTTCGGGAAGAAGTTGGCCGGATCGCCAGAGACACCGAGTTCAACACCTTGAAACTGTTGAGTGGTCAGTTTGCGAGCGACGGTTTGAAATTCCAAATCGGCGCCAACAAATCTCAGGATATTACCTTGACCATCAAGGATATGACTTCCGGTGGTTTGGGCATCAACGATTTGGCCCTGCTTAGCCAGCTTAGCGGTACTGGTTCATCTGCAACTGCGGCTAACTATGACAATGTTATCTCCAAACTCGATGAAGCCATTACGAAGGTTTCCGAAGAACGCGCCAATCTCGGAGCAATCCAAAATCGGTTGGAACACACCATCAATAACCTGGGCGTAACTGCTGAGAACCTGTCCGCTTCCGAAAGCCGGATCCGTGACGTCGATATGGCACAAGAGATGACCAAGTTCACCAAGAATCAGATCTTAATGCAATCGGCTACTGCTATGTTGGCACAGGCTAATGCTAAACCGCAGATGGTTCTGTCCTTACTTGGTTAATGAATTAAAAATGATTCCCGCGTAAATAGCCGGCCGGCTTTGACCGGCTGGCTATTTTTACTCGGACGGAAGTTCGTTAGGGAGGTATAAATATGCGAGTTGAACGGAGTTTACTCGGTGCATATCCGTCAGAAGGATCTGGGAAAACGGAGTATGCAAAAAGCTTAAATCCATCTGCGGCGTCAATAAAAGATGAGGCTGCGCATAATGCCAGTGATGAATTGGCGGAGAAGGCATTTAATAAGAATGCTGATGACCGGAATATCGATGAAAAACTGGAGCAGTTAAATCAAACAGCTGAGCTTTTTAATAAAGCGATCCGGTTTGATAAGCATGAAGAGACAGGACGTACAATCATCCGGGTGGTCAATACCGAGAACGATGAAGTCATTTCTGAAATTCCACCCCAAAAAATATTGGATATATTGGCGCGAATCGAGCAAACCATCGGTTTGCTGTTTGATGAAAAAGTATGAATAGTGAATATTAGCTTGAGGGGAGTGGAAGGAAATGGCAGGAACGATGTCTGTTAGCGGCTTAATTAGCGGTATGAGTACGGATGAAGTCATATCGAAGTTAATGGAGGTTGAAAGACAACCGTTAACAACGTTAAATAAGAAAAAAACCAATTTAAATAATAAGGCGGATGCATGGCGCCAGCTGAATTTGAAATTGTATGCTTTGAAAGATGCGGCATATGCCTTGCAATCTATTGATATGTTCCGCAGCCGGACGGTCAACGTAAGCGATCAAAGTGTAGTGACGGCCACGGCTTCCAGTGGAGCATTAACTTCCAATTATAATATTACGGTTCAAAAATTGGCTAAATCCCAAAGTTTAACCTCCGATGCCATGACGTCGGCGGATACGGCATTAAATCTGGCCGGGACTTTCCAGATTAACGGCAAAGACATTACGATAACGGCTGAAGATACCCTGACAACGTTGGCCGAGAAGATCAATAAAACTTCCGACGTTAAGGTTATGGCTTCGGTGATTAAGGTCAATGACAACGAATATAAATTGGTGTTAACCAGCCGCGAGACCGGCGTCAGCAATGCCATTCAATTTACCGACGGAACCACGGAGGACGGCAATAGCATATTGCAATCGTTGGGTATCTTGAATAGCGAAGGCTTGGTAAAGAATGAGACTCAGGCTGCGCAGGATGCCGTATTTACCGTGAACGGGCTGCAAATTACCAAATCATCCAATACCGTCGATGATGTGATCGCCGGGGTCACGTTGAATTTGAAACGGGAAAGCCCCGGGACGGTTATCGAATTGAATGTTTCCGAAGACAAGGATAAAATTGTCAATGCAACCAAGAATTTTGTGGAAAAATACAATGATGTCATGAAATTGATCAATGAATATACCAGTTATTCCTATGACAGTGAATCTGATACACGGACAACCGGGATATTATTCGGCGATTCCACATTGATGTATATTCAATCCCAATTAAAGCAATTTTTATCCAAGTCTATTTCCGGAGTTGATAAGAACGTCAGCTTGTTGACACTGGTCGGTATCAGCACCGGTTCCGGCGTGGAAGCAGCTAAAACCGGGTTGCTTGAATTTGACGAGACCACCTTCCGCAATAAGCTGGACAGCAATTTTGAGGATATCGGAAAGATGTTCGGATCCATCGGCAGCTCGGACGGTTTGTTCACCCAGATGAATGATCTGCTGAATGAGATGACCCGGACCAAAGGGTTGATTTCCATTCGTACCGACTCGATTCAGTCCGAGATCAAGGTGATTAACGAAAGTATCGAAGCCTTGGAAGAACGGCTTGAAAAGAGAGAAAAAGCATATTACTCTCAATTTTCAGCGATGGAACAGGCGCTTGCCAGATTACAAACCCAGGCCAGCTATATTTCGGCGTTCTTCGCGTCGAGCAGTTCATAAAATGGGACAGGAAAGAAGGAACAAATAATGTATGAAAATCCGTATCAGCGCTATCGGCAAGTTCAACTGGAAACTGCATCACCATTGGAATTAATTATCAAGCTCTATGAAGGGGCGCTGCGTTTTATCAATCTTGCCAAAAAAGGATTGGATGACCGTGACTATCAATTAGTCAATAATTCGCTCCAACGGGCCCAAGCCATCGTCAATGAATTAAATTTGAGTTTGAATATGGACTATGAAATTTCCCATAACTTACGGGAATTATACATGTTTATCAACCGGACCCTGATAGAAGCGAATATTGCCAAAGACGGCAGAAAACTCGATGCGGTTATTGAAATGTTGAATTCGCTTAAAGATGCGTGGGTACAGATTAACGAAGAAACTAAGATAAAGGCGGTTTCGGCTAAATGAACACGGCAGAAAACGGCAATTACCTTGAGCGGCTTCGTACATGTTATGTCCAGCTGGCTGAAGCTGTGCAGTCTGAAACGGCTTCTCCCGAATACATTGTTGCTTTGAGTGAAACCGCTGATAAGATTATCGACGAAATTAAAAAAGACAGTGCATTTCGGGCCGCGGTTAGGCCGGAAGAAGTTTTGGAATTGAAGGAGCAAGCCGAAGCATTAATCCGACTCATCAAAACCGAAATGGAGAAACGTGCTTCTCATATCTCCAACCTTCAGTCCGGCCGCCGCGCTGTTAAAGGATATCACTCGTTGCCGGTTGGGATGGGGATTTCCGAAGGTAAATTTATGGATATTAAAAAATAATAAGAACTATAATGAAAGCCGTTTATTATGTTGAAGGGCTCCTGCGGGTGTCCTTTTTTATTGGGCGCCTTTTTAAAAACCGGAAAATGTGATACTTTAAAGATTGAAATGCCCCTATGGCTGTAACGGCCTGGAATTTTTATTTTTGAATAATATTTCATCCGCGGACAATGAGGGTTAACGATGAATATGACATCCCATGATGCTGCACGGAAAAAGGCTTTTTTGCAATTAATTGTAACGGCTTTGCTTTGGAGTTTGGGCGGATTGTTGATCAAATGGGTCAATTGGCCTCCGTTGGCCATTGCCGGCATGCGAAGCGCCATCGCTGCCGTATTGATGGTCCTTTGGTGCCGGCCTCTCCGGTTCAACTGGTCATTGCCGCAGGTCGGCGGAGCAGTGGCTTATGCTGCGACAGTTATCATGTTTGTCACAGCCAATAAGATGACGACAGCCGCCAATGCCATTTTGCTGCAATATACGGCACCGGTTTATGTCGGCTTGTTTGGATGGTGGTTTCTCGGGGAAAAAACGACCAAGCTGGATTGGTTGACCATTGCTTTCACGTTGGGAGGTATGGTCCTCTTTTTCCAGGACAATCTGACGGTTGGCAATATGTTTGGTAATCTGGTGGCCATTGGCAGCGGAGTGGCCTTTGCCGGATTGGCTTTGTTTACCCGGAAACAGAAGGACGGTTCTTCCTTGGAATCCATGTTGCTGGGGAATATATTGACGGCACTCATCGGCTTCCCCTTTATGTTAGGCTCTTCCCCGGGCACCCAAGGGTGGATCGGACTGATGTTGTTGGGCGTCTTTCAGTTGGGAATATCATACATTTTATATTCCAAGGCCATGAAGTATGTAACGGCTTTGGAAGGGATATTGATCCCGGTGATCGAACCGGTGCTCAATCCAGTGTGGGTTTTTATATTTTTGGGAGAAAAACCCGGACCTTGGGCCATCGTCGGAGGATTGGTGATTTTGATTACCGTCACCGCACGATGTGTTTTAGGAGCTATGGGAACGGATGAAGATAAATAGTATTGAATTGTGAGTCAAGTTTCTACTCGGTTCTGGGTTCTAGGTCCTGGGTTATGGAGGGAACGCAAGGCATTCCTCATCTGGACCCAGTACCCAGCACCTAGTATCCAGCACTAATTATATAAGATTGTTTACATCCACATCGCTTTCATCTTAGCCAGCATGGTTTCAGGATCGGGGGTGCTGAGTAAGATGGCATAGCCTTTGGTTGTGGGCAGATAAAGCACCTTCCGGTGATCCGTCACAAAGAGAAGGGCTTTTTCTTTGTTTTTCAACCGGAACCACCCGCTTTGGAAACCGGGCAGACTGATGCCGTTGGTGCGGATGGCCGGTTTATAATCCGGTTCCTCATTTAAATAGATGATGCGCATAGCGTCAACGACCAAATCCTCTTTTGGGACGGTACGCCCGTAAAAAATAGCATGTTTAATGCTCAATCCCTGCCGGGAGATTTCATATTGGATGGTCTGGGCGGAAATCATGATTCCTACCATTAGAGCGAGTAAGCCCAGCCAAAGGACGGCGAGTCCGGCCATTGAAAGGGAAAACCCTTTTGAAATCACAGGCGAAATGTGAAAAATGTTGGATTCCATGAGCTCCTCCTTATATAAGGTTTTGATTCAGGTTCCGGGCCCGGGTTCGAGATTCTTGGTTTAAATGGAACGCGGATGCGTTCCTTCCATGACCCAGCACCTAATATCAAGAACTCTGTATCTATATTCAATATTTTTCGCTTCTCCATATTTCATATTCTGTATTCTGTCTTCGATTCCTATCAACTGATTCCGGGGCTTTTATCTCTTTAGGGTTGCCACCAACACTCCAATATCTTACAGGGTGTTTTGTCTTCCAGCCCGAATATGATGTGGCGGCGCGGTTTTGGTGAGGCGTGGGAATGCAAGGTTTCCCGAACTAAACATTCCATAGACCAGTCGCCGTTTAAGTCGGCAACGGCTAGAATGTCGTAACGGATGGGTTCGCGGCAACTGCCAATGAGGACCGTCGTGCTTTCCCTGGTGTCGTGTACCTGATAGAGAAGGATCAAGCTATAACTCTGTTCCAGAAGAACTTTTGGGTCGGACTCTTCGGTTAGCTTCGGGAAATGTTCTGCGGCGATCAAAAGCTCGTCCGTGCCGTCTCCCGTCAAATCGATTTGGATTATTTCGCGGATGATGGCCGGTGCTTGCAAATGAAGGTAGGCGAGGACCTTTTCCACCAATGGGTGGTATTTTTCAAGATTTTCGTTGATATACTGCGGTTTCCGGGGAAAAGCGTCCCAGCCGCCGGAGATGGCGAAGGCGAAGTTTTTTTGAAATTCGAAAGAAGGTATTTTCTCAAAAACCAAATGAGGGTTGTCTCCTGTTGCGTCGGGTTTGACGGAGCCATGCAATTCACTAAGAAAGCCGGTTTTGGAGAAGGCCCGGTAAATTTGTTTGGAACGCAAATAGGGAGCAATTTTTGACGGTGCGAGCCAATGGTTGTCGGAGGTACCGCCGATTAATCGGTTGCCGGGAACGACGATGCCGTTAACATTTCCGGGGTTGATGGCATGGTCGGGAACGAAGAAATCAGGCGTATCGGACGGATGCATGATGTTCAGTTCTTCGAAGGATTCGGTCGGTAAGATGCGGAAGTCCGGTGTTTTCATGATCAACGTCATCATAAGGGATAAACCAAAGAGTATGGAGAGAAAGGCAATGCGCAAAATATGGTTCATGGCACACTCCGTTTCGGCCGGGCTATAGACCGGTTCATCATATTAAGTCTATTATGGCATGGGAAGGACATATGCATGATGAAAGGCCGGTTTTCTCCGGCCTGAAATTACTTTACATAGCATGCAGGAAGAAAGAAAGTTTGTCGAGAATTGCTCATTATTGTCATAATCACGAACAGGGAGGGGAATGCAATGAATGCGGTTGATTGGTTCACCGATGCTTCTCCGGTATGGATGGCCTTTATGGCGACGTTGTTCACATGGTTGTTAACGGCGCTGGGAGCCGGAGTCGTTCTTTTCTTCAAAAATGTCAGCCGGAAACTCCTCGACGGTATGTTGGGGTTTGCGGCCGGGGTGATGATCGCCGCCAGTTTTTGGTCACTATTGGCGCCATCCATCGAAATGGCTGAAGCGATGGGTATCCCCTCGTGGATTCCGGCGGTGATCGGATTTTTAGCGGGCGGTTTCTTTTTACGGCTCGTGGATTGGCTGTTGCCTCACCTTCATATCGGATTTGGGGATGAACATACGGAAGGAATCAAAACCGGTTGGCAACGAAGCGTTTTATTGGTATTGGCCATCACGTTGAATAACATTCCGGAAGGTTTGGCCGTGGGGGTAGCTTTCGGAGCGTTGGCTTCCAATATGGCTGATACCAATCTGGCAGGGGCGCTTGCTTTGGCGATCGGAATTGGGATTCAAAATATCCCGGAAGGGATGGCGGTTTCGGTTCCGTTACGGCGGGAAGGGTTATCTCCGCTTAAAAGTTTTTGGTATGGGCAACTTTCCGGAATGGTTGAACCAATAGCCGGGCTATTAGGTGCAGCTGCAGTTATTTTTATCAAACCGGTATTGCCTTATGCTTTGGCTTTTGCTGCCGGTGCCATGATTTATGTTGTGGTCGAGGAGTTGATTCCTGAATCCCAACTCCATGGAAATACCGACTTGGCCACTGTCGGTGCCATGCTGGGATTTGCGGTGATGATGGCATTGGATGTGGCTTTCGGTTGATGGTATACCATTATAATAAACCGTTCAGTTGTAAATAATGTTAAAGAGTAGGGCGTTGGGACGATAAAACGAAAAGGATTCTTTGGTAAATGTGGGAGGCCCGATGAAAACAGAACAGTACAATTCAGTCATTATGGCTTGTCATGACCGGGGTACGGCCCGAGGCATGTATTTTATTGGACGGATTCAACACCGAACCGATTTGGGTATTCATATTAACAATGGAAAAACTGAGGAAATTTCCACCGGAAGCCTGGCCGGTATGGGAATTCAAGTGTTTACCGAAGAAGGGAATATGGGGTTTGCAGCCTCGGATCAGATTTCGGTGGAGGTGGCAACTACTCTTTTTGATAAAGCAGCGTTTCTGGCCGAGGCGGGATCGGGATATCAAAGTGAAACGAACCGTGAGGTTTATAAGTTAAAGCCCTTGCAACGTCGGGTGGAAGTTCCGTTGAAATATCCTCATGACAGTATGGAATTGGGCGAGATAGAGGAGAGGTTACGGGTTTTAAATCAGGAGATCGGGGCGATGGATTCCCGACTTTCAGTCCGGACCGTTCTCCGTTTGACAAATGAGGAATGGCGGATCTTTCGGAGCGACGGAACGGATGTTATTTTCAATACGCCGCGGGCTTTCATTTTCCACAGTATTACGGCCAAGTCCGGCGAGGAAACGGCAACGACCTATGCCAATATCTCTGGAAGCGATTTGGGGATTTTGTTGGAAGATGAACCGCAGAACCGGTTGAAACGACGCAGCCAGAAAGCTGCACGTTTAGCATTGAACCTGTTGGGTGCTCCCAAGTTTCCGGGAGGCAACTATAAACTGGTTATTGATTATGCTTTGGCCAAAGGTTTGGCACATGAGGCTTTTGGTCATGCTGCTGAGACGGACGGAATTGATAGCTCGATTTTAGGAGAGAACGGAAAGTTTCGTAAGGGCATGATCGTTTCCGACCAGCGATTATCCATCATTGACGGGCCGCTGGAAGGCGATTATGCTTATCAGCCCATCAGTGCCATCGGCACGGAACGTCAAACCGTACGAATCGTTGATCACGGCCGTTTAAATACAGGGCTTGCTGATATTTTTTCAGCCTATCGGGCCGGGGTGGAGCCGACTGGAGCGGAACGGGTGGAAAGCATTTTCCATCTTCCGATCGCCCGGATGTCTAATATTCGAATTGAATTTGACAATCCGATACCTGTGGATCAAGCATTTGAAACGATTACTGCGAAAGATTTATATAGGATGTTAACCGAAGCCGGCCTGATGGTTTCGGGCGAAAAAGTACTTTATCTTACCGGTTTCCAAGGTGGGCAGGTCAATCCGGCATTTGGGGATTTTGTGTTTAACTGTTCTGCTATCTATGAACTTTCAGAAGAACCGGTTCTTTATAAACCGGCAATATTCAGTGGGAAGATTCTATCGGTGTTACAATCTGTGTCAGCTGCTTTAGGTGAACTTCAACTGGATGCGATGGGAACCTGCGGTAAAATGGGGCAAGGGGTACCCAGTTGCGGTGGTTCCCACTATTTCCTGGTTATTGATCAAAACCCCGATGTTACGATAGGAGGCGAATGAATTTGGAAATACATGAACAGCTTGGGGAGCTGCTGCGTCAGTCACAGAAATCAAATCCGCGCCTGAAGGGATGGCGGTTTGATCTGCATCGGACCGACGGGGTGGATATCGGGGTTAAAAATAATCAAATTGGCGGGCCTTATTCGGCTCCCGGTTATAAGCAAAGCATCTCCGGAGAGATTTATCTGGTTTGGGATGATTCCCGTTACACAGCGGCAAAATTAGAAGCGCGCGTTGTTGAAGAATTTTCGGAATATTTGAAATTATGGGAAAGAACTGCTTATCATGATCCGGAGGGTGTGGGTATTTATACTCCGGAATCCCTTCCGAAAGTGGAATTGGCTGATAATGAAGCTCAAACGGTCATTGACCGTCAGGTGGAACGCCCCTTTGAGCTGCTTTCTGACGGCATTGACAAGCTCCGTAAATCCGGTATACGTAAAGTAGATGCCCGAATTAAGTGTTTTCATGATCAGCGATATTTGATGAATTCTGATGGATTTCAATTGAGTTATGAGCAAACACCGGTCGATTTCTATTTTATTGCCAATGACAGTTATGGAAAGGGCTATTCGGAAAAGAAGTGGCCGGAAGCAGCTGATATTGATCGGATTATCCAGGAGACTATTACTGTCGGCAAACAATTGGAGCAACCGTGTTCAACGACGTTTTCAGGCCCGATAACGTTAATCTTAACGCCGGAAATGTTCGAGACGTTTATGAACCAGTTTGTCATCACGAATTTATACGGAAGTTTGGTGCTGAATCGCCAAAGCCGGTTCACATTGGACGATTTTGAGAACCATCGTCCGGTTATCCGGGACGATCTGAGTTTAACTATTAATAATCTGTTACCCTACCGCGGTTCGTCCTATATCTGTACTGCGGAAGGTGTACCTGGCGGGAAAATCGCATTAATCGATGGCGGCAAGCTCCAAAGTCCGATTCTTAATTTAAAATATGCTAAGAAGGCAGGATTGAATCCGACGCCTGTCCCTCTGGGAGGAAGCGGGTTTTTTATAACAAGCCGTGAAGGGTTCCCCCAATGGGAGGAGATGCTTAAAACCATTGATCGGGGTCTTATTATTTATTCGGTGCTGGGAATGCATACTCAGGATACTACGTCAGGTCATTTTTCATTAACGGCGGATCAATGTTTGTACGTCGAGAAAGGAAAGATTCAAGGAAAAACAAAGGCGGTGATCAATGGCGATTTCATCCGCGCTTTAAACCATCAGGAAAGCCGCTTATGTAAGGTTGCCGGAGAAGACAATCCGGGGTTTGTGTTTATAGCGAACGCCATCAGTACTTGAGCTTTTGGCGTTTTCGTCATTATTAGGAACTGTAAAATTATTGTAAAAAAGCGAAATATGTCATACATATAACTGTTAAATCATGCTCTTTTACTTGACAACATCAATAACCTAATTTATCCTGATATAGATAGGTTATCTTAACGTCGTCATATAGTAATTTCTACTTCTTACAGTTGTTGGAACGAATAAATTTCAACAGAAAGGATACGCCAATGTGGGTCGTAGTTTACGTAGCACCCAATCGAAAGGTCGCTATGTATCTTAAACAGCTTTTAGAAGTTGAAGGGATTTTAGTCAAACTCAAAGAGGCCCGCCTGTCTGAGAACGAGGACCGCAATGTGGAAGTTATGGTTTCGGAGATTGAGATCGAGGAAGCCAATGAAGTGATTAATAATGCCTTACAAAGACCATGAAGACTAAATCGCAATTCCCTCTAGGTGAGCAGGAACTTGACATCCGGTGCAGAAAATTTTTTATGTTGGGTGAATAGTTCGATTTAAAAAAACGGCCTTTGTTAAGAGGTGGAATTATTGTTAAAAGACTTGTTTAAGACCAAACCTAAGTATATCACGGTAAAATCGGAACGGGATTTTCAACCTCGGGATGAAGCGGTTGAAAAAAAGGAAATTCCAGATGGGTTATGGGTTAAGTGCAATCGTTGTTCACAAATTACATACAACAAAGATCTCGAAAGAAATTTAAAAGTCTGTCCGAAGTGCGGGTATCACTTTCGTATAAGCTCCAAGGAACGGTTGGAGTTATTGGCGGACGAAGGCAGTTTTCAAGAAATTGATAAAAATTTGAAGACTGTAAATATTCTTGATTTCCCAAACTATGACAGTCGGATTAAAAAAGCCCAAAAAAATACGGATTTAGCTGAAGCCGTGCTGACCGGCGAGGCTAGGATGAACGGGATTCCCTTGGTCCTGGCAGTGATGGATTTCGGGTTTATGGGTGCTTCGATGGGTTCGGTGGTTGGGGAGAAAATAACCCGTGCTGCTGAATATGCCATTCAGAAGAAACTTCCCTTTATTGCCGTGACGGCCAGCGGCGGTGCTCGGATGCAGGAAGGCATCATGTCATTGATGCAGATGGCCAAAACCAGTCAGGTTTTGAATCGGTTAGCCGAGGCTGGCTGCGTTTATATTTCAGTTTTGACAGATCCGACGACTGGAGGCGTATTTGCCAGTTTTGCCGCATTGGGAGATATTATCATCGCTGAACCCAATGCACTTATCGGGTTTGCCGGGGCCCGGGTCATTCAGCAAACCATCCGTCAAACCTTGCCGCCTGGCTTTCAGACAGCCGAGTTTCTCTTGGAACATGGGTTTGTTGATATGATCGTGCCTCGAAAGGATCTTAAATCAACCCTGACTCAGTTGATTAAGTTTCATCTGAACGGAGGTGGGGTTGATGTCCAATAATCAGGGCCCGATCTTAGAGTTTGAAAAGCCGGTGGTCGATCTTGAAAAGCAGATTGAAGAGTTAAAAAAGTTTTCCCAAGAAAAAGGTATTGATATGCATGAGCAGATTACAGCTTTAGAGCAAAAAGCGGAAAATCTGCGCATGGAGATATACACCAATCTTACGGTGATGCAGCGGATTCAAATCGTCCGGCATCCGAAACGCCCGACATGCCTTGATTATATCGGGATGATCTTTGATAATTTTATTGAGCTTCATGGGGATCGGCTTTATCGGGATGATCCGGCGATGATCGGCGGAATTGCGTATTTAAATGGTATTCCGGTGACAGTCGTTGGGCAGCAAAAGGGGCGGGATACCAAAGAGAATATTTACCGTAACTTTGGAATGCCTCATCCCGAAGGTTACCGCAAAGCATTACGATTGATGAAGCAAGCGGATAAGTTCGGCCGGCCGGTTATTTGCCTGGTTGATGTGGTCGGAGCTTATCCGGGAGTTGAAGCCGAGGAACGGGGTCAGGGAGAAGCCATTGCTAGAGGAATTATGGAGATGGCCAATCTACGCGTCCCGGTCATTGTGGCGGTAACCGGGGAAGGTGGCAGCGGCGGTGCGTTGGCCACCGGAATCGGGAACCGGGTGCTTATCATGGAAAATGCTTATTATTCGGTAATTTCTCCTGAAGGTTGTGCCGCAATTCTATGGCGGGACGGTTCAAAAGTTCAGGAAGCTGCCGAGGCTTTAAAAATCGGTGCGAAAGATCTACTGGAAATGGGCATTGTTGATGAAATTGTACCGGAACCGATTGGCGGAGCCCATAAAAATCCGGCTTTGGCCTCTAAAAATTTAAAAGAAGCATTGGTAAGCAATTTGACACCTTTGCTTAATCTCAGTCCATCCCAATTGCTTGAAGAACGCTACCAGCGCTTCCGAAATTACGGTCAATTTATTGAAAATTAATTTTGGAGGGTGTAGCATGAAAATTGGAATCCTTACCAGTGGTGGAGACGCTCCAGGGATGAATGCGGCTATTCGGGCAGTGGTTCGTAAGGCATTATACCATAATTGTAAAGTTTATGGTATTAAACGAGGGTTTGCAGGGATTCTTAACGGAGAGATTGTTCCTTTAAGTTCCCGAAGCGTCGGGGACATACTTCAACGGGGCGGAACGATTTTAAAATCTGCCCGCTGTACGGAGTTTAAGACTCCTGAAGGCCAGGCGAAAGCGAAAGAACAGCTTGAGAAGATGGGGTTAAATGGCTTGGTGATTATCGGCGGGGATGGTTCGTTCCGGGGAGCTCAGATTCTGAACCGGATGGGTTTCCTGACGGTTGGGATTCCGGGTACGATTGACAATGATATTGGCTGTACCGATTATTCTATCGGATTTGATACGGCTGTAAATACTGTATTGGATGCGATCAATAAAATTAGGGATACCGCATCATCCCATAGCCGGGTGTATGTCATCGAAGTCATGGGCAAGAACTCGGGATTTATTGCAGTTGCCGCAGGGCTAGCCGGCGGTGCCGAAGCCGTATTAGTGCCGGAGGTGCCTTATGATTTGGATGCAGTTTGCAAACAGGTTGATCGGAGCATTAAAAAAGGAAAAGCCCATAGCATTATTTTGGTTGCTGAAGGTTTGATGGATGATCCGGTGGACATGGAGCATTCTTCCGGTTTTATTGTAGGCAAATACATTCAATCTCATACCGATGCCGACACTCGGATTACGGTGTTAGGGCATATTCAACGAGGTGGAAATCCCACGTTTTTTGATCGGAAATTGGCTACTTTGATGGGAGCGAAGGCTGTCGATCTGTTGCTTGCCGGTGAAACGGAGAAGATGGTTGGCTTTGTCAATAACCGAATTGAAGTTTTCAGTATCGATGAAGCGCTCGCCACAAAAGCTACGATCAATCTTGAGGAGTTGGAATTATCCAATATTATGGCTAGTGTTTAGGAAGGGTAGGTAATAGCTGGGTACCAGGTACCGGGTACTAGGTAATGGGTTTAGGCAGGAATATTATTGTGTTCTCCCATAATCCAGAACCTAGGACCCCGATCTTGTATCCGATCGTACTGTGCCCCGACAAAAACCTATAAATTTATATTATGCAACGATGGACAGCGCATGAGGGGGATTTTATGAAAAAGACTAAAATTATCTGCACACTTGGGCCGGCAAGTTCTAATGTGGCAGTGTTGGAGAAATTGATCAATGCCGGTATGAATATCGCCCGATTGAATTTTTCCCATGGTACTTATGCGGAACACGCGGAGCGAATCCGTCTGGTGCGGGAAGCAGCAGCCAAAACAAAGCAACCTGTCGGGATTTTAGCGGATATTCAAGGGCCGAAGATTCGAACTGGTCTCTTGCCAAATGAACCATTAATGATGAATAAGGGAGACCGGTTTTTTCTTTCAGCGGATCCAGCTAAAGAAGGCTTGCCTGGTTACATTTATGTGAAGTATCCAACTCTTAATGAAGATGTTCAGGTCGGTCGCAATATCTTTTTAGCTGACGGAATGATCGGCATGAAGATTTTGGAGAAGCGGCCCGAAGGCATTCTTTGTGAAGTAACCAGCGGAGGAGAATTAACGTCAAAAAAAGGGGTTACTTTTCCCGGCGTATCTGTGAATTTGCCTGCTATGACGGAGAAAGACCGGAAAGATATTGCTTTTGCCGTCGAGCAAAAATTGGATTTTATTGCTGTTTCGTTTGCCAGAAAAGCGGAACATATTGATGAAATTCGCAGCCTTGTTCATGAGTTGGGCGGGCACCAAATGCTTATTGCTAAAATTGAAAATGAAGAAGGTTTCCAAAACAGTGAAGAGATTTTGGGAGTTGCTGATGGGATCATGGTTGCTCGGGGCGATTTAGGCGTCGAGGTTCCGCCGGAAGAGGTCCCCTTGATTCAGCGGCACCTGATCGAGTTATGCAATAATGCCGGTAAACCGGTTATTACAGCTACTGAAATGTTGGAGACAATGGTGCGTAATCCTCGGCCAACCCGGGCTGAAGTTACCGATATTGCCCATGCTATCTTTGACGGGACCGATGCAATTATGTTATCTGCAGAAACAGCTGTAGGAAAACATCCGGTGTCTGCAGTCGAAATGATGAGCCGGGTTGCCCAGCGGATCGAAGAGTCCCTGAAGTATGAGAAAATTTTAGCCAGAAAGCGTGTCAGTGCTTTTCCAAGCGTGTCAGATGCGATCAGCCATGCGACTTGTCAAACGGCGTTGGATTTGAAGGCAGTTGCCATTATTACGTCCACCCAGTCTGGAAGCACCGCCAGGATGGTATCCAAATATCGGCCTCAAGCTCCGGTCGTGGCAGCTACTCCGTCGGAGCAGGTTGCCCGTCAGCTTAGTATCAACTGGGGCGTTTATCCGATTATGGTTCCTATTGCCGATAATATCGATCATATGTTTGAAGTCAGCGTGGCAGCAGCTAAAGACAATGGTTTTGTTTCTACTGGAGATTTAATTGTGATCACGGCGGGTGTCAGTACCGGTGTGCCTGGCTCCACCAATTTATTAAAAGTGCATTATGTGGAATAATAAAACATCAACGTTTAAGGGGTGAATCATATGTTGGAATTAACGCAGTCCAACTTTAAAACGGATGTTTTGGAATCGGAAAAACCGGTTTTGGTTGATTTTTGGGCACTTTGGTGCGGACCGTGCCGGATGGTAGCTCCGGTCGTGGAAGAACTGGCTTCCGATTATGCCGATAAAATGGTGGTTGGGAAAGTTAATGTGGATGAAAATCAGGAATTGGCGGCATCTTATGGTGTAATGAGCATTCCAACATTATGCCTGTTCGTCAAAGGAGAAGTTGTCAGCCGCATGGTGGGTTTTCGGCCAAAAAAAGAGATCGCACAAGAAATCAACAAGTATCTATAAGAGTATGACAGACAAGGGCATATTGTTCATCAAATGCTGATGTTATCGTTGACAGTGTTTGATGTATCGTTTATAATTTTGATTAATTTACTGTACAATTAAATATCTCATCAAGAGTGGTGGAGGGACAGGGCCTGATGATACCCAGCAACCCAAAACAGCTTGAAGCTGTTTTACGGTGCTAATTCCCCCAGAGCAATCTGGAAGATGAGTGCTTAACGATTCCTTCCGATTGGAAGGATTATTTTTTTAGTAACGGAGTGATGTGTATTGAGTCAAAAACATTTGTTTACCTCAGAGTCGGTAACTGAAGGACATCCGGATAAGATTTGCGATCAGGTATCTGATGCGATTTTGGATGCTATCTTTAGCTGTGATCCTCAAGCTAGAGTTGCTTGTGAAACCGCAGTAACTACTGGGCTTGTGTTGGTCATGGGTGAGATTACTACCAGCTGTTATGTTGATATTCCCAAAATAGTCCGGGAAACCATCCGGGAGATCGGTTATACTCGGGCCAAATATGGATTTGACTGCGATACCTGCGCTGTCATCACTTCCATCGATGAACAATCTCCTGATATTGCCCAGGGAGTCGATAAAGCATTGGAGGCCAGAATCGGTGAAATGGATGATGAAGCCATCGAAGCGATTGGTGCTGGCGATCAGGGTTTGGTGTTTGGTTTTGCCTGTGATGAAACTCCGGAATATATGCCGATGCCAATTGCTTTGGCTCACCGGTTGACCCGGCGTTTATCGGAAGTTCGGAAAAAGGAAGAACTGCCGTACTTGCGCCCGGATGGGAAAAGTCAGGTGACTGTGGAATATCAGGACAATGTTCCGGTTCGGGTAGACACCATTGTTATTTCGGCTCAACATGATCCAGCAGTAGAGCACGATCAAATTGAACGGGATATTATTGAAAAAGTGATTCGGCCTGTTATACCAGCCAACTTACTGGATGAGCGAACCCGCTTTTTGATCAATCCGACGGGCCGTTTTGTGATTGGCGGTCCTCAGGGGGATTCAGGATTGACCGGTCGAAAGATCATTGTAGATACCTACGGTGGAATGGCCCGGCACGGGGGCGGAGCTTTTTCGGGCAAAGATCCGACAAAAGTTGACCGTTCAGCTGCTTATGCTGCCCGGTATGCCGCTAAAAATGTGGTGGCTGCTGGTCTGGCTAAACGGTGTGAGATCCAGATTGCTTATGCGATTGGAGTGGCGAGACCTGTATCGGTGATGGTGGATACCTTTGGAACCGGCATCATGGATGATGCGGCGATCGCTGAGTTGATCAATCATCATTTCGATTTTCGTCCGGCTGCGATCATTCGGGATTTAAACCTGAGACGGCCGATTTACAAACAAGTTGCCGCCTATGGTCACTTTGGGCGAAATGATCTGGATTTACCGTGGGAACGATTGGATAAGGTCAAATTGTTGAAGGCTTAAGTTATCCAGTGTTGGCGCACTGGAGAGATGAAAGTCAGTATAATTCTTTATATCAAAACCCGGAATTCCGGGTTTTTTATTTTACCATATTATCCTCAATATTCCCAAGATGGAAGGATTTATGAATTGCATCTGGAATTTATTTATAGGAGTATAAGTGTGGAGGCTGGCTATGCTCTTCATTGCAATGTTCTTCCTGGTATTTGCGATATTTATTATCGCACGGGTATTTCATGGATATCAGGCTGTTTGGCTTGGATTGATCTTCCTGGCTTTTGGATGTTGCATTGTTGGATTGGTTGGGCTGGTCCCTCGTTTTTCCAATTATAATCTGGAAGGGTTGCTCGGATTAAGTTTTGAGCAGCCCGGATGGGCGTGGGATATTTTGAGGAGCCTTCCGCTAACCGATTTCATGCGATTTCGTTTGTGGAGTGCTGCTGCTTTTATCGGTGCGGTGATTGGTTTTACCTATACCTATGTGGGCGAACGTTTTCGGTGGAAAGATTATGGGATAGTAGGCCTGTTTTTAATCTTTTTTGCATGGTTTTTATGGCATTATGATCCGGATCAATTGTTCAGCCTTTTTAAATATGGTGCCAGTTTAAATATTGCTTCACCTGAACGGTTCTTCTGGGAAAAGCGGTTATTGATGCGGGATCTCGTAATATTTTTCATTATTGTGGCGATATTCGGTTATTGTCTGGCGAAAATATTAAGACTTTTCTTTACCTGTCAGATTTTTCAAAAGCGGATTCAGGTATTGTTAGTTGGTATTAGCAATGCGGTGCTTTGCTTCTTTTTTGTGGTGTTGTTTTGTACCGGGAAGAGCAGTATTTTAAATGCCCATACCGTAGCGACGACTCTGTTGCCGCTGGGGAGGGATTATCCCTTTTATGATACGCGATATCTGTTACTGGTTCCTTTCGGGGCTTTTATTGTCATCGTGGTCGTGACCCTTTCCATTCTGCGTTACGGATTTCTCGGTTCTTGGCGGATTAATAATAAGCATTTAGACCAACAGATTCATATTGTCAACCAGGCGGTAAAGATCGCTTTACATCCTTTTAAAAATCAATTTTTGGGGATGAAGATGGCCATGGATATGGCTGCTGCCGATTTGGAATCGATTCACGATGAAGGTATGGATCAGGTTAAATCTCAGATCACCTGGGTAAAAGATACATGTATTCAAGCGTTGGCCCGCTTGGATGTACTTCAATCGCAAGCAGACCGGCTACAGCTAAATCCCTGTTGGTTATTGGAGCGGGAGTTGTGGGAAGAGGCAAAGCTTCGTTGTAAGCAAAGGCTGAGTCAAATTCACCTGATCGAACGGATTCAGGATAATGAGATGTGTATCTTGGGAGATCGGGAACACTTAGTTAGCGTTATGGAAAATCTTTTGCAAAATGCCTTGGATGCACTCAGCCAAGTGAAAGATAATAACTTTAAACCTCAGATTGTGGTGGAGATTGGCAGGGAATATGAATGGGGCTATTTTCGGATCACGGATAACGGCCCTGGAATACTCAAGAAAAATCTTCATAAAATATTTCAACCCTTTTTCTCAACCAAGCCGACACGGAGCAATTGGGGATTGGGGTTAACTTACTGTCATCGGGTTGTCAAATTGCATCGGGGATTTATCAATGTGAAGAGCCGTCCCGGAATGGGAGCCACTTTTGAAGTGGTACTTCGGTGTCGAGAAAATTTCAACAAAAAGCTAAAACAATAAATAGCAAAATAACCAACCGCCGAGGAAACATCCTCCTAGGCGTTTTTTTTTATGTGGCTAATAATAAAGTTGTAACAATTCATTCATCCAACGTTAAAGCAAACAACGTTAAATCAAAGAAAGAATGAGGAGCGGCTATGAACGAAAAAGAATTTCTTTATCCCCGTCGACTGTCACCAGCATGGTGGCATGAATCCAGAAAGAACCGGGCGCTGTTTTTAATGTTGTTTCCGGGTGTTTTGGTTTTGTTGTTCTACAATTATCTTCCGATGTTTGGAATCATTATTGCATTTAAAAACTTTATGTTCCATGACGGAAACTTCTTCACAAGCTTGTTCAAGAGCGAGTGGATCGGTTTACGCAATTTTGAATTCCTATTTAAGACTCCGGACGCTTATGTTATTACCCGGAACACTTTGTTGTATAATTTAGTCTTCATTACTTCCTGTACCATTATTTCTCTGGCGTTTGCCATTATGTTGAATGAAATCCGAAGCCAAAAACTATCCCGTTTTTATCAAGGCTCAATGTTTTTACCGTATTTTCTCTCGTGGATTGTTGCCAGTTACTTGTTATATGCATTTATCAGCCCGGATAAAGGGTTTATCAATACGACGATTCTTAAATCTCTTGGTAAGGAGCCGATTGCTTGGTATTCGGAACCTAAATACTGGCCCTACATTATCGTTTTGATTAATGGCTGGAAATGGATAGGAAACAACTGTATTATCTATCTCTCTTCCATCATCGGGATTGATCAGGAATTTTATGAAGCGGCCCGAATTGACGGTGCTAATCGTTGGCAACAAATAATCCATATCACATTACCCCAGATTATGCCTGTAATTATCGTAATGTTCCTGATATTTGTGGGACGGATTTTCAACTCTGATTTGGGACTCTTTTATCAAGTTCCGCGGAATGCTGGAATGTTATACCCGGTGACTCAGACCATTGATGTGTATGTCTTCAATTCATTGATGCGGATGGGAGATATCGGTATGTCTTCGGCAGCAGCCCTTTATCAATCTGTCGTCGGTTTTATTACGATTTTGGCTGCCAATTATGCGGTACGTAAAATCGATCCGGACTCGGCTATATTCTGATGAACGACTTTGCTGAAAGATTAATGGAGATGGAGGCAAAAGAATGCGTAAGGAACAGGCTGATTTTAATAGTCTGAGTGCCGTTTCCGGCAAGACTAATGCGGTGCTCAATATCATTCTGCTAGGATATGCTCTCATCTGTATTCTGCCACTGATATTGGTCGTTGCGGTGTCATTTACAGATGAAACCACTTTGGCTATTCATGGATATCGTTTTTTCCCTGAAAAGTTCAGTCTCTATGCTTATGAATTCATCTTTTCGACCGGAAGCCAAGTGGTGTCCGCTTATGGGATTACCATCTTAGTCACGGTCGTAGGGACTTTACTTAGTATCCTTATTATGGCCTTATATGCTTATCCGATTTCCCGTAGTGATTTTAAATATAAGAATTTCTTCACGTTCTTTCTCATCTTTACCATGCTTTTTAATGGAGGAATGGTCTCCACATATTTGATTGGTGTGAATATTCTTAAGTTAAAAGACAGCATGTGGGGGTTGATTTTCCCGTATTTGATGAATGCGTTTTGGGTGATTATTTTACGGACCTTCTTTAAAACCAATATTCCTGATTCGTTGATTGAAGCGGCCCGAATTGACGGTGCCGGTGAGTTTACCATCTTCTTCCGGATCGTAATGCCGCTTGCAGTTCCCGGTTTGGCTACTATCGCATTATTTGCAACGCTTCAATATTGGAATGATTGGTTTTTGGCCGCTTTATACATTAATGATCCTAAGTTGGTTCCCTTGCCCTATTTGTTATATCAAGTTCAAACTTCAATGCAATACTTGTTGCAAAACTCCAGTAACATCGGAGGAATGTCCGGAGATATTCTTTCAAAAATGCCGTCAGAAGCTGCCAGAATGGCAATGGTTGTCATTGGTGTGGGCCCGATCGTCTTAACCTTCCCCTTCTTCCAAAGATATCTAGTTAAAGGTTTGACTGTAGGTGCAATTAAAGGCTAGGACCAGGAAAATAAAACTGGTTAAGCAATAAAAAATAAAAAATAAAAAGGAGGAGTTAAAGATGAAACATACCAAGAAATTGGTTGCCCTGGTGTTATTGTTAGGCGTTGTAATGCTGGGCGCAACCACTTTCGCGGCGGCACCCTATGAGATTAAGTGGTACTTTATTGGAAACGGGCAACAACCGGATGTAAAGTTGGTTGAAGATGCAGCCAGCAAATACATCCAAAAGAAAGGGCTTAATGCGACGTTAAAAATGCAATGTTATACCTGGGGCGACGAATATGATAATCGGATGCGGATGATCATTGCTTCAGGTGAGAAATTCGATATTTGCTTCACCTCGTCTTGGGCCAATTTGTACAAGGTAAATGTTGCTCGTGGAGCTTTCCTGGATATCACCGATCTTTGGAAGAAATATGCTCCGAAATCCCGGGCACAGCTGCATCCGGCATTTATCACCGGTTCGGCAATTGACGGACGGAACTATGCTATCCCTGCTAACAAAGAGTTAGCACATCAATGGGGTTTCTGGTTCAACAAAAATTTGGTCGATAAATACAAAATGGACGTAACCAAGATCAAGACGTTGGCCGATGCAGAACCCTTCTTTAAAATTATCAAAGAAAAAGAGCCGGGTGTGATCCCCTTCCAAAACCTGCATAACGAAAACGCTGTTCGGGTTCTGGATTTTGACCGGATTGCCGACGATTATATTCCGGCAGTACTTTATAACGACAGTAAGGACATGAAAGTCCTGAACATGTTGGAAACCAAAGAATTTAAGGAATATATCGAATTGGCCCGGAAGTATTTCCTCGCTGGATATGTTCCTGCCGATGCTGCAACAGTTTCTGAATTTGTTACCGACATCCGTGCCGGTAAAGTATTCAGTAAGATCGAATCTTTGAAACCCTTCGCAGATGAAGAACGGACTGCTTCTTGGGGTATCCCTTGCGTGACCGTTGCATTAACCCAACCGGTTGTTCAAACCCGGGACTGCACAGGCTCCATGCAAGCTATTTCCAAGACTTCGAAGAATCCAATTATGGCTCTGAAATTCTTAGAATTGTTCAATACCGATAAATATCTGAATAACTTGATTAACTTCGGTATCGAAGGCAAACATTATATTAAAGTATCTAAAAATGTTATCGATTATCCGCCGGGAGTTACTGCTCAAAACTCCGGTTACAAACCGGGTACGCCTTGGATGTTCGGTAATCAATACCTGAACTATTTCTGGAAAGGTGAAAATACGAGCAAATGGGAAGCATTCAAGAAATTTAACGAATCTTCCATCTCCGCTAAGAGCTTAGGCTTTAACTTTGACAGCACTCCGGTTAAGAATGAAGTGGCCGCATGTATTAACGTATGGCAAACCGGCGTCGCACCGCTCGTTTGTGGCGCTGCAGATCCGAAGACTTTGCCGGATGTTATCGCCCGCTTCAAAGCTGCCGGTCTTGACAAAGTCATAGCCGAAGCTCAACGGCAATTGGATGCTTGGGCAAAGAAAAATAAGAAATAATCGCATAATGTGATCGGAATTGGGGCTATCGATGGAAACATCGGTAGCCCTTTTATTTTTTGTAACAAAAAGGTCGACGAAACAAGGAAGAATTTTTGCTTAAATAAAGAATATGGGAAATAGAAGGAAAAATAGAATTGTTATTAGAATTTAAATATAAATTGAAAAGTTTGGTTAAAAAAGGGAGGGCGAATAATGTGGATCTTTCAAAGTGCGATCCGGTTTTTAGGAAAACGTTCTTATCGGTGGATGTGGATCGGACTGATTGTGCTTTGTATCGGAGTGAACCCAGAAGTATTAGGCGCTCATCCAAAGGTGAATCTGAAGTTATGGACGCATCAACGTCATATGGCCGATCTAACCAAACGATTGATTAAAGAATTCAATGAAACGGTGGGAAAGAAGAAAAAGATTTCAGTTTCCGTTACCATATTGGGAGACGATGCTACGCGAATTTTCCAAGAGGCCCAGCTTAAAATGGAAGGACCTGATTTATACAGTACCAATTTTAATTCCGGTTTTCCCGATCCATTTCAGGCTGGTGCGAAGATCTGGTTCGATGATTTACCCGGTTTTCAACAATGGAAAAAATCATGGCCATCTTGGTATTGGATTGAAGGGATCACTACCTATAAGGGACATGTTTTCGCGATCCCTGTAGAAGTTATCAATTCTCGTTTGATTTATAACCGGGACCTTTTCCGGCGTATCGGATGGGATCCGGATAAACCGCCCCGTTCTTATGACGAATTGAAATTGATTGCTCGTAAGATAACAGAGGCCAGAGGAGGTAATGCTTATGGATTTGCCTATTGCGGGGCTGAATCTTGGCCGCTAGAATGGATGCCAAGCCAATGGGCTGAGGCTAACGGAGAACCGGCGTATTGGGACTGGAAGACAGGAAGATGGGCGATTCAAGGATATTATAAAGTCTTTCAATTACTGCTCGATCTTCAAAAGGAAGGAAGCCTCTTTCCAGGGACGCCTTTTTTGACCAATGACGCATTGCGGGCTCAGTTTGCCGAGGGGCGAATTGGTATGTTTATGGGAGAATCTTGGGATGTTGGCGTCCTTAATGAACAGTACCCGGCAAAATGTGATTGGGGTGTTGCTCCGATTCCCACCTATGACGGTAAATTTCATGGTAAACCACGGGCGATGATTATCGGCGGGTATTGGAGTATTAACGGACAAAGCCGGTATAAGGTACAAGCATGGGAAGTAGTCAAATGGTTTAGCCGATATGAGATTCGGGCTAAGTTTTATGAACATGGTAAATGTATCGATCCTGATCCTAAAGTCACTCAAATTTATGCTAAACAGAAATCAGCTTTGAAAGGATTTAAAGAATTTGCGGAGACACTGGACAATGATTATCTGGTATCTTACCCGGTACTACCGGGGTGGAAAATACCGGAGAAAAATCCTTGTACAGTATTTCGGGATATTCTGCTGAATGGCGGTTCGCTGGCAGATCGTTTAAAACAGTTGGAGGTGGAATGGAACCAGGATTTGGATCGTTTTTATCAATATAATCCTTCAGTGAAGCGTGAATGGAATATTTATCCTCATTTTGATCGGATTACAGGAAAGCTCGGAAAACCTTTAGCAACTCCGGTTTTTGGTAAGTAACAGGAATTGATGTAGTCTATTATATTTTGGGACGAAGGAAGGTGCACGGATGTCTTCCCTTATCCGAATTTTAATAGCTGATGATATGGAGCCGATACGGGAATATTTGAAGATGGTCATCGGCCATGAACCAGGTATGGAAATTGTTGGGACTGTCGCGACTGGAGCTGACGCTGTAGAATGGGCAATGCTGACGAAGCCCGATGTTGTGCTAATGGATCTGGAGATGGAATCGCGTTTGGCTGGTGTGGATGCGATTCGCCGGATTTTAGCGGAGCTTCCTCAAACCCGTTGTGTGGTTTTAACGCATTTTTCCGATGACAGTTCGATCTATGCTGCATTTGAAGCCGGTGCCGTTGATTACGTCATCAAAAATTCTTCGGTGAATGAGATTTTGGAAGCGATTCGTAATGCTGCGGCTGATTGCAGCCCCATTCGGCCCCAAGTTGCCCGGAAGATTTTAGAGGAGTTTCGGATTTTACGCTCTGAAAGGGCAACACTAGTGAATACTTTAAATATTGTTTATAAGTTGACTCCAACAGAGCTCAGTTTTTTAAAAATGCTGGCTGAAGGAAAAACTAAGCAAGAAATTGCAGCGATTCGACATGTTGAACCTTCAACGATTCGGACGCATGTGGGAAATATTTTAAAGAAATTTGGCGAAAAGTCTGTAGCTGACGTAGTGAATCGCCTAAAAACCCTAGGTATATTTGATATTTTTGATGGGTTTGACGAGCAAGTAGAGAATAAGTAGGCTTTCTTAGGCAGAGTGAAATCCAAAAGGAAAGTAGGTTAGCAGAGTGATTGTGCAAAAAACAAACCGGATCAACGGTTTGTTTTTTGTTTACAGAACTGTTGCGCGTTGGATCTAAAGTTCATTGAAAACAATGCCGAATTTATAATGGAAAAAGTTAGAGGTGAACGCTTTGGTTGATGTGTTCGATTTCAGTATTCTCGATAAGGTTATAAAAGAAACTACCAAAGCGATCGAGTCCAGTAAAGAAAGTTTATTTGAGATAGCAGAGTCGGCTAAAGATATTCATCGCAAAATGGAATCCGACTTGGAACGCGTTAATCTCGAAGTACAACAGGTCATTGAGAAAGTTGATTGTCTGGAATCGCTTTATAAAAAAGCCCGGGTACGTTTGATGGAAGTTAGCCGGGACTTTCAGCAATATTCAGAAGAAGATATTAAAAAGGCCTATATGTATGCTCAGGAACTTCAGGTTCAACTCGCAGTGGAGCGTGAGCGGGAAATGGGCTTGCGGCTTAAACGGGATGAATTGGTTCGTTCCATGGTTCGGGTTAAAGAGATGTCCGTCAAAGCCGACGAGTTGGTGTCTCGGGTTGACATGGCGTTAACTTTAATCAGTGGCAATTTGACGGAATTTAGCCATCAATTGGAAGGCATGCAGCAAAAGCAATGGATTGGCGGCCGGATTATCCTGGCTCAGGAAGAAGAGCGTAAACGGGTTGCCCGAGAGATTCATGACGGTCCGGCTCAAACATTGGCCAATGTGGTGTTGCGTGCAGAATATTGCGAGAAACTGCTTGCTACAAACCGCAGTGAACTCGCAGGGCAATTACATCAGCTGAAGACGACTGTTCGGGAAAGCCTCCAGGATATCCGGCGGATTATCTTTAACCTTCGGCCTATCACTTTGGATGATATGGGACTGATTCCGACTGTCCGGCGATATATTGAAGAATTGAAATTGAGGGAGGGGATCGATGTCTTTTTTGAAGTCCGCGGTGAAGAACTGCGGTTGAAGAATCCGTATGAAGTGGCATTGTTCCGTTTAATTCAGGAAGGGCTGAACAATGCCAAAAAACATGCCCGGGCTACCCGGATAGGGGTGTCGATTATAATCACTGGGGATGAAATTAAAGTAACGATCTCCGATAACGGAAGCGGATTTGATGTGGAGAAAGTATTGGCTGAAGCCGCCGGTAAAGAGAGTTTTGGCTTGCTAAGTATGAAAGAGCGAATTGAATTGTTAAACGGTGAACTGAAGATTGATTCTACCCCGGGTTTCGGAACCCGAATCGTGGTTTTGGTCCCACGGGAGCAGGCAGTGTTATAATGGCAGAGGCAGAGGTGTTTGTATGTCGATTCGAATCATGATAGTCGATGATCATCCGTTAACTCGGCAGGGACTTCGGCAAATTTTCAGTCTGGAAAAAGACTTGGAGGTCGTCGGCGAAGCACAGCATGGCGATGAGGTTCTTGAAAAAGTCCGGGAATTAAAACCCAATGTAGTGTTAATGGATATCAATTTACCGGGGAAAAACGGGATAGAACTTACAGGGGAAATTAAGAAAGAATTTCCGGAGATCAATATTTTGGCTTTAACCATTGAGACGGATCAAACACACGTCTATAAAATAATAAAAGCCGGCGCTTTAGGATATGTCTTAAAAGACATCGAGCCGGACACATTAATCGAAGCGATTCGGTTTATCGCCAAAGGGGAGGCGTATATTCAACCGTGTCTTCTCTCTCGGTTGTTGGCCGAATTCCGCCAATTTATGGATATCAATTGTCCCGGAGTGCTTCCGGAAGAATTAGGCTTGACACAGCGTGAGATGGAAATTGTAAATTATATTGCCTGCGGCGAATCCAACCGGGAAATCGCTGAACAACTGTTTATCAGTGAAAAGACGGTGAAAAATCACGTAAGCAATATTCTCCGGAAAATGGCTTTGGCAGACCGGACCCAAGTGGCTATTTATGCCTATCGCAACGGTCTTGTCTTTAATAAAAAAGATTAACTGGAAAGATTATCTTTTTTCTTATGACAAGCATACCATTGAATTAACCTTAGTGACTATCCATCATAAGTACCATTTTAAAATAGGTCCCAAGTCCTAGCCGATATGATCCCTATGGATTTACATGTGTTTTTTTGTGATTGTTGTGTAATTCCTAACGTTTGATTCCTATCGCTTTACGGATATGGTGGTTTGTGTGGGAGTCTTTTTTTATTTTCAGAAGGTAAGAAGCAGATATTTTACGAATAATAATGAGTAAAAACATATTAACATGGGGGTTCATATGACACAAATGATCCAACAGTTGCAATTCGAATTACCTGGTATCGGCGGGCGAACTTACCCGAAAGGAATATCACTACAAGAAATTGCCGCAGAATTTCAAAGGGGTCGGACTTCTCCGATTGTTGCCGCGAAACTGGATTATGAATTTCATGATTTGCGCTATGTTCCGGAACGCGGAGGTAAATTGACTTTGATCGATCTTTCCGACGAAGACGGGATTCGGGTTTATTCGCGCAGTTTATGTCTGGTTTTGGTACGGGCGGCGGCAGAAGTTTTTCCTGATTGCCGTGTACGCTTGGAACATTCTCTGAGTAAGGGAATATATGGCGAGATTGACATTCATAACGGAGAACCCTTTACAGAAAAGGACTTAAACCGAATCGAGGAACGGATGCGGGCAATAATTGCAGCGGATGAACCGATTATCAAGGAAACCGTTTCCTTGGAAGAGGCTGCCCGTTTATTCGAGAAAAAAGGCTTAGCGGATAAAGTCCGGTTGCTTCGGTATAAAAAGTCACCGGAAATCCATTTGTATCATTGCGGGGACTATACGGATTATTTCTATGGGTATATGGTGCCTTCTACCGGGTATTTACGTCAATTTGAATTACGCTATTATCTGCCGGGGTTCATTTTACGTTATCCTTCCAAAGAACATCCGGAGGCCATCCCGCCTTTTAAAGAACAACGAAAACTGGCCCGGATCTTTTATGAGTTTGAAAAATGGGGGAAGATCCTCGAAGTCGGCGATGTCGGCGCTTTAAATGAAATGGTGGCTTCCGGAAAGGGCGGACAGCTGATCCGGATCGCTGAAGCGTTTCATGAGAAGAAAATTGCACAAATCGCCGATATGGTATCCGCCGAGCGGGAGCGTAACCGGGTCATTTTGATTGCCGGGCCGTCTTCATCGGGGAAGACCACGTTTGCCCAACGCCTGGCCGTCCAATTGCGGGTGAACGGTTTGAAACCCATTTCCATCTCCATCGACGATTATTTTGTCGACCGTGAACATACGCCTATCGGAGAAGACGGATTGCCGGATTATGAATGTCTGGAAGCCATCGATATCGAGCTGTTTAACCGGCATTTAACCGAGTTACTTCAGGGGAAGCCGGTGCATATCCCCGTCTATAATTTCCAAAAGGGCCGCCGTGAGGAACGGGGTTACGCTGTCCAGATCGCCCAGGATCAACCGATTATTATTGAAGGCATTCACGGCTTGAATGACCGGTTGACGGAGAATATCCCCAAAGACAATAAGTATAAAATATACATTAGCGCCTTAACCCAGTTAAACCTGGACGATCATAACCGGATTCCGACGACGGACAATCGAATTATCCGCCGGATTGTCCGGGATAACCAGTTCCGTGGCCATGATGCGGTAAAGACCATCGGCTTATGGCCGATGGTCCGCCGGGGCGAAGAGAAATATATCTTTCCATATCAGGAAGAAGCGGATGTGATGTTCAATTCCGCCTTGATTTATGAGTTGGCCGTACTGAAGAACTATGCCGAACCGCTGCTGCAACAGATTACCCCGGATATGCCGGAATACAGTGAAGCCAAACGGCTGTTGAAGTTTTTAAGTTATTTCCTGCCGATGGATGACAGTGAAGTGCCTTTAAATTCTATTTTAAGGGAGTTTATCGGTAGCAGTTGTTTTCATTAAGAGGATGGCCGGAAGTTCCGGCCTTCTTTTTCAGTAGGCAGTCCGGCCTGGGATGTGATAAAATATTAATGTTTGAATTTCGACAAAATAAAAGGCGGGCTGTTTGTGGGAGCATTTAAGCGGTTTTTTGGTTTATTCCGACCAAAGCTGACATCGACCGATCGGGAGTTAATTGATGCGTTTTTAAATGATGCCGGCAAATTTCTTTTTTATCAGATGAGCCGGGTTGACCAAAAACATTCGGTAGAGGTGGCCCGTGCGGCCATTACAGAGGCTGTTGACCAACAGGAAATTGACCTTGCTGCTTTGGTTCAGGCGGCGTTGCTCCATGACATCGGGAAAGTGGAAGGCGAGTTGAACGGGGTAAATCGGGTAGTTGCCGGCTTCATGCGACGGGTTTTTCCTTCATTGCGGGAAAAATGCAGCCGTACTTACCGAACCGGCTGGTGGAAGATCCGTTACGGTTTGTATGTAGATTGGGTGCATCCGCTGCGAGGATCGTATATGGCTCAAATTTTGGGCATTGAGAAATCCGTGGTGGATTTGATCCGCCATCATCACGACCCGCCTCGGCCGGACCAAACTCCGGAGTTGACCATATTGCAGTTGGCTGACAGCAAACATTGACAAGCCCCGAGATGTGACGAGGCTGTATACGAGGTAAATCCATGGATTATCAGGTTAAACTCGATATTTTTCAAGGCCCGCTTGATTTGTTATTGCATTTAATCGAAAAAGACGAAATCGACATTTATAATATTCCCATTGCGATAATTACCGACAAATATCTGGAATATCTTTCAACCATTCAACAGCTGAATCTGGAGGTTGCCGGCGAATTTCTGGTGATGGCAGCGACTTTGATGCAGATAAAAGCCAAAATGTTACTTCCGGAGGCCAATGCGTCAGGTGAAACCGACGACGAAACGGATGCGGATGAAGATCCCCGTTGGGAGCTGGTCTGCAAATTAATCGAATACAAGAGGATTAAAGAAGCTGCCCGAAGTCTCCAAGATATTGAACAGGAACAGTTGAAGATTTATTTTCGTACTGCCGGAGAATTTCCGGATCAAACCTATGCTGTTCAGGATGACAGTTTAAAAAATCTGACCGTATGGGATTTAATGGATGCGTTTCGGGTGGTGTTGGAGAGTTTGGAAGTTAAACTCCTTAAATCCGCCATTCCTAAGCCGCAGATTTCCATTAAGCAACGGATGGAAGAAATTGAAGCCTTGGTGTTGCGGGAGCGGCAGGTATCGTTCAAACGGGTGTTTGCCAACGTTGACACCAAAATCGATTTGATCACGTGTTTTTTGGCAGTGCTGGAACTGATTCGTCTCCATAAGATCTTGGCTTATCAACCGGTTTTGTTTGGGGATATTTATCTCAGTGCCAAAGAAGACGAAGAAAAGGTGTGTCATTCGATTTGAATCTGATTTTAGCTAAAGCAACGATTGAAGCATTAATCTTTGCATCATCCGAACCTATTACCAGTAAAACGATAGCGGAGATTATTGCCATTGATGAACATACAGTAAGACAGATAATCGCTGATTTGATTGAGGACTACCGCAAGTCAAAACGGGGAATTCAGATTATCGAAGCAGGGAATGGTTATCAATACGGTACTCACCCGGAGTGTGCGGTGTACATCGAGAAACTGCAAAAAATTCCCCGAAATGTCGGTTTGTCTCAGGCTGCCATAGAAACATTGGCGATCATTGCCTATAAGCAACCGATTACCAAAGCCGAAATTGAGTCGTTACGCGGGGTCAGTGTGGAAAGTCCTTTAGGAACTTTGCTAGAAAAAAATCTGATCGAAGAAGCCGGGCGTAAGGATGCTCCTGGACGACCGATATTATACAGGACGTCGAAAAAGTTTTTGCGTTATTTTGGCTTAAACAGTCTGGAGGATCTTCCTCGGATCCCGGAGTGGACGGGTAATGGGGAGATCGTTTTGGAGAGTCAGGAGATGGAGGCGGAAGCTAATGATTGAATGGTTTTGTAAGCTCATTAAATGGCAACCCGAGCGGGACAACAATTATTATTTTGGATTGGTTTTGCTAATATTAAGCATTGTGTCCATTGCTTTTTATTTGATTTATGATGCCTTTGAGCCTGTGTCATTTTTAATTACCTTCTTATTGTGCGGATGGGGATTTGTCCTTTTATGGAAGAGCGATAATGATTATCGGTTTGCGATAACCCAAGCCAAACTCGAAGAGTTGGAGCAGGAAATCCATGAAACCCGGCAATATATTGTATCGATGCAATTAAGTAGTCGATACCGACGATTCTCCCGAAGCGACAGACAGTAAGGCTGTACGTACAGTTAAACCTGCTTTGAGCAGGTTTTAATGTTGAAATGAAAGCCAGGTGAATGGTTGATGTTTTCGGTGATTCACGGGCGTGTAACTCAAATTATTAAAGATACTCCGGAATTACAAGAGGTATGGGTCCAGATAGCCGATAGTGGTCGATTGGAGCGGGCTTATAATTATCCTCAGCTTTATCGTAGAGTTGAACCCGGTGAAGAAGTACGTATGAATTCGGCTGCCGTTCAATTGGGTTTGGGAACCGGCGGCCGCCATTTTATTTTGCCGGAGTATCCTGAGGATTTTCTCTGTGAATTTTCAGGCCATATTATGAAATTGAGATATACGCCATGGCAAATACCAGTTTTGGCAGCAGAAGAAGAGAAAAGCCCTTATCATCCCATCATGGAAAACTGTGGATCCCTCGATGGGGCCCCGGTGGTTGCTGCTTCTTTACATAGTATGCTTCCGGGAATTATCTTAGGTTTTCGTGAAACCTTTGGAGGTTCTCCCAAGGTATGTTATATCATGACTGATGGGGCTGCTTTACCTATTGCTTTAAGCGATCTGGTACGCGAATTGAAAGCCCGGAGATGGTTGGATGTTACCATCACCGCCGGTAATGCCTTTGGTGGAGATCTGGAATCCGTGAGTCTTCCTTCGGCATTGCTTTTGGCTAAGCATGTGGTCAAAGCGGATTTGATCGTGGTTGCGCTTGGCCCCGGTATCGTGGGTACTGGAACGAAGATGGGGTTTAGTGGTATCGAACAGTCATGGGTGATCGATTTGACTCATCGTATGGGCGGGAAAGCCATTGCGGTTCCTCGGATTAGCGGAGCCGATCCCAGGGAACGTCATCGAGGAATCAGTCATCATTCCCTGACGGTGTTGGAATTGATCAGTAATCCGCCATTAGTGGCTATCTCCAAGCATTTAACCTCTGAGTCGCGACAGCGGGTGGAGGCGGTTTTCGCAAACGAACGTTATGCCAAACAAGCTCAATGGGTAACAGTCGATGATCCGGTGGCAGAACTTCTATTCTCCAAATATTCATTACAGGTTAAAAGCATGGGACGGGATGTCCATCAAGATCCCGACTATTTCCAAAGTACGATTGCAGCCGGTTTTTTAGCGGCTACTGTGTTGAAGGAAAGTTCCCATTTCTGATAGAGAGTTTTAGTTGTTCAATGATTACCGGATTGTGGAAAATGTGGTTTATTTCATCGGACGTTTGCATATGTTATGGATGAAAAAAGAATGAATGGAAAATATTGACGAATGGGTGACATCTTTGTGAAGACTGTAAATATGACATTTAATGCTTCGGGAGCTGCTGAAGCTGCCCGGCGGGGCGATGTTGTAGTGGTTGTTGATGTGATCGATATGTCCACCAGTGCTGAAGTTGTATTGGAATGCGGCGCAGTGGCCATATTCGGAGCTGCTCCCTCCGGATGCAAGGTACCTGTCAATCTTAATCCTGACCGGATAGGATATTTAGCCGGAAAGACCGCATTAAAATATAAAACCCAATTGGTTGTGGTTTCTGAACCTCGTTACGGGACAGAAGAAGAACGAAAGAAACGGGCGGAAACAGCCATGCTTGGCGTGGCTCGTTCTGGAGCCGAAGTAGAGCTGATCGTTCCGAACATAGGAACCGAAATTCATAAATTAGCTGATTTCAATAATAAAGTCGTTCTCTTTGTTTCGGATACAGGCGGAGTGGCTTATGATGCTGCCTATAATAATGGGGCGCCAGCCGTAGTGACCGCTACCGTCACCCGGACTCCACAAAAGAAAGGGATTGATCCCGCTTTGGCCGGAGTGGAACGTGCTATCGAACAGGCTCTCAAAAACGGTACCGGTATCACTGTGGTGGCTGCCAGTGCCAATTCGATGGAAGACGTACTCGCTGCTCAATATTTGACCCAACTGATCGTGGGAAAAGGGTTTCTCAATAGTTGACAGTTGACAGTGTACAGTTTAATAGTTAATGGACAAGGGTGCACAGCGCACAATACACAGTACACGTTATAAAGGCAGTAAACTTGATGCAAATATAAAATGTGTAACGACCGAATTTGTGGACGGTCGTTTGTTTTTATCCCGGCGGTTCCGGAATTATCTTCAGTTTCCGACTCCTGACTCTTATCTCATGTTAAAAAAGTATTCATATCTTCCCTTGTTCCGCCATATGTTGTTACGAGTGGACAAGGGGGGATGACAATGGCCGGATTACCGATCCGCAGCCTGATCAGAGATTACTTTCAACACCGTATTTTTTTAGCCGCGCTTGTTTTAATCCTCTTTATCATGGGTGTTATCTTCGGTGTACTTGCAGCCAATATTCTTGAAGGTTCGCAAAAGGAAGATTTGCTGCGGTATGTCAATCATGGACTTCAAGGGAGTTCGTATTTGGAAAATGCGAATTATACCCGCCAGACGATTATTTCTAATGTTCAAACAGTATTTTTCCTGTTTTTTATGGGAATAAGCGTCATCGGAGTGCCTCTGGCTCTTCTTTTGATCTTTACCCGCGGATTTATCTTGGGTTTCAGCGTCGGTTTTCTTTTGCAAACTATGGGATTGAAAGGCGTCATTCTTGCGATGGCCGGTATTTTTCCCCATAATATACTATTAATACCTGGACTGTTGTTTATGGTGATGGTTATTATTGATTGTGCGGCAGCCTTAACGAAAATCCGTTTTACAAGGAAACCGGTTTTACTCGGTGAAGAGCTGATAAGATGTGCTGTTCTGACTCTGGTGGTATTAGTCGTGGTTGTGATCGCAGGGTTCGTTCAAGGATATGTCACTCCGATATTTACCGCATGGGTGGCGAGGTTGCTATGACAGGAGATAGTAGTAGTCAGTCATTGCAATCAGAATATAGATTATTGAAGACATGTGTTTTAGGCCTTTTCAAAGTATTAGGTGCTGACCTCTGGGAAATGGGTGATGAGAGCTAGGCTCTAGGTGCAGGTATTAAAGGGTGTACTGTAAACTGTGTGCTGTTCATTACTATCTTTTACCTCGGTATACTGATGCACTTGGAAATCTTTCCTGTAGCTTGAAAAAAGGAGTTAACCTGTATATTGTCGAAATGATGTAGCGTTCCGAAGTTAACAAAAGGAGTTGACTTAAGTGCAGGATATGCTTCAGGATTATCTCAATTATCTTTCTGTCGAACGCGGATTATCCAAAAATACCCTGGAATCCTATGCCCGGGATTTACGTCAATATTTGCAATACTTGAAAGAGAAGAAAAATATTGAAATAAAAGAAACTACCCAGGCGACGGTGATCGGGTATTTGTTGCAACTCCAAGCTAAAGGAAAAGCTACAGCTACTTTATCCCGGAGTTTGGCGGCGATTAAGTCGTATTATCATTTTCTGTTTCGGGAAGCGAAAATTGAACGGGATCCAACCATCAATCTGGATGCGCCAAAACAGGAAAAACGGTTACCACGGGTTCTTTCGGTTGAAGATGTCAGTAATCTTTTGGAACAACCTGACCTAAAAACACCTGCCGGGATTCGGGATCGGGCGATGCTCGAGGTGCTATATGCAACCGGTTTGCGGGTGTCGGAGTTGGTTTCGTTAAAGATTAGTGATCTCAATCTGGAAATGGGATATATTAAATGCTTCGGAAAAGGTTCTAAAGAAAGGATTGTTCCTTTAGGTTCGGTGGCTTCCAAGTATGTTAAACATTATTTGGAACATGCCCGAAAGTTTCTTGCTTCCAGTTTGAATGAAGATACGCTTTTCTTAAATCATCATGGGCATCGTTTGACCCGGCAAGGTTTTTGGAAGATTATCAAAAAATATGCGGAAAGTATCAATCTTGAAAATGATATTACGCCGCATACCTTGCGCCATTCTTTTGCAACCCATCTGTTGGAAAATGGGGCGGATTTACGATCGGTTCAGGAAATGCTCGGCCATGCGGATATTTCTACCACGCAGATTTATACTCATTTAACCAAGAGCAAAATTAAGGAAGTCTATGAAAAGGCCCATCCTCGGGCTCTGTAAAGGTTTGAAACAGTTAAGGGTTGAAACGTAAACATTGAATAGTGTTGCGAAAAAAAGAGAAACTATGTGTTTCTCTTTTTTTGTCTAAACTACTGATAAATCTTTAATGAAAAGGATAACCTCTATATTGCGACGAATTGAATTATAATGGAGAGCCGTAAGTGTGTTTTTTTCTATTTTGATTCAGAATTCAAAAAGTGAGGATATTGCATGGATCCAATACATTGGTACCCTGGCCATATGGCCAAAGCAAAACGACAGCTTACCGAGTTAATTAAATATCTTGATGTATTGATCGAGATTCGGGATGCCCGGTTACCGCTCATCAGTCATAATGCTGATCTGGAATCGATATTAAAACGACGTCCCAATATTATTGTATTGAATAAGATCGATTTGGCCGACCCGGTTGCCACTAAAGAATGGACTCAGTGGTTTAAAACTCAAGGATTTTTAGTGGTTGAAGTAAATGGTCGCAACGGGTCCGGAGTGGAGCGGATATGGGAAGTACTGAGTCAAGAGTTTGCACCAAAAGGGGTCCGGCGTTCAGTCCGTGCCGGTGTCATTGGCATTCCCAATGTTGGCAAGTCATCCATTCTCAACCGGATGATCGGGACCGCAACAGCTAAAACCGGAAATATGCCTGGAATTACTCGCGGGAAGCAATGGATTAAGAAGAAGGGAATTGAAATTTTGGATACTCCCGGTTTGTTACCTCCGAAGATCGTTGACCAGGAGGCCGGGATGAAACTCGCACTGGTTGGCACCATTCGTGAAGAAATCGCGCCAACGTATGATATGGCCTTATATTTGCTGGAGAACTACGGTGAGCAGCTTTTTGGATGGAAAGGCAATGGGCTGGTATTTGAAGATATGGACATGGCCCTCAATTGGTATGCGGAGAAACGGGGATTTCGAATGAAAGGGGGCGGTCTGGATATAAATCGGGCCGTTACCAGTCTCCTACAAGAGTTCCGTAACGGCCGATTGGGACGGATCAGCCTCGAGTTACCTCCGAAGGCCGACGTTCAGTCCGATTAATGAGTTTTAAAAGAATCACGCCACCGACAAAGGTAGCTAAATGGTAGCTTAGTAGACGCCAGATCAGAATGAGGACGGCCCGGATCTGGGCCGGAATAAAGGCAAACATCGAAAAGAATCCCAATTCCATAATGCCGCTTCCTCCCGGAACCGGAAGATAAGAGATGATAAAAATCAGGATGAATTGAATCAGGACACTTTTGAAAAAGATCCCTTCACCTCTCAGCCCGAAGGCATAGATTAAACACGGTGCGATGGAGAAGAAACAGACCCAATATAAAAGGGTGGCGAGAATTACTAAAATCAGATTGTATCCTTTACGGAATTGTCTGACGGATTGGTGGAAAATTTCGACCTCATCCAGGAATTTCTGGAGGTAAGGATTGATTTTGGATAGCCATCGTTCTGATTTAATAAATTTCAGCGGAAAGGTCAGAACCGGTTTGGCCAGTTTCGGCTTGATGATAAAGGTAATTAATAGGACTGAAACTAAAACCGAGACAGGAATGGCAAAGGTGGTTACCTGTCTAAGCAGGCCGACGGAAATACTGGCCCGATAAAAAATAAATAATATCGGTGCAACCAGGGTAAAGAGCAATGTGGTCAAAATCACCCTCAAGGTGACGATGGCGCTGGATTTACCGGGTTGGATTCCGTTTTGGCACAATAGATAAATCTGAGTGGGAACGCCGCCGGATGAGAAGGGCGTAATATTCCCGATAAAGGTCGTTGCCAGGTTGATGTTGAAAATTTTTCGTAATGAAATGCTTTCACCCAGGCCGTTGGCGATCAACCAAATCCGAAGGGTTTCGATGGCCCAGGAAGCGAGCAAAGCCAGTAAAGCCAGACCAAAAGCTCTTATATCCAGGTTTTTATAGACGGAGGTTGGATTCCCCCGGAAAGAGCTGAACAGTAAGATCCCAGAACTGATTAGAGTCAATATCAGAACGATGCTAAGTCCGTTGCGAAAGAGTTTTTGAAAATTAAGATGTTGTTTCACGGAAGCCTCCTTTTGAGCATCATGTGCTATTTTGTCATCAGTTAGGGAAACAATGTTAAGTAATTTCGGCCTTTTTGCCATATTTCCTTCAAGCAAATATTGATCCTCTAATTAAAGATTTCCAAAGCAGTCAGATATTAATCATCATCGTAAAGGGGAAAGAATGGCTCAAGTCTACTCAGAATTGGGTCGATACACTGAATGATATGGGGTGAGAAAAAGCTAGCGGCCTCTTTAAGTGTCGTTTGCAGATTTAGTATGACAAGAAAAAGATTTGAAGAACAGCAATTGAAAACCCTTAGCTGGGATCAACGAATGGTCGAAGAGAAAAATGGCTGGGCATTGGGATACCGTCGGATCGCTGGGTTAGATGAAGCAGGCCGCGGCCCTTTGGCCGGACCGGTGGTGGCTGCTGCTTTCGTTATTGAACCCCATTTTAAACTGGATGGATTGAATGATTCCAAGCAGTTGACCGAGAAACAGCGGGAAAAATTTTATGAGATGCTGACCAGCGGAGATTGGGAATATGGTATCGGTGTGGTAGAACCTGATGAGATTGATCGGGTAAATATTTATCAGGCTTCCCGCATTGCTATGCACAAGGCATTGTCAGCGATTCAACCGGCTCCCGATTATTTGCTGGTGGATGCTTTAGTGGTTCCGGATACGGATATTGCTCAAAAGAGCTTAATATATGGAGATGCCCGTTCGGTGGCCATTGCGGCAGCTTCAGTCATTGCCAAATACACTCGGGATCGGTTGATGGAAGATTATGACCGTCTTTATCCGGGTTATGGCTTTGCTCAGCATAAAGGGTATCCTACCCGTCAACATTATGAGGCATTGGCGACGTTGGGGCCCTCGCCCATTCACCGGCGGTCTTTTCGTTTGGAACCTAAAAAAATAGAAGAAACGTTGAATTTGTTTGAGGAAGAAGGAACATAAAGTGAGAGTCAATCAACCCGGAGTTTTCATTCAACCCCAAAATCTGTCTTCCAATATAATGCACCAATTGAAAGAAGGTCAAAAAATTGTCGCCAAAATTATCAGTGTGACGGATAATGAGGTGTTGCTTCAGGTGGGTGGCGATCAAATCCGGGCCAAAGTAGAAGGGAATCTCCCGACTACTGGCTCGGTTTTTGCTTTTGGCATTCAGAAGACGGACGGTCAGCGGATCGAACTTAAAACTTTGGCGAATCTCAGCGAAGGCAGGATGATGGAAGGGCTCTTTTCCGAAGAACATCTATTAGCCAATGTTCTAAAAGAGCAAGGGCTGCCTGTAAATAAAGAAAATCTTGATACTCTCAATCGGCTGTTATCTGAACTTCAATTGAAGTTGCAATTAAATCCTAACCCTAAAGTGGCAGCATTGATGCTGTTTCGCGGGTTACCTCCTTCCCTTGGAGGGTATATCATTGCTTGGCTTCATCAGGATAAAAAGCTCAGGGAAAATCTATGGAATAAGCTGAATGAAATGGGGTTAGTCGATAGGAGGGCTGTGTTTGAACCGAAAGGGGATGCGGAGGAATTGATGCAAGCCCTTTGGCGTTTGTGGAAGGACAGTCAACGTGCTTCGGAAACGAATGGTTTTGCCAAAGCAGCTGGGCTATTGCAAGATAACAGACATGCAGCCGACGATATTCAGCTTGAGGCTGAGGCAATGCTTGAAGAAACCGCTCGGGAACCGAAAGACAAATGGAAAATTATAGCGGATTTACTCAGCCATCCTGCGACATGGAGTGAAAAGGGATCTTCCGGGGATGCGGCGCGCGCAGTTAATTACGGGGCCTTTCCGTTTTTAGTACAACTGGCTGGGGATAAAATCCGCGAATGTGTCGTCCATTGGGAGGAAGAGCAACAGGTGGACAAGTCCATGACGGAACAGCTCATTCGTGTCGTGGTCCCCACTGAAAACCTGGGAGAGATCGTATTTACTGTTATCTTTTGCCCCCGGCGATCTCCACGTATCCGTTTTCAGGTAGAGTCGGAAGAGATTCAGCAATTATTGTCGGACCAAACGGAAACTTTACGAAAGATCATCGGGGGTCAGGTTCGCGTTGAGATCGAGACGGTGAAGGTTAAAAAGGACGTGTCGGAAGGGGTGGACCTATGGATATAATCTGCCGGGAAAAACCGATTCGTTACGCAGCGGCTCTTCGCTATCGTCCGGGTCTGGATCCGGCACCTGTAGTGGTGGCCTCGGGCAAGGGTGAAATGGCTGAGACCATTCTGAAACTGGCTGTGGAAGCCGGAGTTCCAACCCATCCAGAGCCTGAACTAGCCAAGATTTTGGCACGGGTTGCACCAGGCACTCCGATTCCGGAAGAGACTTATCGGCTAGTCGCATCGATCTTGGCTTTTATATGGAGTGTGGATCAAAGGTTAGAGCAGGACGGAGGAATTCCTAACGATGGAAAGGGTCCGAGTGAACCTAAGGGTTAGGGATATCACGGAAAAGGGCTCCAATTAACAAAAACCATTTAATGGAAATATGTACCAGAGTTGACAATGGTTAGAAATCATGTTACTATAAAATTAGGCATTTCGTTTTGTAAAGAAACGGGGTGCCTTCTCGTTTAGTTGGGAATTTCCCATTAAATGTTAATTGAAAGGAGCAGGGTCATGGAACACATAACCGATGTCATCAACAGGAAAACCTTTGAAAGAGTGGTTCGGGACTTGGTTGTCCTGGAAGAGGAACGGGAGGAGATCTTATCCTTATTTCCTTATGCTTCCCCCGAACGGGAAAAGGTCCGTAAAACCATGAATGACTATATTGCCACAGTGGAGGCCTATCTTGCCAAGGTTAAAGTTGATGACGGGGCTTGCAATGGTCCGGCTGAAATTTCATTAGTATTGATCAATTCCGAAGTGGAGGTTGTCGAACAACGCACTCAGGAGGTTTTCTGTTACAAGATTACCCATCCTTTCAACAAACAGAGCAATTTGGGAACGACATCGTATATATCACCGGTGGGGTTAGGGCTATTAGCTCAGAAAGTTTCGCATACAGTTGAAGTACAAACTCCCGGTGGGAGTTTTAATTTTTTAGTGCGCAATATCCGAATGCCGTTATGACCGGGTAACCGGTCTTTTTTAATCAATCAAAAGCGAACAAATGTTCTAATGTGAATGAGAAACTTATTAATAACAGCGGCTGCAGGAAATTTCCAATAAATAACGAAAATACCAATTATGAACAAAACGAGAAGTAAAAAAGTCATCGGTGATTGGGGCGAGAAGGTGGCTGCCCGTTATCTTGAAGAAAAGGGATATCAGATTGTTACCTTCAATTATCGCTGTTCTTATGGGGAAGTGGATTTAGTTTGCCGTGATCAAGAGATATGGTGCTTTGTTGAGGTGAAAACCTGGAGGAGTCAATCTCCTTTTGGCAGCGGTTATTTTGCCGTCTCTCGAAAAAAGCAGAAGCGCATGACCAAAACTGCCCTCGATTATCTGAGCCGCAATCGGCTGGGGGAACCCCCTGTCCGTTTTGATATTGTTTCCATCGAATACACATCGACCCAGGACTATCGGATCACTTTGCTAAAAAACGCCTTTTTTTGACGGAGGGGAAATTGTGCTAGCCAAAATTATTAGTCTGGCGTATGCCGGGATCGACGGATACCCGGTCCAAATTGAAGTAGATTTAGGCGGTGGCGTACCAAGTTTTGATATTGTCGGATTACCGGATTTAGCGGTTCGGGAAGCCCGAGATCGGGTCCGGGCGGCTATAAAAAATTCCGGGTTGGAGTTCCATTTTCACCGGATAACGGTGAATTTGGCGCCTGCCAATATTAAGAAGGAAGGATCAGGTTTTGATCTTCCGATTGCTATTGGAATTTTAGCAGCGAAACATGAGATCAGCCTGGAAAAGATCCCGGAAACGGTCTTTGTGGGAGAATTGGCGTTGGATGGCAGTGTCCGGCCAGTCAACGGCATGCTGGTAATGGCTTTGGCTGCCCGGGAAGCGGGATGGAAACATATCGTGCTCCCGGCTGCTAATCTGAGAGAAGTATTGATCGTGAACGGGATTCATCCTGTTCCTGTCGAAAATTTAAATCAGGTTTGTAATTTTTTAAATGGAACCTGGGAACCGGACCTGGCGGAGGTTCAGCAGTCTGTGGAAGAGGTGGCTGTAACCGGTGTGGAGGAAGATTTGGCCGATGTCAAAGGACAGGAACAGGCAAAAAGAGCTTTGGAGGTGGCTGCTGCCGGCGGCCATAATCTGTTGATGATCGGCCCGCCGGGTTCGGGCAAGACGATGCTAGCGCGGCGCCTTCCCGGCATTTTGCCGTCACTTTGCACTGAAGAATCCATCGAAATCACCAAGATATACAGTGTAGCCGGTCTGTTGCCACCAGGAGTGTCACTCCTCCGTAAACGGCCTTTCCGTTCTCCCCATCATACCACCAGTTCGGCAGGGTTAATTGGCGGCGGGAGAATTCCCCGGCCGGGAGAAGTGACCTTGGCCCATAACGGAGTGCTTTTCTTAGATGAACTGCCGGAGTTTTCACGGGAAGTTTTGGAGGTGCTTCGTCAGCCTTTGGAAGACGGACGGGTAACCATTGCCCGGGCGGCGGCGACTTTATCCTATCCAGCCAGGTTTATGCTGACTGCCTCAATGAATCCATGCCCTTGTGGCTATTTTGGCGATCCGTATAAAACCTGTACATGCAGCCCGCTCCAGATTCACCGTTACCAAAGCCGGATTTCCGGCCCTTTGCTCGACCGGTTTGATCTCCAGATCGAAGTCCCCCGTTTGCAGGAGTTTGAGTATGATACTATTCAGGCCGGAGAATCATCGGCGGCCATTCGGAAACGGGTGGAGCAGGCCCGTCTTATTCAGCAAAGACGGTTTCGGGGGAAAGATTACTTTTGCAATGCGCAAATGGGCAGTCGGGATATTAAGGAGTATTGTCAGGTGGATGCGGAGAGCCGGATGTTGTTACAACAGGCGGTGCAACGGTATTCCCTGAGCGCCCGGGCGTATTACCGAATCTTGAAACTGGCCAGGACCATTGCAGATTTGGCAGGAGAAGAGCAGATCCGCATCAACCATGTGGCGGAAGCGATCCAGTACCGGAGTTTGGATCGAAAGAGTCATGGGGGGATGGTTGAATGAAAAAGGGAGAGAAGGCATTGAGAGTATTGATAGAAAAAGTTACTTAAATCAGATATATCAGAGAAGATTCCCCCAAAGAAATTACATTTATATGAGTTATAATCCTAATTTCGCTTTTGTCTTGGGTCCACAAATCCCATCGACGACCAATCCGTTATCTTTTTGAAATTGTTTAATAGCTTCTTTTGTTTTTGGTCCTAATATTCCATCAATTTGACCAGGATTATAACCAAGTTCAGTTAATTTTTGTTGGATAGCCATGATTTCATTATTGTTGGAATTTTGGGAACTTGATTGTTGGTAGGGGCAAATACCATTTGGATGTTGATGAGCTGGCATACCATGATGATAATGATAGCCTGTCCCGTATTTGCGATCCCAATGATCTCCAAATGAATCGGTTCTTCCAGAATGAGAGAAAGTAATAGAGTTATAAAAGGCAAGTAGAGCAATGATTAATGATAAAAACCATTTTTTCAAAGTAACACCTTCTTTTAAAAAAATTACTTATAGTTTACTTAGTAGAAATATTTTTAGAATTTTTTCAAATTAAATCTTGTGCTCAAATTACACTAATTATTGAAAAAAGACTAATTTTAACCTCAGTTTTATTAATTTTTTATATATTTATTGATTCCATCTATACCCAATGAACAATGTTTAATTGGAATAAGAATGAATTTACCGTCAGAAATATATTTTAATTCGTTCTCTTTATTAAGAATTTTTATTTCATGTAAACTAATGAAATATGGAACTTCAGAAAGGATTTCATCATTAATCACCTGATAAACAGAAAAAACAATTAGATTTTTTGTAGTGTTCATCATGTTTTCCAATCTTTTGAATTCGGTGTAATCTAAGCCAAAACATAGCCCAATATCTTTATCTATAATAAATTTTCTTGCTTTTACTTCGATTTCTACCAATTTTTCAACTTCATAACCACGCACAAGAAAGTCTCCACGTTTAACGGGTTTACCATTGGATTGTTTTATATATTTAACCAAACTTTTTTTGCTTTGATCTATTTTTTCAAGTATCAAATTGCTTTCATCTGCATACTTTTCAAATAATTTTTCAGCTTTAACTCCAATTCTAAAACTACGATCTATATATTTTTGATATTGATCAACTTCTGAAATTAAGTAAGGCTTCCATGTTTCTTCGGCTTGATAAATGATTGAATTTTTATCAATACCTTCAATGTCATATAACTGGTCTAAATTTTCAATATAATATCTATTTATACATTCATTACTTTTAATAATAATATGATATCCCATTATTATCCTCCCAAATACATAATAATTATAAAATTCTAGCAAAAAATATATTTCCTTTAAATTGTTAATTTAGAAAAATAAGCTTGTTTGAAAAAATTGGAAAGTCTATTAAATTGTTATTTGGGAGAAGATATAAATCTCTAAAAGCTAGAGTTTCTGATGGAAAATTACGAACTTATTTAGACACAATTCGTTTCAACTGTGTTCTTGTTATAGTAATTAATATGTTATTTTAGCGAAAGTAAAATATTGTTAAAGCGGGGGTGAAATGAACTGATTACTAAATCTGAGGTTATTAAGCAAAATGGTAAATATGCACTATTACTTCCGTATCGGTCTAAGCGAGATTGCTTTTATTGAATACTTATTTATATATGGCCCCAAACAAAGTATAATAGACGCGTAAATTATCATAGAAACGGAGTTTAACGGATGCCATTAACAGTAGACCCCAGGGCGCGGGGGTTGATCTTTGACATTGACGGGACGTTGATCGATACAATGCCTGCCCATTTGCAGGCTTGGCAGGAGACGGCCAGACGGTATGGTTTCGAGTATCCGGAAAAGTTATTTTATCAACTGGCAGGGATGTCGACCGGAGAGATCGTTCATTATATCAATTGTCAGCAAGGATTAAACCTCGATCCGGAAACGATCATTCAGGCTAAAAACGAAGCCTATCTTCGGTTGAATGAAAATATTCAAGTGATAAAACCGGTATTTCGGATCGTTCAAGAATACGCAGGCAAATTGCCAATGGCTCTCGGGACAGGCGAGTATCGGCAGGTCGCATTGGTGAATCTGCAGATTACGGGGCTGGATCGATATTTTGACAAAATCGTGACAGCCGATGATGTGACGCGTTGTAAACCTGATCCGGAGACTTTTTTAAAGTGTGCTGAGTTAATGAAGATTCCGCCTGAATATTGTCAGGTGTTTGAAGACGGAGATAAAGGATTGGAAGCGGCCCGGCGCGGCGGGATGATCGCGACGGATGTCCGGCCTTTCCTAAAGGCAGACGTTAAAGCTTGATACGAGGATATTAAAGAAATGAAAGAACCCTCAACTAATGTTGAGGGTTTTTAGTTTAAATGGATAAACTTCAAGCGAAATATGGGTAACTTAAAACCGATAATACCCAAGGCAAGTAAAGAGAAAATTGAAGACGACGATGACAGCGTTGACGAAGAGTGTGAGCAGGACGATGTAAAAGAGTACACGTTTGCGTGAATTCACTTCAGTAACTTTAAGATTTTTTGAAATCATGCTCATGTTAATCACTCCTTGGTTAAACTATCGGCAGCTTTCGTCGGTTTCTTTAACCACATACTGGGAGACCACGATTTGATAAAACTCGCTGATAGGAAATAATTTCAATAAATATTGTTTTTTTCCGCAAAAGGGAAGGTAGATGCGGAATCGATGGATAATATTAATTAAGAATTTATAATCTTCAAGGAGGGAAAATCTTGTCAACGGTACAGTTTCGCGTCCGGTATCAAGAGACGGACGGTATGGGCATTGTTCATCATTCGGTTTATTTAATCTGGTTTGAGGCTGGGCGCACGGAATGGATGCGTGAACATCAGTTGCCTTATCGAGAATGTGAAGCCAAAGGATGGATGTTGCCGCTGGTTGAAAGCGGATGTAAATATCTAAGTCCAGCTTATTATGATGATCTGGTTGCAGTGGAAACAGTAATGGAACCCTCATCCGGGGTAGAATTTGCTTTTTCGTATACGGTTCGAAATGTGGAAACCGGTAAGATACTGGCCACCGGTTTTACTAAGCATGTTTGCGTAAATTCCACGAACTTTAAGATCGACAAGCAAGGGACGAAAGCCTTGAAGGAGTTTTTCAGCCAGATAGGATCATAAGACAAGGATTGAGATTCCAAAAGAGGTGTCAGGGAATGTTTTCACTGCATTTTTTACGAAAGCATCGGATTTTACTGACATGGTTATTGTCGTATTTGGTTATCTTGATGTTGCCTCTAGTGATCACAACTCTGATATATACTCAAACAGCCAAAGTTCTTGAAAAACAGATCAGTAAATCCAATACGATCTTTTTAAGCCGCCTTCAAAAGGAAATGGACGCCGTTACTCAAGAGGTAACCCGTTTATGTAATCAAATTGCTTTTGAACCCAAAGTGAATCAGCTTCTGGATACGAGCAATTTGAAAGAGGTTGATCCTTATTTTCTTTATCAGATTGTTCATAATTTTCGGATAAATACCGTATTGAACAAATCGATTACCACGTTCTATGTCTATTTTAACCATTTGGATCTGGTTGTTTCGCCGTTGAGCAGTGGTACCAGTTCGGAATTTTATGATCTCTATTATTCGAATACCAAACTGAGTTATCCGGAATGGATGGGTTTAATCAATGGTGGAGCGAACGGAGAATATCGATTCATGGATTATATCGATGAAGGCGGACAAAAAACGAAAACCATCGCCTTTATTCGGACTATTCCTATTCTGTATCGGGGTAAAAATTTTGCCAGTGTCGTTATTTTGCTGGACGAAGAACAATTGATGCAGGGTTTGAAAAATATTGAAGTTTTCGAACACAGCAGTATCGTAATCGTGGATCGGGATAACCAACAATTGGCGGTGGCTGGAGCCAACGAGTTTAGCGGAAAAATCGATTATAAGGCCCTCTCACTTGAAAAGGGGAATGGCCGAAGTTTTTAACGACTTGGGATACATTGCTGTGTAACTCCATCCACCAGGTGAGAGCAGTAAAGTATGCCGTCATCGTGGTAGCCACCCTTCCGAAAGGGGTCATGATTGGTTCCTTGAAAGGTTGATGATATGTAACAAAGAAGTCAGTTAAACAGATTGGGGGTCAGGTTAGCCTATAATCATGCTTCCTGGCTTCTTTTTTTGTTTTAGGACAAACGCATGGAGTTTCAGCCGGTTGTCCCGTAGGTTGATCTAAGACAAAAGCTCGTTTTGATCACTCTCTGCATCACCTGGGCATATCATGTATCAGAATAGGCATACCTGCTTCGCTAAGGGAAAAATGCAGTTTACTCTGCATTTCTTATATACATGATCATTTCTGCTGATGGAGGTACCGCAATTCAAAGAACGGGAAATCTCTATTCATCATAGTATACGAAGACTTCTCCACCTAGCGAAGGGGTAGGAGGAGGAGAGGCATGTCACCGTTAATGAATGGTAAGTGCCAACCTGAGCTTGAGAGATTGAGTCCCCGTGAACGTGAGATATTGCCCTTGGTTGCCCAGGGTTTAGATAATCGTGAAATTGGTAAAAAGCTTTTCATCAGTGAAAAGACTGCAAAAAACTATATTACAAGCATTCGTAAAAAACTAGGATTGGCTAACCGGACTCAAATTGCTCTGTTTGCGCTCAGAGAAGGGCTGATTGAATTATATCCGAAAGAAAACGAGGAATAGACAGGAAAAGTTTAAAAAAGGGCCGAAAGGCTCTTTTTTTGGAATGAGTTACCGCGAATGCCCGGATTTACATAAAGGGAATATCGAAAAAAAGTTGAAATAGAAGATTACCGAAATAGTTAAAGTCGACCTGAAGTCAACTCAAAACACAATTCATTCTAACAGTCTAAGCTGACATTGCCGCAAACAAACCATTAAACAAAGGAGTTAACTTCAAAAACATCATGACAATACGATTGAAAAAAACATTTTCAGCTTTCATCGCAGCATTAATGGCCGTTGGAATCTTAGTAACACATTCTACTTCAGCTCAAGCAGCCACACCAAGCAACTATCGTGGAAATGGACAAAGCGAACAGGCTTCACCTGCTGTTCAAGGCCATCGAGGGGACGGAAAAGCCAAAGCGGATACCGCTGTTGCTATCTCTCCTGAAGAGGAAGCAATGGTTAGGTTGTTAAACCAGGACAGAGCGAATGCTGGTTTGCCGCTTTTGGAAATTGATCTTTCCCTGGTTCAATTGGCCCGGGATAAAAGCGGGGACATGGTCGCCTATAACTATTTCGGCCATATATCGAAACGTCTTGGAAACGTATATGAGCAATTGTTAGACGCTGAAATTCCATGTACTGCCGTTGCAGAGAATTTGGTTAATGCGACCAATATCGACAAAGCCCATCTTTTTTTGATGCGCAGTCCGGTGCATCGGAGCAATGTTTTGAATCCCGCTTTTACCAAAGTGGGGATCGGTATCGTTCCCGGAGGGCCTAACGGAAAAATGATCACTCAAATCTTTTTAAGTCAATAATAACCTCGAGACCTATGAACGGAACATGTCAGATTGACTGTCATTGGGTAATCTTATAGACTGAAATCGAAAACCCGGCGCAGCTTATGCCCGGGTTTTTCGTTATCCTCTCCAATAGCACAACGTTGGACCTATGCATATACTGTACTAGAATTTTGTCAAATCCTTACGATTTAAGCCAATTTCGTCACTTTCGATATAGATCCTTAATGATTTAAGATTCAGCAGCATGAGCTGCTGGATACCGATGAAAGGAGGTTAGAAAATGGGAGAAAACGAGAATAAGGATGAAAAAGTCCTTGAGATAGAAGAAGCGCCCAAAAAGAAAAAACGCTCCA
>Ga0209508_1000337_pt1 | contig 51712 bp, 43 predicted proteins | sample AD_UKC129_MetaG_FD_184427 | JGI IMG/M metagenome (GOLD analysis project Ga0209508, IMG submission 184427) | Active sludge microbial communities of municipal wastewater-treating anaerobic digesters from Canada - AD_UKC129_MetaG (SPAdes) (version 2) | ecosystem: Engineered > Bioreactor > Anaerobic... | reverse complement strand
CTGCGGGACCAGTCGCAGCGCGTGGACAAAGCGTGCGACTCCGAGTTCCGCAAACACACGGGCGCCCATCGATTCCATTTAGAACATCCACGCATTGGGAGACGCGATTGCCTGCGGATCCCCGACCGCTTTGAGCCTTCGGCCGTTGCTGCGACTCACAGAGTCGCGCTCCGGACCGCCGGCCTGCGAACCGCAGAAGCGTACGGCGGCATGCAGGCGCAGGACTACCCGCGGATCCCGATCCGGGCCGCGCGAGCGCCGTCGAAGCGGAGGTTCGCCCCGCCAATCATCCGCCGACGGCGCGCTGGTAGGCTTTGATCCCTTCAACGATGCCCCGGGCCATGGTCTTGCGGCCGGCCGGATCGAGAATGCGCTTCCGATCGGCTGCATTCGACATGAACCCGCCCTCGACGAGCACAGCGGGAACGGTTGCGTCGCGCAGCACCTGGTAGCGGGCGCGTTTGACCCCGCGGTCCTGGGCGGACAGATGCTTCACAAGGGATTTCTGGACGTGGTACGCGAGCAGGACGCTCTTGTCGTTGTGGCGGTTGCCCGGCACCCACGCGGTGCTGCCCTGCCCGCCCGCGTTGGACGACGTGGCCCCGGAGGGCGTGCAGCAATAGGTTTCAATTCCCTGCACACGCGAATCGCTGAACGCGTTGAAATGCAGGCTGACGAACAGGTCCGCTCCCCGGCGCCGCGCCTGTTCAACCCGGTTTTCCAGCGCCACGTAGGTGTCCGAGGTGCGCGTCATGACCACGTTGAACCCCGCCTGGGTCAGTTGATCGCGCAGTTCGAGCGCCAGGAGCAGCGTGTATTTCTGCTCTTCATGAGCGCCGACGCGGAATCCCGGGTCCTTGCCGCCGTGGCCGGCGTCGAGACAGATGGTCTTGACCTTGATCCCGGGCGCGTTGCGGCGGGGCGAAAGGATGGGGGCGATGGTGCGTTCAAGGTCGAGCTGGGAAATGTAGGCGATGCCTTTTTCGTAGTGAATCGGCAGAGCGAGGAGCACCCGGACCCCGTTGATGCGGGCGTCGCGGCGGTCGCCGCCGGTCAGGGTAAACACCAGCGTTGTATTGCGATTGCTGTATTGGAGGGTCTTGTCCTTGACCAGCCATTTCGGAGTGAACTGGTTGGCGCGCGCCCAATCGCCCAGGCGAACGTATACGCGGCCCGAAACCTGGACCTGGCGGTTCTGGGCAGCGTGGCCCGCGCCCATACCGACCGCCAGCGCGACCGCCAGGGCGAGCAATCGAAGCGCTGATAACATACGTGCGAATCTGAAATGAGGCCGCATCGATTTCAAGAGAAATGCCATTTAAGGTTGCCTGTGATTTTTTGATCCCATAGATTTCGCGGCTACACGCAGCGGAAGGATGTAGCACGAATTATGGACAAGTATGCCGAACTGAAAATTGACGGAAAAGTCTATCGCCTGCCAACAATCGAAGGTTCCGAGGGCGAACGAGCCATAGACATCTCGTCCCTTCGCAACGAAACGGGTTACATCACGCTGGACGACGGGTATGGCAACACCGGTTCGTGCAAGAGCAGCATCACCTTCATCGACGGTGAAAAGGGCATCCTCCGCTACCGGGGCATTCCCATCGAGGAACTGGCCGAGAAATCGTCGTTCATCGAGGTGGCGCACCTGATCATCATGGGCAAGCTGCCCAACAGCGCCGAGCTGCGGCGGTTCTCGGACCTGCTCACCGAGAACGAACTGCTGCACGAGAACATGAAGTATCACTTCGAGAGCTTCCCCGCCACGGCCCATCCGATGGCGATTCTCTCGTCGATGATCAATGCCGCGAGCTGTTTCTACCCCGAGCTGGTGACGCAGGACAGCATGCGGGAGCATTTTGAAGTCGAGGCGGCGCGTCTGCTGTCGCAGGTCCGCACCATCGCGGCGTTCGCCTACCGGCAGTCGCGGGGCCTGCCGTTCATGTACCCCAAGCCCGAGTACAAGTACACGGCGAACTTCCTGCACATGATGTTCTCGCTGCCCTACCAGGATTACGAGCTGCGGCCCGAGATCGTGAAGGCGCTGGACCTCATCTTCCTGCTGCACGCCGATCACGAGCAGAACTGCTCGACCGCCACGGTGCGGACCGTGGCGTCGAGCAAGGCGAACCTGTTCGCCAGCGCGGCGGCGGGCGTCTGCGCGCTCTGGGGACCGCTGCATGGCGGCGCCAACCAGGCCGTGCTGGAAATGCTCGAGGAGATTCACCGCTCGGGCGACGACGGCTCGAAGTTCATCCAGGCGGCCAAGGACAAGAACAGCGGCAAGCGGCTGATGGGCTTCGGCCACCGGGTTTACAAGAACTACGATCCGCGGGCGAAGATCATCAAGAAGGCGTGCGACGACGTGCTGGCGAAGCTGCACGTGAAGGATCCCCTTCTGGACATCGCCAAGCGCCTCGAGGAAACCGCGCTCCAGGATCCCTATTTCATCGAGCGGAAGCTGTATCCGAACGTGGACTTCTACAGCGGCATCATCATGCGGGCGATCGGCATTCCGGTGGAGATGTTCACGGTGATTTTCGCCATCGGGCGCATGCCGGGATGGATTGCGAACTTCAAAGAGGTCATGGAGGACCGGACGGCGCGGATCTATCGGCCCCGGCAGATCTACGTCGGCCCCACTCTGAACCATTACGTGCCGATCAAGGACCGGAAGTGAACATCCACGAGTTTCAGGCCAGGCAACTGCTCGCGCAGTCCGGCGTTGCCGTCCCGCCTGGCGACGTTTGCGACACGCCGGAACGCGCGAAAGCCATCGCCGAGAAGCTCCTCGCCGACGGCGCGAAACTGCTGGTCATCAAGTCGCAGATCCATTCGGGCGGACGCGGCAAGGGCGTCTTCAAGAACGGCTACAAAGGCGGCGTCAAACTCTGCAAAACCGCCGATGAAGCGTTCGAAATCGCGCGGGCCATGCTGGGCAATGTCCTCGTCACCAAACAAACCGGCGCCGAAGGCCGCCTCGTCAGCAAGCTCCTCGTCGCCCTCGCCCCGCAGATCGAAAAGGAACTGTACCTCGCGGTGCTGCTCGACCGGTCCGTCTCCCGCCCCGTCATCATGGCCAGCACCGAAGGCGGAATGGACATCGAGGAAGTGGCAGCGAAGACTCCGGAGAAAATCGTCCGCGAGCACGTGGACCCTGCGGTTGGCCTGATGCCCTTCCAGGCCCGCAAACTCGCGTCCGCTCTCGGCCTGGGAGGCGAGCTGATGAACCCCGCCGTCAAGCTGATCTCCGGCATCTACCGCGCCTGGTGGGAGAACGACGCGTCCCTGGTCGAGATCAACCCGCTCTGCATCGTGAGGGGCGAGGACGACAAGCGTGCCCTGCTGCCGGTGGACGCGAAAATCTCGGTGGACGACAACGCGCTGTATCGCCATCCGGAGATCCAGGCCATGCGCGACCTTGCGGAGGAAGCGCCGCTCGAGATCGAGGCCAGCAAGCACAGCCTGAATTACATCAAGCTCGACGGCAACATCGCGTGCCTGGTGAACGGCGCCGGACTCGCCATGGCGACGATGGACATCATCCAGCATTACGGCGGCATGCCGGCAAACTTCCTCGACGTGGGCGGCGGCGCCAGCAAGGAACAGGTCACAGCCGCATTCAGGATCATTCTCCAGGATCCGAACGTGAAGGGCATCCTCGTGAACATTTTCGGCGGAATCATGGATTGCGACGTCATCGCGACCGGAATTGTCGCCGCGGTGAAGGAGACCGGGTTGAAACTGCCGCTGGTGGTGCGCCTGGAAGGCAACAATGTGCAGGCGGGCAAGCAAACGCTGTCGGCGGCGGGATTGAGCCTGATCCCCGCAGACTCGATGGCGGACGCCGCGCAGAAGGTCGTGCGGGCAGTAAGTGAACAGGCAAAACGATGAGGTGCTTATGTTGAAGGTGATTGAACTGGCGTTCACGTGTTACCCGGTCAAAGACATGGCGCGCGCCCGAAAGTTTTATGAGGAGGTTCTCGGGTTGAAACCCGCCATGACCGTGGGCGAGCCGGGCGGAATGCAATGGACCGAGTACGAGCTGGGCAACGGCACACTCGCCCTCGGCGCCGGACCCGAAGACTGGACGCCGCGCGCCGACGGCTGTTCCGTCGGGCTCGAGGTGGAGGATTTCGATGCCGCGATAGCGCATCTCCGGTCCGCCGGCGTGACGTTCCGGATGGAGCCGATTGCGACGCCGGTGTGCCGGATGGCGTTCGTGCTGGATCCCGAGGGCAATACGGTTTGCATCCACAAGAGAAACGGCTCGTCGCAGTAGGCGCTTTCGATACATGGCAATCCTGGTCACACCTGAAACCAAAGTCCTCGTGCAGGGCATCACCGGCAGCTTCGGCGCGCGCCATGCCCGGCTCTCGCTCGAATACGGCACGTCCGTCGTCGCAGGAGTCACCCCGGGCAAGGGCGGCCAGATGTTCGACGGCAAGGTGCCTATCTTCGATACCGTGGCCGAAGCAGTGAAGGAAACCGGCGCCACCGCGTCGGCTGTCTTCGTCCCGCCCGCCTTCGCCGCGGACGCGATTCTGGAAGGCGTCGATGCCGGATTGGACTTGGTGGTCTGCATCACGGAGGGCATTCCGGTCAACGACATGGTGAAGGTGAAACGCGCGATGGAAGGGCGCAAAACGCGGTTGATCGGGCCAAATTGCCCGGGAATTGTCACGCCGGGCGACGGGAAGGATTCGCACGGGGGTTGTCGCATCGGGATTGCCCCCGGTTACATCCATCGCAAAGGGCACATTGGCGTGGTATCGCGCAGCGGCACGCTCACCTATGAAGCGGTCTGGCAGCTCACCTGCCGCGGCGTCGGCCAGTCCACCTGCGTCGGCATCGGCGGCGACCCCGTGAACGGCACATCGCACCTCGACGTGCTGAAGATGTTCAACGACGATCCCGACACGCACGGCATCATCCTGATCGGCGAGATCGGCGGCAGCGCGGAAGAGGAAGCAGCCGAATGGGTGCGACAGCATTGCAAGAAACCAGTGGCGGGCTTCATCGCGGGCGCGACCGCGCCGCCGGGACGACGAATGGGCCACGCCGGCGCCATCGTGAGCGGCGGCAAAGGAACCGCCAAAGCCAAGATCGAAGCCTTCAAGGCCGCGGGCATTGGCGTTGCCGAAACCCCGTCCGAGATGGCGGACACGCTTCTGCGCATGATGTAGGCAACGGCGCCGGCGCCCGGACGGATGCCGACGACTCCGGTGAATTCGTTTCCGGTAAGTGGAAGGAACGATCCGCAGAACTCCGGCGGCCGGATCGTTCGAGTGTGTTGCCGGCCGGACGCAAGCGGCTGCGCGGCAGTGTCGCGCCGCTTTCATTGACAGGACGGCTCATCGGTTCTGACTGTTGGTTCCGGCTGTGAACGGCGCTTCAGGCGTATGGACCTGCTGAATCTGATTCTCAACATTGCCAGCCTCCTGCTGTGGCTGAACTGGCGATCCATACGTCTGGATCCGATACGGAATTCGCGGCCTGCGACACTGGTTGGAACGCTGCGTCGCGCGGAGCCCATGACCCTCCGGCGCTGGCATCTTCTCGGAGGGCTGCTTCTCCTGCTCTACGCGAGGGCGTTTCTCTACGAGCAACTCGGACCTGCGGTGAACTGGACGCCCCGTCTGAATCTGGGCGTGGTCGTGCTGGCCTTTCGCGCGGACCAGTTCCGGCACGAGCTGCTCTTCTCCGTCCTGAGTTTTGCGCGAGCGTTGCTCATCCTGCAGACCTGGTTCCTTGTGCTCGTGCTGATCCATCGCCGGAACACCGAGGATCCGTTTCACAAGCTGCTCCAGCAGCAACTCGGACGCGTGGCGCGCTGGCCTGCATGGTTGCAGGCGCTGCTGCCGGGCCTCCTCGCCGCCTCGCTCTGGCTCGCGTGCCATCCGCTGCTGGCAACGGTCGGCGTGATCAACTGGCCCGATTCAGGCGCCCAACTCGCCGCGCAGGCCGCTATCCTCGCAGGTGCCATTTACCTCAGCCTGCAACACCTCCTGATCGCCGTCCTGGTCCTCTACCTCGTGAACAGCTACGTCTATCTCGGCAACAACCCGGTGTGGGATTACATCAATTACACGGGGCGAACGCTCCTCGCGCCGCTGCGGCGCTTCAAACTGCGCTTCAGAAAAGTGGACCTCGAGCCGCTCGCGGGAATGGGCATCGTCCTCCTGCTCTTCAACAGCCTGGACATCGCGCGCTATTTCTGGCCGGACGCCGTCGCGCAGTGGCTGCTCTGGCCGCAATAGCGACTTTGCGGCGCAAGCACCTACTGCCTGGAAGCCCTGGGAAGCTTGACCGTCACCGTGGTACCCCGCCCGACTTCGCTCTGGATGGAAAGCGTGCCGCCGTGAAGCTCGACCAGCCGTTTGCAGATCGTCAGCCCCAGTCCCAGCCCCTGCTGCTCGTGCATCTTCCGGTCGAATTGCATGTAGGCGCCGATCTTCGTGATCTGCTCGGGGGAAAGTCCGCGGCCGCGGTCCGTAACGACCAGAACGACGTGCTCGCCGGCTCCGGACAGCTCGACGTCCACGATGGTGCCCGGCTGTGAAAACTTGAACGCGTTCTGCACCAGCTCGCCCACAACCTTGCCGAGATATTCATCGGACATCTGAACCGGAACATCCTTCAGGTCCAGGCGGATATCGTTGGGGCGGTTCGCCCGCTCCGCCTGGGCGCGCGCCTGTTGTTCGACCAGGCTGGCCGGCGACGCGGTTTCCTTCCGCAATGCCTGAAGCTTCTGCGGATCGCTGCCGAGCAATTCGAGCTGGGCGAAGATCAGGAAGTTTTCGACGAGATGCTCGAGCCGCTTGGCCGAGTGGTAGATGACCTGGCCCATCTCCGCAATTTCCTGCGGTTGCAGCGTCGCCGAATCGGAGCTGAGGATTTCGCCGTACGCGAGGATGCCATTGAGCGGCGTGCGCAGTTCGTGCGGCAACATCAGGCTGATGTTCTCGCGCAGGTCGGCGAGTTTGCGCTCGGCTTCCTGGCGCACAGCCGTGACCTTCTTCAACCGGACATCCACCGCCGCGTAGAGCGCTTCGATCGTGAAAGGTTTGGGAAGGTAATCGTCCGCGCCCAGCTCCATCCCGTGCCGCATGCCCGCATGGTCCGCCAGGCCTGTCATCAGAATGAAGGGGATCGAGGCCGTGGCGGGCTCATTGCGCAAGGAGGAAAGCGTGTGGTAACCGTCCACCTTCTGCATGTTCACGTCGCAGAGGATCAGGTCGGGAAGCTCCTTCCGCGCGATCTCAATTCCGCGTTCCCCATTCTCGGCTTCGACGACCTCAAAACCTTTTTGCTGCAACGCCAGGTGGACCATCTCCCGCAGCCATTCTTCGTCGTCGATCACGAGAATCTTCTTCATCCCGCCATCGAAAGTCTTATCGCGAGTCAACTGCTGTCTTTCAACTGACAAAATTTGAGGCACGGCCGTTCACGTCGTTTTGCACGCGTGATGGAGCAATGCGTGTGCCTTGCCGCGGCGAGATCATTTCGCAGACGACGCCGGCGCAGGCAGTTGGAGCCGCCGACAACGCCTCGCTCAGGACTGTTCCAGTTGCTTCATGATCTGGTCGGTGATCGCCTGGACGGCGGCTTCCGCCTCGGGATCAAACCCCGTGGCCGCCTCCTGTCGGGCGGGCACCTGGCACATGACGCCCGGACGCCAATCGCTGTTGTCGCAGAGCTCGCATTCCTTGAGGCCGTAACGCGGATCCACGTAGCCGAGGCTCTGCTTGATCTTGAGCAGGTCCTGGAGTTGTTGAGGCGTGAAGGTGTTCGGGGGCTTGCCGAGTTGCGACGCGACCATCAGCGTGCGGCAGTAGGCCTCGATGATCTCCACGCGCCAGTAGGCTTCCTCGATGTTGTTGTGGCTCCAGGTCACGACGCCGTGATTGGCCATCAGAATCGTGTTGTGCTGGTCCACGAGGTCGGCCACGAGCTTGCCCATTTCGGGCGTGCCCGGCGTCCGATAGGGAGCGAGGGCGACGCTGGCGAACACCTCGTATTCGGGAATCATGCACGTGGGCGGCACCACGCCGGCGACCGCGAAGCCGGTCGCGTACGGCGGATGGCAATGGCACGTGGCGACCGCCTTCGGCTGGCGTTTCATGATCTGCAGGTGCATGAGGATCTCGCTGGTCCGCTTCTTCACCCCGCAAAGCTGGTTGCCCTCGAAATCCACCAGGCACATGTCCTCGGGCTTCAACGACCCCTTGCTCACCAGCGTCGGCGTGCAGAGCGCGATGTCCTCTCCGACGCGCACGGCCATGTTGCCGCCGTTGCCGTCCACATAGGCCCGTTGCCAGAGCCGTCGGCCGATCTCGCAGATCTGCTCCTTCAAGTCCTGCATGTAGGGCGAATTGAAGAACGCTTCCAGTTCCGCCTTTGAACTGCGCGAACTCACCTTCTGCGGCGGCTGCGGCTTCGCTTCGCTCATCACCGGGCGCGGAGCAACAACCGAAGAAAACTTCCCGTTGCCTTCGTAGTCCCGCAGAAAATCCCGGGCGGAAGGCGTCAGAATGGCGTCTTCCGGCAGAACCCGCAGGTCCTTTCCGTTGCGTACCATTTCTTCAAGATCCCGAACACTGATCACTTGTCTCATTTTGCAAAGGGCGAATAGAAAATCTCGTCCACGAGCGCGACGCAGATGGCGTCCACAGGTGTGGGCTCGTCAAAGGGCTGAGACGCCTCGCGGCCTTCCACAAATCCAATCGTCTGTCCGACGCCGCCGCCCAGGTCGTCGTAAACCACAAGGCTCGGGTCCTTGCTCATGCCGGGCGGCGTCTCCGTTCCGCGCTGAAAATGCTCCCGCGTGAACGGACTCACAATCAGCCAGCGGCCGCCGGCAAATGCCGGCACGCAGGTGTTGAGCGTCACACGACCTATGACCGTTCCGAGTCTCATGATTCCGCCTCGTCCACAATCGCCGTAATCATCCACCGGGCCGGGCTCTTGTCGTCCCCCACGGTCCGACGCGCGGCCAATCCGTCCGACGAAATGATGACGCGCTGATGCAGGCCCGCGCCGTGCGGGTCGATGGCGACTTGAGGCACGCCTTCCGGCTCGCCCGCGCCATTGATCGGCTGGCAGATCACAAGCCGCCAGCCTTCCAGGCTCGGATGCTTCCGAGTCGCCACCACGTTGCCTTCAACACGAGCCAGGAGCATAAGCAAATCCGAAATCCGAGGGCCGAAATCCAAACGCCGAAACTCGAACCGTCGGGTGCACTTCGCTCTGCCACCGGCGGCCCATAGTTCGGGCTTCGGCCTTCGGCCCTTTTTCGGATTTCGGATTTCGACCTTCGGACTTCATCAGTAGATCCTGAGGTTGTCCACCATCACGCACCGCCGCGTGCGGGTGAACGTGCGCGGGTTCGTGATCCCCTCACCCGTCGGCGTCGCCACCGAGAAACTCAGGTAACCTTCGCCGCCCAGGCCCAGACCCGTCATGCAGGGACCATTCTTGACGAACAACGTCGTGTCCAGCGCCCGCGCCATCGCCGTCATGTGCTCCACGTCGTGCGAATGAATGATGCTCGTGTGCTTGTAATTGTGCTCCGCCTGAAGCGACCGCTCGATGCCTTCCTCCACGCTCTTCACCCGCACGATCGGCAGCATCGGCATCATCTGCTCCTCCTGCACAAACGGATGACTCGCGTCCGTCTCCGCAAACAGAAGTTGCGTGTCCGGTCTCACGTCCACGCCCGCCGCCTTCGCCAGCACCGCGGCATCCTTCCCGACCAATTCCCGGTTCACCGTCGCATGCGGGCAACCCGCTCCCTGTCCTTCCTTGAAGATGAACGCCGCCTTCGTCAGGCGATCGAGCTGGGCCGGGTTCAGCTTCACCGCGCCGTTCTCCGACATGAACTGCATCAGTCTGTCCGCGATGCTGTCGAGCACGAACACCTCCTTCTCCCCAATGCAGAGCAGGTTGTTGTCGTAGGCGGCGCCCTGGATGATGTCCCTGGCCGCGCGCTTCAAACAGCAGGTGTCGTCCACCAGCACCGGCGGGTTGCCCGGACCCGCGCAGATGGCGCGTTTGCCCGATTGCATCGCCGCCTTCACCACGCCGGGACCGCCCGTCACGCACAACAGGCGCACCGCTTCGTGCCGGCAAATGGCGTTGAACGAGTCCAGCGTCGGATGCTCGATGATGGCGATCAGGTTCCGGATGCCAACCTCGCGTTCGATGGCCTTGTTGTATTCACTGACCGCGAGGGCGGCGCACTTTGCGGCGCCCGGATGCGGGTTGAACACAACGGCGTTCCCGGCCGCCACCATGTTCACAATGTTGCCGCTCAGTGTGGGAATGGAATGCGTGGACGGCGTGATCGCTGCCACCACACCGAACGGTGTGTATTCCTCGAGCGTGATCCCGTGATCCCCGCTGCGGGCGTACGGGTTCAGCCATTCCACGCCCGGCACCAGCTTGATGATCTTCAGCTTTTCAATCTTGTGATCAAGCCGGCCGATCTTCGTTTCCTCGAGTTCAATGCGGCCCCATTCCTCTGCATTCGCCTCGGCCAATGTCTTGACGATCTCAACCACCTTCGCGCGCGCGGCGACACCCTTCTCGCGCAATTGCAGAAAACCGTCGTGGGCCGCGGCACAGGCCTCGTTCGCGTCCTGAAAGACGCCGTTCCGGCCACTGCGCACAATGATGCCGCCGCCACTCGGGCGCGGTCTGGCGTCGCAGCCGCACGCCGAAGCCGGTGCCGTCGCGGCGGCCGGAGCAGCCGCCCCGCCCAGGCGCTGCATCACCTCGGAAACCACGTCACGTATCAACTTCTCGTCAAGCGCACTCATGCCGCTGAACCTTTCGCGCTGAAGATCTGCTTCCCGAACACGTCCACCGTGTCGACAATCCCCACAATGACCGCGTCCACCGGCGCGTCCTTCATTCCGGGAGCGAGCCGGGCGGAACTGCCCTGACAGAACAGCACCATCTCACCAACGCCCGCGCCGACGCTGTCCACGGCGACGATGGTGTTCACGCCCGGACGGAACCGGGTGGGATCCTTGTCATCGACCAGTTGCGGCCGGAGCAGCAGCAGTTTGCGGCCGCTCATGTTCGGGTCTTTCTTGGTGGCGACCACCGACCCTTCGACTTTGGCGAGGAACATAATCGGTACGGAGCCGCGAGCCGGATTCGAAGTCAGAACCGCCGCGCGGGCGATCCCGCTTCCGGCTCCCGGGCCCCGGTTACTTCTTCTTCGGCAACACGGCCTCCACGTCCGAATGCGGACGCGCGATCACGTGGACGCTGACCAGTTCGCCTTTGATCGCCTTGATCGCCTGCGCGCCGGCATCGACGGCGGCCTTGACCGCGGCGACGTCGCCGACGACCACGGCCGTGACGAGGGCGTTGCCGACCTGCGTCATCGGTCCGGCGAGCTCGACGTTGGCCGCCTTCAGCATTGCGTCGGTGCCCTCGACGAGGGCCACCAGGCCGCGCGTTTCAATCATTCCAATTGCTTGATGAGCCATATTCAGTTGATGGTTGATCGTTGATGGTTGAGAGTCGCTGCTACTTCACGGTTGAGAGTTGAGACGGAAACGGCGTCCGCGCGGGCGGCCGGTTCTTCTCCAGGAATCGTTTCACTTCGCGGGCGACCACGAGTTCCTCGTTGGTCGGGATCACAAGCACTTTCACGGGCGAGCTGTCCGCGCTGACCACGCCTTCGGCGGCACGCGTCGAACGGTTCCGCTCCGGATCCAGCACAATGCCGAGCTGATCGAGATTCGCACAGATCGCTTCCCGGATTTCCGGCCGGTTCTCCCCGATGCCCGCGGTGAAAACGATCGCGTCCGCGCCGTTCAGTTCGAAGTAATAACTGCCGATCCAGTGCCGCGCGCTGGCGACGAATACATCGATCGCCATCTGCGCCGCGCGATTGCCACTGGAAGCGGCCTCCTGCACTTCGCGGATGTCATTCGACACGCCGCTGAGGCCTTTCAACCCGGATTCCTGCCGCAACTGCCGTTGCGCTTCCTCCAGCGAAAGCCCCAGGGCCTTCATCGCGTACGGCAGCGCCTCGGCATCGAGGTCCCCCACCCGGTTGTTCTGCGGCAGACCCGATTGCGGGCTCATGCCCATGCTGGTGCCGATCGCCGCGCCGTTCAGAATGCCCGTGACGCTGGAACTGCCGCCGAGATGACACGAGATCACGCGCAACGGCAGCCCGCTCACCGGCGTGCGCCCGTTGTCCACGTACAATCGCCGCGCACGCTCGGCCACGTCGTTGCGTCCCAGGAGCTCCGCCGAACGTTCCGCGATGAACTTGTGGCTGGCACCGTGAAACCCAAACCGCCGCACCCCCGCATCGTGCCACGCCGCCGGCACCGCATACCGCATCATCGCCGGGGGCGCGAACTGATAAAACGCCGTCTCAAACAGTCCCACCAGCGGAATGCCCGGCATCCGCTGTTTGAACAGGCGAATGCCCGTGATGTAGGGCGGATTGTGCGCCGGCGCCAGCCCGGCGTACTCGGCCATCGCCTGAAGCACCCGCTCGTCCAGTTCGACGCAACCCGTCACATCCTTCGCCAACACGGTCTTGAACCCCACCGCCGCCAGGTCCGATTCACTGCGAATCACCCCGGCGGACTTCAATTCCGCCAGGCAATTCTCGATCGCCGCCGCATAATCGGTCACGCGCTCGAACCCGCCTTTGTGGAGCAACCGCTCCGGCACGGACGAGACGTCAAACAACCGCCACTTCAGCGACGTCGAACCAATGTTGGCAACAAGGACGTTCATCGATTTGCGATTTACGATTCACGATTTACGAGTCATGGCGCGAACCGGCGGCGATCGCGTCCATCGTCAATCGCAAATCACTGGAGCCACTTGCCGAGACCGCCGAGGCCTTCGTGCGGACGCGGGATCACCTGAACGCTGACCACCTGGCCGACCTGCGCCGCCGCAGCCGCGCCGGCGTCCGTGGCCGCCTTCACCGCCGCCACGTCGCCGCGGAAAAAGCCGGTCACGTAACCGCTCCCGATCTTTTCCCAGCCGGTCAGGGTGACATTCGCCGCCTTGAGGGCCGCGTCGCATGCTTCGAGCAGCGCGCACAGGCCTTTGCACTCGATCATTCCAATTGCTTGCTGAGCCATAACAAAGTGATGGTTGATGGTGGTGGTTGATAGCTACTTCTTCGCGCTGTTGTCGCCCACGAACGTCGCCAGCAGGTCTTCATGCGGGCGGGCGAGGATGTGCGCGCTGACCAGCTCGCCCACCTTGGCCGCAGCCTTGGACCCGGCGTCCACCGCCGCCTTCACGCTGCCCACGTCGCCGCGACACAGGACCGTGATCAGTCCGCCGCCGATGGGAATGGTTTTAATGAGGCTCACGTTGGCGGCTTTCACCATCGCGTCGCTGGCTTCGACGCTGCCAACGTAACCTTTTGTTTCGATCATGCCGATTGCTTGACTCATGTGTTCAGTTCCTGGTTGAGAGTTGATGTGGGACGGAAATCATTTGATCAGTTCACACGGCGTGTTCGGCTGCAGGTTGCACGCGTTGCCTTCATCCGTGTCGATGTGCACTTCAAGCTTGAAACTCGGGTCCACGCGACAGAGCAGCCGCTCCAGCAAAACCCCGCACGGGCCCCCAATTCGCAGTTTCATCTCGTCGCCCCCCTTCACGCCGTAAAACTTCGCATCCTCGGGCGACATGTGCACGTGCCGCAACGCGCGGATCACACCCTCGGACATCTCGAAAAACCCGGCCGGGCCCATCAGCATGCAACCCGGCGTCCCCTTGATGTCGCCGGACAAACGCAGCGGCAGATCAAACCCCAGAGCAATGCCGTCCGTGTAGGCCAGCTCCACCTGGTTCAGATTCCGGCAAGGACCCAGTATCCGGAGATTCGAGATCACCCGGCTGCGCGGGCCAATCAGCGTTACCGTTTCCTTCGCAGCAAACTGCCCTTCCTGATACAGCCAACGATGAACCGTCAGTTGATGCCCCTTGCCGAATAAGGCCTCCACCGCCTCCGACGTCAGATGACAATGCCGCGCGCTGATGTTCACCACCAACGGATTCGGCGCCATCGCCGCCGTGGGCAACGGCTTCCCAAGCCGTTGATACACAGCTTGTCGCACCATGTGCTCGACAACCGCTCGATGCAGTTTGGATCCAGACACGGCCATAAAAGTGGCGCTACTCTGACAAAATCAGTCAAAATGTCAACAAAAATCTTGCAAAATCTTCCACAATCTACCAGATTCGAGCCCGATGACGGCTGAAGAGCGTCAAAAACGAATCGAACTCTTCCTCCAAAAGGCGGAGTTCGCCTCTCTCGAAGAGCTCGCACGGGAAGTCAATGCGTCCATCTCCACCGTCCGGCGCGACCTCACCGCCCTCGAAGCGGCCGGCACGCTCAAACGCACCCACGGCGGCGCCCGCCTGGTCGCGCCTGCTTCCGATGAATTCCTCTTCTCTGCCCGCGACACGCAGCAGCGCGTCGAGAAGGAAGCGATTGGACGCGCCTGCGCCGCGCTGATCCAGCCTAACCAGTCCGTCATCATGGACGCGGGCACGACCGTGTATCACGTCGCGCGGCATATCGAGGACAAAACGCCGCACATCGTGACCAACTCATTGCCCGTCGCGAACCTGTTTGCCGGATCACATCGCCTCGAGGTCGTCGTGTCCGGCGGCGTGATTTATCCGCGGCTCGGTGTGCTGGTGGGACCGCTGGCGGTGGAGGCGTTCACGAAGATGCACGCCGACGTGGCCATCATGAGCGGCGGCGGCCTTGACCTGGACGGCATCAGCAACTCGCACGGCCTGTTGATCGACATTCAGCGCGCGATGATCAAGGCCGCGCAGAAAGTGATCTTCTGTTTCGACCACACCAAGTTCGGCCGCAAATCCGTCCTGCCGCTCTGCAGCCTCGATTGCGTGGACACGATTGTGACCGACAGCGCCGCGCCGACCGAACTGGTGGAACAACTGCGCGCGAAGGGAATCGAAGTCGTCGTGGCGCCGTTGAACGGCTCACCGAGCTGACGCAATCGACACCCTGTAGCGTCATCCATCCTGCGCGACATAGAGCCGGCGCTTCCAGCCCGGCGGCAAATTCCGAAGTGATTCAACGGCGTGCAACCTTTTGTTGCATATACAACAAAAGTTCGTCGTCCCTCAGTGCTCACACAAGCACCGGATCATCAGGCAGATGCAACCTTTTGTTGCATATGCAACAAAAGGTTGCACGGGGTTCGCGCTTGAAAGGTTGATACCCGAACTGCCGCAGATCAGCGCAGTTGCCACAGCATCAGGTCGTTCGCGACAAAGCCAACATCTGCTCCACCTCGCGCACGACTTCGTTCGTTGTGATCCCGGCAAGGCCGCGCGGGCTGCGGAGGATCCGCACCTGCTCCTGCGGCGGACGCCAGACGTGCTCGGCTGTGTCGCCCCAAAGCACCAATGCCGGCACGCCCAACGCACCCGCAATGTGCGAAATGCCGGAATCGTGTCCGACAAACCCCGAACAACTTGCAAGCAAACCCGCCACCTCCACCAGCGGCAGGCTCTGCGCCAACAGCACTCTGTCCGGCGGAATCGTCGCCGCCAGGCGCCGCAGTCGATCACCTTCCGCTTCGCCGCCCACCAGCAGAATATTCAGCGCCGTCCGCCCCACCAGGTGTTCAATGAACTCCGCCCAGTTCGCTTCCGGCCAGTTCTTCCGCTCGCTCCCGCTGCCGGGGTGCAGCGCGAGGCACGGCCCGTTCATCGTCAGCCGGCCCTGCACGCGCAGACGCGGGAACGGGTCGGCGTCGAAAATCGCCAGTCGCTCCAGCGGCTTCAAATACGCCGCCGACGCGTGCAATTCCTCCGATTCGTCGGGCCGATGCGGCCCCGCAATGAACTGGGCCTTCGAACAGCGCGCGATGTTCGTCCGGAAAATTTTGTCCGGGTCGAACAGGTAGGAAACGATGAGATGAAACTCCGAAAAGTAACCGGTGAGTTCCGGCGCCAGTTCCCCGTTGCGCGCGAAGAAGCCGGCCAGCGGACGGGCGTCGATCGATCGCACCCGGTCCACGAGGTTGCCCGCAATGGCCAGTTGGACAATGTGCGGATAACCGAGCACCTCGAGGTGCACGTCCGGAAACTGCTTCCGCAAGGCCGCGATCGCCGGGAGCGTCAGGATAAAATCACCGATCGCGCCTCCGCGAATCACCAGAATCCTGCCACAATCGGGTTGCACGAGAAACAGTGCGCGAAATCAGAAACAAATCAACCCCAGGGCGACGATGAACAGTCCGAACGCCAGCCGGATCGCCGATCCCACCCGCACGCGTCTCTCATTGGCCGTCGCCCAATCAATCCAGTCGCGCAAGCGCCAGGGCGATATCGTGAGCCACGCACCGAGGAACACCAGCACATACGCCCAGGTCTGGATCACGAGGCTCCAGCGCGTGACCTCCAGCATCGGCCGGCCCGTGTCCACCATGAGCTTGGCCAGCAGCAACAGCACGACCGCGAGACCGCGCACCGCCAGGAAGTCCTGCACGTAAATGCACGCGCCCACGCCCACCGCGCCGAACCCGGCCATGAGATACGGCTTGAGATGCGCGAACTCGGAGATGGATTCCAGGTGCAGGTTCCAGAGAAACCACGCGGTCCCCAGCAGCATCAGCGCAATGCCGGCAGGCAGATTGCGCGGAAACTTGCGCGCCGCTTCCGCAAACTTCTGCGGCCGCAACAGCCCGTACGCCTGCGGCACGGCAACGATCAGACCGAGAATTATGCTGAGCGTCGAAAGCTGCAGTGTCATTCAATCAATGCAGCGGGAGCATGGCGAAGCGCGCGCAAAAGTAAATTCGAATCTCCGCTCACAGGTTCACGATCGCGGGATCGCCGTACAGCGTGAACGATCCGGCCCGCGTGATGCGGACGTCCATCAACTGCCCCCGGTGCCGCTCCGATCCCTCGAACACGACGATCTTGTTGCACCGCGTCCGCCCCATCATGCGTGCGGGGTTCCGCTTGCTCGGCCCTTCCACCAGGATCTGCACCTGCCGGCCGACGAATTGTTCATACCGGCGCCCGGCCAGTTCGTTCACCAGCGCGAGCAGACGCTGATTGCGCTCCTCCCGCACCGCCACCGGCACCTGGTCCGGCATCGCCGCCGCCGGCGTGTCCCGCCGCTCCGAATACTTGAAGATGAACGCCTGGTCGAAGTCCACCTCGCGCATCAGGGACAGCGTCTCCTCGAAATCCTCCTCCCGCTCGCCCGGGAAACCGACGATGATGTCCGTGCTCAATCCGATGTCGGGCCGGATCGCTCGGAGCTTGCGGATGATCTCGAGGTAACGCTCGCGCGTGTAACCGCGGTGCATCAGCTTGAGAACGCGGTTGCTCCCGCTCTGCACGGGAATGTGCGCGCTCTCGCACAGCTTCGGCAGCCGGCCATACGCCTCCACCAGGTCGTCGCCATAACCCTTCGGATGCGGCGCGGTGAAACGGATCCGTTCCAGCCCGTCGATTTCGTGAACCGCCTCGAGCAACTGGACGAACGGTGACTTGCCGTCCTTGACCGGCAGATCCCGGCGTCCGTAGCTGGTCACAATCTGCCCCAGCAGCGTGATCTCCCTGACGCCGTGCGACACCAGTTCGCGGCACTCGGCCACGATATCTTCAATCCTGCGGCTGCGTTCCTGGCCCCGCGTGTAGGGCACGATACAGAAGGTGCAGTATTGATTGCACCCCTGCATGATGCTGACAAACGCCGACACCGATTTCTTCCCGGCACCATTCAACAGGTGCTCGCGAATCGCCGCTTCGCTGCCCTGCTCGCGGTCCACATCCACCACCTTGTCGGCGCGCCCGGAAAGGATGCTGTCGAGGTGCTCGGCCGTCCGGTGAAACTTCTGCGTGCCGATCACCAGGTCCACGTCGGGCAGGCGATCGATCAATTCGCGTCCCCTGCTCTGCGCCATGCACCCCATGAACCCGAGCACGACATTGGGCCGTGAACGGCGCAACTCGCCCGCCAGGGCCGCCATCTTGCCGAGCGCCTTCTGCTCCGCCATGTCGCGCACGCTGCACGTGTTAAGCAGGATGACGTCGGCCATCGCCTCCGACGGCGCGAGTGTGTAGCCTTTGGCGACGAGCTGCGCGGCGACGGCTTCGCTGTCGCGCTCGTTCATCTGGCATCCGTACGTCTTGATGTAAACGCTGGGCATGTGAAACAGCGGGAGAATCTACGCCAGTCGTCGTGGCTTGAAAAGGCCGGTGTCGAGTTACGACTTGCGATTGGCGATTGGCGCGAGCATTCCACCTGCCCGGAGCGCGACCTTCAGGTGGCCTCGCGCGCGAGTGCACAAGGACGGCGGAATTCAGATTCGGGCGTGGGCATGCAGGCGCCCCTCAATGGAGCGCGACTGTGTCCCGCTCTGCGGGACCAGTCGCAGCGCGTGGACGAAGCGTGTGAACACCGAGTTCAGCAAACGCGCGCGCACCATCGATTCCATTAGAACATCCACGCATTGGGAGACGCGATTGCCTGCGGATCCCCGACCGCTTTGAGCCTTCGGTCGTGCTGCGACTCGCAGAGTCGCGCTCCGATCGGGTCTGCGACCCGGAGCGCGACTGTGTCCCGCTCTGCGGGACCAGTCGCAGCGCGTGGACGAAGCGTGCGACTCCGAGTTCTGCAAACGCACGGGCGCACCATCGATTCCATTAGAACATCCACGCATTGGGAGACGATTGTGCCTTGCCATCCCTGACCGCTCTGAGCCTTCGATATCGCTGCGACTCGCAGAGTCGCGCCCGATCGGCGCGCCCCCCGACCCTAAACCGCGCCTGGCCGAACGGGCCGGCCCCGTCGTTGCGCACTCGCGCAAACCACTTGCAGCCGTTGCCGCCTCCTGCCATGGTTTTCTTGCACCCGCCGATGCGCCGCGCGCGGTGCGCCTATGTCGCACGAACGTCTGAAAGTGCTGCTGGTCGAGCATGATCCGGGATTCACCCGAGCCGTCAGCGACATGCTCAGCCGCGCACGAGATCTGTCCGCCGACCTGTCTTCGGCTCCCGACCTCCGCACCGCCTTTTACGAACTCCATCGAACCCGGTTCGACATCCTCGTGCTCGACGTGGCCGTGCCGGACGGCGCCGGTCTCGGAAGCATTCCGTTGTTGAAAGCCGAACGCCCGGAGCTGCCGATCATCGTCGCCGGCGAAGCCGACAGCGAAACCGTGGCTGTCGAAGCGGTCCAGGCCGGGGCGCAGGATTATCTCGTCAAGAACCAGCTCACTGCCGGCTGGCTGGAACGCTCCCTCCGATACGCCATCGAACGGCATCGCACCGACGCCGCCCTGCTGGCGGCCAGGGAGAAGTATCACAGCATTTTCGACAACCTGGTGGAAGGCATCTTCCGGACGACACCCGATGGGAAGTATCTCATTGCGAACCAGGCCCTGGCGCGCATCTACGGGTATTCCTCCCCCGAAGAACTGATGCGCAGCCTGACCGACATCGGCCAGAGCCTCTACGTGCAGGAGGGGCGGCGGGACGAGTTCATCCGCCTGATGCAGGAGAACGACACGATCACCGGCTTCGAGTCCCAGATCTATCGCAAAGACGGCACGACGATCTGGATCTCGGAAAACTGCCGGGCGATCCGCGACGCGAAGAATCAGCTCTTGTACTACGAAGGCACTGTGGAAGACATCACGCACCGGCGACAGGCCGAAGAGGACCTGCGCCGGTCGGAGGCGTTGTATCATTCGCTCGTCGAGACCATGCCGCAGAACGTCTTCCGCAAGGACCTCCAGGGACGGTTCACCTTCGCCAATCAGCAATACTGCAAGCATTACAACTGCAAACTCGAAGACATCCTGGGCAAGACGGACTTCGATTTCTTTCCGCCTGAGCTCGCGGAGAAGTACCGGCGCGACGACTGGCGCGTCATGGAGACCGGCCAGACGCTCGAGTTCGTCGAGGAACATCAGCCCCTCGGCCAGAAAAAGAGCTACATCCACGTGGTCAAGACGCCCCTGTACGGCCCGGACGGAAAGATCATCGGGTTGCAGGGAATTTTCTGGGACGTCACCGAGCAATACCTTGCCGAAGACCGGATTCGCCGGGCCAACGAGCGCCTGGTGCGCAGCCGGCGCGAACTGCGGAAGAAGAACCAGCAGATGGAGGAGGATCTCAAGATGGCGCGCGAGATCCAGCTCACCATGCTGCCCCAGCAATATCCCTGTTTCCCGCACGACGCCGGGCCGGACAAGACCGCGTTCCGCTTCACGCATCGCTATCTGCCCACCGGCGCGGTGGGCGGCGATTTCTTCACCGTATCCGCGGCCTCGGACGAGCAGGCGACGGTGTTCATCTGCGACGTCGCAGGCCACGGTGTACGCTCGGCGCTGGTGACGGCGATGATTCGCGCGCTGCTGGAGGAGATCAAGCCGCTGGCGCACGAGCCGGGACAGTTCGTAACGCAGTTGAACAAGGACCTTTACGCCATTTTGAAGCACGCGGGCACGCCCTTGTTGACGACGGCGTTCTACTTCACGGCAAACTGGAAGACGGGACTGATGCGCTACACGAATGCGGGTCATCCCAAGCCGCTGCACCTGCGCCGCAGCACCGGAGCCGTCGTCCCGCTCACGAACGCCACCGGCAGGAGCCAACCGGCGCTCGGGCTCTTCGAAAATACCGCGTATCAGACGTCTGAAGTCGTCCTGGCCGCCAACGACCTCATCATGCTGTTCACCGACGGTCTCTACGAGGTTCAGGGCGCCGACCACGAACTCTACACCCAGGAACGCCTGATCCAGGACGTGCGCGAACGGGTCAACCTGCCCGCGTCCGAATTGTTCGACACGCTCCTGGAGCGCATTCGTTCCTTTTCCGCCGACGGCAAGTTCGCCGACGACGTTTGCCTGGTGGGAATGGAAGTCTGCCGGCCGGTCGGCAGTGCGGAGTAGGAACCGACGCATTCCGACCTGCGCTTCTTCCACCGCGGTGGGGCGAGCGTCCTCGCGAGCCGTCGTGCGATTACCCCATGCAACCTTTTGTTGTATATGCAACAAAAGGTTGCATTTCACTGATCAGCAGGTATTTGCACAGGCACCAGGGGACGACAAACTTTTGTTGCATATGCAACAAAAGGTTGCACACACGTGAAATCGCTTCGGGATTGACGGCTGACGCGGCCTTCCGGCCGCCCTGCAATGTGTTCGAGTGCAACATCGCAGCGGAATCCCACTCGCCTGGATGCGCGCCGAAACTGTCGCCGGGTTGCAAGCGCCGACTCCTCTCGTGGGAAACGTCTGCGGCGAACACGAAAGGCGTCGAAGCATGACACAGGAATGAATTCGCGGAGATCAAAGCAGTCGAACGCCGGCTCGCGAGGACGCTCGCCCCACCGACGCCAGATCCGCAACGGCTCGCGAGGTGCTCGCCCCACTCCAATGGAAACTTCCGATGAACGGTAAAGGCACGAGCTGAACCTGCCCTGTTCAAATGCAAGCAGGAAATTTTCGCACGCACTTCCAATCCGCTTGCCCGGCGATCTGAGCTTCCACAGAATCGCGCGCGATGCCGAATCTCAGCTCGCTCAATCCGCAGCAGCGTCTTGCCGTTGAAACCATCAACGGCCCCGTGCTGATCCTTGCCGGGGCCGGCACCGGCAAGACGCGCGTCATCACCTGTCGCATCGCCCACATGATCGAGCGCGGCATTCCTCCGGGCAACATCCTCGGCGTCACGTTCACCAACAAGGCCGCCCGCGAAATGCAGGAACGCGTGCGCAAACTCATTCCGCGCAGTGCGAAATCCCGGACCGGCGCCGGATCGTCCGCCCTCAACTCGCAGCCGACCCTGTGCACGTTCCATTCCCTGTGCGTGCGCATCCTCCGCCAGCACATCGAAAAACTCGGTTACAAGCGCAACTTCGTCATCTACGACGAGTCGGAACAGATCGCCGCCATCCGCAAGATCCTCGCCCGGATCTCCGCCCGCGGCGAGAAGACTGATCCGGCCCTCATCCTCAGCCTGCTCAGCCGGTATCGGAACGGCGGCGAACGGGCCCCCGCGTTCGCCGACGACAGCGCCCGTGCCATGGCCGATCACATCCGCGCGAGCTACGAATCCGCTTTGCGCGCGTGCAACGCCGTTGATTTCGACGACCTGATTCTGCTGACCCTGCGCCTGTTTCGCGAGCACCCGGACGCGCTGGAAGCCTGCCGCGCCAAGTACCGCTACGTGATGGTGGACGAATACCAGGACACCAACGCCGCCCAGTTCCAGCTTGTGCACGCGCTCACGGTCGAGCACCGCAACCTCTGCGTGGTCGGCGACGACGACCAGAGCATTTACGGCTGGCGTGGCGCCGAGATCTCGAACCTGCTCGACATGGAAAAGCACTTCCCCGAGGTCAAGGTCATCAAACTGGAGCAGAATTATCGCTCGACCAACACCATCCTGCGCGCCGCCAACGCAATCATCCGGAACAACGTCCGCCGCCGCCCAAAGCAGCTCTGGTCAGCAAAGGGCGACGGCCCGAAGATTTCCCTCGCGGTGTATTCCAGCGAGGAAGAGGAAGCCCGGAGCGTGGTCGAGCAGATCGAGTTCGCCCGGATCGCCCGCCGCATTCCCTGGAGCGAACAGGCCATCCTCTTCCGCACCAACCAGCAGTCGCGCCCGCTCGAAACCGCGCTGCGACAGGCCGGCGTGCGATATCATCTGATCGGCGGCCAGAGCTTCTTCGACCGGCGCGAAGTGCGGGATTTCCTTGCCTACCTCAAGACGCTCGTCAACCCGGACGACGACGTGAGCCTGTTGCGGATCGCGAATGTCCCGCCGCGCGGGCTCAGCGACGCGACGATGGAACGTCTGCTGGGCGCAAGCCACGAACGCAAGAGTTCCGTGTATGCCACGATGAAGAACCCGGCGGTCACCGCGACCTTCCCCGCCAAAACGCGTAACAGCATCGAGGCGTTTGTCGCCTGGATCGAGCGCACGCGCGCCCCCCTGCGGGCGCATGACGGTCATCTGAGCCTGGCGCCATGGGCCGACCGTTTCCTCGATGAGATCGGTTACTTCAACGAACTGCGAAAGGGCGAGAAAACCGAGGAAGCGGCCGAAAACCGGATCCGCAACCTGAAAGAACTCGTGTCCACACTCGACGAGGCGGGCGCCCGGAACGACTCCTTCGAAGGCATGGGCAATGGCGAAACGGCATTGGATCGCCTGGAACGCTTTCTCGAGGAGATCACGCTGGACACCGAGCGCGAGGAGGAAAACGAGTCGGCCGGCGACGCGGTCACGCTGATCACCATGCACAGTTGCAAGGGCCTGGAGTTCCCGCACGTTTACATTGTGGGGCTCGAGGACGGACTGTTGCCGCACTCGCGATCCAAAGACGAAGGCACACTCGACGAAGAACGGCGGTTGTTCTACGTGGCGATTACGCGCGCGATGCAGTCGCTCTCCATCAGCTATTGCACGGGCCGGAAGAAGTTCGGCGAGATGAAACCCTGTCACCCTTCGCCGTTCCTCAAGGAACTGCCTGAGGAACTTGTCGAGCACGCCGACGAACAGGGAAAACAACCCGTGCCCGCCGAGGCCGGCAGAAGCCTGTTCGCCTCTCTGCGCGACTCGCTCGGCTGAGCGGCTTTAGCAGCGACCGGCATCCTGCCTGCCCGGAGCGCGACTGTGTCCCGCAGAGCGGGACCAGTCGCAGCGGCCGAACGAAGCTGGCGACTCCGGGTTCAGCAGGCCCGGGCGCACCAGGAGCGACCCTGTTAAATGGCCGCACATTGGAAGACATGATTGCCAGCGGATCCCTCGCCGCTTTGAATTATGGGCCGTTGCTGCGACTCGCAGAGTCGCGCTCCGGACCGCGGGTCTGCGACGCGACCCGCAGAGCCACCCTGACCTCACGAAAACGCCCGCGGCACCACCTCGGGCGGTCCGACGCGGCGCAGATAATCCAGGATAATGTCCGTCGCCTCCTGCGGATCGTCCGTCAGCGTGAACAGGTCGAGATCGCCGGGGCTGATGAATTTCGTATCCTCGAGATGTTCTTTCATCCACCGGATCAACCCGCGCCAATGTTCCTTGCCTATCAGCACAATCGGGAACTCCGGGATCTTCTGCGTCTGAACCAGCGTCAGCACCTCGAACAGCTCGTCCAGCGTTCCGAATCCTCCCGGCATGAAAACGAACGCAATGCTGTACTTCACGAAACAGACCTTGCGCGCGAAGAAGTAGTGGAAGTTCATCGGGATGTTGACGTATCGATTCCCCCGCTGCTCGTGCGGCAACTGGATGTTCAGGCCGACGGACCTTCCTTTGGCGAGCGCCGCGCCTTTGTTCGCCGCCTCCATCAGGCCCGGCCCGCCCCCGGTGATGATCGCCAGATTGTGTTTGGCCAGCTTCCGCGTCAGCTCCACCGTCGTCTGGTAATACGGATTGTCCGGCTGCACGCGCGCCGAACCGAACACCGTCACCCCCGGACCCACCTGCGAAAGGACCTCGAACGAGTCCACAAACTCGGCCATGATCCGGAAAATTCGCCAGGGATCCTCTTTGATGAACGTCATCTTCGTCTGGTTGTTCATGGCGCGAAAAGATACCAACGCCCAACAACGACACAACAGATTTACGATTGACGATTGATGCGGGGTCGTGCGGACGGGCAGGCGCCCCTCAATGGAGCGCGACTGTGTCCCGCTCTGCGGGACCAGTCGCAGCGCGTGGACGAAGCGTGCGACTCCGAGTTCAGCAAACGCGCGGGCGCACCATCGATTCCATTAGAACATCCACGCATTGGGAGACGCGATTGCCTGCGGATCCCTGACCGCTTTTGAGCCTGCGGTCGTGCTGCGACTCGCAGAGTCGCGCTCCGATCGGGTCTGCGACCCGGAGCGCGACTGTGTCCCGCTCTGCGGGACCAGTCGCAGCGCGTGGACGAAGCGTGCGACTCCGAGTTCAGCAAACGCGCGGACGCACCATCGATTCCATTAGAACATCCACGCATTGGGAGACGCGATTGCCTGCGGATCCCTGACCGCTTTTGAGCCTTCGGTCGTGCTGCGACTCGCAGAGTCGCGCTCCGGACCGCGCACCAGCCTGGCATTCTTGCCATCCCGCCTCCACTTTGTCGCAAACCTTGTCCGTAGCTTGACGGCATAGGACGCACGACACCCATGAGGTTGAAGCCAACGCGTCGATCGCAAATCTCATTGCCCTTCCGCGTCCTTCCCTTCAGCATTTCGCCATGCACGCCTGGTCCCTGGAAGATTGGCAACCCGCGCTCGCGCACGAAAGCCGGCGCCGGCGGCCGCATACAGACAGGATCGTCCGGCCAGTGCGGACAGAACAACCGGCCTGACGGATCGCATGCGTTCATTGGTTCAACAGGTCGCCACAGCCATTGACCCGGACACACTGGCGGAGCAACTCGCCGGCGAACCGGGCGTTGTGCTTCTTCGGAGCCGGCACTTCGCCTCGCCGCACGCTCGCTATTCTTTCGCCACGGCGCGCCCTTTCCTCGTGTTTCGCTCGACGGGTTCGCTTTGCGAAATTCGCAGCCGCGCCGCGCGTTCCGTCCAGGCGCGCTTCGGCAATCCCTGGAACCTGCTCGACAGCCTGATGTCGCGATACGAGCTCCTTGAAGACGCCGACTCACCCTTCCCCATGGGCGGCTGCTTCGGTTACTGGGGCTACGGTCTGAAGAACTTTGTTGAACCGCGCCTTCCCCGGCGCGCGATCAACGATCTCGAATTGCCGGATTGCCACGTGGGTTTCTACGACAGCCTCGTCGCGTTCGATCATCGGCTCGGGCACGCATGGATCATCGCAACGGGCCTGTGCGAAGACGGCTCGCGCACCGAACAACGCGCCGCGGCGCAGCTCGATTGGTGGCGGGCTGCCATGGAGCGGGGCGTGACACCGCCCACCGATTCGCCCGCCGAACAGCAGGCCGCCGACCCCGTGTCCACCCTGTCCCGCGCCGAATTCATGGACCGGGTCAGGCGCGCGCAGGAGTACATCCGCGCCGGGCACATCTACCAGGTGAACCTGTCGCATCGGTTCACGGTCCCCAGCAATCTCTCGGGCTGGCAATGGTTCCGCAGGCTCAGCGCCGTTTCGCCGGCGCCCTACTCCGCGTTCATCGACTGCGGCGATTTCCAGATCGCATCGTCGTCTCCCGAGCAGTTCCTCCGCATGAGCGGCGCGCAGGTGCAAACGCGCCCGATCAAGGGAACCCGCCCGCGCTCGGCAGATCCCACGCGCGATGCACAACTCGGCTACGAACTCCAGACCAGCGCAAAAGAGACGGCCGAACTGGTGATGATCACCGATCTGCTGCGGAACGATCTCGGCAAGGTCTGCGAGTTCGGCTCCGTCCAGGTGCCCGAACTCTGCCGGCTCGAACACTTCCCCCAGGTGCATCATCTCGTATCGACCGTCGAAGGGCGTTTACGCCCGGATATCACGCATTTCGCGGCGTTTGCGTCCTGTTTCCCCGGCGGCAGCATCACCGGCGCGCCCAAGATCCGTGCGATGGAAATCATTGACGAACTCGAACCCGTTTCCCGCGGGCCTTACACCGGTTGCCATGGGTTCCTCGGTTTCAATCGCGAAAGCCATCTGAGCATCACCATCCGCACTGCGATCTGCGCAAACGGCCAGGCCCACTTCAACGTCGGCGCCGGCATTGTCGCCGATTCCGATCCCGCGGCGGAATACGAGGAAACGGTGGCGAAAGCTCGCGGTTTTCTTGCCGCGCTCAGCCTGCGCGAAGCAGATCTCCGTGCGCCCGCGGTTCCGTCCAGGCAATGATCGTTTTCATCAACGGCAGGTTTGTGCCCGAGGAAGAAGCGCTCGTCCCGGTCTTTGATCGTGGATTCCTCTATGGCGACGGATTGTTTGAAACGATCCGGGTGCGCAACGGCGTGCCGTTTCAATGGAACCGCCACCTCGGTCGGCTGAAAGCAGGCGCCGGATTCCTGGGCATCCCGTTGCCGATGGAAGACGACGCGCTGCAGAAAACAGCCCGAGAACTGGCGACTCGAAACAACCTGCCCGACGCTTTGTTGCGCCTGACCCTGTCGAGAGGACCCGGCCCGCGCGGCTACTCTCCGCGTGACGCCACGAATCCCACGATCGTGCTCTCGCTGCACCCACTCCCCCCACCCAAACCTTCGTGGAGCCTGATCACGTCCACCGTGCGCCTGCCCGGCTCCGACCCGCTTGCGCGATTCAAGACCGCCAACCGCCTCCCGCAGATCCGCGCCCGAATGGAAGCCGACGCCGCGGGCGCGGACGAAGCGTTGTTGCTGCTCGGCGATGGCGAAACCGTCGCGCAGGGTTCGAGCAGCAATCTTTTCTGGATCGACGATAGCGACTGCGTCTGCACGACGCGCCTGGGAGGAATCGTGGAAGGAACCACCCGTGCAGTCGTCATCGAGCTTTGCCACTCACTCGGCATCCCGCTCGTGGAACGCAGCGTTACGCCCGAGCAATTGAGATCGTCGGAGGGCGTTTTTCTGACGCTCAGTTCGCGCGGAATTGTGGAAGCGGATTCATTGGACGGCACCGCTTTGCGCACTTCCAGGATCACCAGCGAGCTCCGACGCGCGTACGCTGAACGGTTGGCGAGGGAAACGGACTGAGCGACGATGTCCGGAAGGCGTGTCGGCTTCTTCGTCCCGGAGCTTCGGCCTGCCCGACGTCCTTTCGTGTGGTTCTTGTCTTTGGTACTTGACGCCGTTCGCCGTTCCGTTTGTGACGCACTTACAGTGCTGGAATCCAATTCTGGATTTCGTCACCCGGCGCGGCGCTCGCAGGCTCGCTTGCCCCGGGCTGTCTTGTGTGAGGCCTTCAGCCTGAACAGCGGTTCGCCACCTTCCGCGTCGATTCGCGCGTCAGGCCTTTGACGTTGCCGTTTCCTATCCGTGTCCATCCGTCCCGCGGCCGCGGGATCCGTGGTTGAAAAGCTTCGTCCACCTGCTGCGGCTGGGGACAGCCGCGCTCCGACGGCGCTCGGTTGGTGAAAAATAACTGCTTGCACGGCCGGTGCACGCTCCTTATATTGCGCGCTCTTTTTGATAGAAATTCGATTCTGACTTTATGCGACGTCCAAAAGGCATCAAGACCCGGAAATCCGTGGCCAAGCGTTTCAAGGTGACGGCCGGCGGCAAGGTCCTGCGCGCCAGGGCAGGGAAACGGCATCTGGCCCAGACCAAGAATCCCAAGCGCCGTCGCAATCTGCGCGGCACCACCACCGTGCATCCCGCGGACGAATACCGCATCAAGCAGAACCTGCCCTTCACCCACTGATTTCAGCCTGAGAGTTTATGCGAGTTACCAACGCACCAGCTTCCCGCAAACGCCGCACGCGGATGCTCCGCGCGGCCAAGGGCTTCCGGATGCGCCGTTCGAAGCTCTACCGCTACGCTTCCGACGCCGTGGACCACGGCCGACAATACGCCTACCGCGATCGCCGGCGCAGGAAGCGCGAGTTCCGGTATCTCTGGCAGATCCGCATCAACGCCGCCGCCCGCGCCGCCGGCATGACCTACAGCCGCTTCATGGAAGGCCTCAAAGCCGCCAAGTGCGCCCTCGATCGCAAGATCCTGGCGGACATCGCCGCCCAGGACAGCGCCGCCTTCAGCGAACTGGTGAAAATCTCCCAGGACGCCCTCAAGGCAAAGGCTGCGAAGTAGCGGCCTTGCGATTGACGATTGATGATTGACGACGCGAGGGCGCGGCCGGGTTGCGTGCGCAGGACTGCGTCACGCCAGTAGCAGCAGGCTTCAGCTTTGTCGCAGACTTCGCCGGAAGCTTTCGGCTTTTGACGTCGTCATCCGTTTCCCCTCCAGGACCGACGAAGTTTCCAACAAAGGGAAAAACAAAGGTGGATGCGTGACGCCGCGGGGACGAGGCCGTCCCCGCCCCTGCTCCATCAGAAAAGTGTTGAATTCCATTCGTCCAGTGCGTTTGCTTCCCCACCATGGCTGGATTAATCGATCAGATTGAACCGTTGAAGTCCGCGGGTCTGGCCGACCTGCAGAATGCCGCTGACCTTGCCGCGCTCGAGCAGGCCAAGGGCAATTGGATCGGCCCGCACGGCCGCTTCACCGCCCTCATGAAGCAGCTCGGCTCGCTTCCCAAAGAGGAAAAACCCGCCGCCGGAAAGGCCATCAACGCCGCCAAAGCCGAGCTCGAAACCGTGCTCGCGCGCCGCCGCAGCGAGCTCGAATTGAAAGCCGCCATGCCGTCCGAGCCGGCCGACTTCACCCTGCCCGGCCGTCGGCGCGTCCTCGGCAGACTGCACCCGCTCACCCAGGTCACCGAGGACATCGTCCGCAGTTTCCGCAAAATCGGCTTCGCCGTCGCCGACGGGCCCGAGGTCGAGGACGAGTATCATTGTTTCGACGCGTTGAACACGCCGGCCGATCACCCGGCGCGCGATACACAGGACACCTTTTACCTTCAGAACGACCCGAAATCCGAAATCCGGGGTCCGAAGTCATTGCTGCTGCGCACGCACACGAGCTCGGTGCAGATCCGCGTGATGAAGAAGCAGCCGCCGCCGGTGCGCATCATCGTGCCGGGCCGCGTTTACCGGCGCGACAACGCCGATGCCACGCACAACCCGACCTTCCAGCAGGTCGAAGGATTGTACGTCGATAAAGGGGTCACCGCGGCCGACCTGAAAGGCACTGTCGAGTTCGTGTTCAAGGAACTGATGGGATCGGATGTGAAAATCCGGTTTCGCCCGCACTACTTCAGTTATACCGAACCGAGTTTCGAGATCGATTTCACCAGTTCGCTCGTCCGGAAGATGGGCAAGGAGTGGCTGGAGATCGCCGGGTGCGGCATGGTGCATCCGCAGGTGTTCGAGAATGTGGGTTACGATCCGGAGGTCTGGACGGGCTGGGCGTTCGGGTTCGGCATCGAGCGCATCGCGATGATCCGTTACGGGATCACCGACATCCGGTTGTTCTACGAGAACGACCTGCGTTTCCTGAAGCAATTCTGATATGGCGCGCGCCGGCGAAGTGACACCTCTGCGGCGGCTCGCCGGGTGGCTGGCGGAAAGCCCCTTGCTTCGCCGGGGGGAAGAATCTTTACGAGGCCAACTGCAAGCACTGGAACATGCAATTGTCCAGGAGCGAGAAGCTTCAGGCTGGGCTCCACCTGATCCTGCGCGACTACGCCGCCGGGTTGTTTCCGCCCAGGTTCGAAGACCGCGAAGCCACCTACAGGGCCGAGATCGAGTGCTCGGAATCGCTCCCGGGCGTCACGCTCGAAACCGCCGCCCTCGCCGACATGCAGAAACCGTTCTGGGTGGGCCCGCGGCTCCGGACCTACCTGCGCGACTTCTGTCTGATCCACGAATCACTCGAACGTTGCGGCATCCTGCCTCCCGCCCGGGTGCTGGAGATGGGATGCGGCTTCGGCTGGACTTCCGAGTTCCTCGCCGCGATCGGATACGAAGTCACGGGCACCTCTATTGCCGCGTCCAGCATTGAATGGGCGCGCAAACGCATCGCCAGCCTCGAAGCCAAGGGACTCCAACGCGTCCTGCGCTTTGAAGTCGCGCCCATGGAATCCGTCGCCGAAGACGTCGGCCCGAAGGGCTATTACGACGCGGTGCTCGTTTATGAAGCGTTGCATCACGCGTTCTCCTGGCGCGAGGCGATCCAATCCGCGGCGGAATGCCTGAAACCCGGGGGCTGGCTGTTGCTCTGCAACGAGCCCAACCTGGTTCACACGTTCTCCTCGTATCGGGTGGCCAGGCTGTCGAACACGCACGAGATCGGCCTGAGCCGCCGCGAGTTGACCGCGCACATGCGCCAGTGCGGCATGACGCAGTTCATCAACATGGGCGCCCGCCTGCATTTCTGGATCAAACCTCACTGGCTCTGCGGACGCAAAGCGGGCGGGTGAAACGCCCGCGTGAGTGGATTCGACTATGGCTGCTCGGGTGCCGGCAGATCTTCCTCATCCGTGCCTTTGGATGCCACATCACTGCGAAGCGCAATTTCGGAAAGAGCCCGCAAATACTCCTGTGCCGAGCCATCATGCCCGTGTCGCTGCCAGAGCCGCAGGACCTGCCGGGCGCTGGCGCGGCGAGCTGCCGGCGTGAACCCACCGGTTCTCCAGATCATCTCCAACTCGCGCATTTGCCCGAGGGCGGAATGGAATGTGTAGTGCGGCGAGTGGTGGACTCCCGGCGAAAAAGCAGCGACGCGGTGCCAGTCCGGCTGCACGCCCGCAAGATCTTCGGGCTGCAGAGCTTTGCTCAGGGCCGTCTCTTCCACGCGTTGCGCCACCTGCGCAAAGAGCAGATAGCGAGTGTAACGAACCCTTCCGCTCCGGATGTCCACGTCGTAATGCCAGCAGTTGACAGGCGACCACGCGAAAAAACCAAGGAAGGACAGCCACAACGGTGCGGAGAGAATCACCACAAACAGCCCGATCCAGATCCATTTCTGTCGGCGTGACATAGGCAGGCGATGCTCCCTGATCAGTGCAGCGTATGGTCCGGTCCGCCGATCGAACAGGTGGGCGCATCGCCCGTGCGGCCCGGCAGATACACTCCGCCCTCAGGACACACAAGCCTGACCGGCCGGCCTTCCTGTTCCGCCTTCGACATATATGGGCGAAGGGCTTCCCATGTCGGCATTGCGTTCGTGCTCATTGAGTTCTCCACCGCCCACTGCTGCTTGACGGCATTCAGATGCCTCAGATTGTTAATGCACGCGTTTGAGGCTGGAGTATTTCGAGCGCGGACAAACGCGGCAATGCCCAGAGCCAGGACCAACAGACCGGCGCCGCCGGAGAATATCAGAACGACCCTCTCAATCATAACAACGCCAACACCAGGCGAAGCCGGAAGTCGCGGTGCCCCGACAGGCCATGTAAACCTCAGAACCGCCGCTGATACTTCGAGACATGCGGGTTCTTCTTCAACCGCTCCAGCGCATCCCGCCGCCAATCGGCCGATGTCATCTCTCTCGATTCCTCCGCCTGGCCCGCGGGCGCGACGGTCGTTGTCGCCGAAACATCCGAAGTCGCCGTGCTCGCCACCGCCGCCGAACCCTGCGGCTGCGGCACCGACCGCGATTCGAAAAACGTCGTTTGTGCGAACTGTGTCGGAGCGGACGCCGATGCCGGCGCGGCACCGGACACCACGGTCGTCTGAACGGGCGCCGGCTGTGCCACCGGTGCCTCCTCCTCCTCCTCCTCGGCATAGCCCCAGCTCATCCGCACCGACGGAATCGGCCCGACGTGCACAATGAGTTCCCGGTAAACCATGTTCGTCACGTCCACCTGCGCCGCCATTTCCTCGGCGCGGATCAACGACCAGAGAATGCCGTGAACGGTCTTTGCATGCTGATTGGCCCTGAGCAGGGACTGGAGCGTTCTCTGATCCACCACTTCGAAACGCGCCAGGTGAACGATCAGGCGCTGGTTCGGACTCAATTCCATGTCCACGCCCGTCAGTTCATACCCGGCCTGTTCGAAGACCTGCGTGGCGCCGTTCACTTCGTTCAACGCCTGCACCAGGCTGCCTTCGTTGTCGGCGCGCAGGTCCGCCGCGCCGGCCCGGAGGTCGGCTCGCAACTGCTGTAACTGCCCGGTCGTCATGGCCACCGCCTGCCGCACCTCCGCGATCTTCGGCGGCACGTTTTGAATGGCCTGTTGGAGCTGGGCCGCTTTCTGGCCCAGGTTCTGGACTCGTCTGATGATTCTTTTCATATTGCGTTTCAGGTTTGGCCCTGCTCACCCGGTTGCGTTTCAGGCGGCGGCACTTCGCCCTTCACCTCGCTCAGCACCTGCTGAACTTTCTCGAGGAACATTTGCTCATTCGCCAGCATCTCCTGCGTCAGATCGATTTCCACCGTTCCCTGGCGCGCGCGGGTGGCCAGCAGTTCCTGCGCGTTGCGCAGATGATTCCGCTGCTGCTCGGCAAGATCCTTCAACGTCGCCAGCGTGCTGTGGATCATCTCCAGCTCGTGCGACAGGCTTTGCAGCTTCTCTGCCATTGTGCCCGTGTGCACCGCCGTGATCGCGCGGGCAAGGTCCTCGCGCAATGCCTTCAGCCCCTCGCTCAATTGCGCGGCCACTCCCTGCGGCTCCGGCCCGGGCTTGAATGAAGCCACCTCGCTGAGCCGCTTCTCCACCGTCGCCTGCAATGCTTCCAACCCCTTCCCCACGGGCGACAGGTCCAGCACCACCGGCGCCTGCGCTTTCGACAACTGCTTTTCGAGCGTTTCCTGGATCGATTGCAGCCCGGACTGGAAGGCGGACAACTGCCCGACCACGCGCCCCACCGGATCCGACTGGTCGCCGCCGCGCACGAGCTGGTTGCGCTTGAAGGTCTTCTTGATCTCTTCCCAGCGCGCCTTCTCCTCCGGCGAGAGCTCGCCGATGATCTCCTTGAACTTGAGCAGATTCGCCTCCGCGCCGGTGGTGAGCGTTTGCGCTTCGTTCCGGTAATGTTCCACCACGAGCGCGCGCACCTCGCCGTCGTTCATGATCGGCACCACCTTTTCGGCCAGGCGATTCATGTTGCGATACGAACCCTGCAGGCGGAAAGGCGGCTCGGTGCGGAATTCATCCGCCTGGGCGGCCGAATGGATGTATTCCTGGTTCACGCGCAGCACCATCTCGCGGATCGCCACCAGCTTCTTCATCACTGACAGGATCTCCTCAACCTCCTGCGACGAGTAACTGCCCTCGAAGCCGTCGGCGGCGCGGTCGCCGGACTCGGCCATGCGGATGAACGCGCGGATGTCCTTCTGGCTCTTGTTCGCCAGCGAGGCCAGCACGGGGTTGGAGGTGATCGCGTTCTCGATGTAGCTCGATTTGAACGCGTCGGCGTGGCCGCCGATGATGTCGCCCAGGTTGTACGTGTCGGCGCGATTCGCGAGCATGTCCGGGATCCGGAATTTCTGGCCGCTCTCGGTGTAGGGATTGCCCGCCATCACGACCACGACCTTGCGCCCGCGCAGGTCGTAGGTGCGCGGTTGCCCGCGCCAGACACCTTCGATCTTCCGCTGCGCGTCGCACAACGAGATGAACTTCTGCAGAAACTCCGGGTTGCAATGCTGGATGTCGTCCACGCAGATCATTGTGTTGTCGCCCATCTCCAGCGCGAGGTTCAGCTTCTGGATCTCCTCGCGCGCGGCGGCGTTCGGCGCTTCCTCGGGATCCAGCGACGTCACGTTCGGGCCAAGGGCGGGGCCGTTGATCTTGACGAACACGATGCCCAGGCGGTTGGCGATGTATTCCATCAGAGTGGTCTTGCCGTACCCGGGCGGCGAGACCACCAGCAACAGGCCCATGAGATCGGTGCGTTTCTGGTCGCCGGCGGCGCCGATCTGTTTCGCGAGGTTGTCCCCGATCAGCGGCAAATACACCCGGTCGATCAACTGATTCCGCACAAACGACGTCAGCACGCGCGGTTTGAACTCGTCCAGCCGCAGGCGCGCGCGTTCCCGATCCAGCAACTGCTGTTTCAAGGCGCGATGCCGCTCAAAGCGCGGCACGACGTCGCGCTCGAACCGGCGCAACCGGTCGTGAAAGTCCAAATAATCGAAGTGATACCGGTTCCCGTCGATCCGCGGATGGCTGCCCCTCATCCCCTCGATGACGCAGGTGGTTCCCGCCTGAACGACCGACCGCTTCACCTTGTCGCCGCAGAACAGGATCGACGTCACTTCTTCGAGATACTGCGACGTGCCGAGGCGTCCCAGCAGAAAGCCCCGCACCCAGTCGCGCGTCAGTTCGAGCGCGCTGTCCGGGTGCTCCGCCAGCGGCTGGAGCGCCCGCTCAAACACGCGCCGCCCGTCCTTCGCCGCAAGATGCTTCTCGAACTCAACCGACAACTGGTGCGCCTCGCGGCTGACAACAAACACCTCGCCGCCGGTCAGTTCATGGAACAGATATTCGCCCGCGTCGTCCGCAAGTTCCTCCGGATACAGCGGCGTGTTCCGCAGGAACTCGCGCACCAGTTCCTGCAGCGCGGCGATGTAATTGCGCTGGACGCGTTCACCGGGAAACAGCTTGTTCCGCTCGGAGAACCCCTTGAGCTTCGCCGTCCAGAGGGCGCGCACCGGTTCCGGGCAGAAGCGGCACCAGAAAACGGACGCGCAGGCGCGCGCCGCCGGGCGATACCGCGCCAGTTCCAGCGCCACGTGCGCGTTCAGCAAGGCGCTGAAGATCCGCGCGGCGTCCAGATCGTGAACGCCCTTCGTGTACCCCTCCTGGTACCGCGCGCTCGCGAACTCCTGCACCATCGCCAGCCGCTCTTCGTCCGATCGCGCCAGCACCTCGGCCGGCGTCGCCTTTGCGCCGGACACCGCGCCATTGGCCTTCGTGTCGGCGCCGCCATTGCCCGGTTCCAGCGATCGCAAAAGCTGATAGGCAAGGTATTCCGAGCGGTACACGTCCGCGTTCTCGGACACCACCTCCTGGTCCCAGACGTCGCGCGTGGACAGGTACTCCGGATCGGTGATCTCTTCGAAGAACTTCGTGCTGGTCAGGTGAACGCAGGGAACCCCGTCCCGGTGCACCACGGTGAGGTCCAGCGGCTGCGTGTTGACGTTGAACCTGTGTTTGCCCAGCTGGATCACCGGCGCGCCGTCCACGAACAGTTCCTGGCGATCCTTCAGCTGGCGCACCGCCTCCTGCTGCGCGCTCTTGAGCCGGCCCTCGAGATCGTCCGCCTTGACCGAGTCCTCCAGCGCTATCAACTGGTCGATGATCTCCCGCACCTTCGCGACCATCAGGTCCGAAGCCATGTAGGTGTTGATCTCCTCGGCCGTCTTGAACCCGTTCAAACGGTTCTGGATCACCTTCAGGATCCGCTCCGCCGCGGTCATCAGCGCGCCCGCCCGCCGGTTGCGCTGCTCGATCAATGCCAGTTTCCGCTGCTCGAACGCCTCGTACAGCTCGGTCCGGCGCTCCGACAACTGCACCGTGTATTCCTCGAAATCGGCAAAGACCCCCTCGAGCTCCTCGATCTGCACCGTGAGCCGGTTCAAATACTCGTCGCAACGCGCCGGCGTATCGCACAGGTCGAGATAACTCGCCGCCGCCTGGCCCAGCAGCTTCATCTGCGCCGCGAACTGCGCCGCCCCTTCGTGCGCCGCCAGCTCCTGCATCCGCTGCTTCAACGCCGCCTTCACCTGGTTCAACGTCGAATACACCGCCGTGATCCCGTCGATGATCCGCGTCGTCTCCGTCGCGTCCTCGATCTTCAGGCTGTTGACGATCTCGATGAGCATCTCGAGCTCGGCGCCCGAGGCCGAAGCCGCCTTCTCGAGTTCGCGGCCCTCGGCGACCTTCGCGATTTTGCCGGCCTGCGCGAGAAACCCGGCCGCCTGCTTCCGATACGGGTCCAGCGATTCCGGTTTGAGCAGGAACTTCACCGTTGCGTCCGACAGCTCGGCCGTCCGGGCGATCACGTCCTTCTCGATCAGCTCCACCTGGGCGAGGTCCACGTAGCGCACCTCTTTGAGCGTGATCAATTCCCCGCGCAACTGGCGCAGCGCCGCCAGGTTCACGACGTAATCGCCCAGCGCCTTCAGGCTCGCGCGGCGGATGGTCTGGAACCGTTCGTCGCACCGCTTGCGCACGTCGCTGACGCGCTGCACCGCCTCGCGCTTGAGGCGGCGCACCTTGTCGAACTCGTCCACCGCCCTGTCCGCCGCGTTCCGGATCTCGCGCAGCGCTTCGTCCAACTTGAACCCGTCCTCGCCCGACAGCCACGGATACGCGTCCAGCATGGCCGTGCAACGCATCACCAGATCCGCGTACAGCTCCGGGTACGGGTCCTCCTTTTCAACCAGCGTCAGCACCTCGTTGCACTCCGCGAGGCAGCGCACCACGTCCTTGTTGCCGACCTGATACAGGAACGCGTCCTTTCGTCCCGCCGGTTCATAACCGGGCTGATAGAACGGCGTCTGCCGCAACTGAATCATGTGGTGCTTCTGCGGCTCCGCCTCCGCCCGGAACAGCAGCAGGTGTCCGGACGGGAACAGCGAGAAGCCATGGCAGGTGATGCGTTCCTCCACCTTCTGCGGAATCAATCGGTACGGCATCAGCACGTACTCGCCGCTCTCGCGGTTGTAGAAGACATACAGCGCGTCCTCGCCGTTCGGAGAATGCACGACCCGCTCGATCGCCATTCCCTGTTCCTTGCTCTCGAACAGCTTCAATTCCCCCGTCCCCAGGTAATACCCGTCCGGGAAGATCAACCCGTGGTCCTCCGGCAACAGCGCGCACGATTGCCCGATGGAATCCACCCGGTGCGCCGTCTGGGTCTTCTCATTGTAAATGAAGTACCGCGGCCGGTTCTCCTTGTACGGCCGCATCTTCAACAGAATCACGTGCCCGATGATCGCATACGCGATCTCCGCGTCGTCCACCTTCTGATACTTGTCCTCCACCGGCTCCGAATAAATGCCCTCCCCCGTCTTCGTGTTGTCCTCGACCTTGATCGTGATGTCGCCACCGACGCATTCGACGAAAACGCGATCCTCGATCGAAACATGCGGGTGGTCGCCGTAGCGGAACGACTCGCGGTCCGGCGTGCGCCACGCGAACTCGTATTGCGGCGGAAAGCCGACACGGCGGTACTCGGTCTCCGCCCGCCCGTCCACATAGTGCAGCCGGCCGTCATCGAACGCCCACTTGAACACGGCGATGTCCGTCACGCTCGTGCCCACGCGGAACACCATGTAGAGCTTGCCCTCGATGACGGAGAACTTGGCGAAGAACGCCTTCTCGTAAACGTTGTAGAGCCGTTTGAAATCCGTGACGAAGTTCGGATCCTGCAACGGTTCAAGCCCCGCCTCCTTGAATGTCCCGGACGCCTCGTCGCGCGTGTAGATCGCAAACACGTCCGCAAGGCCGATCTCTTTCTTCAACCCGAACTGCACGTTGAACCCGAACAGGAACTGCTGATCGCCCAACTGCACCATGTCGCGCGGAATGCAGTTGTGCGCCGTCACCACGCGATCGGCCTGCAACAGCTTGAACTCGACCGAGCCGAACACCTCCTGCCGCCGGCGGTTCAACTGCGACATCCGCTCGCGCAACGTCGAGCCCAGCCCGTGCAGGCGCTGCCGGATGATCTCGTACGTGGCGCTGCCCAGCGCCTGCGCCGCCGAATCGGACGCGGGTGAAGCCTCCGACGGCGCGCCGGCAGCGGTGGCCTCTACCGGCGCGGGTGGATCTGACTTTTTCCTGGCCATGATCGAAACCAGTTCGGGGCGGACACGCGTCCGCTCCGGAGCGCCGCGGCGCCTCTACAGCTTGGCAAGCTCGGGTTCCGAAATCACGGACGAAGCCAGCACGTCGCCCAGCCCGCTCTCTTTTGCCATCGCCTGAGCCGACCGGAGAACCGACTGCAGCCCGCTGTCCTTCGTCGATGCGATCAGTTTCGCCAGCAACGCCGCCACAGTGAGGTTCTTCAGGTCCTCGCTCGTGACCCCGAAGTCCTTCACCCACTGCCGCAGCTTCGCCCGGAAGTGTTCCGCGTCGCCGTTGAACAGACTGGTCTTGAGGTCGGTCAGCGTGGCGCTGCTCTGGACCAGCCGGTCCACGGCCTTGCCCCTGCCCACGGCCCGCACCACCTTCTCGAAGAAGTCGTTCTCGCCTCCCACGATGTCGATCTTCGCGTTCTTGAGCGCTTCGCCCACGATGTTCGAGTGCGCTTCCGCGATGTAACGTTCCACGTTGATGGCGGCGAGCTCGACGTCGCGCTCCTTCGCCAGGCGCAGGCGGAATTCCTCGTGCGCCTGCCCCGCCTCGTGCAGCAGCTTCATCGCTTTCGCCTTCTCTTCGATGGCTTTCGCTTCGGCAAGGCCCCTGGCCTGGATGCCGGCCGCAGTCGCCAGCTCCTTGTCCTTCGTGCCTTCCGCTTCCGCCTCGGCCTGCATCTGCGTCACTTCCGCCGTCACGTCGCCCTTGGCCTTGATCACATCCGCCTCGGCCAGGCCCAACTCGCGGATCGCCGCCGCATCGACCTTCTTCGCGCCGGCCTTGGCCGTGATGACCTTCGCCTCGGCAATGCCTTTGGCGGCTTCCTGCGCCGCGACACCCTCGGCTTCCTGCTCCATCGCATGACGCTTGCGCTCGGACGCCTTCGCTTCGGCCTCCGCGATGGTCTGGATGCGCTCGGCTTCGCGCAACGCCGCTTCGCGCGCCGCCTCCGCCGCGGTGATCACCTTGATCTTCTCGGCTTCCGCCATGTGCTGCTCGGCCTCCTTCTGCGCCTCGGCCGCCACCACCTTCTCCACCTGCTCCTTCTTGGCGTTCATGTCCGCCTCGATGAGCGTCACTTCGCGCACGCGCTCGGCGGTCATGCGCGCTTCGATATTCAGCTTCTCCTCCTCCTGCTGGACGACGGCCTTCTGCTCGGCGACGACGATCGCGCGCTTGCGCTCGACCTCGACACCGGCTTCCGCGACCTTCGCGTCCTTGTCCAGCTCGGCCAGGGCGACCGTGCGCTCGCGCCGGACGCGCGCTTCCTCGCCCTCCTGCAGCGCTTCCTGTTCGAGCCGCTGGCGCTCCTTCTTCACCGTGTATTCGCGCTCCTGCACGGCGCGGTTCATGTCCTCCGTCCGCAACCGGATCGCCTCGTCCACTTCCAGCCGCTTGGCCTCAACCTCGAGCCGGCGGGCTTCGATCACTTTGCGCGCTTCGGCCTCCTCGTTGGCCCGCACCTCGGTGATCGCACGCGTCTGCCGCGCATTGTCCTCTTCGTTGCGCCGCTTCTGCTCGCGCCGCGCAATGTCCGCGTCCGCGTTCTCCTTCTCGATCTGCACGCTGGCGCGCTGGGCGTGCTCGTTCGCAACCACCCGCTCGCGCTGCGTGATCTGCGTGATCTTCTTGATGCCCTCCGCGTCGAGCACGTTGTCCGGATCATGCTGATCCAGCGGCGTCTGCTCGAGGTAGTCGATCGCCACGTCCTGCAACAGGAACCCGTCCAGGTCCTTGCCGATCGTCGCCTGGATCTGATCGCGGAACTTGATCCGCTCCGTGAACAGCTCGTGAAATTCCATCTGCTTGCCCGCCGTCTTGAGCGCCTCGGAAAACTTCGCCTCGAACAGCTCCCGCAACTGCACCATATCCGACACGCGCTCCGGCGTCAGCATCTGCGCCACCTTCCGCACGCTTTCCTCCGTCGCTTCCACGCGGATGTAGAATGCCACCGAGATATCCGCGCGAATGTTGTCCTTGCACACCAGCCCGTCCTTGCCTTTGCGCGAGATCTCGAGCTTCTTCACCGAGATATCGACGATGTGATAGGTCTGGACCAGCGGGATCCGGATCATCCAGTCGAAGGACACCTTGATCCCGCCCCAGCCGGTTTTCACACCGGCGCGGCCGGGCTGAATCTTGCGAATGCAGAAGAGCGATGCCACTCCCAGAAACATCGCGACCACGACAACAAATGCGATGAGAAGTTTAAGCCAGAACATAGGTCCTCAAGTTGTTAGGGGATTCCTCCCGAATGATTTTTGCAAAGCGGGTTCATTTGGCCATACAGACGGTCGTCTGTAATGGCTCCGTGGTTATCATGAACAATAAGCGGGTGCCAATATAAATTCCGCGCGATTTTCGAAACCGCACCCGCGTGGCGTCCCGGATTCAACCCGCGCCTGCCCGTTTCTTCTTCCCGAAAGGACAACCGACAGCCTGCCGCGTTAGCCGGAGCGGTGGGCTGTTCCCGGCAGTCCCTACGGGAAAAATGGCGAGAATGAGCCCCGGAGGTTGGAGGTTCGGTGTGGGGCGTCGAAGGCTTGCCTTCGTCATTCCTCCTTTTCCTGCGCCCGGCGGCGTTTCTCCACCGCCTGGCGCAGGATGTATTCGATCTGCCCGTTCACACTGCGCAGCTCGTCCGCCGCCCACTTCTCGAGCTCCTTCCACAAATCGGGCGGGATCCGCAACAGGAATGACTTTCGCTCTTCAGGCATGAGTCCTATGCATACAGCGTGCCCGTATTGATCACCGGCGTCGTCTCCGATTCGCTGCACAACACCACCAGAAGGTTGCTCACCATCGCCGCCTTCCGCTCGTCGTCCAGCTTCACCACAGCCTTGTCCGCCAATTCGCGCAATGCCATATCCACCATGCTCACCGCACCGTGCACGATCTTCTGCCGCGCCGCAATCACCGCCTCCGCCTGCTGCCGGCGCAACATCGCCTGCGCAATCTCCGGCGCATACGCCAGGTGCGTCAGACGCGCTTCCTCGACCACCACGCCCGCCTTCTCCAGACGCTCCTGCAGCTCCTTCATCAAACCCGCCGACACCTCGTCCGTGCTCTCGCGCAACGTCGGCTCATGCTCGTCCCCGCGGTCATACGCGTAAAGGCTCGCGATATGACGGATCGCCGCCTCGCTCTGGATGTGCACGTAACTCTCGTAATCGTCCACGTCGAACGCCGCCCTCGCGGTGTCCTTCACCCGCCACACCACGACCGCGGCGATCTCGATCGGGTTCCCGCGTTTGTCGTTCACCTTCAGCTTGTCGCTGTTGAAATTCTGCGCGCGCAACGAAATCTTCGTTCCCCGCGTCAGGTGCACGACGCTCGCCACATCGCGCCCGTGAGTCCCCCTCTGCACGTTCACCGTCGTCGGACGCACCGGCACTTTCGTCCGGACCCGGGAATAGAACGGGTTCGCCCACCAGAACCCGCTCTCGCGCACGGTTCCCTTGTAGGCGCCGAAGAGGATCAACACCCGCGCCTCGTTCGGCTGCAGCGTGAAGTGACCGAACATCAGGATGAAAGCAAGCAACTCGAGGAATATGAACGGAACAAGCCACCAGAGATACGCCGGATCATTGGTGCGCGCGACCTTCGTCACCGTTGCGACGATCCCGGCTATTCCGCCCAGCAGGAGCAGGACATTGAAGAACAACATGGCCCAGCCATTGACCGCGTTGACCGTTCGCTCGCGACTGACCGACTTCACAGGATTCGAGTTCATATTCACAGGTCCTTTCTTGGTATCGATGTGATATCACTTCGATATTAACGTCAAGCGATTTCTTCAGAAAAACGTTGTGTTGCCCGATCGGCTGTCACGTGGAGCAAGCAGGAATGAACATCACGCCCACCGAGCCGCAAACGGTTCCTTGACTCTGATTTCAGCTCTTCAGCTTTGCCTTGTTGGAGCCGTCCTCATTGGATGTTGAATGTTCGGTGTTGGAGGTTGGGTGTTTGGATGTTGGGTGTTTTCCTTAACCCCCTCTGTTGACTGCCTCCTCCCCGCCAATTACCGTTGCCGCCCCAATGAAAGTCACTCTGAATTGGCTCAGGCAGTACGTGGATTTCGATTGGTCGGCGGATGAACTGGCCGATCGACTCACCATGCTCGGCTTGGAAGTCGAAGGCATTCACAGAATCGGCGGCGAGTTCGAAGGCATCGTCGTCGCCCAGGTCCTCACCCGCGACAAACATCCGAACGCCGACAAACTCTCCGTCTGCCGCGTCAACGACGGCCAGGGCGAGCGGCAGATCGTGTGCGGCGCCAACAATTTCAAGCCCGGCGACAAGGTTCCGCTGATCCTCCCGGGCGCCTCGCTGCCGTTAAAACCGGGCGAAAAGGAACCATTTACCATCAAGGTCGGCAAAATCCGCGGCGTCGAATCGCACGGAATGATGTGCTCGGCGGATGAACTCGGCATCGATCCGGAGAGCATCGGCCTCAAGCGCGAGGAAGGCCTGCTGATCCTGCGCGAGGACGCCAAAGTCGGCCAGCCGTTCTCGGAGTACCTCGGGCGCGGCGGCAGCGACGAGATGTTCGACCTGGAAACCACGCCGAACCGGCCCGATTGGAACAGCGTCATCGGCATCGCTCGCGAAATCGCCGCCCTCACGGGCAATCCTCTCCGCCTGCCCGAGATCAAAATCCAGGAAAGCGCGACCCCGGTGTCGAGTCTTGTCACCGTGCGTATTGCCGACCCTGAATTGTGTCCGCGGTACACGGCGCGCGTGGTTCAGGGCGTGAAGATCGGCCCCAGCCCCGACTGGCTCCGCACCACCCTCGAGAAGGTCGGCATCCGCAGCATCAACAACGTGGTGGACGTGACGAACTACGTCATGATGGAAGTCGGCCAGCCGTTGCACGCGTTCGACTATCACCTTATCGCCCCGGGCGCGGACGGGAAGCCCGCCATTGTGGTGCGCCGCGCGACCGACCGGGAGAAGTTCACAACGCTCGACGGCCAGCAGCGCGTGCTCAACGCGGATATGCTGCTGATCGCCGACGAACAGAAAGGCATCGCACTCGCCGGAATCATGGGCGGCCAGAACACCGAGATCAACGAACGCACGGTCGATGTGTTGATCGAAAGCGCCAACTTCCATCCCGGCAATATCCGCCGCACCAGCAAGGCGCTCGGCCTGCGCAGCGAATCCAGCTACCGCTTCGAGCGCGGGGCCGACGTGGGCATCTGCGACTGGGCCAGCCAACGCGCCGCGCAACTGATTCTCGAGACCGCCGGCGGAACGCTCGCCGCCGGTGTCGTCGATGCGTATCCCAAACCCGCCGCTCCGCGCGAGATCACCTTGCGGCATCACAAGGTCAACGAACTGCTCGGGATCGAGCTCAAACCCGAGGAAGTCGAGTATTACCTCGGCCAGCTCGGATTGAAGATTACCCATCGCAAGCCCAAACCCGTTGGCGCGGACGCACCGGTCGAACCCGCCACCTTCCGCATCCCGAGCTTCCGCGTGGATCTGAAACGCGAGGTCGATCTCATCGAGGAGGTCGCGCGGCTCCATGGCGTTGACAAGATCCCCGCCACGCCGCCGCGCGGCGCCATTGGTTCGAACGAGTTCGATGCCGTGCACGATCAAATTGCCGAAGCGCGGCGCCTGTTGACCGGCCTCGGCCTGAACGAAGCCCAGGGCCAGACGCTGATCTCCAGATCCGAGGTTCAAAACTCGAGATCCGGCGTTCACCTGGTGGACCTGGCCAATCCGCTCAGCGCAGACATGGACGTGTTGCGCCCCACGCTATTGGTGGGCCTGATCCACGCACTGCGGCACAACGTGAACCGGAAGAACTACGACGTCGGCCTGTTCGAGATCGGACGCGTGTTCTCCAGGCAGGGCGAACAGATCCGGGAGGAACGCCGCGTCGCGATCGCCCTGACCGGACAGCGCGATCCGCTCTTCTGGAGCGGCAGTGGGCGCGGCGCGAAGTTCGACCTGCACGATCTCAAGGGATTCCTTGAGGAGTTCTTTGAACACTTCGGCGTGCGCGGTCTGGTCTACACCCGACGCCCGGAAGCCGCAGGACTGTTCGTCGAATCGGCCGACGTGCAGATCGGCAAACTGCCCCTGGGCGAAATGGGCCAACTGCATCCCGCCCTCGCCCGTCAGTATGACCTGCGCGACCCGGTCTTTCTTGCGGAACTGAGCTTCGACCAGTTGATCGCGCGGCGGAACCCGGCGAAGTCCTTCAAGCCGCTGCCTGCGTTTCCATCGAGCCGGCGCGACGTGGCAATGGTCGTGCCCGAAGCGGTCACGCACGAAGCCGTGCTGCAGACCGTGCGCAAAGCCAAACCGGCCAATCTCGAATCGGTGGAACTGTTCGACGTGTTCCGCGGAAAGAACATTCCTGCCGGCCAGAAGAGCATGGCCTATGCGTTCACGTATCGCAGTGCCGAACGCACCTTGACCGATGCGGAGGTGAACGCGGCGCACGACAAACTGGTGGAAGCGTTGAAGACCAGCCTCCAGGCGGTCATCCGCGAGCAGTAGCCCGCTTCCGACACGCGCGTTGCTTTGCTTTCTCCGCCCAGCCGCGGACCTTGTCCCAGTACCGCCGGGCCCAGGCGAACTCCATCGCGAGCACCGCCAGCGCCAGCGGGATGACCACGAACGCCGGCCCGGGCAGAAAGAGCAGTGCCACCCCGATGAACAGGAGAAAACCACCCACAATGCCGCACACCACGCGACGCACCGCCGGCGAGAGCTTGTCGTAGCCCACCGCCTTGCGCAGCCGGCTTGTCCCGGACTTTGGATTCTGGGGTTCCATGCCTCAACGTCCGTCATCCCCTGCACTCCGCAAGTAGTGGATTCCATCCAGTCGACCGGGACAATTCTTGTCGCATATGCGTGCGGAATTGTCCCGGGCTCAAAAACGCGGATTTTCGCAAGAACCAGCGGTCAAGGCAGTTGCCAATTTCGCCGGGACAATTCTTGTCGCATATGCGCGCGGAATTGTCCCGATGCGGGAGGCGGCGGGGCGGTCCGGCGGGGATGACCTCCACTGTTCTGGCGGCTTTGATTTCGAACGGGCGCTCCCCTAGCATGGCGCCCTTATGAGAATGGAAACCCGGCTGCTCGGTCTTCTGCTTGGTGTCGGCATGCTGTTTCCGTGGGCGGCAGCAGCGCAGGATCTCCTGCTCTCCAATGCCCCGGTGTACGATGTGCGGGCGTTCGGGGCGCGCGGCGACGGCAAGACCCTCGACACGGACGCCATCAACAAGGCCATTGAAACGGCCGCGGAACGCGGCGGCGGCACAGTGTATTTCCCGGCGGGAACCTACCTGAGCTTTTCCATTCGGCTGAAGAGCCACATCGCGCTGTATCTCGATCAGGGCGCGACGTTGCTCGCGGCAAACCCGCAGGAACACGGCGGGCGCTACGACCTGCCGGAGCCGAACGAGTGGGACATGTACCAGGACTTCGGCCACAGCCACTGGCAGAACAGCCTGATCTGGGGTATCGGCCTCGAGAACGTCTCCATCCTCGGGCCAGGGCGGATCGACGGCAAAGGGTTGACGCGCCGTGGTCCAGGCCCGCGCCGGGCCAGCCGGGCGGGCGACATGCCAGGCGTGTTCAGCACCGGAGTGACCAATCCGCTCGAAACCACTTACGGGGTGACCAATGCATCCGGCCCACGCCCTCCGCTCGATCCTTCGATGGAAGGCGAAGGCAACAAGGCCATCGCGCTCAAGCTCTGCCGCAACGTTGTGTTGCGCGACTTCTCCGTTCTCATGGGGGGCCACTTCGTCCTGCTGGCCACGGGCGTGGACAACCTCACCATCGACAATCTGAAGATCGACACCAACCGCGACGGGCTCGACATCGATTCCTGTCGCAATGTGCGCATCTCGAACTGCACCATCAATTCGCCGAACGACGACGCGATTGTGCTGAAGAGTTCCTTCGGGCTCGGTTACGCGCAGGCCACGGAGAACGTGACGATCGTCAATTGCCAGGTGACGGGTTACGACCCGGGCACGTTCTTCGACGGCACGTTCAAACGCACCCAGAAACTCGCGCCTGACCGCGACGGCGTCACCGGCCGGATCAAGTTCGGCACGGAATCGAATGGCGGGTTCAAGAACATTACGATCGCAAACTGCGTGTTCGACCGCTGTCGCGGAATCGCGCTGGAAACGGTGGACGGCGGCCTGCTCGAGGATGTGGCCATCAACAACATCACGATGCGCGACGTGACGACGTCACCGCTGTTCCTGCGGCTGGGCAGCCGCATGCGCGGACCTGAAGGCGTGCCCGTCGGAAAGCTGCGCCGCGTCCACATCAGCAACGTGTTCGCCTATGACGTGGACCCGCAGTATGCCTGCATCATCGCCGGGATCGAAGGGCACCCGGTCGAGGACGTGACGCTGAACAATATCCGGATCCACTACCGCGGCGGCGGCACGCGCGAGCAGGCGGAGCGAGCGATTCCTGAGAACGCGAATTCGTATCCCGAGCCGTCCATGTTCGGCGTCACACCGGCCTACGGGTTCTACATCCGGCACGCCGCGCGCGTGGAACTGAAGGATGTGGAAGTGCGTTTCCTGAATGAGGACCAGCGCCCGGCGTTTGTGCTCGACGACGTGAAAGACGTCGATCTGGTGAACATCAAGTGGGATCGCGCCGAAGGCCGGCCGTCGTTTGTTCTGAAGAATGTGGAGCGATTCGCCTTGCGCAACAGCCGTGACACCTCGGAGGTAAGGCTGGATTCAGTCAGGGAACAGAGCTTTTGAATGGAAGGCCCGGGTAAGAGCTTCAGCTCGCTTTACGTCCGATTGCAGAGCACGGTGGAACCTGATTCGCAGATGCACGTGCAGGCGTAGCCTGAAGCGGCATGAATGCCGCGCTCCGGAGTGCGAAGCTCAGACACAACCAACGCCCGGGCTGCAGCTTTCAAGAGCCCGGAGGGTTCCTTCGTGAAAGATCAGCCGCCACCCTATCAGGAAGATTGGCGTATCGACGATCGCGTGGCTGACGTAGCACGGCCAGATGGAACGGTAGCGAAGGTAGAGCCAGCTCCAGGTGACTCCGCCGATAAACACGCCGAGTGACGCAAGGACGGTGATCGGCCAGGTGAACTGGGCCGCCAGTGCAATGACATGATGCGCGGTGAAACCGAGCGCGGATACGACGACCGCCGCCCTGCCGCCCACCGCCGCCTCCGCCTTGCGAAAGACGAACCACCGCCACACATATTCCTCCATCAACGAATTGAACAGGATCCAGTACAGCGCGCCGCCGATGTAGAACGCCGGCTGGTTCAATCCCGTCAACGCCGCCCGTTCCGTGATGATCGTGGCATCCAGCAGGTTGAGTTTCCGCACCAGCGCGTAGGCCCCGACAATAACCGCGGCAATGGCGAGACCTGTGCCGATGGCAACGCCGAAGCCTCCATGGTGCGGCGGCGACCAGCCGGGCCGCGATCGTTCGACCAGGACCAGCCATGCCAGAGGCAAGGCCAGGATCCAGACCTTTGCCGCCACGAAGAGGATCTTCCCGACCGGCAGATCCGGCCACCACCAGAGCGCCGCAGCGGTGCCGATGCTCGGGACCGGCACCAGCAAGGCAAGGGCAAGCCATGCGCCACGCGATGAATCCTTCGAAACGGCCGCTTCAGTCGCTTGGACCGCTTGCATTCCGGGTCAGGTCCGGTTGGCGCGCACGAACCGGTTCACGGCTCCGGCGGAACCAGGCGAATATAGGTGGGCTGATCCCGATCGCACGTGAGCCACCCGTCCTTTTCGAAGAGTTCCACCACCTGGATGGAACTGCGCCGCTGCTCATAACCGTCGGCGCGCGCATTCGACCCGCGGCGCCCCGGATGTGTGAAGTAGAAGAGGAAGGCGCGATCGCCGCTGACGACGAGGTCGGCGTGTTGTCCCACCACGCCGTCGTCCTCGCCCTTGCCGGGTTGGGACAACAGATCGGTGGGTTGTCGTTCCCAGGTCAACGCGTCGTCCGAACGATAAACCCGCAATCCGGCCCAGATGTCCACGACCATCCAGTAGCGTCCCTTCCAGTGCATCACGGTCGGGCCTTCGCCGCCGCGCTCGCTCGTGCCGCGCGCCTTGCCCTTGTCTTCCCATGTGTAGAGATCCTTGCTGTCCGCGTAGTAGATGGATTTGCCGTCGCGCTCGTTGTTGTACCACATGCGCCAGGTCCCGTCCGACAGCCGCAACACACAGGCGTCGATGACGCGGTCCGCGGCCAGTTTCAGAGTCGATTCGTATTTCCAGTTCAGCAGGTTCGTGCTCGTCAGGTGCAGGATGTCGCGCGGATGCCCCCAGTTCGAGAAGATACCGGGGACAAACGTGAGATACATGTGATAGAGGCCGTCATGCTCGATGACCTCCGGCGCCCAATGTGTCATTCCCTCGCCGCCATGACGAATATCGGCCGTGCCGCGATAGGTCCAGGTGGCTCCGCCGTCCGACGATTCGGCAATGCCGATCTTCGTGCCGTGCACCCACTCGACACCGCTCACGCCGTTGGTCTGACTGGCCCGGCGATTGGTGTAAAACATGAACCACTTCTTTTCCGCGCGATTCCAGATCACGACCGGGTCCGCCGCACCGTCGTAGATGGGATCCCGGAAGAGCGGTTTGGGAGCGATCTTTCCCGCCGGCGACACGTCATCCGCACGAAGACCGGCTGCAGCACTGAGCAAGGTGACGAGGAGAACTGACGCAAGCGTCTTCATGCGCCCGAAGGTAGCGAACGATAGGTGGTTTGGAAAGCGCGACCGCCAGCTGTGACCCGCAGCAATGCAGGAAGCAGCAGACGCACTGGTCTCATGCAGATCCGAGGCAGGCAGTGCTGTCGAAGCCTCTGCGACTCGCAGAGTCGGCGCTCCGCTTCCTTCGGGCCTTCGGCGCTTCGCGTGAAACCAAGCCTTCCTTTTCGTGCCCCTTCGTGCCTTTCGTGGTTCAGGCCGTTGCCGTTCGCCGTCCTTTGCGTCCTGGCGCCTTTGCGCCTTTGCGTTAAGAACCACGATCGTGCGTGCTCCCAAACCTGTTTCAACGCCAGGGCGCCAAGACGCCAAGTCGCCAGGCCGCAACGACGGCAGGCCGTTCTTTCCGTTCCCTTCCCGTTCAACAGGCTGTTGGCGTGTGAGACAAAACCTTTTCTTCGTCTTTCGAGCCCTCGCTCCGCGCGGACTCGCGGTCCGCGCTCCGGCTGTCGTTCAGGGCGCGAACGGTCCTTTGCCCGCGCCGGCGTTGTTCGTCACGATGAACGGCACCAGATCCGCCGGGTCCAGATTGTACGGGTACGGCGGCGGAGTCAGGATCGGATCCAGCACGTCGGTTCCCGGATCAATCCTGCCGGTGCAGTTCTGGTACAGATTCCCCACCGTTCGAATGCGCCCGTTGCTTTCCTTGAAGATGGGATCTCTGACATCGCGATAGACGTTGTGTTCGGAAAGGAACTGCGCGTTGGTCCGGGCGTTCGAGCAGTAACCGTTTCCCGGCGAGTTATAGAAGTTGTTGAACAGGTGCACGGTGCCGTAGCGCGACATCGGCATGCGCTGGCGGCACATCGTGCTGTACCAGTTGTGATGAAACGTGATGCGGTAATTGCCGGAGTCGAAGTCCGACGCGGCAATGAGGTTTACGAAGTTATGCCCGTTGTCCCGCGTGTAGTAGAACTTGCACCAGGAAATCGTGATGTAATCCGCGCCCACCGTGTTGTCGAGCTCGCCGTCTCCGCAATCCACAAACGTGCAGTGATCCACCCAGATATGGTGCGAGCCGTTCACGATCCGCACGCCGTCCAGGCTCTCCGCCTCGCCATTGTTGCTGATGATGAGGTTGCGGATGATGACATTGCTTCGGCCGCTGATCTGCAACTGGCCGAGCACCGTCGCGTTGGTGCCCAGGCCGACGATGGTCTTGTCCGACTGAATGTTCACGCTGCCGGTCCCCGAGCCGTTCAGATCGATCTGCCCGGAGACCTGGACCACGCGAGGGCCCGTCGCGGTCACGGCGCTGATAAACTGAGCGGAGGAGCTGACCGTCTGGGTCGGCCCGCCTGCGCCTCCGGTGAGCGTTCCCGCCACACCGGCGAAACCCACGTGATCGAAGTTGATCGGCCTGTCCACCTCCAGCACGCGGAAGAACCGCGCGCCCTCGTTGAACTGCACCGGATTGGTAAAGACAAACGAGCCCGCCGCGTCGAAGGAGTTCGTCGCCAGCGCCGCCCAGCTCGCCGCGGGAACCGTCAGGTCAGGCGCCGAAAGGATCGCGTAATCCCCAAGGCTCGTGCCACCTTCTCCCGCCGCCACGATGCCGTCCTCCGTCAGCCATATGTTGGTAAAGCGCAAGCCACCGTCCACGATACCCTCCCCGGCGAAATCCAGGCGCGGTGCGAACGCACCGCCGGAACCGGTCAGAACACCGGTCGCCGTCGCGGTGGCTTCCCGTGTTGCGAAGCGCGACTGGCCGGAGCTGGTGTTTCCGGCGGCCAGCAACAGCATCACGAGCTTGCCGGTGTGGCTCTGGACGAAAGACGTCAGCGCCGCGTTCGTGAACACGAGCGTCCCGCCTTCGGGCGTGACCGGAAACGTCAGCGCGCCCAGGAACGTGACGCTGTTGGAATTGATGCTCTGGGTGAGGAAATCGCCATCGGTGACTTCGAGCCCGGGAAGATCGCCGAACTCCTCGAGTCCTTCCTCGCTCCAGGTGGCCGTGTTGAACTTCCCGGTCCCGCTCGTGGCGCCCTCGGTCACGCCATACACATGCACCTGCCGCACCTGGTCGTTCGTGCGATAGCTGATCAACGTCAACGAAACATTGCTCACCTGCGCCGGCACGTAACCGGACAGATCAAAGCGCAGCCCGATGATTTCATTGCGATCACCGGCGCCCGAGGTTCGCGTGTTCATCGACGTCCCGTTCAGGCGATCGTTGCCTGGCTCGCGCATTTCGACGTCCGCGCCATTTCCCACGGCTGTGCTGATGGTGGCGGCGAGTGAGAATGACGGAATGGAAGGAACGAGCAGGCAGATGCCGATTCGGAACAACGTCAAACGCATATGGCTGTTGGCGCCACAATGTAAAGCACTCCGGCCATTGCGCATTATTGAATTCTGCAAAAAGCAGTGAAAAAAAGGCCGCGGGAGAAGCCATTCCGGCGCGCGGCTGTCCTCAGCCGCAGCACGGAGACAGCAGCAAGACTTCGAGTTCAGCAGAAAGACCTACCCTTCAAATCCGGCAGGTGGTGCCGATGAGCGCCGGCAGAACCCGGCAGTCGCGCGCTTCGTCCACGCGCGGAACCCGAAGGACTGCGCCTGCCCGGCGCGCGGCTGTCCTCAGCCGCAGCACGGGGACAGCAGTCAGACTTCGAGTTCAGCAGAAAGACTCACGCTTCAAATACCGGCAGATGTTCAAAGTCATGGCGCCGATGAGCGCCCGCAGAA